>Ga0066903_100006772_pt1 | contig 10261 bp, 12 predicted proteins | sample PanSoiMetaGPlot1_FD_67491 | JGI IMG/M metagenome (GOLD analysis project Ga0066903, IMG submission 67491) | Tropical forest soil microbial communities from Panama analyzed to predict greenhouse gas emissions - Panama Soil - Plot 1 (version 2) | ecosystem: Environmental > Terrestrial > Soil >... | reverse complement strand
CACGGGCTGACGTACGCCCCGAGCGGCCGCCTGCACGCGGCGTTCACGTGGCGCGAGGGCAACAGCGCCGTCATGTGCAATCCGGGCGGCCTGTCCAACCACGACACCGGCTACGTCTTCAGCGACGACCGCGGCCGCACCTGGCGCAACAACGCCGGCCAGGTCGTGGGCGCCACCGGCGGCCAGCAGGTCTCGGTGACATCGCCCGGACTCGTCGTCGACCCCCTGGATCCCAACCACGGCCTGATCAACCAGGAGAGCCAGGCGCTCGACTCGACGGGCGCGCTCCACGTGCTCATCAGCTACGTGCCCGGCCGCTTCACGCAGTGCGTGACGAACTACGCCGCCCAGCGGAAAGCGAACGGCCGCACCTTCCACCTGGCGCGGGCCGCCAACGGGACGTGGACGAAGACGGAGATCCCGGTCGCGCCCGGCTCCACGCAGCGCTCCCGCCTGGTGTTCGACCGCGCCGACAACGTCTACGCGATCATGCCGGGCATCAGGATCGTCGCCGCGACGCGGGCCAGCGGCTGGTCCGACTGGACCACCGTCTTCCAGCCGACGCTGGGCGCGTTCGGCGAGGTCGACGTCGACACGTCGCGCGTGGCCAGCGCCGGCGTGCTGTCGATCCTCTACCAGCGGTCGTCCAGCGGCGCCACCCCGTCGCCGGTCAGGGTGGCGGACCTGCAGCTGGGATGACCTCGGCGGCCAGGCGCTCCAGCTGCTCGGCGTCGTCGAACAGCGGGTTGAGCAGGATCAGCTCGGCGCCCGCGTCGGCCACGGCGCGCACGCCCGCCGCGCAGTCGCCGGGCGTCCCGACGACGGCGACCCGCACCGGGTCGGGCATGCGCGGGCCGTAGAGCTCGGTCAGCGCGGCCGCCATCCGCCGGCGGGCGCGCTCGGCGTCGTCGTCGACCGCGACGTAGACGCGCTTGGCGATCCGGAACGTCGAGGGGTCCCGGCCCTGCTCGGCCAGCGCCTCGCGCACGATGCGCACGCTCTCGACGAACCGCTCCGTCGTCGAGGAGCCGGCGCCGAAGAAGCCGTCGCCGAGGCGGACCGCCCGCCAGAGCGCGTCCGGGTGGTTGGCCCCGATCCAGATCGGCGGGTGCGGCTTCTGGAACGGCTTGGGCTCCATGGCCGCGTCCTGGAGCTGCCAGAAGCGGCCCTCGAACGTCACGCTGGGCTCCGTCCACAGCGCCCGCATGAGGCGCAGGCCCTCCGTGAACCGGGAGACCAGCCCCTCCGGCCCGATGCCGAAGGCGGAGAACATGCGGCCCCGGCCGCCGGTGCCCACCCCCACCTCCAGCCGCCCGCGGCTGAGCTGGTCGAGCGTGCTCAGGCTCTTGGCCAGGTGGACCGGGCTGTGCAGCGGCGTGACGAACACCGAGCACCCCAGGCGCAGCCGCTCACAGCAGGCGGCCGCGAAGGTCATCGTCTCGATGGGGCTCAGGACCGGGCTGGCGCCCAGCACGTGCTCCTGGGTCCAGGCGCTCTCGAAGCTGAGCGCCTCCGCGCGCGCGAGGTGAGCGCGCAGCGCGGCCGGATCGAACCCTCGGTCCGGGACGTGCTGCGGGATGGAGATGGCGAATCGCACCCGTAGACCGTATCGCGCCGTCCCCATCGCCCCGACCCGTTCGTCGTGATGACGACATGCAGTTCGCGATCTCCATCCCGCAGTTCGTCGCCGACGGCACCTTCGACCCCGCCGGCTTCCGCGCCCACCTGGCGCGCGCCGAGGCCCTCGGCTTCGAGAGCGCGTGGACCGGCGAGCAGGTGCTGGGCACGATGCCCCACCTGGGCCCGATCGAGGCCATGACGTACGCCGCCGCGTGCACCGAGCGGCTGCGCATCGGCTGCATGATGCTGGTCAGCCCGCTGCACGGCCCGGTCCACCTGGCCAAGAGCCTGAGCACGCTCGACCAGCTCTGCCGCGGGCGCCTGGAGGTGGGCGTCGGCACCGGCGGCCGGTTTCGCCCGTTCGCTGCGTTCGGCGTCGATCCGACCAGCCTGGTCACCCGGTTCACCGAGGGCCTGCGTCTCATGCGGGCGCTGTGGACCGAGCCGCGGGTCACGTTCGACGGCCGCTTCTGGCAGCTCCAGGACGCGGCCATGGAGCCCAAGCCATTCCAGAAGCCGCACCCCCCGATCTGGTTCGGGGCCGGCCATCCGGACGCGCTGCGCCGGGCGGTGGGGCTGGGCGACGGCTTCTGCGGGGCCGGCTCGTCGACGACGGCGCAGTTCGTCGAGCATGTGCGGATCGTGCGCGAGGCGCTGGCTGAGCAGGGCCGCGACCCCTCGACCTTCCGGATCGCCAAGCGCGTCTACATCGGGGTGGACGACGACGCCGAGCGCGCCCGCCGCCGCGTCGCGGCCGGGCTGCGCGACCTGTACGGCTACTTCGGCCTGCGGGGCATCGAGTCGGTCGGGCTCGCCGGCACGCCGGACGACTGCGTCCGCGGCCTGCGTGACGTGGCCAGCGCGGGCGCCGGGCTGATCCTGCTCAACCCGCTGTACGACGACGCCGAGCAGCTGGAGCGCCTGGCGGCCGAGGTCGTCCCCCACCTCCAGACGGAGCGCGCACACTCGTGATGACGAACATGCGATACGCCCTCCTGATCTACGAGCGGCCCGGAGCCTACGACGGGTTCAGCCCGGAGGAGCGGCTGGCCGTGTCCGCCGAGTACGTCGAGATCCGGAAGGACCCGCGCGTCGTGACCGGCGCGCGGCTCCAGCCGGTCGAGACCGCGACGACCGTGCGATTCGAGGACGGCGAGCCGCTGATCACGGACGGCCCGTTCGCGGACACGAAGGAGGTGTTCGGCGGCTACTACCTGGTCGAGGCGGGCGACATCGATGCCGCGCTGGAGATCGCCGCGCGCATCCCGGCAGCCCGTCTCGGCGGCTCGGTCGAGGTCCGGTCCCTGGTCGAGGACGCCCGCTGATCGCGCAGGTCTTCAGGGACGAGTGGGGCCGGGTGCTGGCCTCGCTGATCGGCATCCTGCGCGACGTCGACCTCGCGGAGGACGTCGCCCAGGAGGCGTTCGCCCTCGCGGTCGAGCGGTGGCCGCGCGACGGCGCGCCTCGAAACCCCGGCGCGTGGCTGGTGGCGACCGCCCGCAACCGGGCGATCGACCGCCTTCGGCGCCAACGCAACCTGGCTGCCAAGCTGCGGCTGCTGGAGGTTGCGGAGGCGGTGGAGCAGGAGATGGACGAGATCGCGATCCCCGACGAGCGGCTGGAGCTGATCTTCCTCTGCTGCCACCCCGCGCTGGCGACCGAGGCGCAGGTGGCGCTGACGCTGCGGACGCTCGGCGGCCTGACCACCGAGGAGATCGCCGGCGCATTCCTGGTGTCCCCCGACACCATGAAGCGCCGGCTGTCGCGGGCCAAGGCCAAGATCCGGGCGGCCGGCATCCCGTTCGGCGTGCCGGCCGCGGAGCTGCTGCCGGGGCGCCTTCGGGCGGTGCTGGCCGTGGTCTACCTGATCTTCAACGAGGGCTACGGCGGGCGCGGCGACCTGGCCGGCGAGGCGGTCTGGCTGGGCAGGGTGCTGGCGGACCTGCTGCCCGCGGAGCCGGAGGTGCACGGCCTGCTGGCGCTGATGCTGTGCCACGACGCGCGGCGCCTGGCCAGGTTCGCAGGCGACCGCCTGGTCCTGCTGGAGGACCAGGACCGCTCGCTGTGGGACGCGGGCCAGATCGAGGAGGCGCGCGCCACGCTGGACCGGGCGCTGGCGCTGGGCGGCCGCGGCCCCTACGTGCTGCAGGCGGCGATCGCGTCCCTGCAGGCGGAGGAGCGCGTCGACTGGGCTGAGGTGGCCGCGCTGTACGGGGAGCTGGCCCGGATGACGCGGTCGCCGGTGGTCGAGCTGAACCGCGCGGTCGCGGTGGCCCAGGCCGGGGCGCCCGAGGCGGCGCTGGCCATCGTGGACCGACTGACGCTGGACGAGTACCCGTACCTGCACTCGACGCGGGCGGAGCTGCTGCGCCGGCTGGCCCGGCCGGACGAGGCCCGCGCGGCCTACGGCCGGGCGCTGGCGCTGACGCGCACGGCCCCGGAACGCCGCTTCCTGGAGGACCGCCTGGCGGAGCTGTAGCGATCCCTCCGGCCGGCGAGCGATGATTGCGCCCATGATCGACCGGGCGCTGCGGCTTCGGAAACGGGTTCCAACGGCGGTGCTGGTGGCGGCGGCCGCCAGCGCGCTGGCGATCGGCGCGGTCGCGATCGGCGCCCTGGCGGTCGGCGCGATGTCCGTCGGCCGGCTGCGCATCCGCGACGCGCGCATCGAGCGGCTGGTCGTGGACGACCTGACGGTCGTGCGACTGCACCGGGCCGGTTCGACCGGAGACGAGCCGGAGGGCTGACCCGCGTCGCCCTGCCACCGGGGGCAGCCCTCGCCCACGGGACGGGTCATGCAGATTGACCGGCTGGCTGTCGGCCGACAGCCAGCCGGCCGCCCAAATCCAACACCCATGCCCAATGAGCCCTCCCCCGGGGACCCTAGAAGGCGACCGGCAGGGCGGACAGCCCCCGGGTGTTGAGCGTGACCTGCCAGGTGACGTCCTCGCGGGGGACGGCCAGCCGCAGGTTGGGCAGGCGCCGGAGCAGGGTCGTGAAGGCGACGTCTCCCTCCAGCCGCGCCAGCGGCGCGCCCAGGCACACGTGGATGCCGTGGCCGAAGGCCAGGTTGCGGCTCAGCGCGCGCGCCAGGTCCAGCTCGTCCGGGTCCGTGAACAGGGACTCGTCGTGGTTCGCCGAGACGAGCGCCACGACGACGAGGTCCCCCTTTCCGATCCGCTGCCCGGCGATCTCGACGTCCTCCGTGGCGAAGCGGGGGCCGGTCGTGGTCGCCGGTCCGCTGAAGCGCAGCAGCTCCTCGACAGCGGCGGGCACGAGGCCGAGATCCGCACGGAGCCTCGCGAGCTGTTCGGGATGGTCCAGCAGCACCAGCGTGCCGGTGCCGATCAGGTTGGAGGTCGTCTCGTGGCCCGCGAAGATCAGCAGTGTGATCATCGAGATCAGCTCCGCCTCGCTGAGGCGATCGCCCTCCTCCTCGATCGCGACCAGCTTGCTGATCAGGTCGCCGGCGGGGTGCCGTCGCTTCTCCGCGACCAGCCGCGCCGCGTATTCCATGAAGGCGCGCACGTGGTCGGCGACGCCCTCGTCCGGCCGGCCCAGGCCGCTCGCCAGCGCTGCGGACCACACGCGGACCCGCGCCCGGTCCTCGCGGGGGACGCCGAGCATCTCCGAGATGACGTTGATGGGCAGGGGGTAGGCGTAGTCCTCGACGACGTCCATCCCGCCCCGTCCCTCGACGCGGTCGAGCAGCTCGTCGGCGATCTCCTGCACGCGGGGCCGCAGGTCCTCCATGTATCGGGGGGTGAAGGCGCGCGAGACCAGCCCGCGCAGGCGCCGGTGGTCGGGCTCGTCCACCGTGAGCATGGATTGGGTGAACGGGCCGTCGCCGCCGGCCCCGCGCCCGAAGGGATGGTCGCCGGCGATGGAGCGCGGGTCCACCGTGAACCGCGCGCTGTCGAGGAGCACCTGGACGGCCTCCTCCATGCGCGTGACCACCCAGGCCCCGCGGTCTCCTCCAAGCCCTCCCGAGAGCGGGACCACGGCGCCCATGGACCGCAGCCGCGCGAACAGGGGGAAGAGTCCGTCTCCGTGCGCGCCGGTGAACAGGCTGAACGCCGTCACCTCGGCGGTCGTCTCCGGGGTCTCGCTCATGACGATCTCCCTCGCTCCACAGTGCGTTGCTGGCACGACGCGCCATCCGGGCGCATAATGACAATGGTAGGAGAACCCAAGGACCGATGGAGCGATCGGTGACGAAGGCGTCCGGCCGGAGCGGCCGCCCACCGCTCACCGAGCGGCGCAAGAGCGCCACCCGGCTGGAGATCGCACTGGAGGCGGTTCGGCTGTTCACCGCCGGGGGCGTCGCCGCGACGTCCGCGGAGGACATCGCGGCCGCCGCGGGCATCTCCGTCCGCACGCTGTGGCGCTACTTCCCGAGCAAGGAGAGCTGCGTGCGGCCGCTGCTGACCTCGGGGATCGAGGCCGCCGCGCGGGCACTGCGCGCCTGGCCGCCCGGCGAGGGCATGGACGCGCTCGTCAACGAGATGGAGCGGGCCGCCGGCGAGGCCGTCGTCGACGTGTCGACGCTGCTCGGGCTCGTCCGCCTGACCCGCACGGAGCCGGGCCTGCGTGCGGTCTGGCTGCAGGCGCACGACGACGCCGAGCCGGTCTTCGCGGCCGCGCTCGCACAGCGTGCCGGCGAGCCCGCCGACAGCCTGCGCATCGGGATGCAGGCGGCGATGATCAACGGCGCGCTGCGCGCGGCGGTGGAGCACCACGCCTGGCACATGCACCAGGACCAGCGGCCCGAGGCGGCATACGCGGACCTCATCGAGTCGATCCGCGCCGCGCTGCTGACTGCCGCCGGCCGGCCGCCTGCCTGACGCCCGGCGCGCGCCGCACTGCCAGCGGACGGCGAGGCGGTTACTGGGGACTGTCTCACAGTTCCCAGTAACGCTCGTGAGCGCGGGTGCACGGATGGAGCACCCGCTCCGCTCGCCGGACGGTGAGGGCTACTCCCTTTCCGATGCCGCGGCGCGCGCCGCCGCCAGCTTCTCCGCCCGCGCGGCTCGCGCCTTCGCCAGCGCGGCCCGTCGCCGCTCGATCTGCTCGGGATCGGTGATCGGGCGCCGCTGCCGCTTCGGCCTCGCCTCAGCGATCGCGATCGGCTCCGCGCCCCGGCGCCCGCGCCGCCGCGGCGCGCCGGTCAGGCGTCCGAGCGCCGACCCGATCTCGAGCAGCTGCGCGCGCAGCTGTTCGTTGACGGCCCTGAGCTCCGCGTTCTCGGCCTTGAGGGTCTCGTTCGTCGAGACGAGCTGCGTGATCTGGCCGATGACGGAGCCGGTGTCCGAGCGACCGCGGGTGGTGCGGCGGCGCCGCTGGGCGGCCGGAGTGGTGCCTGCTGTGCCTCGTGGCATGTATTACCTCGGTTGCTGGGTTGGACTGAACGGAAGCGTGATCCTGGCAAGAGTACTGAATCCTGGGTCACGCCACAAGCAGACGCTCGCATCACGATGGTTCTCCGTCATCATGAGCGCGGCGCCGCGGTGTCCACTGTGGACACACATTTTCCGTCGCAAGCAACTGCGTCCTCGTCGCGACGGCGTACGCGACGTACGTCAGGTCACGTAGCTGAGAAGTCACGCTGGAGCGGACGCCGCGCCTCGACGTCGCTTCGCACACTGGTCCCATGGACTCCACCAGGCTGTCGACAGGAACCGGCGTGCTGCTGGCGATGGCGGCGGTGGTGGTGGTGGCGGCGGCGGCGGTGGTGGCGGCGGCGGTGGCGGGCGCGGCGGCGCGGGCGACATCGCACATCACCTGGCCACTCCCCGTCGGCGTCGCGTTCGCGATTGTTCGCACGCTGTGCGCAGGCGGCGTCGCACGATGCGAGGACACGCACTTGCCCGCTAACCCGCGCTGGCGGTGCGGCGGAGGCCGGGGCCTCCGCCGGCCGCTCAGGCGGCCGGGCCGGGGCCCGCGAACGCGGCGATCACCTCGCCGAGGCGCTCGCCCGCGTCCTCCTGCAGGAAGTGCCCCGCGCCCTCGATGACCGGATGGTCGAGGCCCGCCGCGCCCGGCACGTGCCGGCGCAGGATCGGCGCCATCCCGCCCGTGATCGGGTCGCCGTCGCTGAACGCCACCAGGAACGGCCGGTCCCAGGACGCGAGCCGCGTCCACGCGGCCCGACTGGCCTCGCTCGCCGGGTCGTCCGGCCGCGTCGGGATGAGGCCGGGCATCGCGCGCGGCCCCGCCTTGAACGACTCGTCTGGGAAGGGCGCGTCGTACGCGGCGAGCACGTCCTCCGACGGCTCGATCCGGCAGCCGGCCTGGACGAACCGCGAGATGTCGAGGACGGGCGCGCGCTCGACGGCGCGCCGGAACGCCCACCACACCTCCGGCATCGGCCGGTCGCCGGTGGGCAGGCCGGTGTTCGCGGCGACGACGCGCGCGAACCGCTCCGGGTGCTCGGCCACCAGCCGCAGCCCGATCAGGCCGCCCCAGTCCTGGCCCACCAGCGTGACGTCGCGCAGGTCGAGGGCGTCCAGCGCCAGCGCCCGCACCCACTCGACGTGCCTGGCGTAGGTGTGGTCGCCCACGCCCGCCGGCTTGTCCGACCGGCCGAACCCGACCAGGTCCGGCGCGACCGCCCGCAGCCCGGAGGCCGCCAGCACGCGCATCACCTTCCGGTACAGGAACGACCAGCTCGGCTCGCCGTGGAGGAGCAGGACCGGCGGACCGTCCGGCGGCCCCGCCTCGACGTACGCCATCCGCAGCCGGCCGGCGCCGTCGGCGGCCACGTCCACGTAGCGCGGCTCGTGGGGGAAGTCGGGCAGGCCGGCGAACCGTTCATCGGGGGTCCTGAGCAGCTCCACGATCCCCATGATGCGCCGCCTCGGTGGCCGTATGGTGAGGGCACCATGACGATGGAACCAGCGGGTCCCGAGGTGGCGATGGTCCGGTACGAGGTCGAGGGGTCGGTGGCGACGATCACGCTCGACCGTCCGGAGCGGCACAACGCGTGGACGTCCCGGATGGGCGAGCAGTACTTCGATCACCTCGAGCGCGCCGCCGCCGACCCGGACGTCCGCGCGATCGTGGTCACCGGCGCCGGCCGCAGCTTCTGCCCGGGGCTGGACATGGGCGGCCTGGCCGACGTCGCCAGCGCCGGCGCGGCCGAGGGCGGCACGCGCCCGCAGACGTTCCCGCTCGGCATCCCCAAGCCGATCGTCTGCGCGATCAACGGCGCCTGCGCGGGCATCGGCCTCTCGCTCGCCCTGATGTGCGACATCCGGTTCGCCGCCGCCGGCGCCAAGCTCACCACGGCGTTCGCGCGCCGCGGCCTGGTCGCTGAGCACGGCACGTCGTGGCTGCTGCCCCGGCTGGTCGGGACGGCGCGCGCGCTCGACCTCCTGCTCTCGGCGCGGGTCGTCCTGGCGGAGGAGGCGCGTGAGCTGGGCCTGGTCAATTTCGTCGTGCCGCGAGAGGAGGTGCTGGCCGCCGCGCAGGCGTACGCCCGTGACCTGGCGGCGCATGCCTCGCCGACCTCCATGAGCGTCATCAAGCGGCAGGTGCTGCGCCACGTCGACCTCTCGCTCGACGAGGCGATGGCGGAGTCGAACGCGCTGATGGCCGAGTCGCTGCGGCGGCCGGACGTCGCGGAGGGCGTGGCCAGCTTCGTGGAGCGGCGGCCGCCGCGGTTCGCGCCGCTCCCGCCCGAGCCGGCTGTCGAGTGACGTCAATTACGATTGCCGCCGTGAAACGCGCACGCGACGTCCAGCGATCTTCTGGCCGCCTCCGGCAGCTCGTCGTCGCCCTGCTGCTGAACGGCGTGGTGGCGGCGCTCACCGCCGGCCCGGCGGTGCTCAGCGCTCAGCCCGTGTTCGCGTACGCGGCGCTCCCCACCGCCCAGTGTCCGTCGATCGAATCGATCGATACGTGCTGAGGGTCCGGCCGGAAGGTCAGACGGATCCTCGCCGCCCCTGCCGCGGTCCTCGGCGCCGGACCACGATCTGGGGCACCTGGACGGCGAATCCCTCGCCAGACCTTCCGGCCAGGCCCCCGACCAGCCGGACGCGGACCTCGTCCGCCTCCGGCATGGCCAGGTCCTCGCAGATGCGCAGCGCCTCCCGCCAGCGCTCCAGGCCCTCCCGGTCCCGGTCCGGGCCGCCCGCCGCCAGCAGCGTGTCGCCGAGGTCGCGCAGCACCAGCGCCTGACTGCGCCTGCTGCCCACCTCGCGGAAGAGCGCCAGCGCCTCCCGCTGGTACGCGATCGCCTCCGCGTGGCGGCCCAGCTCGCGGCTGACGACGCCCAGGTCGTTCAGGCTGTCGGCCTCGCCCATCCGGGCGCCCAGCTCCCGGCAGATGGCGACGCTCGCCCGCAGGTGTCCGATGGCCTCGTCGTGCCGGCCGAGCCGCCCGTAGACCACGCCCAGGCAGTTCAGGCAGCTCGCCTGCACGCGCCGGTCGCCCAGCTCGGCCAGGATCCGGAGGCTCTCCCGCTGGCACTCGATCGCCTCCTCGTACCGCTCCTGCCGCTGGTACACGAGGCCCAGGTTGTTCAGGCCGCTGGCGCGCCCGGCCCGGTCGCCGAGCTCCTCGTGGATGGCCAGACTCTCGCGCAGGCAGGCGATCGCGTCGTCGTCCCGCCCCAGCCAGCGGTGGGTGATGCTCAGGTTGT
>Ga0066903_100006771_pt1 | contig 10261 bp, 7 predicted proteins | sample PanSoiMetaGPlot1_FD_67491 | JGI IMG/M metagenome (GOLD analysis project Ga0066903, IMG submission 67491) | Tropical forest soil microbial communities from Panama analyzed to predict greenhouse gas emissions - Panama Soil - Plot 1 (version 2) | ecosystem: Environmental > Terrestrial > Soil >... | reverse complement strand
TTCACCCAGTACGACGACACCCTCTCGGCCAGCGCGCGCTCCGATGCCGAGGCCGAGGCCAGCTCGGGCGAGCTCGCGTCCGGAAACACGCGCGGCGGGCGAAGGTTGTTGAACACGTACGGGATCTCCACCGCGTGCGTCGCCTTCAGGTTTCGCGCGTCCGACGCATACGGCGGTTCGTGCGTGAAGAAATACCAATAGGCGCGTTGCCCGCGCTTCGCCTGCAGACGCGCGAACAGGCGCATGTGCCACGCCAGCTCGTCGCGGAACGACATCTGCGACGAGCGCGTGGCTTCCTCATCCGAGCCGGCCGGATAGAGCTTGATGTAGTCGTCAGCCAGATCACCCCAGCGCTGGCGCACGCGGTTCGTCCACGCACTCGCCGTCGTGCTGCCGGCGAAGGTGCCTTCGTCCTTGTTCGACCCGACCAGCACGTCCACCGGTTGCTGGCGCCCCTGCGCAAAGGTGAGCGACTCGTCCTCGGGGATGATCCAGCCGTCCGCGATCATGCCGGCGCCGATGAACGCTCGTGCGATCTCTTCTGTGGATTTGGCGCGAAGTTCGGCGAGCGGCAGCTGCGGCGGCGCCGGCGCGCCTCGTCGTCCGGCCGGCTGCTCGGCCTGTTCCCTCGTGCGCACCGCGGCGATGGTGAGGCCCATCCAGGCGCCGCTTTCTGAAATGGCCCGGCGGAACAGGCCCGCCGCCTGCGGCGAGCCCACGAGGCCAGCGGCGATCGCGGCGCCAGCCGATTCGCCGAAGATCGTCACATTGCGTGGATCGCCACCGAACGCGGCGATGTTGCTCTGCACCCATTTCAGCGCGGCGATCGTATCCATCAGCGCCTGATTGCCCGACGCGTTGTGGCCCGACTCCTTCGTCAGCTCGGGATGGGAGAAGAATCCGAACGGACCGAGCCGGTAATTGAACGTGACGACGATTGCGCCCTTGCGGGCAAGCGCTTCGCCGCCGTTATGAGGGCTCGAGCCTGCTCCTTCGGTGTAGGCCCCGCCGAAGATCCAGAACATCACCGGGCGGCGCTCCGACGCGGACTGAGCGGCTGTCCACACGTTCAGGTAGAGGCAGTCTTCGCTCGCCGCCGGGGAGTCGGGAAGATCGACGGAAACGTTCAGACGTCCCGCGCCCGTCGGCTGCACGCAGACGTTGCCGAACGTGTCCGCCTTGCGGACGCCGGCCCACTTCGCGGGAGGCTGCGGCGAGCGCCATCGCCGTTCACCGACCGGCGGGGCGGCGAACGGAACGCCCTTGAAGACCCGAACGCCAGGCGCTGACGCCGACATGCCGGTCAGCAAGCCGGTGTCGGTCTTGACCGGCTCAGGGACGGCAGCGTGCAAACCACCCGCGATCGTAAGCGCGGTGGCGAACATGATCGCTAGTGTCGCGCTGCTGATGTGCTGTAGTCCTGGCATCTTGATGGTGTCCTGCATCGTACGCGTGTCCTCCGATCAGTGATCCGTCCGGCAGGTCCGTGATAGTTTACGGCCGGCACCGGACAGAGGATCTCCATGAAAGTGACGCTGGCATCGGCGTGGTTGATCGCTGTCACGATGGCTGTCGCAAGCGGGCAGCAGGGCCCGCCGCAACCGTCGCCAGAGACCGAAGCGCTGGCGAAGCGGTTCCCGTATCCCGTAATCCGCGATCAACGCGGCGTCATCCCGCCGGGTCCGCGGCCGCTCCCGTCGCCGCCGCTCGGCAGCGGGCCCTGGATCTACTCCACGCTCGAGCAGCGCGACATCAAGGTGAGCGTGGTCACCAGAGGGCTGTCGCATCCGTGGAGTCTCGCGTTTCTACCGGACGGCAGCATGCTCATCACCGAGCGGGCCGGACGTCTTCGCAGCGTTCGCAACGGCGTGCTCGATCCGACGCCCGTGCCGGGGACGCCACAGGTGCTCTCGCGCGCCACGATGGCGGGGCTGATGGACATCGCGCTCCATCCGAACTTCGCGCAGAACAAGTGGATCTACATCTCGTATCACAAGCCGCTCGCGCCGGGCGTCGCCGCTAACTCGGTTCTGCGCGGTACGTGGGACGGCACCGCCCTGACCGACGTCCAGGACGTGTTCGTGTCGGACGATGTGGATACCGAGGCATCGCGCATCGCGTTTGGCGCGGACCGACTGCTGTATATGGGCATCGGCGGACCGGGAACGGGGCCGCATGTGAGCATCGACCGCGCCCAGCACACCAACGACCTCGCCGGCAAAGTCCTTCGCCTGCGCGACGATGGCAGCATACCGCCGGACAATCCGTTCGTCGGCAAGGCCGGGTACAAGCCGGCGATCTTCACGCTCGGTCATCGCGTGCAGCTTGGACTGGCCGTCAATCCGTACACGAACGAGATTTGGGAGCACGAGAACGGTCCGAACGGCGGCGACGAGTTGAACGTGCTCAAGCCGGGCCGCAACTACGGCTGGCCGATCGTCAGCTACGGCCGCGACTACAACGGCACACGTTTTCCGCCGACGGCGCCGGGGTTCGAGGAGCCGGTCGTCTACTGGGTGCCGTCGATTGCCGCGTCGGGCCTGACGTTCTACACCGGCGATCGGTTTCCCGGCTGGAAGCGCAACGCGTTCGTCGGCGGGCTGCGCGAAGGCGAAGTGGCGCCGAGCGGACAGCTCCAGCGGATCGTGTTCAACGACAAATGGGAGGAATTGCGGCGCGAGTCGCTGCTGCGCGACCTCCACCAGCGTGTGCGTGATGTACGGCAGGGCCCCGACGGGTTGCTGTACGTGCTGACCGACGAAGATCAGGCGGCGCTGCTCCGCATCGAACCGGTCGCGACGACATCAAGTGCCGTTCAGCAGGACTGACACGCCGACTGACACCCACCGAGCGTCACAGCATGAACCCCAGATCGGATGTCGCAAACTGCCCGATATTCGGGAACACGATCGGAAGATCCGGCGGGGCGACGCCGTACCAGGTTGCCAGGGTCGCCGCGTACTGCTCGACCGACACCGTAGGGATCCAACGGCCGCGATTGTCGGTGTCGCTCGGCCCGCTGAGTTGCAGCACCGGAAATATCGTCCCGCCGGGACCAGGCACGCCGTAGAAGTCGCCGCCACGCACTGCGCCCCCAACGACGATGTGGTGATTGCCCCAGGCGTGATCGGATCCGACGCCGCCGCCCGCACCCGCCGGTTGGAGCGTCCGTCCAAAGTCCGACAACGTGAAGGTCGTCACCTGGCGTTCGACGCCGAGCTCCACTGTCGCGTCGTGGAACGCCTTCACGGCCTTGCTGACTTGCGCGAGGAGATTCGACTGCGTGTTGACCTGATTCTGGTGCGTGTCGAATCCACCGAGCTGGCAGAAGAAGATCTGGCGTCTCAGACCGAGTTCCGGCGACACCGAGTTGAACTTGATCACCTTGGCAACCTGCAGCAACTGGTTGCCGAGCGTGGTATTCGGGAACGCGGTCGCCAGCGTCACATTCGAGCCCAGGATGCCGCCGATGTCGAGCGCCTGATCGGTCGTCTTGCCGGTGGCCGCGACCAGTGTCGCACCGGTATCGATGGTGCGGAGGAAATCCATCGACTGGCGGCGGGCGACCTCGTCGGCCGTCGTGCCGAACCCGTTGAGCACCAGGACCTGGTTCAGTGCGGTTGGCGCGGGGGCAATCGACAGGGGCGTGCTCGACTGTCCGCGGGTGAAGATGCCGCCTGACAGCGCCGTGATCATGGGGAACCCCGAGGCGTGCGGATCGAAGCGATCGGCCGTGCGTCCACCCCACCCGGTCTGACCGACGCGATCGGATATGGCCGTCTGCCACTGCGCGACCTGATCGGAATGCGAAAACAATTGGTACGGGCGCGGCGCGCCGGCGAGGTATTGCTGGCGCGTCAGCGGCACCACCAGCGGTCCGACGTTGCACACGATCGACGCCACGCCGTCGGTCCACAACCCGTGCAGTTCGGCGAGGCTCGGGTGGAACCCGAACGGCGCGCCGAGGCTGGCGGGCACGATCGGCAGGAGGGCGTCCTGCGCAATTGCCAGGCCCGCCGCAGTGCGCACCGCCGCGTACTGGCCGTACTCCGAGGTGCTCGTCGGCACGATGAGGTTGTTGCCGTCGTTGCCGCCTGCCATGAACACGCAGACCAGTGCCTTGTAGTCGAGGCCCTGGGCCAGCGCGTTGATCAGACTGAAGCGCTGGACGCCGGCCGCGAAGGCCGCCGCGCCGAGCGCGTAGCCGACGCACGCGCTGGCCGACTGCAGCAGAAATTCCCGACGCGTCACGTTCATGGCTATCTCTCCACCTGATATTGCGGGGACGTGGCGACGAGGTACACGGCGGTCTGCGCACGTTTGTGCGCAGTGCCGGCCGGGACCGCGCCGACGGCCGCGATGACGCTCTGGCGCATGTCGTTCGACATTGCGCCGTGCATCAGCAGGACGTTGAGAGCGTCGACGAGCTGCGCCGGATCGCCGGCCAGCGCCTCCATGCCCGAGAGGTCGATCGAGGTGCCGTTCGGCGAGTTGGCGCTGACCGCGATCCTCGAGAACGCCATCGTGTTCACGAAATTCACGCGCCGCAGCGCCGTCGACGTCGAGAACAGACCGAATTCGGGGCCACGCACGCCGGTCGTGCCGGGAACGACCGTGCCCGGTGAAAAGTAGCTGAACACGGACGGTGGCCTGAACAGGTCCATGCCCATCAGAACGCTCTGCGGATTCAGGTATCCGTCGCTCGTCGACGTGCCGTCCGCCGAGCCGGCGCCGAACGCGCGGAGGACGTTGGCGATGTACTGAGCCGGGTGACGGAGCCGGCCGTAGTTCGCGTCGTCCTTGACGTCGCCGCGCGCCTCCGGATCCAGCAGGATCGCGCGGACGACCGCGCGCAGATCGCCGCGCGCTCCGCCGGCGTCGTTGAACACCGACGCGACGCGCGCGACGTAGTCAGGCGTCGGGTTGCTCGTCACGAGGTGCTGAATCAGGAGTTTGGAGATGAACGGGCCGACGTTCGGATCGTTGACGATGTTGTCGATCGCGTCGCTCAGATCCTTGACCGTATTCTGCCCGGCAGGCAGCACCACGCCGTTCAGCAGCGTCTTCGATCCAGTGTCGTGCTGCGTTTCGTTGACGACCATCGGGTCGATGTAGTTCGGAATGCCGGGCGCTCCCGACGCAAAGCGCCAGCCGGTGAAGACGCGCGCGAAGTTGTTCACCGTGGTCTGGTCGTAGGTCGGGATGGGTTGGCCGGCTTGATCGAGCTGCGGCGTGCCGTCCGGATTCAGCCTGACCGTGCCGATGGAGAACAGCTGCAGGATTTCGCGCGCGTAATTCTCGTTCGGCCTGGTCTTGGTATTGTTCACGACATCGAGGTAGTTGCCCATCGCCGGGTTGATCGTGATGTCGTACAGCAGCTGGCGGTAGCTGGCGAAGGCGTTGCGGTCGAGCGTCTGCAGATACGGCGACATCCAGCTGGGCTGCGTGACGTCGACGCCGGAGACGACGACGATCTGGTGCAGCGCGAATGCGACGCGCTGGCGGAGCTGGTCGTCGCCGTAGAGCGCGTTGACGAAGAACCGGTTCTGCACCGGATACATCGTGTAGTTGTCGCGGACGCACGTGGAGTTGTCCGGGCAGGCGGTCTGATCGCGCGTGGTGGGAAAGAGCGGCAACGTCGGATAGCTGGACGCCGGCGCGTCGAATTGTTCGTCGAGAAACCGCGCGAAGCCGACGTCCTGGACGTGCTGCACGAGCGCCGGCGTCGGGCCCCAGGTCGCCTGCTCGAGGAAGCGCGTGACATCAGCGCTCGATGGTCGCCCGCCGACCACCGCGCGCAACAGCCACTCCTGATTGGCGCCGCCATGCAACGGCCACTGAATGACGATGCCGCCGTCGTCCATCGACTCGGCGCTCACGTCGAGCACCTCGCCGCTGTGATGGGCCGTGAGCGTGTAGTAGCCGTCGCCTACTGGCTGAGGGAGCCACTCCTGGTTGGCGCCCCCGTTGATCGTGTACTGAATGACGTGCGCACCGTCTTTCAACGACGCTCCCCGCACGTCCAGCGCCTTGCCACTGTGGCCGGCGATCAGGACAACGTTCCCGTCATCGGTCGGCTGGAGCGTCCATCGCTGACTGAGTCCGCCGTTGCACGTCCACTGGACGACGGGCGCGCCATCGTCAGTCGATTGGCCACTGACGTCGAGGCACTTGCCGCTGTGGAGCGCAACGAGCTCGTAGGAGCCCGCAAGATCTGCTGCGGCGTCGAGAGGCGGCGAGCCGGAAACCGTCGCCACGAAGATGAGTCCAAGCAGTCCGATGGACCGCGCCGTGAAGGGACGGATCATGTAGATCTCCGCGTGCCCGATCAGCTGTCGTTGAGAACACGGAGACGATACACCTACTGTCGAGCATTCGGAGCGGCCGACCTCAGCCGTTTTTCGCAAAATCTCGATTCCCGTCACCCGACTGACCGCATAAGGGAGTCGCTATTTTCGTCGCGACCAATAGATTCCTTAACCCGCGGTTCCTACATTCCGCACCGTTTGTCCTCGCGCGATTCTCATCGACGCGCGCGCCCATCCAGACGGATGAGTCTGAGCGCCCAGGCGCCGTTCCCCGCGGAACTCTGCCGACAACCGAACAGGAGGTCATATGCACGCGAGAGCAGTTGGGTCGTTGCTCGTGGCCATGGGTGTGGTGGTGCCCTTGACGATTCGCGCGGATTTCGACGATCGGGGGCGTCACGATGATCGCGACTGCCGGGACAGCGAGCATCACGAGCACAACGTGAGCACGCCGGTGCGTCTTCTCGGCGTGATTGCGGTTCCAGGCAATCCGATCATGAGCACCGACATCGGCTGGGTCGATCCGGGAACGGAGCGGTTCTATCTCGCCGATCGATCCAATTTCGGCGTCGACATCATCGACGCCGAAGACAATTTCTATGTCGATCGCGTGGGCGGGATGGCCGGCCCGAAGCCGAGCGGCGGCGGCACGTCCACGACGAATGGTCCCGGGCCCAACGGCGTCCTGGTCACACCCAATCGCCGTTTGTGGGCGGGCGATGGCAACAGCACGGTCCAGGTTGCCGACGTCGATCCTGACTCGCCGACCTATCTGAAGATCCTGGCATCGGTGAGTACTGCGAACGCGGCGTGCGACACGAATACGCCGCCAGGGAATCCCGCCGTCGCCACCGGACACTGGTGCGGTCGCGCTGACGAGCTGGGATACGACTCCAGGGATCACCTCATCCTCGTCGCGAACAACGCGCCCCTGTCGCCCACGAAGATTTGTCCAACGCCGACGAATCCTGTCGCGCACTGTCCGGTCGATCCGTTCGCGACGTTGATCGACGCGAGGACGAATGCGGTCCTTGGTCAAATCACGTTCACCGGTGCGGGCGGCCTGGAGCAGCCGCTCTGGGATCCTGAGCTGCGGCGGTTCTGGATCACCGTGCCGGGGCCGGCTGGCGGCAATCCGATGGTCGCCCGCATCGATCCGACGAAGCTCCCGTTGACGATTGACAAGTCGTTCGTGCTGGATTGCAAGGCACTCACCGGCACGGCGAGCGCCAGCATCGCGGGCATCGCGCTCGGACCGTTTCAGCACCTGCTGGTCGCCGCGTGCGGGGCTCCGATCGTGCTCAGCGCGCTGACCGGGCACGTGTTCAGCGTCGTCACACAGATCGGCGGCGGCGACGAGGTGTGGCACAACCCCGGCGACAATCGCTTCTACGTGACGGCGGCAGACACGAAAACGCTGGTGCAGTCGCTTGGAGTGATTGATGCAGAAACCAGCACGTGGCTCCAGAACGTGCAGGACGTTCGGGGCAGGAACCCTGCCGCCTTCGCAGAAAACAACGAGGTGTTCACGGCCGTGACCGCGCCCGCGCCGCCGACCGTGGAGGACCCGAGAAGTCCGTGCGTGCAGTTCGGCTTGGTCGGTCGCGGCTGCATCGCTGTGTTCGGGCACAACGGCGACGACGATCGGTAGCACGGCTCTCGGCGGGAGCGCAGCGGCGCAAGCGACTGCGCCCCCGCTTTTCTAAAGTGTCAATTGTCGCCGCCGGGGACAACGTGGAAGATGGTCCCATTCATCGTGCGATTCGGGTCCTCTGGGAGGTAGTAATCGACAAACCCTTTGGAAACCGTAATTCCCTCGTACGTCGCGCTCGGCGATCCCACTGGCAGGTGGCAACTGACGACCAGCTTGCCCACGCCTCCAGTTGAGTACTGGATCTGTAAGACCGCGAGGCCGGCCCGCGCGTCAGCGCACGGCGCGATCTCGTCGGTGATCGGCGGGCACGGAAGCGTCCCCGGTGCCGCTTTCCAGCTGACCAGGTTCAAAACCCGGTAGGTGCCGGATCCCATAAGTGCGCCGGTTGGCGCGAACGTTTGCCATGTCCCTCCACCGGTCGCGTGATGCCCGTCCGTCCTGAAGGTCCCAGAGCCAGTCAGTTTGATCTTGGAGCCGTCGACCGCGTCGGCAAACGCCTGGCCACCGGCCTGAAGTATGAAGTTCGGATAATGCTGGATGTCCCAACGGATTCTCATGGCGTCTTCGTCGCCGCGCACCTCGCCGGACAAGACGAGGAGTGCGACAGCAGCTGCTCCGGCCAAACTAGATAAATTCCGCGCGGTCATCATTCTCGTTCGCATCTTGCCCTTCCTTTCCGCACTCGAGCCAGCAGTGACGCACGCGTCCTCGAGAAGCACGTCGCCCCGAGATCGTCCGCGATCATTCAGAGGGGCGCACTCCTCGAAGCGTGTGTTCGATTCTTCAATCTGAGTGCGTGCGGCCCTTGTACTGTGCTGGCGTGTGAGGAATCAATGGATGCGAGCCGCCATTACGAAAAGACTTCGTCGATTTCGATAAGGCACTATTTCATCCCAATCCAAAGTTTGACTAGTTGCTATCGTTGAAAGCTCTTGATCCCTTATCTGTCACCGGCGACGATACGCCTCCTCTGTGTGCGATACGCCAGACATCCGATTCACGACGAGGTGGGTATGTTCAAGTGCCTGACGGGTAAGTCGCGAACCGCGATCGCCTTGGGAGCCGCAGTCCTTGTGGTCCTGATCGTCGTGACCGCGTTACCGCGGTCCGTAACCGGTTCGGAATCGTCGGTTCGGATGATCGCGCGCGGCGGCGGCACGACCATGATTGAGGGGGGAACCGGCAGCGCCGGCGGGTTTGTGCCAGTGTTGACGACCGTTGCATTCCATGCGGCGGCGGCTGTCGGCGGGGGCGTGACGGGGGATTTTGAATGTCTGGCCCGCGCACCGCGAACCACGACCAGCGCCGACAGCGCCGATTTCACGACCAACGCGATGTACGTCACGGGCCACGTGACGGACGCGAAACGCTCCGGCGATACCGCGGCGCTCAGCGGCATGGCGACCATCACCGGGCTGGGCGCCGGAACCGACGTGCCTTTTACATTCGTGCTGACCAAAGGTGGCCCGGGCGCGACTGCCGTGCTCACCACGGATGGCAGCACCCGCCTGGTGTTTCACGAAGTACTGGTTGAGGGTTCGTTCGAGATCGACTGAGGCCGGTCCGCCATCGGGATCCCTTTTCACGGTCGCGGTGGCCCGATGGACGGCACCTGTTCAAATGTCGTTACTTAGAGCAGGTTGCAAAATTAGCTCGCTCGCGGGTGGCCGCGAACGGGGCCGCCCCGCCGGGCGCGGAGCCGTGGGCCGTGACAAGTGCTCTTCTGGCGAGCACGCGGTGGGGCTGTTCGCGGACAGGACCCGCCTCGAGCTAATTTTTGCAACGCACTCTTAGATAGGCGGCAGCTGAGGGGCCGGCTGCGCCAGAGCGACCGCGGGAACATGGGCATCTTCCGAACTCGCGAGGCGGCGGAGGCCTTTTCGCGCGAGGATCCGTTCATCCTCGAGGGCCTGGTCAAGTCGTTCGTGATCCGCGACTGGAACGACACGATGCTGGAATGACGGAATTGAACGCGCCTGGTCTCCTCCATTGATGGCTCGGCCTTTTCGCAAGTAGGCTAGGCTGCCGTGAAATCCACGATTCGATCGTTCGATCTGGCCCACCTCGCGCACGTCGAGCTCCTGACGCCGAAACCGGACGACAGCCTCCGCTTCTTCACCAACGTGATGGGCATGACCGAGAGCGGCCGGCGCGGCGACTCGGTTTATCTGCGTGGCTGGGACGACTACGAACATCACACGCTGAAGCTCACCGCCTCGAAAGTGGCGGGCATGGGACACGTGGCGTTCAGGGCCACGAGTCCCGACGCGCTGGAACGGCGCGCGGCCGTCATCGACGC
>Ga0066903_100006770_pt1 | contig 10261 bp, 7 predicted proteins | sample PanSoiMetaGPlot1_FD_67491 | JGI IMG/M metagenome (GOLD analysis project Ga0066903, IMG submission 67491) | Tropical forest soil microbial communities from Panama analyzed to predict greenhouse gas emissions - Panama Soil - Plot 1 (version 2) | ecosystem: Environmental > Terrestrial > Soil >... | reverse complement strand
GTGGCCCGCGATTCCTTCGTGCACCACTGGGGACGAGGCGCGTTCCGATCCCTTCCCGAGGAGGAGTATCGGCGCATTTACGACGACAACCGCCGGCGCTACGAGGAGAAGTGGTCTTCGGCTCCGACGCTCGCGGGCGCTTCCGGCGCCGCGTCGGCGGAAGACCTCAAGAAACGCGCCGAACTGACCGGAGCCCTCATTCACTTTCCGCCAACCATCGGATGGGAAATCACTCTCGTCCAGCGGCCGCATCACCTGGCGCGCGCGTTTGCACGACTCGGGTTCCCGGTGGTCTTCGACCTCGGAGAAGAGGCCGGCGCAGGTCCGGCGCTGGAACAACGAGAGCCCAACCTCTTCCTGCGCCGCCCGAGCGCGTGCTCTCTCGAGGGCCTCCCCCGCCGCATCGTCTGGGCGTTCGCCTACAACGTTCCGTCCGAAGAGGCTCTGCAGGGCGCGCGCCTGGTCTACGACGTGATCGACGACCTCGACGTTTTCACGCAGCCCCGCCGCGTTCTTCGCAGGAATCACGACCGGGCGCTCGCGCGCGCGCAGGCCGTGTTCGCCGTTTCCGCGCCTCTGCTGGAAGAGGTTCGGGCGGCGCGCCCCGATGCGATTCTCCTGCCCAACGGCGTGGACGCGGACTTTTTCCAGAAGCCGTCGGCGGCCATTTCGATTCTCGAGCCGGTGGCGCGCTCACGGGCGGCCGGACGGGGAGTCGCCGGATATGTCGGCGCGCTGGCCCGCTGGGTGGACGCAGAGCTGCTCGCGGGGCTGGCCTCCACTCGCCCGGATTGGGACATTTTTCTTTTCGGCGAGGCGCTGGACGATTCTTTCTCCCGCCTGCTCGCCCGCCCGCCGGCCAACCTGGCTTTCCTGGGCCGCCGTCCCTACACGGCGATGCCCGCTCTGCTGGCTTCCTTCGACGTGGGACTGATTCCCTTTCGGGCCGGGCGCGAGGGCTACCACGCCTCGCCGATCAAGCTCTACGAGTATCTTGCGGCGGGGTTGCCCGTGCTTTCGACCGACATTCCCGAATGCGCGCGGATCCCGGACGTATCGATCGCCTCCGGCGCGTCCGGATTCGCCGCCGCCCTGGACCGCGCCCGCGAGCTCTCGGGCTCCGTGTCCTTCCGGAGAAGGTGTGTCGCGCGGGCCCGCGAGCACGACTGGTCCCGGCGCGCCGCCGCGGCGCTGGACGCGCTGAAGGTCACAGCGGCCTCCGCGACGCTCGGATAGAATTTCGTCGGAGGTTTCGGAGCTTTTTGAGCGCGAGGGTGATCACACCGACCGAGGGCGCACGGGTCTACGACTCCGCGCGCCGCGGATCGAGGATCCTCGAGGAGGCTCGCGCCCTCTGGAAGTACCGCTTCCTGGTCTCCGAGCTCGTCATCCGCGACATCAAGGTCCGCTACAAGCGCTCGATCCTGGGCGTCTTCTGGACCATGCTCGCTCCCCTGCTGAACATGATCGCCTTGACGCTGGTTTTCTCGGCGCTCCTCAAGCAGCAGATTCGAAACTATCCCGTGTACTTCATGACCGGATCGATCTTCTGGACATTCTTTTCTCAGACCACCTCTTCCGCCGCTTCGCAGACTCAGGATTCCAACGAAATCGCCAAACGCATCTACATCCCGCGCTCGGTCTTCGTCGCCTCGGCGATCGGCGTCGGATTGGTCAACCTGGTTCTCTCGATCGTCCCCCTGATCCTGATTCTCGCGGCGACCGGATATCCCCTCTACCCGACGTGGTGGTTTCTGCCCATCTCGGTCTTCATCCTGATGCTCTTCTCGGCCGGAGTCGGATTCCTGCTCTTCACGCTCGCATCGCGATTCACGGACATCCGCGAGATGTACCTGGTGTTCATCCAGACCTGGTTCTTTCTGACCCCGATCGTCTACCACCCATCGATCGTGCCGGCGAAATTCCGTCTGGCCCTCTGGCTCAACCCGATGTTTTACCTGGTGCAGACATTTCGGCGTCCGATCTACGACGGAGTGATTCCGTCCCCGACGCTCCTGGTTGCGTCGCTGGCGATCGCGGTGCTGGTGTTCGCGACCGGCTGGGTTTACTTCTCCCATCGCGTCGACGAATTCGCCTTTCGGACATGACCACGCCCGCCATTCGCCTCGGAGACGTCTGCGTCCGGTATCGCGTTCCCCGGGAACGCATCGGCTCGCTCAAGGAATACGCGATCCGCTGGATCAAGCGCCGCGTGACCTACGACGACTTCGAGGCTCTGCGAGGAGTCTCGCTGGAAATCGCGCCGTCGGAGACGGTCGGACTCATCGGCCGGAACGGGGCCGGCAAGAGCACGCTCTTGAAGGTGGTGGCCAAGGTCATCCCGCCCACGTCCGGCCGCGTCCAGGTCGCCGGGACGATTGCGCCTCTGCTCGAGCTGGGCCTGGGACTCCACGGAGAGCTGACCGGCCGCGAGAACGTCATGCTTCAGGGAGCTTTGCTCGGATTCTCACGCCGAGAGATGAAGCAGCGTCTCGTCCGGATCATCGAATGGGCCGAGTTGCAGGACTTCGTCGACGCGCCGATACGGACCTATTCCACCGGCATGATGGCCCGGTTGGCCTTCTCCGTCGCCACCGACGTGGACCCGGACATCCTCCTGGTGGACGAGGCGCTCTCGGTTGGAGACGAGCGGTTTCAACAAAAGTGCTTGAACCGAATGGAGGCCTTCCGCAGCGCCGGAAAAACCGTGCTCTTCGTGTCCCATGCCCTGGCCCAGATCCGGGAGAATTGCCGGAGGGCGATCTGGGTACACGAGGGCCGGGTCGTGCGCGATGGAGATTCCGCGTCGGTGACGGCCGCGTACCACGAGTGGTCCATCGCGGCCGAGCCGGCCTCCCCTCCGGAAATGATCTCCGCCCTGAGTCCGTGAGCCGGACCGGAAAGACTCGAGATCCCGTTATCCGCCGCTCGCCGATCCCGGTTGAATGCGGGGGTGCGCTGCGAGATCCTCGCAGTCGAGAACGGCTCTGCTCGTGCAAAATGAGGACGATGCTCGCGCGGCGACCCCCCGAACTTCGTTTTCGAGGGACGGGGAGATGAAGGCGCGGCGGCTGCTCTCGGTCGCGGCTCCGGCCTTCAACGAGGAAGAGAACCTGCCCGCCTTCTGCGCCGCCGTCTCCGAGGTGATGCAGCGGCTCGACTACGACTTCGAGATCGTCATTGCGGAAAACGGCAGCACCGACCGATCCCTGGAAATCCTCCGGCGGCTTCACGCGGAGGACAAACGGGTCCGCTTTGTGTCGCTGACCCGAAACTTCGGGCACCAGGGTGGAATCCTCGCGGCGATGAGTCACAGCCGCGGGGACGCCGTGATCACCATGGACGCCGATCTCCAGCACCCGCCGGAGTTCATTCCGCGTCTCGTCGCCGAGTGGGAGAAGGGCTTCAAGATCGTCAATTCGAGCAAGGAAGGAGGGCGGCGGGGGCCGCTGCGCCGTCTGCTGGATCGCGTCTTCTACTACACCATGGATCGGCTCTCGAACCTTCAGCTCGGCCAGGCGGACTTCCGGCTGCTCGATCGGCGGGTGGTCGACCAGCTGCTCTCCTTTCCCGAAACGGACAAGTTCCTGAGAGGACTGATCTCCTGGACCGGATTCCGGCAAACGACCTTGACCTACCGGCCCGCCGACCGCCTGCACGGTGAGACGAAGTTCCGCCGCACCCACCTCGTGGATTTCGCGCTGCAGGGGATCGTTTCCTTTTCCAGCGCTCCGCTGAGAATGCTGATGAAGTTGGGCCTCCTGCTTTTCGTCCCCTCGGCTCTGTTCCTCCTGTACACCATCGTCGCCGTCTTCTGGGACCTGATGCACCCCGGAGGGCGGGCTCTTCCGCCCGGCTGGGCGACGCTGTCGGTGACGGTGACCTTCTTCGGCGCGGTGCAGCTTCTCGCCATCAGCGTGGTCGGGGAGTACGTCGGCCGCATTTACACCGAGATCAAGCACCGGCCGCATTTCCTCATCGCGGAAGCCGACCGGGACGGCGAGCCATGACCGCCGGCTCGGTGCTGATTCTCTGCGGAGGGCGGGGGCGCCGCCTCGGGCCCCGCTCGAACGACATGCCCAAGGTCCTGGCTCCGGTCAACGGGCGTCCGATCCTGAGCCATGTCGTGGAGCAATTCGCCGGCCAGGGCTTTCGCACTTTCGTTCTGGCCACCGGCCACCTGTCCGAGAAGGTCGAAGACTTCGTCCGCTCCGAGCTCGAGGGGTATGCGGTCACCGTTTCCAACGCCGGAGTGGACGCGAGCATGCTGCGCCGCATTCACGCAGCCGGGCCGCTCCTCGACCGACAGGTGATCGTCGGATATGGCGACACCTACATCGAGCTCGACTACCGGCGCCTGCTCGCGGAGCACGAAGGCAGCGGTTTCCCGATGACGCTGGTGACCGGCAGGATCCGAAATCCCTTCGGCGTCGTGACCGTCGATGGCGGAGGTCGTGTCACCGCGTTCGTCGAGAAGCCGGTGTACGACTATTACATCGGCTCCTTCGCGTTCCGCCGCGATCTTCTCGAATCGATCGGAGAGGATCTGCTCGAACGCCCGGACGGCGAGGGTCTCGTCGCGCTGTTCCAGCGCCTGGGAAGCCAGGGGAAGCTGCGCGCCTTCCCGCACGAAGGGCTGCAGTTGACGTTCAATACCGAGGAACAGCTCGACGCCGCCAGCACTCTGTTGAAGGAGTACTTCACCATGCGTGAGAAGTAGCCGTGCGCACGCCCGACCTGCGAGGCGCTCGAGTCCTGGTGACCGGAGGCTCCGGCTTCATCGGCTCCCATCTGGTCCGCCGGGTTCATCAGATGGGCTGCGAGGTCCACGTGGTGACCCGGTACAACAGCGTGATCGACAACGTGCGCCTGGCGCCTCTCTGGGACGACCTGCACGTCATCGAGGCCGATCTTCGGAACCCGGACTCGGTCGCCCGGCTCCGCGGCGCCCGCTTCGACTACATCTTTCATTTCGCCGCCTACAATCACGTCGGCGACAGCTTCGTCCACGTGCTCGAGGCGATGAGCTCGAACGCAATGGGCACGGTGAACCTCGTGGAGGCGTGCGCCGATTACCGGGCGTTCGTCTACATCGCCACCTCCGAGGTCTACGGCTTCCAGACCGAAGTCCCGTGGCCGGAGACGCTGACGCCCTTCCCCATCTCGCCCTATGCCGTCGGCAAGTATTCCGGAGAGCTTTTCGCCCGCATGGCCTGGCACGTCCGGCAGTCGCCGATCGTCGTCGCACGGCCGTTCAACGCATACGGGCCCTATCAGAGTCCCCGCGCGGTGGTGGCCGAGATCATCCTGAAATGTCTTCGGGGAGAGCCGGTCGAGGCGACGGAAGGAAGGCAAACCCGCGACTTCAACTACGTCGAGAATCTCATCGACGGATTGGTGCTCGCGGCTTCCGAGCCGAAGGCCGTCGGAGAGATCATCAACATCGGATCCGGAAGCGACATCTCGATTCGAGATCTCATCCTGAAAGTTCATGCCCTGACGAAGTCCTCCTCCGAGCTTCGGTTCGGGGCGCTCCCGTATCGCCCGACGGAGATCTGGCGGATGGCCGCGGACAGCCGGAAGGCCGCCGCGCTGCTCGGCTGGGAGCCCCGCGTCGACCTCGACGAGGGGCTCGAGCTCACCGTGGACTGGTATCGGAGATTCGTGGACGTCTATTGCCGGCCGGAATCCGCCTTGCTGCGCCTCTGAATCGCTCGCGTGCAGATTCTCGTGACAGGAGCCCGCGGTTTCATCGGGACGAGGCTGCCGCTGGCCGCCGGCGAAACGGCCCGATGAGCGCGATGTGCCAGACCTGCGGAAGCGAGACGGGCGGCTGGACGGAGGCCTATCCGGAGATCGGCATCTACCGGTGCTCGGAGTGCGGAAGCCTGACCTATCGCAAGACCGAGGGTCTGGATCTCTCCGCGATCTACTCCGCTGAATATTTCCAGGGCGGCGAGTACGAGGACTACATCGGCCATCAAGCCGTGCACGAGCGGAATTTCCGGAAGCGCTGGGCGCTTCTCCGGCCCCACCTGCCTTCCCCGGCTCGGATTTTCGAGGTCGGCTGCGCGCACGGCTTCTTCCTCGAGTTCGCCCGGCGGCAAGGGGCGCGAGACGTGTTCGGCATCGACGTCAGCCGGGAGGCCATCGCGTTTGCCCGGTCGCGATCGGGACCCTTCTTCGACGTGGCTTCCCCGGAGAGCCGGCCACCCTTCGCCTTCAATTGTCTCGTGGCCTGGGACGTCTGGGAGCACCTGGAACGGCCCTTCAGCTGGTTCCGCGAGCTCGTGGCAGACCTGGAGCCGGGAGGGATCGTCGCGCTGACCACGGTGGATTCCGGCGCCGCGGTGGCGCGCTGGCGCGGGAAGAAGTGGAGGCAGCTTCATCCCCCGACGCACATCGAGTATCCGACCTGGCGGGGGCTTGGGAGAGGACTCGAGAGGCTCGGCCTCCGGGTCCTTCGCCACAAATACCTCGGGTACTACCGCGCGCTCGAGTCCTATCTGAAGGCGCTCGGGCTGGAAAGACTGGTCCGGCCCTTCCCACGCTTGCGGACCGTCGCCATTCCCCTCGACCTCAAAGACATCCAGCTCATCATCGCGCAGAAGGCCCCGGGACCGGCGCGGGATTCCTAATCGGGTTCAGACGAGACGCGGCGCAGTCCCGGCGTTTCACTGAAAGTAGCCGTTGACGTCGAGAAGGAGATCGACCGAGCCCGCCGCTCCGTTGTAGACCCCGAGCTCGCCATCGTGAGAGAGCGGCAGAACGGAGTTGTTCGCGCGAGGCGTTCCCGGCGAAAAGTTGATCGTGCTCGCTGAAGGCGGCGCGGCGTCCCCGGGATAGAAGCTCAAGTGACCGGGAGCGAACGCGTTGACGACCGTCACGTTGACGGAGACGGCCCGGGCGCCCGGAGGAATACCGCACGCGCCGGATATCGGAAAGACTCGGGCCCCGAGCGAACCGAGCGCGGGAGCTCCCAGAGGTCCCGCGGCGCCTCGGGTGTCGGCGAGACGGCAGGGATTGACCGTGTAAAAACCGGAACCCGGAGGCGGGGCCGGGGCGACCGCGTCGCTGAATGCTCCGGCTTTCGGGTTCCGGCTGACCGCACGGACGCGATAGAAAGGCCGAGCGGCGTCGGGCGCGATGCCCGTCAGCTCCGGGCTCGTCGTGGCGCGAACGAGAACGCCGTCCGTGTCTGTGAACTGCGCAGAGCTCCCGCGCCAGACCTCGAAGCGGTCGAAGGCCGGCCAGTCGTTCCAGTGGAAGCTCGGGATGTCGGCAAAGAGGACGCCGCTCCAGGAAAGAGAAATCGTCGAGCTGAACCAGGACCACGAGAGGTCCGAAACGGGCGGCGGTGCGTATTCGACGACAGCCGCGTCCCGCGGCTGGTTCCGAATCTGAGAGAGGAAGAGCGAGAAGGCTTCGGGGTTCGTCGTCGTCAGGAAGTGGGCCCACGGCTCGTAGGAGAAGATGTGAGCCCCCGCATCGTAGGCGAGGCGAATCTGGGTAGCGATGGAGACGATGTCGGGATCGGCAGCCCCGAGCGGCCAGGAGGGGCTGTACTCGACGAGCCCCCAGTTGGGCAGATGGAGCGCCGCCACGTCTCCGAAGAGATACTGACTGGTGCGCTGATATCCCCCGCTCCCGTACAGGTCGAAGCTGGTCAGCCCCAGGCTCGTGGATGCGCCCGCGATTCCGCTCCGCATCGGACTGCCGGAAGTCCGCAGGCGGCGGTCCGGGTCGAGGCAGCCGGGATATGTACCGTTCAGGTAATCCGCCGGGATCTGGTGCGTGTACCAGCGGTCCGGATCTAACGCTTTCCCTCCCGGAACACCGGTCGTCAGAATCCAGGATGCGAAGTCGGCGACCGAGTGCGTCACCATCGCCTCTCGAAAAGCGAGCCACAGCTGCCAGAAGGCCGGCGTCGAGAGATTCGAGGATCGTGGGGCATCGAAGCCGCCGGCCACGAAGCCGGGTCCGGAGGTTGGCAGCGCCGACCATCCCGGGGCGTCGTAGGAGGAATCCGGGATTGCGCCGGGATCGCCGTCGATCGGATCGGACAGACTCCAGTCGAAGTAGCGGAGGCTCCAGGTCGTAAATGCCGTGCCGAAATCCCGGTTGAACGCCGCCCGGCCGGGGTCCCCCTGATACGCCACTCCGCCCTGGTCGAAGCCCTGCCCGGCGTACGGCTGGCCGCTTGCGTAAAGGCCGGCGTGCTGAATCCAGTCCCGGAACTCGAGAACCGCGAAGGGGCTGTAGTCGGCGATCATCTGGCTCTCGTACGGTGCGGCCTTGTCCAGCCGCCAGCGGTTCAACTCCATCTCTCCGTCGCCGCTGGCGCTGACGAACGTATCGGGGTCGGACAGCCACAGGGACGTCAGAACCCGGGCATAGAGCCTCGCCTTGGTCTCCACGTGGCGCCTCAGTTTGCGGGCGTAGCGCGACGGCGTCATCCAGATGTCGTCGGAGAAGGACTGGTCATCGCCCATCAGGGCGCCGTCGGCGTACCACTGACAGTTGCGCCGGTCTTCGAGCTTGGCCGGGTCATAGACGAACGTGTCCCGGGAAACGCCCGCGTCTGCGCCGAAATGAACCGGGATGCCCCACAGTCGCGCCCGGGTGATCGCGTCCGAAAGCGCGTCTTCCGCCGGCGCGCGAAGAGCCGGATGCGCGAGGTCCGCGTTCCAGTCCATGTCCAGGACCACGAAGCTGCTCATTCCCACTCGGGCGTAGGGACCGCCCTGGACTCGCTGAAGAATGGCCTCCGCGGCGGATTGAAACGCGGCATCGTCTCCCAAAAGGCCCGGCGAATCGAAGAAGACGTAGATCGTGTCGCCATACGAAGGATGCGGGAGGACCGCTTGCCCGGACAGGACGCCGGCCGCGAGAAGACCCGCCGCCGCCAGGATCCGGGCGCGCGCCAGAAGGGCGCTTCTCCTCGCGCGGTTTCTCGTCATCGATCGATAAGGTTCGCACATCCCCGGCTCGATGCCAGCGGACTTCTCGCCTCGACGCACCCAACTCTCGTTCTTGGGGCCGCGCGCGGGCGCAAAACAGCTTCCGGATTGTGACGGAAACGTCGCTCGCATATCATCTCGACGAGATCGAAGGAAAATCCAGTGCCCCCAGAACTGATGCCCGCCGTCGCCGCCGAGACGCTCGAAGAAAAGATACGTGCGCGCACCGCTGTTGTCGGCGTCATCGGGCTGGGCTACGTCGGTCTTCCGCTGGTTGCGGGGTTCGGGAAGAGCCGGTTCCGCGTCCTCGGCGTCGACGTGGATCCGGCCAAGATCGCCTGCCTGGAGCGCAACGAGTCCTACATCGCGCACTTCCCGTCGGCGACGGTCGAGGAGCTGCGCAGCGAAGGGCGCTTTGCGGCCACGACCGACTTCTCCAGGCTGCGTGACTGCGATGCAATTCTCATCTGCGTTCCGACCCCTCTGAACGCGCACCGTGAACCGGACCTCTCCTACATCGAGTCGACCGCGCGGCAGATCGCCGCCGCGGCACGGCCGGGCCAGCTCGTCATCCTGGAATCGACGACATACCCCGGCACAACGGAGGAAATTCTCCAACCGGCCCTGGAGGGGGCAGGATGGAGGCTGGACCGCGACTTCTACCTGGCCTATTCACCGGAGCGCGAGGATCCCAACAATCCTCGCTTCAACCTCCGAACCACGCCGAAGATCGTCGGCGGCGTCTCGGAGGCATCGGGCCGCCTGGCCGCGCTCCTCTATGAAGCCGTGGTCGATCGGGTCGTCCGCGTTCGGGACGCGCGCACGGCCGAGGCGACCAAGCTCGTCGAGAATATTTTCCGCTCCGTCAACATCGCGCTGGTGAACGAACTCAAGATGTGCTTCGACGCCATGGGCATCGACGTCCGGGAGGTTCTCGAGGCCGCCGCTACCAAGCCCTTCGGCTTCATGAAATTCGAGCCCGGACCGGGGCTCGGAGGGCATTGCATCCCGATCGACCCCTTCTACCTGACCTGGAAAGCGCGCGAATACGGGGTCGCGACTCGATTCATCGAGTTGGCCGGCGAAATCAATACGATGATGCCGCTCTGGGTCACGGGCAAGCTCGTCGATGCGCTCAACCAGCGGGGCCGCGCGCTCAAAGGGTCGCGAATCCTCGTCGTCGGAGTCGCATACAAAAAGAACATCGACGACATCCGGGAAAGCCCGGCTCTGGAGATCATCGAGCTTCTGCAATCCCGGGGGGCCCTGGTTTCCTACCACGATCCCCACGTGCCCCGCCT
>Ga0066903_100006767_pt1 | contig 10263 bp, 12 predicted proteins | sample PanSoiMetaGPlot1_FD_67491 | JGI IMG/M metagenome (GOLD analysis project Ga0066903, IMG submission 67491) | Tropical forest soil microbial communities from Panama analyzed to predict greenhouse gas emissions - Panama Soil - Plot 1 (version 2) | ecosystem: Environmental > Terrestrial > Soil >... | reverse complement strand
TCGACGATCAACCCGTGGCGATTCTCGATCAGCAGGTGGCCCAGATACGCCAGCCGCGACTCCGCACCGTTCGATTTCCGATACAGTTTGGCATCCGGATCGGTCGTCGACGCGTGCGTGTCATTGGTCCGCGTGTGCCCGCGAAAGTTCGTGCCGTCCCCGTCGGTCTTGCCGTCTTTCCGCTGAAAACTCTTCTGGCTGGCCCACGCTTCGATCAGCGTGCCATCAACCGTGAAGTGCTCATCGGACATCAGCCCGTGCGCGCGCGCCACCACACGACGGAAAAAGCTCCGCGCGATCTCCTGATTGAGCAGGCGATCGCGATTCTTCGTGAACACCGTCGCATTCCAGATGGGATCGTCCATCGTGAGACCGACGAACCAGCGAAACAGCAGGTTGTAGTTCAGCTGCTCCATCAACAGGCGCTCGCTGCGGATCGAGTAGAAGATCTGCAGCAGCAGCGCCCGCAGCAACCGCTCGGGTGGAATCGACGGGCGTCCGGTCACCGCATAGAGGCCGTCGAACTCCCGCGACATGTCCGCGAGCACCGCATCGACGAGCGTCCGAATTGCCCGCAGCGGATGATCCGTCGGGACACGCTGCTCCGGCGACACATAACTGAACATCGAATCGGGTTCGCGGTGATCTCCTCGCATGGGCTGCATCGTAGTACGCCGCGGATGATCTGTCGATCCCGTTCTATGCGTTTTTCAGCAAGTTCCTAGCCGGAGAGTGTTCGAGAGGTCGATGCTGTTGTTGTAGTGAGAGAATATGGCGAGCTTCGGTCGGACGCGCTGAAAGATACGACCCGCTTCCTCTCCATCGGTGTGGTGTTCGGCAATCGTTTTCGCTTGTGACCGAAGCGTCCGCGATCCTGGTAAGAACTCGTTGGGGGACCCACTGAGCACAGGATCCTGTTTCCAGCGGCCAACTTCGTGAATTAGCACATCAACGCCTTCCGATGCTTTCACCAGGCTGTCCGATGGCCGCGTGTCTCCAGAGAGCGACACGGAGTGCCCACGATAGTCGACGCGGTAACCAAACGCCGGTGCGACAGGAGCATGGTCTACCAGAAACGCCGTCACCTTGACGCCGTTCGCTTCATAGACCACGCCCTCCCTGATATCAGTTGCGATAGCTTTGATGCCGTCCGCCGGAAACTTCTCGTCCACGTCACGACGGATGTGAATGTCGAACGCGAATGCCTCCTGGAGATGATCCATCATGGCCCGAGTACCTTCGGGCCCCCAGATCTGTAAGGGCTTGTTTCTGCCCTGAGACGACCACGGGAAGAGATACAGCTCCGGCACTGACACGATGTGATCCGAGTGCAGGTGCGTGAGGAAGATTTTCGTCACGTCGGCTGGCGCGATTCCCGCCCGCACCATTCCGGTTGAGACGGCGCGTCCAGCATCGAAGAGCAGCAGTTCTTGACCCGCCCTCACGAGCGTACCAATACCGATCCGCCGCGCATCAAACGTTGGGCCACCCGCGGTTCCGAGTAAGACCACCTGGATCGCTGTGTCAGAACGACCTGAGGAGGTCTGAGCGCTCCCGATCGGGCTCGCCACCACAAGGGATCCAACGACGCTGACAACTGCCGCGATCTTCAACGCTGCCTCCCGGGCCGTGATGTGCGGCCTCAATATCCGGATTGATCGAACGGATTGGCACGAGCAGAATTTCCGCGCGAAATGGTCGGACGCCGTCGACCGGTATGAGGCGCACAAGCCAACCCGAGACAGCGCCGGCGCGACGACTCAGTGCGCGGCGTTCGGTTCGAAGACGATGCGCAGCCGCGTGCGCGTTGCCTGCGCAAAGCGCTGCAGCGCGTCAGTCCGCGCCTCCATCAATGCACGAGCGAGGTCGAACTCCTGACCGAGAGCGTCATAGGCGTCCCTGTAGTCGGCGTCGCTGCTCCATCGGCGATGGAGGTCGCTGATCTTCGTCACCGCTTCACTTCCTTGGCTCTCCCAGCGCCAGATCGATCTCGTTCCACGCCATCGAAGCGATTATACAGATGTGGAATCGCTGGCGCGCCTGATCCACCACGGGCGATCACGCTGCTCGTCGCATTCGGTCGACCTGAAGCAGCCATCTCTCGAGCTGGTTCCAACTGGCGAAATTTTGGCTCAACTCCCTCAACTACGGTCGTGGATTCGGATGGTTCTCGCGGGCGTGAATCTTGAGCGGTCACTCCCTGACGCAACGCACGGAAACCGCCATCTCCTTCTGGCCCTGGGGCTGACGAAAGAGCCCTTGACTACCTTTGGCGAAGTTATAGAACGGTGCGGTGATCGGATCGTTTTCGGACGCCGTCCAGTACAGGCCGTGTGCTTCGAGTCGGTCGTACGTTCCATCACCAGCGCGATTACCGCCCAGGACGGCATTGAAGCCTGATGTGCCTCCACTCAGGAGCGCCGTGTACGCGGCTCTACCCTTGTCAGGCGAATCGTTCCCAACTCCACCATAATGCTTCGCCATCTGACGCCATTCGTCGTCGGTCGGCAACCGCCATCGATCTCCTCGCGACTGACATCCTCGCTGCGCCGATTCCCACGTGTACAAGCGGCCATATCGACGGCAGTTCGGTTCCGAATCGTCGTAACAATAGGATGACGACGTGTTGACGCTCAGATTCGCAGTCGTCCACTCTTTGCCATCCGCCATCCGTTTGGAGGGAACAATCGTGCCTGACCGGTTCTGGTCGTGGGTCGAGCCGGCGGCGGCAACAAATCCGAATGCAGTACTCAGCGCGATGGCCACGACACGGCTTCGACTCGTCGGCATGTTGTCCTCGCACCATGGTGTGGTCGCGGAGCGTGTCTGCCCACACGTGACATCGCCGCACCTAAGCAGAGAAAGCCTAACAGGCACAACTCGCGATGAACGCGCAGTGTTCAGCAAGCGGCTTGCCCGCGCCGAAGAGCTAGCCACACTCCGCTGCAGGTATCGCTTCTCCGCACACAGGTTCTGTTCAGGTCGTCCGATTTGTACGCGCGACTTCCGCAAGAAGCTGAAACCGCTGCTCAAATTCGGACTGGTCGACAGCCTTCGGCTCAAACGGCAACGGCCGTCCGGGAGCAGGATCGTCGACGTACCGGGGCACGACGTGGACGTGCAGATGCGGCACCATGTTACCGAGCAGCTGGTAGTTCAAATGGCACGGGGCGAACACCTGCTCGATCATTCGCGCGACAGTTTGAACGTCGCGCCAGTACGCCGCGACTTCAGCGGTCGTCAAGCTCGTGAAGTCCGCGACGTGACGGTCTCGAAAAACGACGATCGCGTGGCCACGAGCGATGGCGTGCTGCTCGAGGTACCCGTTACCGGCTTCTCCGACATAGAACGGCGTACCGAACTGGTTCCTGCAAAACCAGCAATCCACGCCTCGTTTCCTGGCGTCCCAATCCTCAGGCCACGTTCGGGGCATCGTTGTCCTCGACATTAACCCGAACGAGTCATCCGTGCTTGACAGAATACGACGTCGGCCCTGGCAATTCACGCGAAGGCTGTCACGCTGCGGTTCACGCCAATCGCCGCAGCCCCTCAATCTGCCTGAGCCACCGCTCGAGCCGGTTCCAACTCGCGAAAATGCTGCTTACCACTGATTCCAGAAGACTCACCGTTTCTTCGCGCTGATCAGAGTTCGTTCCCGGTTGCGCGGGGGTTGCACTAGCTCGCGTCTGATCTAAGCGGCCGACGTCCTGCTCCCCCGTCGGGTCTGGCAACCAGTGCGCGTAGTACTTCAATGTGGTGTACGGGTCCCGGTGCCCCAGCTGCTGGCTCGCGTAGGTGATCGGCGCCTGCCTTCAAGAGCAGCGACGCGTAGGTGTGCCGCAGCTGATGGGGTCCGCGCTCCTGCAGATCGGCCTTGGCGAGCGAGCGAGAAGTTCGCCAAGGCGCAGGCCCGTTGACGGCACAGAGCATCCATGTATACCAATGGGGGAAATGCGCCCGCGCGATGTCGAGCACCGTCGCAACTTCCTCCGACGTCAGCGGATCAACCGTGACCGTCTCCTCGTCACCGGCGCGGAGGTATCGCCCGAGCCGCTGCGCCGGATTCCCGGGAAGCAGATTGTCCTCGACCGCCTGCGTGAGCAGCGCCGACAGGGTCCGAACGGCTCCCACAATGTGGCGCGCCTGAGCCCTCTCTCTCGGCAGGCGGCGATCAGGTCTCGACAGTCTTGTCGCGAAACCGCGGACACTGCCCGATCGCCGAGCGTCGGCCCGATGTACTGACGAAAATTGCCGGTGTAGAACCGAATCGTGGACGCTTTCAGCGAGCCCGCCATCGTCGCCAGCGACGCAGTCCCGTAGTCTCGGAGCGTCCGCGGCTGAGCATCACGCGCCGGCAGCTGGAAATCGCCTCGCGCCAGCCGTTCCCGGATCGCCTGGGCCGTCCGCATCGCCGTCTCGCGATCGCCGACACGTTTCGCTCTACGCTTCCCGCGATGCTGGACGAACACCCACCAGGCGCCCTTCCGAAATCGGACTCGAACACCCATACGTCGGTCAACTCCTACCGCAGCGCCTTGACGAAATGGACTCTGCCTGGGAAACGGCGCGAAGCGCCGGCTGCGCCCGGCTCGCGCGAGCGAAGGCGCAGGGAAGCACCTGGGGCGCCTGGCCTACAGCTTCACGCCGGCGCAGTTCGCGGCCGTCGATCACCTGTCACTGCGTGACGCGGCCACATCGCTCGGCGTCTCCCGCAGCGCCGTCCACAGGTTGCGGCAACTGTCACAAAAACTCCTCGAATTGGCGGCGGCTTTCGCCTCGAAATGTTCGCCATTCCGGTTGACGTCGCGGCGATCGTCGCTGTCATGGAATCACGTGGTTTTGGGACAGGACGCGCCGGTCCGCGGTGACTGAAGTTCCGACGCACGACTCAGCCGGGGATACGCACTGGCGGGAGTCATTGATCGACTGAGGGAACGTGGGGCGCGCTACCGGACAACGAAACATCCCGTGGCGTCGAGGGTTCGGGCAAACGCGATCGCGCTCTACGACTGAGCTGAATTGGCGAGCAAGGAGCATCGAGCGCTTCGTCCGGGAGCAAAGTTGGCGCAAAGTTGGCGGCTCCCCCTCTCGTGGAATTGACGTCGCCCGTCACGAGCGCCATAACAATCGGAGCATGAACGACGACGAGGGCTGGACGAGACGTCCGACGAGGCGCCGAGGTATGCACCAGGATGCGCCGCGTCACCGCAGGGCAAAGGCTGCGCCCCATGTCCGCGAGAGCACGTTTGGATGCTCACCAAGGCCGGTCGTCGGATGGAAGCGTCGCTCCTGTTCCAAGGCGAGTCGTACGGCTGGGAGACGCAGTTGCTCGAGGGTGGCGACGTGTTCTACGGCCGGCGCTTTCTGCTGAAGGCCGGCGCCCCGCCGAGGCCGCAGCGATGCACGAATGGTTGGTACGTGACGGCTGGACAGACGCTATCACGAGCCCTCCGGAAGACCGGTAGGGAACAGCGGAGGCGAGAGGCACCATGAATGTTATCCTGGCTTTCCTTGTCGGCTTAACTGTGGAACTCGGTCTTTACATGTGGCTCTTTCGAGTCTATCTGCGCCAACATCCGCGACGGATCGCCGTCGAGCGAGAGCGCTTATCAGCGCCCGGCCGGGGTGCGGAACCTCGTATGCGCGTCCCCGACCCGTCCAGGCTAGCTCCCGTCTACACAACTGCACGGTTCGGCGGGACTCTAACGCAATTTTTTGTCTTCCAACAAGAGTCGGCCGAGCGTTCGACCGACACCTAATTCAGCCTGCTTGATTCGGGCAGCGTGTTGATGGGCCGAAGCTGACATTCGTCAGCGCCTCGTGGATTACCTGCGCCAAACAGCAGACGAGTCCACCACGAAAATAAAACGTGCGAACCAGTGAGAGGCGACAGGGAGGACGGATGTCGCACGTGACCAAAGCATCTAGGTTCAGTGGAGACGAGAGGAGGACGACATGATCGAATGGATTATCCGGATTTTCAACATCGTCTGGGGCACATAAGCCAAGGTGACGCTGTTGAGCCCTGGAGTACGGGATCATCCGCGACGACACCCGACTGACGGTGAACGTAGCGCTGAGGCCGGAGGATCTCTCACGATGCAGCCGCACCTCACTGCGTCGGGCGGCGTGACCATCGGCTGGATCTTCTGGGAGCTGCCACGGCGGCGCGTGGCGTGATGAGCGACGACACGAACGATACCGCCGACGGCACCAACTGCGACGACTCCGAGACTGATCGCCGGTGGATCACGCTTGCCGGGTTGCACCACGTCCGTCTGCTGCGCGACAGTATCTCGAAGTTGGCGGCGGCGTTTTTCTCACTGATGCCGTTGAGACTCGGGGACCTTCCTGAAGGGCACCGCGACGCGATTCAGGCAATCGCCGCACGCCTCGATCCGTTGACCGCGTATGACATCGCCGGGACCGTGGCGAACGTGCTGCGCGTCCGGGCGTTCTACGACGATCTGTCAGATGCCGTTTGGGCCCGCCGTGAGACCGAGCGACGGGCGGCGTATGCAATCGGCCTGAAGTTCTGTCGCCCTATAAAAAGGGCGTCAGGAACGACGACGAACATACGACTCCGTTCTACGCGCCCCGAACCAACCGCCGGCGCCACCGCGGCAACCGAATCCAGACGGACTGCTTTTCGAGTTTTTCAAAGAAGGCGATTGATATCACTCCCCGATCATGGCGAGTGCGGCGACGAGGCAGTACCTTGTCAACAACGAGTTGTGGCAGGTGGAGTTCCCAGGATTTAGTGGAGAGCCCTCCGCCGCGTCTTGTGAGCGGTTTCGAATTGTTCGGGGCTGAGGCCTCCGAGGTGGCTGTGGCGCCGCGTACAATTGTAGAAGGCATCAATGTAGTCGGCCACGTCCTTCGATGCCAGCTCACGATTCTTATAGATCTGCTTCTTAATCCGCTCCTTCTTCAGGCTGCTAAAGAAGGACTCCGCGACAGCATTGTCCCAGCAGTTGCCTTTCCGACTCATGCTCGGCTCGAGGCGATTGGACCGGCAGAAGCGCCGCCACGCATCGCTGCCGTATTGCGTGCCTTGATCTGAGTGAATCATCGTCCCGCGCGGTCGTCGTCGGCGAACGGCCATCAGCACGGCATCGAGCACAAGTTCGCGATGGATCGTTGGGCCCGTGGACCAGCCGACGACCTGGCGCGAGAACAGATCCATCACGACGGCCAAATAGAGCCAGCCCTGCCAGGTCCGAATATAGGTGATGTCGGTCACCCACACCTTGTTGCGGCGGGTGACCGTGAACTGCCGTTTGAGGAGATTGGGAATGAGAACCGACGGCTTCCCCACGGCGATGCGTCGTGTGCGGTAGCCGTGAAGCGCGCGCAGGTGGTTCTCGCGCATGAGCCGTGCGACACGATGCTTGCTGCAGCTTTCGCCGGCCTCCCGCAAGTCCAGAAACACACGCGGCGCCCCGTAGATGCCATGGCTGGCGGCGAACGAGGCGCGAATGAGGCGAAGCAGACGGGCATCTTCCTGGGCACGGTTCGAGACCGGCTGCTGCAGCCAGTCGTAATAGCCGCTCTGGGCGACCTCGAGAACGCGACACATCATCTGCACGCTGTACTGCTCGCGATGCGTCTTGATGAATTCGTACACCGAGCGAACTCTCCCAGGGACTTGGTGTTTCGACTTCAGCATCGGCCCTCCAGAAGGCGGATGCTAGCGGTCTCCACTAAATCCTGGGAACTCCACATCGTCTGGTCGTCACGGCCGGAAGCGATTATCTCGGCCTGCCAGGCAGCCTGGACAACCCGCTCATCTCGTTCTACTTCCTCGTCACACGCAGGAATCAGACCGGGCAACTCCTCGGCCCGCTGCAGAAGATCACCCGCGAGGAGGCGCTTCGCGTCATGACGGTGAACTACGCCTACACGACATACGACGAGGGCATGAAAGGATCGATCCAGCCGGGCATGCTCGCGGATTTCCTGATTCTCTCGAATGACCTTCTCACCGTGCCCGACGATCAAATTCTGTCCGTGCATCCGATGGCGACGTTCGTCGGCGGGCGCAAAGTATTTGCAATGGAAGGCAGCGGATTATGACCAGGCGATCGCCGATAATCTGCATGAGCGGCCGGTTGGGAGTCGACAAAACGCCGACAAACGCCCGTTCTCGATCCTTGCGCTTGTATCGATTGTCAACCGTACGAGCCGTTCGGGACCGCTCGGCGCACAGCATCAGTCATGATTGTCTACGAACGCTGTCACAGAATCAGATGTCTACGTGTCACCCGACCAAGCCGCGACCCCGCATGAAAGGTCCGGTTTCGAGGCGAGGCCCACGCACAATTCAAGGGGTTTCGTGACAGCCGTTTCGCCTTTCCTCGTCATCTACACACGACAAGGTGTCGCACCCGCCGTCGATTCTCGAGTCGAGTGTGCCTCTCTCGCTCGACCACATAGTTCCGGGTCATCGGCATGTCGCTGCGTTTCGACCGGATCGATAAGTTCTGGTTGGTTCTGCGTCACGAAGGTCGAGCATAGTTCCCGTTTGCACGGAGGCTGATTTTATGAGCACTCGGCCGAACGCTGGGCGTACTTGGCTTGTGGTTTCTCTCTTCGTTTTGTGTAGCGGATTTGCCCCGCTCATCAATGTTGCCAGCAAGCCATGGTTCGAGGTGATAGGCGGGCTTGTCGTCGTGCGATTGCTTGCCGCCGGATCGTGCTTCGGCGCCGGTATTGCCTCGTTGGCGATCTTCTTTTTCACGCGGCATCGTTCAAACTGAGTCTCTACCCGGTATCCTCTGAGTCGTCGCGTCGCGCTGCCGACTTCGATGCGGCTCCTCCGCATTCCGCAGACGTTCCATCACCCGGATTTCCTCTTCGGGCCGAAACTCGACGGCTTCCGGGCGCTGGCGCATGTCCGCGGCGATCGCTGGGACCTCATCTCGCGTAACGGCCATAGTTGACGCAGTGGCCGGAGCTGGCGGAGGCCCTCGCCGACGCCGTTCGCACACCCGCGGCGGCGCTTGACGGCAAGATCTGCTGCCTCGAGCCGGACGGCCGAACGAATTTCACGAACCTGCTGTTCCAGCGCGGCGTCGCCGCACTTCTATGCGTTCGATTGCTGCGTACCAACGGGGACGACGTAACGGCGCTCCCGCCGATCGAGCGCAAGCGGCGCCTGCGGCGCATCCTGCCGACGCGTGCCGCCGGCCGGCTGCGGTCGCTCGATCACCTCGCCGCGCGCGGGTGCGATCTGTTCCGCATGGCATGCGAGCGCGACCTCCAAGGCATCGTCGCCAAGTGGGCGCGGGGCACCTATCGCACTGATGGCTGGGCGACGTCGTGGCTGAAGATCAAAATCCGGACTACACCCAGATGCGCGATTGGCAGGAGCTGCTCGCGTCACGCCAAGCCGCGGGTCCGTGACGCCGTGCGCAGCAACGTCCCGATCTGATGTTGCGCTGAAACCGCCAGGACGTCGCTGTAGACACGAACACACCTCGCGTCGACACGTTCCCCTCGAGCACTGCCGATCGTTTCAGCACGCGCAGCGGTGCAGTCTTCGTCCGCTCGGGCGATTCACGAAGCAGGCCGGCCGCGGCTCGAAGTCCGGTCCTAATGTCGCGAGCTGACAGTGGACCATCGCCGGCGAGTTCTGCGACGAGGCCGTCAGCGGAGCGAAGGACCGCCGGCCATCACTCGATCGATTGATGGCCGATTCCCGTCGCGGCCGTTTGGACGTGATTTGCGTCTGGAGCCTGGATCGGTTCGGGCGATCGCTGGCGCACGTCGTGATTTCCGTCCAGGAGCTGCACGAACGCGGCGTGGCGTTCGTCAGCCTCAAGGAAGGCTTGGATCTCTCCACGGCGGCCGGGCGCCTGCAGCTGCACATTCTGTCTGCGCTCGGCGAGTTCGAGCGCGCCAGGCTGATTGAACGCACGCGCGCCGGCCTAGCTCGCGCGCGCCGTCAGGGCACGCGTCTCGGTTGCCGGCCAGTTCACCGGTCGCCATCGCAGCTGGCGACGGTTGCCGACTTACCCGTGCGGGCGGCGGCGCGGCGTCAGCGACGGCACCTACCAGAAGGCGCGTCGCGCGGTGTGTCAACAAACGCCTGCGGCGGACCCCGAGAAACTGGCGCAATTCACCACGACGTGACTCCCTCGGAGTCGATCAACAATCGACCGTTTGTTGATACGCACCAGACCGCCGGGGGAACGCAATTCGTCGCGACACTTCCCCAGCGCAGTGTCGGTCACCGTCCATCAGGACGGGTGACGGGATCGT
>Ga0066903_100006765_pt1 | contig 10265 bp, 13 predicted proteins | sample PanSoiMetaGPlot1_FD_67491 | JGI IMG/M metagenome (GOLD analysis project Ga0066903, IMG submission 67491) | Tropical forest soil microbial communities from Panama analyzed to predict greenhouse gas emissions - Panama Soil - Plot 1 (version 2) | ecosystem: Environmental > Terrestrial > Soil >... | reverse complement strand
GACGGCGGCATCGCCGCGCCGACCGCGATCCAGAACATCGTCACCAACTCGGGCGGCACGATCTCGCAGCCCGTCGCCAAGGCGGCCGTGACGCGCGAGTACTACATGCTGCACGCGCGCTCGCCCGGGCCTGGCGGCACCGTGCCGGCGCAGCGCTGATGGCCGCCCCGAGCGCGTCGCAGCTCGCTGGTGTGGCCGGGACATCCGCGCCGAGTGGTGCGCTCACACCCGCGCAGCTCGCCGGGGTCGGCACCACCCCAGCTGCAGCGCCCGCGAAGACGGGCGGTGGGGGCGGTGGCATCCTCGGTTCGATCGCGAAGTACAGCGGCGCCCAGTTCGTCGGCAACCTCGCCAAGGACGTCGGCTCGACCCTGACCGCGCTCCCGGGCGGGCTGGTCAAGCTCGGCGGCGCGATTGGCAGTGAGGCCATCCACGGACACACGGGGCTGATCAGCGGCCATCCCCTGCGCGGCGCGCTCGGGCAGCAGATCGTCGAGCCGACCATCCAGCAGTACAAGAGCTACTACGGCCACGACGTCCTCGGGCACCTCTACCAGCACCCGTTGCAGCCGATCCTCGACGCGCTCACGATCGCCGATCTCGGCTCCAGCGCTGCGGTCACCGCCGCTCGGGTGGCCGGGCGTGCGGGGCTCGAGGGCGGAGCCGTCGCCAAGGTTGCAGCGGCCGGTGAGCGCGCTCCAATCGTCACCCGCTCACCGCGGGCGATCGCGACCGGCAAGGGACCGGTAACCACCGACATCAGCGCGACCAAGCCAATCGTGAAGGTGCGCCAGGTCGCCGCGGGCAAGGTGCGCGCCAAGTACCCGGAGGGCATCGCTGGCGTCGGCGGTGAGGTGAAGCGGTACGGGAAGCAGATCCAGCAGCAGGCGACCCAGCACGCGATGAGCCACCTCGCCGGCTATCCCGACTACGTGCAGGCGACCAGGCGGCTGAGCCCGCAGGAGTGGGCAGCGCTGCACATCCGCGCGATGGATATTCACCCGGGCGAGCTGCAGGCGCTGTGGAAGGGCACCAGGGCGGAGCCGATCATCAACGACCCCGTGGTGCAGAAGCTCGCGCTCGAGCCGACCCCGAAGCTGCTCAAGGCGGAGGACGCGGCGCGCAGCCTCTCCGCGCAGGGCGAGGCGCTGATGAAGCAGAAGGGGTTGCTGCAGGAGGAGGCCGCGACACGACGGCCGAACCTGACGAAGGCGCAGGCGAGCGAGGCGCTCGGCCGTCCGGTGAGAACGATCAGTGGCGGTGACGTCGCTCCATATAAGGCCAGCGGGTTCGAGGGTGTCGGAAGCGTCCCTGACCTTGCCAGAGAACCCGGCTATCTGTATCACCGCACCACGAGCGAGAGCCTGGCGAACATCCGTGAGAAGGGACTGCTGCCGTTCACCGCGCAGGGTGATGTCTCCGGTGTCTACTTCGGCGACGAGCCGCTTCAGGCTAAGGGCTTGTCCTGGAAGACGGCGGATAACGCTTACGTAAGGGTCGCTCGCAGCAGCGTCAGAGACCTTAGCGAGCGCGCGTTTGGCGAGTCGATGACGCCGCATGCGATCCCGCCGCACAATCTCGAGTACCTCGGGGAAGATGGTAGATGGCATCCGGCTGTTCGTCAGGATGGCGCCTACTACTTCCCGCACGCCGCGGAGCCGGTCAAGAGCGCCAGCCCGCTCGAGGCACGCGGCGGCGGCAAGGCGATGCCGCTCAAGCCTGGCACGATGAAGATGAACACGGGCGAACTCGCGCTCAAGGGCAAGCTCAACCTCCGCTCCGACGTGCTCGGCCCCGAGTTCCTGCGCCGCGTCAAGTACGTCAAGTACGACGAGATCCACAACGCTTTGGTGCGTGGCGCGATCAGGGTCACGAAGCAGCAGATCGAGGACCGCTACGGCGGCAGGCTCCCCGCCGGCTACGAGTACGTGCGCGAGAAGGCCTCGACGAGGATCCCGCCGGAGATCCGCGGCCAGGGTGAGACGCGCACACCGATCAGCCAGCTGATCCCGAACCCCGAGGACCTGCAGGAGTCCCGGCTTGCGCAGGAGGGGTTCACCACCACCGACGCCGCGCAGGCGCACGCCCCGCGTGGCGTCTACCACATCGTCCCGAGCGCGACCGCGAAGGCGGCGACCGGCGAGTTCACCCGCTCCTCGAGCTTCGTCAACACGTTCGTGCGGCAGCCGTTGAAGGTGTGGCGCGCGTTGGTCCTCGGCACCCGCGTCGGCTTCCTCACCAACAACCTGGTTGGCAACTCGCTCATGTACGCGGTCAGGACGGGTGGGCAGGGCGCGATCCGTGACCTGTTCAAGGCGGTGCTCGAGACGCACGGGCGCGAGACCGCGCTCAAACTGCTGCGGAACCAGGCGACCCCGCCGGGGATCAGGACCGACCTCTACAAGGAGTTCTTCCCGGAGCAGATCGGCGGCACCTTCGGACGTACGCAGTCGCCGTCGACCTCGGTCCTGCACGTCGCCGGTGAGCGCACCGCCGAGGGATTCCGGGCCGCGACCGGTGCGATCCCAAGGCTGACCTCGAAGGTCGCGGAGGAGTATCCGCGCCGCGCGCTGATCCGCAACTTCATGCGCCACTCGCCCGAGTTCAAACGGGTCTACGGCCAGCTGCCGAGGCAGACCAGGACGTTCGAGAACGCCGCCCGGCAGGTGCTCGAGGGTGCCGGCGGTCCCGAGTACCAGCGCTTCATCTCCCGGCAGGTGAACGCTGCGCTCGGCGACTATCTGCAGCTCTCGCGCGCCGAGCGGGACGTGCTCCGCAACGCGCTGCCGTTCTACTCCTGGTACCGCGCGATCGTCACCGTCACCCTGCACCTCGCGGCCGACACGCCACTACGGGCGAACGTCCTCGGCCAGCTCGGCCGGATCGGGCAGGAGCAAGCGCAGAGCGAGTTCCCCGGCGGGCTGCCGTCGTTCCTGCAGGGCTCGGTCGGGCTCGGCCGTGGCCCGCAGGGCACACAGGCGCTGCTCTCGACGCAGGGCCTGAATCCGTGGGCGACGCTCGGGCAGCTGCAGCGGGGCAGCACGAGCGACATCGGCAGCCTCGGCCTCAACCCGTTCCTGATCGGTCCGATGCAGGCCTACGCGCAGGCGGCGCAGCAGCAGCACACGCCGCTGCCGCGGCTCAGCCCCGGCGCGCTGATCGGCGCGACCGGGAAGCAGATCGTGCAGGGGTTACCGCCGGGGCAGCTGCTCTGGCCGCCGAAGCCGTCGAAGCTCTATCCGCACCGGACACGCACCGATGTGCTGCTAGGGCAACTCGGGTTCCCGCGCAAATTCATCAATCCGGCCGTTGCGGCGCAGCAGGCGCAGAAGGGCCGGTAGCAGCCCGTCGCCGACCCAGATCAGCACGGACGGCGCGTAGAAGAACAGCGCTGCGCAGAGCAGCCAGGGAAGAATCGTCCACATGGGAGGCAGCGTGGCATACCGCACCCGTAGCGCCGCTAGACCCATTTGGGGCGGTGTGCCGCTGACTGGTGAGCAGCAGCCGTTCATCCAGCGCGTGCTCGCCGCCGCGCAGGCTGCGGGCGCGACCAACATCAACGTCATCTCCGGCTATCGCTCGCCCGCCTACAACGCGCAGGTCGGCGGTGTACCAGGCTCGAACCATACGCGCGGGCTGGCGATGGACGCGACCGTGACTATTCCCGGGCGCGGCACGATCCCGCTCGGCCTGCTGCCGACGCTGCAGCAGTTCGGGCTTCGCTCCGGCAACCAGCCCGGCTTCTACCGTGGCGGCCGTGACCCCAACCACGTCGACGCGGGCTACATGGCGCAGAGCGTGGCACCGATGCCAGACCCTCGCACCGCTCCACAGGCGGCATCGACTGCTTCGACCGGGACGATCCCGCAGCTGATCGCCGCAGGTGCCAGCCAGCGTGGCCTCGATCCACAGGCGGTGCTCGCCGTCGCCGGGCAGGAAGGACTGAGCGGCAGGGTGGGCGATTATGGCACCAGCTTCGGCCCCTTCCAATTGCACTACGGCGGCGCTTACCCGTCCTGGGCGCCAAGGGGCTCGCAGGCGGCGTCGCAGGCGTGGGCGAGCTCGCCGCAGGGGATCAACTACGCGCTCGGGCAGATCGCCGGTGTCGCTAGGGGGCTGACGGGGCAGCCCGCCGTGAACGCGATCGTCGGCCGCTTCGAGCGCCCTGCCGACATCCCCGGCGAGCAGGCTCGTGCCTGGGCCGGCTACGGCAGCACCGTGGTGCCGAGCGCAGCCCAGAGCGCCCAGACCGTGGCGTCGGTATCGGGGCCTCAACCGGCGGCCGGCGCCACGGCTCAACCCTCGTTCTACGTCCGCGGCGCCCCGACGGCACCAGCGCCATCGGCGCCGATCAACATCGGGCACGCGCCCGTGCTCACACCGATCCCGCAAGCGCAGCAGGTGCCGCAGGCGGTGCTGCAGGCGCTCGCGATCCTGCGCGCGTAGAAAGGAGAAAGCATGGAGACTGAGTGGCCCGAGCCGGCCGACGACCCCGATGAGGAGCCCGTCGAGCCGTGGGCGAAGGAAGAGAAGGATGCTGAAGCGGATCCAGATCCCGAGCCCGAACTACAGCAGTAGGAGCGGTGCCGCCGTGCGGCTGATCGTGATCCACACCGCCGAGGGCGCACGCACGATCGAGGAGCTCGGCAACTTCTTCGCCTCGAGCTCGAGCGGCGTCAGCTCGCACACCGGCATCGACGACACCCCAGGCACGGTCGGCGAGTACGTCCGCCGCGACTACAAGGCGTGGACGGCGTCGGGGGCGAACCCGGTCGCGGTGCAGACCGAGCTGTGCGCGTTCGCGAACTGGACGCTCGAGGAGTGGCACCGGCACCCGGTGATGCTGCAGAACTGCGCCGCCTGGATCGCGGAGGAGGCCGCCCAGTTCGGGATCCCGCTCGTGCGCCTGAGCGCCGCGGAGGCGCAGGGCTCGGGCCGCGGCGTCTGCCAGCACAACGACCTCGGCTCGTGGGGCGGCGGCCACTGGGACGCCGGGCCTGACTTCCCGCTCGACGAGGTGCTCGCGATGGCGCAGGGAGGAGACGAGGAGATGGGCTACCCGGACGAGTTCTGGGCCTGGAACAGCTGGTACCTGACCACCGACCGCAACCCCAGCAACCGCCCCACCGGCACCCCGAAGGAGATCCCGGACGAGTGGTGGGCGGGGCAGAAGGAGATCGTCAAGATCAGCGACCGCTACGGGATGACGCAGGGCGAGCGCGACTGGATCGACTGGTACCTCGCCGGCAAGAAGGGCGAGCGGCCGAAGGTGCCGTCGACGATCCCGTCCCGCTGGTGGGACGACGAGAGCTGGGCGCTCGCACGCGAATGAGGTGGCCGTGCTCGGGCTCGGCGGCTGGGAGGCGACGATCGTGCTGCTCGTGCTGGTGCTCGTGCTCGGGGCGCTGGCCGCGCTCTCGCTGACGCGCGGGCCGAGCAAGCGCGCGACCAGGGTCGGTTTCTTCGTCGAGCGCGAGAATGAACCTCAACCAGGGAAGGGGGCAGGAGTGAGCGAGACCGAGACACCGGAGCCGGCGGAGCCGGAGGGCGAGCCCGAGCCGGAGGGCGACCCCGGCACCGAGGAGGACGAGGACGAGGCGAGCTGACTCGAGCAACGGTAGAAACACTGCGTGGCCCTGTCCCTCCCGCCTTTCCCCGGGGGACGGGGCCACCTTTATTCGTGAAGGGAGGCAGGATGGCAAGCAACAGCGAGCTCCGCGACGAGGCCGTCGCGCTGCTGCAGCAGGCGATCGACGTACTGGCCGGGATCACGGACGCGCCCGCGCCGGCGGAGCTGAAGGGGATCTACCACGGTGCCTACATCGACGGCACCACCATGGCCGGCTACTACGGTCCTGACTACGCCTACACCGTGCCCGAGGACCCCGACGAGCGCGTGCAGAAGCGGTACGAGAGCGATGCTGGAAAGAGCATCGCTCTCTCGCACTGGGGTCTCGGTAGCGCCAGCACACCGATCTGGGACTCCGACGCCGATGAGATGGTCTCGAAGTTCGAGGAAGCCAACCGGCGCGGCTGCTACCCGCTGCTCGACACCTCGACCGCGAGCGTCTTCCTCGGCGACATCGCCAAGGGCAAGTACGACGACAAGATCCGCGCCTGGTTCGAGACGATCGCCGCCTACGGCAGGCCGCTGCTGCTCAGGTTGAACACCGAAATGAACGGTGCCTGGTACGGCTACGGCGCCAACGACGCGCAGGGGCCGAACCAGCCGCAGAACTTCGTCGCCAGCTGGAAGCACATCCACGAGATCGCCGACAGCGTCGGCTGCGCAAACATCAGCTGGCACTGGGCGCCCAACTCGCTGCCGCCGTGGGAGCCCGACTACTTCCCCTGGCCCTATGACGCCTACTACCCCGGCGACGAGTACGTCGACTGGACCGGCTTCGTTTGCTACCAGCAGAGCAAGGACGCGAGCGAGGGCGACTGGTTCTACCTCAGCGGCCCCAGCTACGACGCCGCGCTCGCCTGCGCGCCCGGCAAGCCGATGGCGATCAGCGAGTGGAGCTCGTTCTTCGAGTTCACCGGCCCGCCCACGAATCCCGACCGCGGCGTCGCCTCGAGCAAGGGCGAGTGGCTGCGGGGCGCGCTCGAGTACGTGCGCGACAGCCAGCCAGCGATCCGGGCGATGGTGATGTTCAACACCGGCTACGAGACAGGCAAGGGCGAGCACAACGAGATCGAGACCTCGCAGGACGCGATGGACGGCTTCTACGCCGGGATCAGCGACCCGGTCTACTTGGGCCGGCAGGCCGTCTTGGCGACAGACCAAAAGGTGCCCATCCCGAGCCGTTAGTTGTCTCGGGCTGGCCACAGGCGGGGCAGCCGTGCACCAGCTCGACGTGCTCCAGCACCTGCTCGCGTGTCTCGAACACGGACGGCAACTCTTCGAGTTCCGTTTCCCGTAGTTCGTGGGTCGCGATGCAGTAGCGGCAGGCCCAGAACTGCCTGATCGCGTTGTCGTTGAGCAGGATCGGCTCGTCCCACGGAATCGCCGGGTAGCGCAGGCGGAGTTGTCTGTCGGTCATACCAGCACCTCCCTCTTGATCATTCCGGCTTCTCGTTCATACGTTTCAGCCGGTTCGCGACCTGCTGGTGCGAGAGGCCGCACTCCTCGCCGATGTCGCGCAGGCTCTCCCCGGACCGCTGCGCGGCCAGCATCGCCTCGTCGAGCTCGGCCTGCACCTTCGCGAGACGTTCGGCGACGCGGCGTACCGCTTTGAGATGACTGCGGGCCACGAACGACCTTTCAGACTGCCCTCCCGCCAGCAGGCCCACCCTTCTGTAAACGCTCTTGACACCTCTACGTAGCATACCGCCCTCTAACCGTTTTGTGACACCGGCTGGAGAGAAAACTTGCTGACAGCGACAAAACTCGGTTGATAGACGGTCGCTCGACGGGCATCATCCCGACTTCCCTGCATGTCCTAGCTGATGACTCTGCGGCAGGGGGTGAGAGCAAGGGTGTCGATTGCTCGGCAGGAGCCTGAGATGGAAGGTCGGTCCGCCGCGCCCGGTTACGGCAGAAGGATCAAGATCGCCCGCGTGGGCGCGAACAAGACCCGCGCCCAGTTCGCCGCCGCCCTCGGCGTGCACTACAACACCGTCGCCCGCTGGGAGCAGGAGAACCAGGAGCCTCACGACACGACGCTGTTCGCGATCGCACGGTTGACGAAACGGGACGCAGACTGGCTCCTCTACGGCGACACCGGCAAGTAACGGTCAGATGACGGGTATCCTGTTGCCATTCACTAAAAAGCCCCGCGACGCAGGAACGTCCGGGGCACGGCACAGGAGGAATGAGCTCCCATGCGTCATCAAGGCTACCCCGCGCTTCGGCCCACTGATCCGCCGGCTGGCGGCTGAGGCGGGACTCGAGATGAAGAACAAGGCATACCGCGCCTCGCCCGTCGGCGAGGCCGTCGGCCGCTACCTGAACGAGCTCGAGTTCGCCGGCCTCGCCAAGAACTCGCTCGACTCCTACGAACAGGTGCTGGCTTGGCTCGCGAGCGCGCACGACGACCTCCTCGGCGTCGACGCGTTCTGCGAGCCGGGGGGGGCCGAGCTGCTGATGGCGTTCCTGCACAGCAACTGGGGCGCCGCCGCCGAGACCACCCGCGCGCACCGCTGGACGGTGTTGAACGGCTTTTTCCGCTGGTGTCTCGAGAACAACCTGCTTCCCTTCAACCCGGCGAGCAAGATCCGGCGCCCGAAGGCGCCGAAGCTCAGGAAGGAGCGGCAGGCCTACAAGCAGGAGATGGTGATGCGGCTGATCGGGGCGCAGCCCTCGCAGCGCGACCGTTGCGCGCTCGGGCTCTTGCGGCTCGCGATCCGCAAGAACGACCTGCGCATGCTGCGGCTGGGCGAGATCGACGTCGGCAACGACACGCTGCACCTGAACCACGCCAAGGGCGGCAAGCGGCACCAGATCCCGCTCGGCTTTGCCGACCTCACCCGCGAGCTCGCCCAGCACCTGCTCGACAGGGCGCTCGAGGCCGGCCGCGACCCGGGCGAGGAATACCTGCTCTACCCGAAGCACCGCCGCGACCTGCCGATGGACGCCTCCTCGGTGCACCGCTGGTTCAAAGGCTGCCTCGAGCGCGCCGAGCTGCCCTCGTCGATCCAGATGCACGAGCTGCGCCACACCGCGGCCGACAACATCTGGCGCGAGACCGGAAACATCGTGCTCGCGCAGCAGCTGCTGCGACACGAATCACCGGCGACGACGGCCGGCTACCTGCACCCGAGCGCCGACGACCTGCGCGCCGGCCTCAGGACGGTCGAGCGGGCACTCCGTGTTGCCGAGAGCGAGAACGAAAGGTGTTAAGGCTAGTGCGTTCCGGGGTCGCGCAGAATGGCTGATAGAGCCAAAGCTTCCCGTGAATGCACGATAACCGGCGAAACCGTGCGTTCGCAACGGGTGGGCGGTTTCGTGTGAAACCGACGCACGCGGAGGAATTTACCGACGCCCTCGGACAGGTGTTCGCCGGGGCTGTTCGGCTCGCCGACGTCGGGATTGGACTCGGTGTCCCGAAGGTACTCGGCCTGTCGCCGGAGGAATGGGCGCAGCGGCGTCTAGCGGGTCCCGTTCGGCTCAGCATCCCTGAGCGGCGCCAGGTCGTCGAGGCGAACCCGGAGATGTCGAGCCGTGAACTTGGTGAGGCGCTCGGTGTTGATCAGAAAACGATCGTGAATGACCGACATGCTGAGGAAGATTCCTCACGATCTGAGGAAGATTCCTCAGATCGGACAGGCCGCGACCGCACCGTTCTTTTTACGTCGCTCTCGCCGGACTGGGAAACGCCGCAAGATCTCTTCGATGCCCTCGACACCGAGTTCGCGTTCGAGCTCGACGTCTGCGCGACCGACAAGACCGCCAAGTGCGAGCGGTACTTCACGCCGGACAGCGATGGGCTCGCGCAGGAGTGGCGTGGCGTCTGCTGGATGAATCCGCCCTACGGCGCGACGATCGGCGCCTGGGTCGCGAAGGCTGCCGAGTCGGCACGCAACGGCGCAACGGTCGTCTGTCTCGTCCCCGCGCGGGTTGACACTGGCTGGTGGTGGGACCACTGCCGCCACGGCGAGATTCGCTTCCTGCGCGGTCGGCTTCGGTTCGGCAACGGTGAGACAGGCGCACCCTTTCCCTCTGCCGTCGTCGTGCTCGGCCGCCCAGCTCGAGTCGTGTGGTGGGAGCGATGACGAAAGGTCTCGCCCGCGAAGGCTTCGACAAGGACCTGCTGTTTGGGCAGGCCCGTGAGGACGCGTTCATGCGGACGCTGCTCGGCGGTGCCTATATCGAGCACAAGGCCGACGAGAAGGCTCGCGAGACAGGGAACCTCTGCATCGAGTTCGAGACCAGCAGCCTTCCAAACGGTTTTGGCCAAAAAACGCCGTCCGGTATCAGCGTCACACAGGCCAGCCGTTGGGCACAGGAATTCGACGACGGCTGCTGGATTCTCGTTCCCACCGTTCGCATGCTCGGACTGGTCAACAGCTCTTGGGAGGTCTGGGGCGGCGACAACAACCGCTTCCACTGTGCCCTAGTCAAGTGGACTCATCTTCTGCGTCCGCCTAAAGACAAGCCGAGCAACAGCAACGGGCAGATGACGCTGTGACGGGAACGCACGATAAGGCCGCGTATGACTCGCGGCCCGAGACGCGGGAACACATCGCTTGCGTCCGGTACTTCCTCCACGGCGCTATCGGTGATCTGTATGGCCGATGCCATAAACACGACGCAAGCAAAC
>Ga0066903_100006764_pt1 | contig 10265 bp, 9 predicted proteins | sample PanSoiMetaGPlot1_FD_67491 | JGI IMG/M metagenome (GOLD analysis project Ga0066903, IMG submission 67491) | Tropical forest soil microbial communities from Panama analyzed to predict greenhouse gas emissions - Panama Soil - Plot 1 (version 2) | ecosystem: Environmental > Terrestrial > Soil >... | reverse complement strand
CACGCAAGACATGGCCAATTTCGTCAATCATTTTGCGTGGCAGGGAAAGATTTTCGATCCAGCAAAGGGAACTTTGCGAAACAAAATTTTGCCCTTTGGACTCAACGCTATCATCGCCAATGTGTACAAAGGTCCGAGCTGGCTCGATAACAAGGAGTGCATCGTTCTTGATTATTCGGAGACTTCGTTGGTCGCGCACTGGGTACGCGACGAGATTCGCGAAGTCGCGCCGCGCATTTATCTCGGCAAAGTCTATTTGGGCAAAAAGCGGTTGATCGACTTCGCGCTTGAGTTTCCGGCATCAGGGTAATCGCATCTTGCGCACATGGCCGATGCTCCAGATCAACCCGCGGAGAAACGGCGCTGGAAGTGGCGCGTTGTGTTGCTGTTGATTGTCGGACTGATCGTAGTCGGCTGTTTGTACCTCATCGGCCGTTTTACGCGAGATGATCCCGCCACCTACGCGGACCCGGAAGAGCATTTCAAATACGGCTCTACCGGTGGCGAGCGTGAGTCGGGCATTCCGTACTGGGTTTGGAAAGTGCTGCCAAAAATGTTCCCTGAATATTTGCCCGGAAAAACGTACACCCCGGGACGTGAATACACCTCGTTAGGTTTTCTTTACGAGGCTGGCAAGGATCTGCCGATTGGTGTTTCGCGTCGCAATACCCAAGGACTCGACCGAGTCTTTTTGAACTGCGCGATCTGTCATGCCGGCTCCGTGCGCGAAACCCCACACAGCCTACCCGTCATCTATGCTGGCATGCCGTCGAACACTGTTGATCTGGAGGGATTCGAACGTTTCATTTTCGCTTGTGCAAGTGACCAACGTTTCAACGCTCCTCGGATCATGGCTGAGATGGAGGCGATCGGCGGCAAGTACGATTTCATCAATCGATTTCTCATGCGCTACTATGCAATCCCGTTCATGCGCGAACGCTTGCTCATGCTTAAGGGCCATTTCCGTTTCGCCGACTGGGAACCGGACGCAGGCCCGGGACGCACCGACACATTTAACCCGGCCAAAACACTGCTGGAATTTCCTCTGGAAAAACTAGAAACACGCGAGCTGGTTGGCCTGTGCGATTTTCCGTCGATCTGGCTTCAGGGGCTGCGCAAACAGAAAAACCTTCACGCCCATTGGGATGGGAACAACAGCTTGATGGAAGAGCGCAACAAGAGCGCAGCATTTGGTACCGGCGCGTTCCCGCCCACAATTGACTTGAAGCAACTCGCGCGGGTCGAGCAATGGCTGCTTAGCAAGGAACCGCCCAAATACCCGTTCGCGATCGATACGCAGCTCAGCGCCCAGGGCGAAAAGATCTACGCGCAATACTGCGCAAATTGTCACGGACGCAATGGCAGGAATTTTGATGGCGAATACGTTGGCGATGTCTTGCAGATCGATAAAATCGGCACCGACCGCCACCGCCTCGATTCATACACGGAAGAACTGGCCGTGGCGCAGAACAATCTCTACGCTGGTTATCCGTGGCGGTTTAGTCATTTCCGGAAAACGTTTGGATACGCAAATTTGCCGCTCGATGGCGTCTGGCTGCGCGCGCCGTATCTGCATAACGGCTCGGTGCCGACAGTGCGCGATCTGCTGAATCCAAGCGCCGAACGCCCTCCGGTTTTTTATCGCGGTTATGACGTGTTCGACCAGGCTAAGATCGGATTTGTTTCAGATGTCGCTCAATTCGATAACGAGGGGCGCAGCAAAGATGAACCCGCAAACCCAAGGCAATACTTCAGGTTCGACACGCAAGTAAGGCGGGGCGGCATGAACCCGCGCGATCGCAACGAAGGCAACTCGAATGTCGGGCACGAAGGGTGGGAATACGGAACGATGCTCTCCCCGCCGGAGAAAGATGCAATCGTGGAATATCTGAAAACATTTTGACAGCAACCAACCGATGAGTCTTTCACCGAAAGCGAAACGTATTCTTTGGGTCTGCGCGATTGTGATCGTGATCCTGCTTGCGGTTGGCGCCTGCTTTACCTGGGCAAAATTCTTCCGCGAAGAGAAGGAAGTATTCGCGAACGAAGAGGAACATTTCAAATACGGTTCACTGGGTGCGGAAGGCGATCGCGGCATTCCCTATTATCTCTGGCTCGTCTTGCCCCGTGTTTTTCCTGACCTCATGCCGGGACCGGGCGGCTACAAATCACTTGGCGTTGTTTGGGAAGAAGGACATGAAATTCCGGTTGGCTTTTCGAAAAAGGTGGTTGGATTCGAGCGGATAACGAACAACTGCGCCGTCTGCCACACCGCGACCTACCGTTTCAGCGAGGACGAAGTGCCGCATGTTGTCGTCGCTGGGCCGGGACATACCGACAATATGCAAAGCATGCTGAGGTTCTTGTTCAAAGCTGCGCACGATCCGCGGTTTAATTCGGACATCATCATGAACGAAATCCGGCTCGTCAGCGCCAACAACTACGGCAACGGCGGGCTCTCGTTTATCGATCGACAGATTTACCGGTACCTGTTGATTCCAATCACCAAAAAACGGCTGCTCGAGCAGGAAAAAAAATTCACCTGGATGGAGCGCTACGTCACCGGCGGCAACCCCAAACCGGATTGGGGCCCGGGCCGCGATGATGCCATGAACCTGACAAAATATTTCATGGCCAACATGCCGGAGGACAACACGTTTGGACCGACGGATTTTCCCTCGATCTGGAATCTCGGCATCCGCAGCGGAAAAGATAACTCCGGAAAACAAATGTTGCTGAACTGGACCGGGGACACGCCGGCGGTGCGCTCTGTCCTGATCGATTCGGCGCTCGGTCTCGGTGCGCCGGCGCGCCCGTGGTTTTTGCAGCGCATGGCCGATCTTGATCATTATCTGAGCAATCTGCCGCCACCCAAGTGGCCCTTTACTGAAACAAATTCGATCAACCAGCAGATGGCGAGCGAAGGCCGGAAGATTTATGCCCGCGACTGCGCGGGGTGTCACGAACCGCGCGCTGAATTTACAAACAAGGTGATTCCCATCACCGAAATCAAGACGGATCCCGAACGAATGTATTCGTGGTCGAAAGACGCCGCGGCGGAAGCGAACCGGCGCGTCAAAGAACTCGGCATCGATCGTCCGCCGATGGTAGAGACGCAGAACCCATACGGATACGTCTCACCGCCGCTGGATGGAATCTGGTTACGCGCGCCGTACCTTCACAATGGTTCAGTCCCAACGCTGCGCGACCTTTTGAATCCGCCTAACGAGCGTCCGCAAACTTTTCATCGCGCCTACGATGTTCTTGATCCTGTTAAAGTCGGGTTCAAGGAACCGCAACCGCGACCGACCGGGCCTAACGGCGAGTTAACCCAGCCTTATTTTCTTTTCGATACACGAGAAAAAGGGAACGGCAACCAAGGCCATACCTACGGCACCCAGTTGTCCAACGAGGACAAAGGAAAATTACTCGAGTATTTGAAGACGCTCTAGCTATTTGTCCTACGCTTATTCGTGCTCAGTTTTGCCTTGACGAGCAGATTCGGATTTTTCCAACTCGGCGTCGCTAAACGGATCTGAATCAGGCAGAGGACTTTCCCCTGCTAGGTTCTTCGTCTCCTTCCAGACCCGCCACCTCAAATTCTGCATAGCGAGGAAAGGAACAAGCATGAATTCAATGATTCCGCTCACGCGAGCGACACTGTCACTGCCTATGCTTGCGCTCGTGCTCATCTGTCCAACGCCGTTATGAGCAACACGATTGGCAACTTAAACACGACGACCGGTCTTAGCACACTGTATCAAAACACCACTGGCGACGCCACCACGTCCATCGGTACTAATGCGCTCTTTAGTAATACCACCGCCGATTTCAACACGGGCACCGGTGCTGGTGCGCTCTTTACTAACACCTCCGGCGGCCGCAACACGGCCCGTCGGCACCTATGCACATGCGTTCTCCAGCACCGATGACGGATCTGCTAACAGCGCCTTCGGTTGGGGTGCGCTGGCATCAGTCAGCTCCGTCAGCTCCGACACGGCCGTCGGTTATCGAGCGCTCTATAACAACTTCGGCGGCGTCAACACCGCTATCGGTACTATGCGCTCTTTAGCAACACCGCTGCCGACTTCAACACCGCCGCCGGTGCTGGTGTGCTTCGAAACACACTACCGGCGGTAACAACACGGCTACCGGTTATAGAGCCCGGCCGGATACTACTTAGCTACAACACGGCAACCGGCAATCAAGCGCTTCACAATAACACGACTGGCAGCTTCCACACGGCTCTGGGCTTCAACGCCGGCAGTCGCGTCACCACGGCCGCAACGTGATCTGTATCGGAACGAACATCTCTAGTGCCAACGTGAATAGCACCTGCTATATCGGCAACATCTGGAGTAAACCGGGCGGATCCAAAGCCGTCTATGTTAGTTCAGCGGGTGAACTCGGATATCAGGTGTCGTCGCGGCGTTTGAAGGACGAGATCAAGCCGGTGAAGGAGGCCAGCGAAGTCATTCACAGTCTCGAGCCGGGTGAGCTTCCGCTACAAACCTGAGATTGAACCCACACGTCGCGCGCTTCGGGCTCATTGCTGAGAAATGTAGAAAGGATAATCCCCGATCTGGTCACTCTCTATGGCGATGGGAAAGCGAGCTCGGTGCGCTACGACGCAGCAAACGCGATGTTACTCAACGAATTTCGCAACGACCACCGCAAAGTGCAGGATCAAGAGAGCAGGATTCACCGCGCAGTTAAAGAAGGAGCTGGAGACACTCGTTGCTCGCGTCGAAGAACACGAGTCAAAAATCCAGAGACTGAATGAAGCTGCGCCGCAGCTCGTTGCGGGCGATCAACGAGGGGAAGGCTTTAGCGGTGCTCGCCGGGGCGAGCACCGAACCCCATTTTTTCGTTAGGGGTTTGACACAAACGCCTCTACAACGGTCGACGCACCGAAGATGGCTGTAGCGTGCGCTGTCCTCAGCGCACGGGAGATGGCGCCGATCATCCGGTGACGACAGCGGACACTACAGCAGGAGTTTCATAAGTGAACGATCACACAAGCGAAAAGCGCTTGTGCGCGCGGCGGTTCTCCGGCAGTTTCGTTCTGTCATGGCAGGAAATCGCAAGCTCGGTTGCCTCAGTATCTTTTTGTTTGTGGCGCTTTGCGCCAGCCTGTTCGTCAACTTCGTGCTGATGATTGCCGCGTTTCAGCGCCTGGGCGGCGGTATTCGTGAAGCCGAACCGATCCCACGTTTTCGTGAGATTCTGCTGCAAAGAGGCACGCGCCCTAGCCTGGACAAGATCGCAGTGATCACGATGCGCGGCCTGATCAGTTCTTCCATCCCTGGCAGCGTGAGCGATTCGATGGTCGACGACATGCGCGCGGCACTACAACAGGCCCGCGACGATAGCCGGGTAAAAGCGATTGTGCTGGAGATTGATTCGCCCGGCGGAGAAGTCACCGCATCGGATGCGATCTACAGTGCGCTGGTGAAGGCGCGTGACAGGAAACCAGTGGTTGTCTATATGGAGTCACTGGCGGCATCCGGCGGCTACTATGTCTCCTGCGGCGGTAAATTTTTGATGGCAAACGAAACGACGATCACAGGCAGTATCGGGGTCATCATCCAAACGCTGAATTACGAGCAGTTATTCAACAAGGTCGGACTTGCTTCCGTGGTTTTCAAAAGCGGCAAATTCAAGGACATGCTTAATGGCGCGCGGCCAATGACGGCGGAGGAGCGCGAGCTGGTGCAGAACTTCATCATGAAAACTTACGACAAGTTTCTCGGCATCGTCGCCAAGGAGAGAAAACTGCCGGCCGATCTATTGCGCAATACGATTGCCGATGGCCGGATTTTGTCCGGCAAGGAAGCATTCGAACACAAACTTATCGACGGCCTTGGTGAGTTGGACGACGCATTTCGTACCGCAAAAGAATTGGGCAACGCGCCGGACGCCAAAGTGGTGAAGTACGGTCCGCCTTTCAGTCTAAGCCGCTTCCTGCGAATATTTGGAGAATCCGAGTCAAAAATCGAACTCCAACTTCCGAAGCAGCTCGTTCCGCAACTGGAATCGGGGCGCGCGTATTTCCTGCCAAGCTATTACGCACCGTAGTGGCGTGAACTCATGCCATCCGCCAGCCTCTTCGCGGCCTTCGGAGCCGCCCCGAGCCTCGCCTTAGGCTTGCTTTCCGTTCTTTACCTTCTTGCCAGCATTTACGTTTATATTTCGCTGATTCATCAGATCAGCGCGCGAACACCGAACACTGTTGGCCCGGACGCACCGGCGCGAGCCTTCGGAATTCCCGAAGCAATACTGGCCGCGCTGTTAATTCTCTTTCTTTTGGTGAACATCGGCGCATCCGTTTCGCAACCGATCCAGTTCAGTGCGCACAACATTCTGGTAAACCTTCTTTTCACGGTTTTCGTCGTACTCGTTGTTCTAACTTTCCTGCGTCTGCGCGGATTCGACATTGGCGCCTTAGGCGGATTTTTCAGAATGAGTTTCATCCGAACCTTGAGCACCGGAGCGATTCTGCTGTTTTTCGCCTACCCGCTAATCTTGTTGTGCGACGCCCTCACGCAGAGGCTCTTCGGGGGCGGGTCGAGCAAACAGAATATTGTCGAGTTCTTTAGCGGATCGCGCACGATCGAGCAGCGGATCGTGATTATCGTTTTCGCAGTGGCAATTGCGCCTGTGGTTGAGGAATTTCTTTTTCGATTTTTCATTTACGGCGTACTCAAACGCTATTTTGGCCGGCTCCTTGGCGTCATTTTAAGCGCGCTGCTGTTTGCCGCAGCGCATGCACATTTTCCTTCGTTCGCGCCCTTGTTCGTATTGGGAGGTTGTTTTGCGATCGCCTACGAGTGGAGCGGCTCCATTCTTGTCGCGATGACAATGCATTCGCTGTTCAATTCGGTCACCCTGACCGCCCTCGCATTCCCGGAGATTTTCTCTTCATGAAAGTGCGTAGTCTGGGAGAGGACCGGTTGCTGGACCAGCTTTTGCCTCGTCTGGTGGCCGGAAAAGCCGTTGCCACGGGCCCGGGCGATGACTGCGCTGTAGTTGGAACACCGGATCGTGGCAAGCTTCTCGTGCTCAAGACCGATGGCGTTGTCGAAGGGGTGCATTTTTTTACCGGAACAAACGCATCGGATGTTGGATGGAAAGCAATGATGCGCCCGCTTAGCGATTTTGCGGCAACCTCAGCGGTGCCCCAGTTCGCGATGATTACCCTTATTGTTCCGAAACAAACTGAGGTCGCCTGGGTGAAAAAGCTTTATCGCGGCCTGCGCCGGGCCGCGAAGCGATTCAACGTCAGCATCGTCGGGGGCGAAACAAGCAGCATACCAGGACCGATTGCCATTTCCACGAGTGTGGTTGGGTTTGTCGAAAGAGACCGCGCCGTATCGCGCCGGGGCGGGAAGGCGGGTGATGATCTTTTCGTGACTGGCCAGCTCGGCGGAGCATTAGCGCGAAAGCATTTGCAATTCATTCCGCGAATCGCTGAGTCGCGTTGGCTTACAAAAAATTTCCCGATCCACGCAATGATGGATCTAAGCGACGGATTGGGAGCCGATCTTCCGCGTTTGGCGCGCGCGAGCAATGTCGGATTCAAACTCGACACAGAAAAATTACCGCTCACGCGCGGCGCAAACATCGACGACGCGATTTCCGAAGGTGAAGATTACGAACTGCTCTTCGCCATTTCACCCGATGATAGAAAACGGCTCGAACGAAAATGGAAAAAGAAATTTCCAAGGCTATCGCTGAGTCGAATCGGTCGCCTGAATCCGCAATCTGCAATCCGCAATCCACAATTGCAACGTGGCTACGTTCATTTCCAACAGCCCCGCTGAGACGGAGGCGATCGGGCGGCGACTTGGGGAGGAACTGGGTGCCCGCTCGGTTTTGGCTCTCAAGGGAGACCTAGGGAGCGGTAAAACGTTGTTCGTTAAAGGTGTTGTCGCCGGTTTGGGCAGCAGCGCTGATGTGACCAGCCCGACGTTTACCATCCTGCATGAATATCGGCGTGGAAGATTGCCCGTTTATCACTTCGATTTCTTCCGCGTGGAAGATCGACAGTCGGTCGCGCGACTTGGTCTGGATGACTACCTTTTTGGCGACGGCGTCTCGGTGATCGAATGGGCCGACAGCTTCCCTGAATTCATTCCCGAACAAGCGCGCTGGGTTTCCTTTGAAATTAAATCGGAAACTCAGCGAGCAATTACCTTTCAAGGAGCGGCGGCTTTCCAGCCGCCGTTTAAGACCGCCGCTCCTTGAGGTCGCCAATGAAAATTCTTGCGCTCGAACTTTCCACTTCATGCGGCAGCCTCGGCTGGCTCGATGGGCAACTAGAATATGCGTGCGAATGGCCTAACGACCGGAAAAATTCCGCGGCATTCTTCGAGAATCTCGAAGCCGTGGCGAAAAAGTTAGGCACGCCGGAAACAATTATCGTCGGGCTTGGCCCGGGTTCCTATGCCGGTACGCGCATTGCCATTTCGGCTGCAATCGGCTTGCAAGTCTCTTTCAACGCGCGCCTGATCGGTTTTCAATCCATCTGTGCAATCGAATGCGACGCGGACCAATACTGCGTGATCGGGGATGCACGCAGGAAATCCTTTTTCTTAGCGCGCGTTCTTGGCCGCGAACTCATAGAAGGCCCGATGGTTTACTCAGAGCCAGAAATGAAGGAGAAAATCGATCAGGTTGAGTCCACGATTCCGATCTTCTCTTCGGAGTTTCTTCCGCAATTTGAGCGCGCCGTGGTTCGCTATCCCTCGGCTCTCGTGCTGGCCCGAGTTGCGCGAGAGCCGCGTCGCAGCTTTTTTTTGCCGCCGCTTGAGCCAATCTATTTGCACGAGCCGCACATCACGATGCCGAGATGAAACAAACCTATCGCTGCTGGGCTGAGATCGATCGGAGCGCGCTGCGGCACAATGCGAACGTCGTCCGGCAACGGATTGGTTCCGCAGAAATGCTGGCCGTAGTGAAAGCGAACGCCTACGGGCACGGGTCGCTCGGCGTGGCGCAGACCTTGGCCGATGACGCGCAATTATTTGGCGTCGCAAATCTGGAAGAGGCGCTTGCGCTGCGTGAAGTCGTCCCGCATCCAATCGTTATTCTCGGCCCGCCAACCCCAGGGGAGAGATCAGTGATCGCCCGCCGCGGATTTATTCCGACGATCTCCAGTCTTGAAGAAGCGGAAGCATTCAGCCGGCTCGGGCGGTCGGCAATTAATTTTAAAATCGACACTGGTATGGGACGAATGGGCGTGATCGAAAATGAAGCGCGCGACGTTTTCAAACGGATCACGACGTTGCCGAACATCGAGGTTCACAGCATCTCGACCCATATGCCGGTATCGAACGAAGACGCAGAATACACGCGCGACCAGCTCGTCCGGTTCCGCAGAATCATTGAGCAAATTCGTGGTGAAATTCCGGGGAGTTACAAAGCACACGTGTTGCAGAGCGCAGGCACACTCGCGTTTAATCCGTCGGCGTTCGACATCGTGCGAGCCGGCATTGTGCTCTACGGCATTTCGCCGCTTCCGGAATTTCAGAACCTGCTCAAGCCAGTGATGACATGGAAAACCCGAATTTGTCTCGTCCGCGACATGCCGGAAGGAAGCTCCATCAGTTATGGCCGCACGTTTATCACTCCGCGAAAAATGCGGATTGCAACACTCTCGGCCGGTTACGCCGATGGTTACCCGTGGCACCTTTCGAATCGCGGCGCCGCGGTCCTGGTGCGCGGGCAACGTTGTCCCCTGCTCGGCCGCGTGACGATGGACTTGATGATGATCGACGTAAGCAACGTCGAAAATGTGCACGTGGGCGATGAAGTCGTTCTTATGGGACGCGACGGAAGCGAGGAAATTTCCTGCTCGGAACTCGCTGAAAAGGCGGAAACAATCACTTGGGAAATTGTTACCCGGATTGGCCCCCGCGTGCGGCGCGTCTTTGTTTGAAACAACCCTCACCGAGCGAGTTCGTCGTCCGCTTCTCCCTGGCCAGGGAGAGGATTGAGGTGAGGGTCGAAAGTAAAAGTAGCTCGGTTGGAAACCGCGGCTCTTTGTTTTACGTTTGAGACATCCGCTCGAACGCTTTAACGGTTCAACAATCGCCCATGTTTCAAATCATCTTCAACGAGCTGAGCGCAGCAGAGATTTCTGCGCTCCCGAAAAGGTTGCAGCTCGAATTGCTCACGGAATTCCAAATTTTACCTGAGGATTTGGATCATCTGGATTCCGAACGGTTTGGAGTGATCGAGCGCGATGGGAAAAAATTATATCG
>Ga0066903_100006763_pt1 | contig 10265 bp, 11 predicted proteins | sample PanSoiMetaGPlot1_FD_67491 | JGI IMG/M metagenome (GOLD analysis project Ga0066903, IMG submission 67491) | Tropical forest soil microbial communities from Panama analyzed to predict greenhouse gas emissions - Panama Soil - Plot 1 (version 2) | ecosystem: Environmental > Terrestrial > Soil >... | reverse complement strand
CATCGACGTGCACGCGCCGCTCACCTTCGACATCGTCGACGGCTGGAACCGTCGCTCGCTCGGCGGCTGCGTCTATCACGTGGCGCATCCCGGCGGGCGCAACTACGAGACATTCCCGGTCAATTCCTACGAAGCCGAAGCGCGCCGCCTCTCGCGCTTCCAGGCCCACGGCTACACCCCGGGCTTCTTCAGCGTCCCGCCGGAAGAGCGCTCGGTGGAATATCCTACGACGCTCGACCTGCGCCGTCCGGTCGAGAGGGGATGATGCTGCTGCCGGTCGCGTTTGGATTCGAGTCTGATCTGGCTCAGTCCGCAGTTAGGGCGTTCCCGCCCCCCTTGCGGGGGAGGGACAGGGAGGGGGGTGGTTCCGAACTCCGCGCTCGCCGCAAATCGCGGAAAAATAAAGTTCGGGGATATTTGGCGAGCTATGAAGCGACAGCAAAGGAGCAACAGGTCAAACTCTGTGCAAGACACACCCCCCTCCCTGTCCCTTCCCCGCAAGGGGGGAGGGAACGCCTAAGCGACGCGCGGAGCGAGCCGAACGAGTTCCGTGGCCCGCAAGCGGGGCTCTAGTGCCCGCCGTCCTCGACCCAGGCGCGCGTCAAAGCGAGAACGTCCAGGCGTTCGTCTCCGCCTACCGCCCGCTCGCCGACACCTTCGACGAGCTGATGGATCGCGACGGCCGCGTGCGGGCGCACTGGCGGTCGCTCGTCGCCATGCTCGCCGAGCTCGGGCCGGCGGAGATCAACAAGCGGTTCGCCGACGCCGACCGGCACCTGCGCGATTCCGGCGTGTTCTATCGCGTGCACGAGGATCCGGCCGAGCGTCCGTGGCCGCTGAGCCATGTGCCGTTGATCATCGATGCCGCCGAGTGGAAACGACTCGTGCCGGGCCTCGTGCAGCGGGCGGAGCTGCTCGAGGCCGTGCTCGCCGATGCCTATGGCCCCGCCGATCTCGTGCGTGAGGGCAAGCTTCCGGCCGCGCTGATCGCGGGGAGTCCGGAATTCCTTCGGCCTCTGGTCGGCGTGGCGCAAGCTCCCTACCTGCGTTTCTATGCGGTCGACCTCGCGCGCTCGGCCGCAGGGCAATGGTGGGTGCTCGGCGACCGCACGCAGGCGCCGTCCGGGGCCGGCTTTGCGCTGGAGAGCCGGATCGCGCTGACGCGGGCGCTGCCGGACATCTATCGCGCGCTGCGGGTCGAACGCCTGGCGCCGTTCTTTCAGGCCTTCCAGGCCGAGCTGACCGCGCTCAACCGTCGCGACGACGCGCGCGTGTGCCTGCTGACGCCGGGCCCGATGAACGAAACCTATTTCGAGCACGCCTATCTCGCGCGCTACCTCGGATTTCTCCTGGTCGAGGGCGAAGATCTCACCGTGCGCGAGGACGGCGTCTTCGTCCGCACCGTATCGGGACTGCGACGCGCGGAGGTGCTGCTGCGGCGGCTCGACGCCGATTTCGCCGACCCGCTGGAGCTGAACGCGCACTCGCGCCTCGGTGTGCCCGGTCTCGTGCAAGCCGTGCGCGATGGCTCGGTGGTCATCGCTAACGCACTCGGCGCCGGGCTGGTCGAGGCGCGCGCTCTGATGAGCTTTCTTCCCGCGCTGGCGCCAGGGATGACCGGGCATGACCTCATGCTGCCCAATGTCGCGACCTGGTGGCTCGGCAATGCGACAGTTCGCGACGAGATCATGCCTCGCATCGACGAGCTGGTGATGGCATCGACGTTTGCGGGAGACCAGAAGCTTACCGGTTCAACGCTCGATGCGGCCGCGCGCAAAAACTTGCTGGAGAGGATCGCGCAGCGCGGCATCGATTTTGTCGCGCAGGAACCGGTGCGGCTCGCGACCATGCCAGTCTGGCAGGACGGCGCGCTGCGGCCGCGCCCGTTCGTCCTTCGTCTGTTTTTGGCGCGGGTCGGCGAGGGATGGAAGGTGATGCCGGGCGGCTTCGCGCGGGTGGCCGACGACGCACCGGCGCTCAGCCTGCAACGGGGAGGGCGCACCGCCGATGCCTGGGTGCTGTCGGAGGCGCCGGTCGCGCCGACGAGCCTGTTGCCGACACCGGATCGCATCGAGATCAAGCGCACCATCGGCTCGTTGCCGAGTCGCGCCGCCGACAACCTGTTCTGGCTCGGCCGCTACGTCGAGCGCAGCGAGGCGACGCTGCGGCTGGTGCGCGCGCTGATCAGCCGCGCCACCGAGCGCGACGCGTCGCCGACCATCGACCGCATCGCGTCATTGCTTGCGGCGTGGAGCGCGGTGCCGACGGACATTCCCTTTGCGCGACCCGCCGCCATCGCGACCGCCGTCCTGCAAGGCCGCGATCTCGAGGGATCGTTGCCGCGTCTCGTCGGTGCTGCACGGTCGGCGGCGTCGGTGATCCGCGATCGGTTCTCGCCGGATGCCTGGCGGGCCCTGAACGACCTGCTCGGGATCATCGATGCAGCGCCTGCCGTTCCTCCGTCCGAGAGCGCGCTGTTCGAAGAGGTGAACGCGGCGCTACGGATCATCGCATCGTTCTCGGGACTGGCGCAGGAAAACATGAGCCGGCTCGCCGGCTGGCGCTTCCTCGAGCTCGGGCGCCGCATCGAGCGGGCGATCGCGACCTGCCGGTTCGTTCGCCAATTCGCCGATCGCGACGCGCCGAGCGGTGCGCTCGATGTGCTGCTCGAGCTGTGCGACAGCCAGATCACCTATCGTTCGCGCTATGTGATGATCGCGGCGGCAGCACCGGTGATCGATCTCGTCGTGCTCGATCCCAACAATCCGCGCTCGGTCGCCTTTCAGCTCGATCATGTCGAGGCGCACCTTGCGGCGCTGCCGAAGCGCAATGCCGATGGCCGCCTTTCGCCGCCGCAGCAGATCGCGGCATCGATCGCGACGACGCTGCGCACGAGTGATGCGGCGAGCATCGCGGACGCTTTGGTCGCTGATACCGAAGCCGCCCTGATGAAGCTCTCCGACGCCGTTGTGGCGGCGTACTTCACGTCGCATGAGCGCTTCGAGACCGGGCTGGAGGCGCTCGCGTGATCTACGACGTGCGCCAGACCACCGCTTACGCCTACGCCTCGAAAGTCGGCTACGCCCAGCACGTGCTGCGGTTGACCCCGATCGATCGACGGCGTCAGCGCGTGCATGCCGCGGCTCTCGACATCGCCCCGCAACCCGCGGCCTGGCGCGAGGGGCATGATTTTTTCGGCAATCGCACGACATGGATTGCGCTGGAAGAGCCGCACGATCGCCTGGTGGTCAAGGTGGCCGCGCGCGTCGCGGTCGAGGCGGCCGAGGCGCCGGGAGCGACGCCGGCATGGGGGATCATTCGCGACGAAGTGTTTGCCAGCAGCGATCTCGCGCCGACGTCGCCGATCCATTTCGTCTTTGCCAGTCGGCAGGTTTCGCTCGATGCGGAGATCCGTAGTTACGCCGCCGAGAGCTTTGCGCGGGGCCGCCCGGTGTTCGAAGGGGCAGGGGAGTTGATGCGGCGGATCAAAGCCGACTTCACCTACGAGATCGGCGCCACCACGGTGTCGACGACTCCCGCCGCGGCGTTCGCCTTGCGTCGCGGCGTGTGCCAGGACTTCGCACACACTATGATTGCCGGCCTGCGCGGCCTCGGCCTTCCCGCGGCCTATGTCAGCGGCTATCTCCGCACCGTCACGAGATCCGGAGCGGCGACGCTCGCCGGCGCCGACGCCATGCACGCCTGGGTTCTCGTGTGGTGCGGGTCGGATGCCGGATGGTGCGGCTTCGATCCGACCAACGCCGTGCTCGCCGGCGAGGACCACGTCATGCTCGCGCTCGGCCGCGACTATGCCGACGTCGCTCCAATCGACGGCGTGGTGTTCGCGTCGGGCGGTCAGCAACTCGAAGTGACGGTGACGGTGACGCCGGTGGGGTAGGGGCGCGGACGGCGCGGTCTTGGCGCATCTCGCTCGGTCATCAATTGGGCGTTCCCTCCCCCGCAAGGGGGGAGGGAACGCTTAAATGATCGACCGGGCGAGATGCACCCCGAGATAGCGCATCCTGTGGATAACATCGTTCCGTCCCGTCCGCCCCGGAACCTTCAACAAGGTCCGGCATTCTCCCGTCGCGATAGGTGGGCGACGTTTGCAGTACGTTTGGAGGACCTCCGGTATGGACAAGACAATCGCCGGCCTGCTTGGCGCGGTCGCCGCCTTGACGTCGCTCGACGCGGCGCAAGCATCGCCTGCACCCGCCCAGGACGCGTTGCGCGTCAATTCCTACGCAGAGCTGTTGAATCCCGTTCCCAACGCGGTGCAGGCCTTGCTCGCTGACGACGCCGCGCGGTCAAAGTCGGAAGCTACCGGCGATGTGAAGCTCGCGCGCCATCACCACCACCATCATCATCACCACCAGCATCGGCGCCGGCACCACCATCACCACCATCATCATCACAGCATGTATATGGGCCCGGGATCCGTGGGCTGATCGTGTCGCACTAGCGCACGAAGCGTCACGCATCGGCGCATATCCCGGAAGAGTGGTGACCGGTTTTCCCAACCTATGAATCCTGAGCGCGGAGCCTATGGTTGCTCCGCGCTCAGTCACGCGCTTACGCACCACTCTGCCGCTGCTTGGCCTTGGCGGCGCGAAGGATGTGTCGGTAGGTGCCATCGAAAACCGTGTTGGTTGACGAGGTCCACTCGGTCTCCTTCGAGAGCGTATCGCGGCTGGCATGAATCCTGCGGCCGCGCATTTCGCGCTCCGCTGCTTCTTCCTCGTCCATTTGGACCAGCTGGAATTCCGCTTCCACCGGAATGATGAGCATCTGCATGAAGGGCTCGCCGGGGCGGAAGACGTGCGTGCGGCCTTCGCCCGGCGCCTTGAACACGACGAACGAGATCATCGGCCACCAGCTGGTGCGCAACAGCGCCGGTACCGCGATGGGAACCTCGTCGTTCGGATCCGTGTAGAAGCGCGGATGCGGCTCGGTGCGGATCGCAAAGCCGTCGTCGACCTTGAGGTCGATGAGGATCTGGTAGGTGTAGTAGGCGTCGCCGAACGCGCGGAACGGCGGCCATTGCAGGTCGTTGTCCGGAGGCGGCCCGAAATCGCCGGAGAACACGAGATTTCCCTCGTGTTTGCTCACCCTGAGCTCGTTGTCATAGGGGTAGAAAAGCTCGACGCCGTACTGCGCGCCTTCGGTGAAGGGAATGCAATGCCAGGCATGTTCGTGCGATCCGTCCCGCCGCGGTTCCGGCTTGCCGGCCCAACCCGGCATCTGCAGGACCGTGCGCCGTGGGCTGAGCTTGGGTTCAATCAGTCTGTATTTGACGGTCCGCATGCGATCTCCCCAGATGCTGACTGCGCGGCCCGCCGCGACGCCGCGCAGTCCTGGCCCACAACAATACTTTGGTCCTGCTCGGGTTCCCAGGGAAAGAGGAAGAAGCGCGAGGGAGTAGGGTGAGTTAGCGCCGTCAAGGCGCGTAACCCACCGATCGCGCCGCGATGTCGATGGTGGTTTACGGCGCTTACGCGCTACTGCTCCGGTTCACAGGGAAAGAGGGAGCGTAGCCCGGGTGGAGCGAAGCGGAACCCGGGAATCCCGGAGAACAAAATTTCGGTGAGTCGGTATGTGACGCTCTCGCCCCCGGGTTCCGCTTCGCTCCACCCGGGCTACGCACTCACACTAAATTCACGCCGATATCGCGAGCGCGGCACGTGCAGGAAGTCGCGCGCTCTTCAGAGACTCAGGTCGCGACCGGCGAGGCCAGCGGCTTTCCTTTCTCCACCACATACGTGACGAGAATTCTGGTTTTCGCCTCTGGCGGCTTGCCACCCGCATGCGGCGTTTCCGGCGGAATTTGGAAGCCATCGCCCGCCTTGACCATGCGGGTCGGTTGGCCTTGAACCGGGAGCTCGAGGCCGCCCTCCAGGACATAGGCGGATTCGATTCCGGGATGCGTGTGCCGCGCCACCGCCGTGCCGGCTTCGATGGTCGCTTCGACCAGCACCGTGGTATAGCCCGGCGTCGGACCATCCATTTGCGACAGGATCTTTCGCGTCACTCCCGCCGTCGCCGCGGGCGGAGCCGTTTGCGCCGACGCTTCAGCCGCGACGAACTCGGTAATGCCGCACAGCGCGCATGATGCAAGAGTCGTGAATCCTCGTCTCGACAACATGACATTTCCTCCTTGTGTCCGGGATCACTAGCGTCCGGATCTTGCGGGGGAGATGGTAGGTCCGTCCCGGGTTGGGTGGCAAGGCGTTGGCGTAAATATTGGCCGGGCCTGCGCTGCGTCTCACTCGGACATTAATTGTGGGTTTCCTCCCCCCTTGAGGGGAGGGACAGGGAGGGGGTGGTTCCGAACTCCGCGCTCCCGGAAAAAAAGACCGCCTCAAATCACCGCCACGCAATCCACCTCGATATCGAACGGCCCCGGCCATGACGGCACGTGCACGAAGATGCGCGCCGGGGCGTCGGCGGGAAAATACCGGATATAGACGTCGTTGAAGATGTCGAAATGCGTTTCGTCGGGCGTGCAGTACACGTTGCATTTCACCACCCGCTCGAGCGAGGATCCCGCGGCCTCCAGGCACAGCTTCATCTGCTCGAGCACGAGCTCCGCCTGCCGCACGAATGGCACGCGCTTGATCTCGCCGCTCACGGGATCGAACGGCGGCAGGCCGGAGACGTAAACGGTGTCGCCGGCGACGACCACGGGATAGATCGGGCCCTTGCGGCGGCGTTCGAGCCAGGTCGAGATCGGCTCGACGCGGATCGGGGTGCGCGTCGGCGTCAGTTTCGGCATACCTGTCATCGTCAGCGTAGATGGACCTGTCATTGGGCACCTCCCGCGCTGCCCGTAGGCTCGCAGCAAACACCAGTGCCGTCACGCCGTGACGGTTCGGCCGCGGCCAACTGACTTGAACTGACTTGAACTGCGTCGGACTGTGGTAATGTCTGCGGCAAGGAAGGGATTTCAGTGAGGGATTTCAGGTGAGCACACTGTTATCGATTATAACCATCCTCAGCAGCCTGGCTGTTGTCGTCCTCAGCCTCTTCCTGCGGGAAAGTTCGGCGCCCAGTTATCTCATTCTGGGATGTGGCCTTTTCGGCGCCTGCACGGCTGTCGCGGCGCTGATCGCGACCAGGCGCGAGATCGCTCGGATCAAATTCATCACGAGCATCGCCGCTCAAACAATGCTCAGCGTCTAGGATGGCCGCCGCATCCGCGGCGCGTCTCTCTCGGTCTGGGGTGGTTCCGAACTCCGTGCTCGCCGTATCGGAGGACCCCTCGCAACCGCAGCAGCACCGGCAAACCCGTCAACCCAAGAACCCATGCCGCACCAACTCGGCGCCGGCGGTAATGACCGCGATCAACACCAGCGTCTTGAATGTCTCCGGTGCAATTCTATCGCGCAGATGTTGTCCGATGGACATGCCGAGCACGACCGGCACCATCGCCGCCGTCGAGACCAAGACGTCGAGCCAACTGAACTCCCGACTGGCCGTCAGCAGAATGGCCAGCAAGCCGGCGGACACGACGAGATACAGCGATGCTTCCTTTGTGAACGCCTGTCCGCGCAGGCCCTTGGCCAGCAGAAAGATGAAAACAAGCGGTCCCGGCATCGCCGCGACGCCTCCCAGAATCCCGCCGAAAAATCCGAATGTGATGCCGGTCGGCAGAACCAGGCGAGACTGAAGCTCAAGCTTGGGCGCGAGCAGCGTGACGCCGCCGACACCCATCAGCACCAGGCCTGCGATAGCTTTTGCAGCGTGCGCATCGAGCGCCAAGAGGGCGAGAACGCCAAGGAGGAGGCCGGGGATCATGCCGAGTAACACCGGCATCAATTGCATGAGGCACCGTCCGGTCTTTCCGCCCTCCAGCGCCTGCGGCAAGTTGCTGTAGATCAAAGGCATACTCAGCAGCATGGCCGCTGATTTGACGTCGATGAACAGGGAGAGCAGCGGCAACGCGACGACCGGCATGCCGACCCCGATGATCCCCTTCAGCAGGCCGGCGACGATCAGGCTGCAAACCACGGCAGCAACGATGCTTGCTGGCTCGACATAAAGCGTGTGGATCAACATGATGTTTGATTCCTGGAGGGCCAGTCATCGGCACCTCCCGTGCAGGCTCGCAGCAAACATCGGCATCGTCACGGAGGGACGGTTCGGCCGCGGCCAAACTGAGTTAGGCGGGGGCTTCGACGCGCGCACCCTCTCCCCGCTTGCGGGGAGAGGGTGGGGTGAGGGGGACTTTCGATTTGCACAGCGATCGCGATCGTGCGCCATCGCGTCGAGCCCTCAACTCGCGGAGAGTCCCCCTCACCCGACCTCGCTACGCTCGGTCGACCTCTCCCCGCGAGCGGGGAGAGGTGACACGCGCGACCGCGTTCCCATACGCGACAGTTGCGTAGCCCGGGTGGAGCGAAGCGCAACCCGGGACCTGCCCACCTGTAGAGTGTTGCACGGAGATGCCTCGACTGGCTTCGCGTCAATCGATTCCTAGCGACCCGGGTTGCGCTGCGCTCCACCCGGGCTACGGGGTTACATTGTGGCTTCACAAACGGAGATTCCTGCCGTGCCAAGAACACTCATCTCGTCGGGTTCGCATCTCGAGCCTGAAATCGGCTTCAGTCGCGCCGTGCGCGTGGGCCAATTGATCGTGGTTGCAGGCACGGCACCGATCGCCGCGGCGGGGGGTACCGCGGCTCCGGGCGATGTCTACGGCCAGACGATGCGTTGCCTTGAAATCATTGGCGGTGCGGTGTCAGAGGCCGGCGGATCGATAGCGAACATCGTTCGCACGCGGGTCATGCTGACGGACATGTCGCGTTGGCGCGACGCAGCGCGCGCGCATGGCGAGGTCTTCCATGACGTTCGTCCCGCCTGTACGTTCGTGCAGGTGTCGGGCTTTATCGATCCCACGTGGCTCGTCGAGATCGAGGCCGATAGCGTGGTGGAATAGACCGAACGCATCTCGCTCCGTCGTCAATGAGCGCGTAGGGTGGGTTTAGCGCCGTCAGCTCGGGATGACATCGTGCTGCATCCGGAATACCCGACCGTCGAGGGCAAGTACCATGACCAGACAATGGTCGGTGGTCCTTCCCGGTGCATTCAATCGCCGATTTGAAGACGGAAACCTGGTCCTTTGGCGTCCCGGCTTCACCATCTGGGTGGCGGTTTGGGGCAACGACCACAACGCGTCCGCCGCGTCGCGCTTGGGCCGCATCAAAGCGGACGCCGCGAAGCAGGCGTTCGATATCGAAGAAGAGCAGGGCACACAGCCGCTTCGCTTCAGCTACCGATTAAAGGAAACGGCCGACGACAAGCGATGTCCCGCATTTTACGGCTTCGCCGTCGGACAAGACGGGCACGTTCAGATTGCTTTTTATTTTGATGATGAAGCTGACCTCGTTGCGGCGAAGGAGATGTTGCGAAGCCTTGGGGAAGAGCAGGTTCTTCACTGATTCCGGGTGCGTCGAACGCGGCCGAGCCACGAGAAGAAGTCACGACAAAAGCCGCGCCGGATACACGCTCGCAATGCATCTCGTTCAGCGCTCTCTTTGAGGGTTCCCTCCCCCGCAAGGGGGGAGAGAACCCTCAGATAGCGGACGGAGCCAGATCAGACTCAAATTTAAAATTGATGGCCTGCCTTGCGACGCGATTTTGCCCGCCCTACGCACTGTCCGTCCATACGTCCGCCTTGTGGTATGCTGCCCCTGCGAGCACACCGGCTCGCGTTGTCAATGAGCAGCAGTGGGAGGGCTGACATGAGGCGTTTCATCAATCCTGTACTTGTCACAGCACTCGGTTCTGTTTGTCTGGTCGGTTCGGCATCGGCCGCCGAGATGACAGGGGTTGAGATCAAGGCGTTTCTCTCGGGGAAGACGATCTATCTCGATTTGAATACGGCCGGTTCTGTCGTAGGGACCACAGGCCAGTCGGTGCTCTATTTCGCCGCCGACGGCACGGCCTTGAACAAGACCCCGAAGGGTGACACGTGGCACGGAACATGGGTGATCAAGGAGAACACCGCATGCATCGATTGGAAGGAGAGGCCCAACAATCCGTGCACGAAATACGACAAGAACGGAGCCACGGTCACGTTCATCAATGTCGCCAACGGCCAGCCTCGTGGCACCGTGGCGAAGACGGCCGATGGAAATGCGGAGAAGATTGGTCCTTAGCCGCGGCCGCGCCCAAACTGACTTGCCCTCATGTCGCTTCGTGCGGCGCGTCTCGCTCGGTCTTCAATTGAGCGTTCCCTCCCCCCTTGCGGGGGAGGGACAGGGGGG
>Ga0066903_100006762_pt1 | contig 10265 bp, 8 predicted proteins | sample PanSoiMetaGPlot1_FD_67491 | JGI IMG/M metagenome (GOLD analysis project Ga0066903, IMG submission 67491) | Tropical forest soil microbial communities from Panama analyzed to predict greenhouse gas emissions - Panama Soil - Plot 1 (version 2) | ecosystem: Environmental > Terrestrial > Soil >... | reverse complement strand
ATCCCGATCATAAACCGGTTAGTGGAACATTTCGATCTCATCCTGGCCACCCAGGATTGGCATCCGGCCAATCACGGGAGCTTTGCCGCCAACCATCCAAACCGTCACTCTGGCGAAGTTATCGACTTAAACGGAACCATCCAGATTTTGTGGCCGATTCATTGCGTTCAAGGATCACCAGGCGCTGATTTCTCTACCCAATTGCGCACGGACCGCTTTGCCAAGGTATTCAGGAAAGGAATAGATCCCGCGATCGACAGTTACAGCAGCTTTTTTGACAACGCCCGAAAACGTTCTACCGGGCTAAGCGACTACCTACGCGAGCAGAAGATCAGCGAGCTGTTTATCTGCGGCCTGGCAACGGATTATTGTGTCAAGTTTTCCGTGCTCGACAGTACCAACCTAGGCATTCGGACGTCCGTGATTGCGGACGTATGCCGCGGAGTCAATTTGAAGCCGGACGACTCAGCCACAGCCATTGCGGAAATGGGCAAAGCGGGGGCGTCCATTATCGAATCTGCGGACCTCGGTCTGTGATGTAGGCGAAGCGTCCCGCTTTGCATGAAGAAGCAAAGCGGGACGCTTCGCCTACACGACCACCAAACTCACGGGCGAGACGCCCGCGCTACCGTACAATAGATCTCCTTTGGGTCGAGCTCGATGGAGTTATCTGTCAATGCCCGAGGATCGATTCCTAACTGATCCGAGATGATTTTGCGAATCCGTTGCAGGTGGAGGTTCTTTCGATCCAATCGATTCTGGCTGGCCCAACGGGCGGCGGCAACAATGAGACTGGAGACTTGTTCGGCCGTCAGTCTCTCCGTGTTGATGATAATATCGAAATCGCTCCGGTCATTGATGTCGATGCCGTAGACCTCCAGGTAGCGTTTCCTGTTCTGCTCATCGCGCTGCAACGTCCGATAAAGAACAGACTCGTAGCTGGCATGTACATCGGCCTCTCGCTGAAAGATCCTTTTGGCTCGAGCCTCCAGCGGCGCGTGTAGCCACACTCGCAAATCAGCGTCGATCAGCCAACCAGCCAATCTGGATCCTACAACAACGCGTGGTCGCAAAGAGGCACGCATTAACTTCAAATCGGTCAGGAAGTCGTAGATTCGACTTTTCGCCGCCTCTCGTTGAATTTCCTCGAAAGAAATGCCGAGATCCTGGGCAAGATCTCGAAATGTATAGTTGACAACTTCCAACCCCAAGGTTCTTCCCACATTATTCGTGGCTGTCGTATTCCCGCAGCCGCTGTGGCTGGAAATTGCTATCTTCAACGCGTTGGAATCGGAACTCACGGTGTGTCGCCTCCGGGACGTCAGGTTGCTTTAATTGCCCCATCCTCTCAGCTGGACGCTGCTTTGGAGGAGCCACTGGTATGTCTGTCGGATACCATCAGGCAGAGAAATTCGTGGCTTCCAGCCCAGCGCCAGCAGTCGACTGGTGTCCAAAAGCTTTTGCGGAGTCCCGTCCGGTTTGGTCGTATCGAACTCAAGTTCGATTTCAAAACCAATCACCTTTGCGACAATCTCCACAAGTTCACGAATCGTCAGATCCTCACCGCAACCCACGTTGATGATTTCAGGTGAATCATAGTTTTCCAAAAGAAATCGGAGCGCGTCGGCTAGATCGTCAGCGTGCAGAAATTCTCTCCGCGGCGTCCCGGTGCCCCAAATCGCCACCTCGTGACGGTTGCTCAACTTTGCTTCATGGACCTTCCGGATCAACGCGGCCAGAACGTGCGATTTATCCAGGTCGAAATTGTCTCCTGGGCCATAAATATTGGTTGGCATAGCACAAACGAAATTCCTTCCGTACTGTTGCGCGTAGGCTTGACAGAGTTTAATACCGGCGATCTTGGCAATCGCGTACGGCTCGTTTGTGGGTTCGAGGGGACCCGCTAAGAGAGATTCCTCGCGAATCGGTTGCGGCGCCAGTTTCGGATAAACACATGAACTTCCCAGGAACAGCAGCTTTTTGACACCTGACTCGAAACTCGCCGCGATCAAATTATTCTGGATCTGAAGATTTTCTAACAGGAAATCGACCGGGTATTCACTGTTTGCCTTTATCCCGCCGACTTTTGCCGCTGCGACCACCACGGCTTCGGGCTTGGCCTGTGAAAAAAAATTGTGGACGTCGTCGGATTGGCGGAGATCCAATTCCTGGCGAGTCCGAACCAGAATGTTTCGATACCCATTTTTCTGCAAGTTACGCAGCAGCGCGCTTCCCACCAGCCCCTTGTGGCCGGCAATATAGACTGATCGGAACATCATTGGACCTCTTTGGTACTTACAATTTTGCGCTCCGTCAAATGGCGCAGGCGTTGATCTTTGGGCAGGGCGAGGCCCGGTCCACGCGGGACTCGACGTCGCTGTCCAAAGCCGCCCGAAGGGATGTTGCGGTACTTGGGGAGAATACAGGCTTGAAGCCCACAACCCCGGAGCTGGTGGAATTGCAATGAGCCGCGGCCTGGCGCTGGAGGGCTACGCTCCGTCGTAGCAGCCACCGCGGAACCGGCGGTATAGCGAGAAAGTCTGGCCAAAACAATAGGTGAAGCGGAGCTGTTCCGCGGTGGCTGCTACGACGGAGCGTAGCCCTCCAGCGCCTCAGCGTTTGACGGGGAACAAAATTCTAAGAAAATGAAGTGACCGCATGAACATTGGCTTTGATTCAATTGAAGAGGTTCTCGACGAACTCCGGGAGGGCCGCCTGGTCATTGTCACCGATGACGCGAATCGAGAGAATGAGGGAGATCTGATTTTGGCAGCCGAGAAGGCCACACCGGAATTGATCAATTTCATGATTCGCTACACCTCCGGGGTTATCTGTGTTCCGATGGAAGGCAAAGATCTGGATCGGCTGGAGTTACCCCTAATGACGGTTCGAAATACGGAGTCAATGCGGACCGCTTACACCGTTTCGGTTGACACGAAAAAAGGCGTTACGACCGGAATATCGGCCGCAGACCGATCGCGCACGATTCGCCTGTTAGCAGACCCCGGCACAGCCGCACAGGACATGGTCCGGCCGGGCCACGTCTTTCCTCTTCGGTACCGAGAGGGCGGCGTGCTCCGAAGGGCTGGGCATACAGAAGCGGCTGTGGACCTCGCAAGATTGGCTGGATTACGGCCGGCCGGAGTCCTGGCCGAGGTCGTCAACGAGGACGGGTCCATGGCGCGATTGCCAGACTTAATTCAGTTCAAGCAGAAACATGGCTTAAAGATCTGCTCGATCGAGAATCTGATTGCGTACCGGCGGGCCAGAGAAGTTCTGATCGAGCGCCAAGAGATCGTCGCTTTGCCGACAGATTACGGCGACTTTCAGCTGCATCTTTACCGTTCGGTAATTGACGACGTGCATCACCTGGCGCTCGTCAAAGGCGTCATTTCCAGTGACCAACCAACCCTGGTGCGCGTCCACAGTGAATGCTTGACTGGAGATGTATTCGGTTCCAGACGATGCGATTGTGGCGATCAATTGCACGCCGCACTGCAACAGATCGATGATGCCGGCACGGGTGTAGTAGTCTATATGCGTCAGGAGGGACGAGGAATTGGCCTAGCCGCAAAACTTCGCGCTTATAAACTTCAGGAACAGGGCCTCGACACGGTAGAAGCAAACGAAAAGCTAGGCTATCCGATGGATCTTCGTGAATACGGCATCGGCGCCCAAATATTGTTCGACCTCGGAGTACGCCACATCCGGCTCCTTACGAATAATCCGAAAAAGGTCGTAGGTCTCGAAGGATACGGTCTCAATATTGTCGAGCAACTCCCCATTAGGGCCTTGGCTAATCCCCACAATGCAAGGTACCTCCAGACTAAGCGGGCGAAAATGGGGCACTTGCTCTGACGGCTACCGCCGGTTTTGAGTTTTGGGTTTTGCGTTTTGGGTTTGGCGTACTTGGACCCGGTTGGCGCCCGCATCCGCGACTACCCAAAACGCAACACTCAAAACCCAAAACTCAAAACTGTTCTCTTTTAAGCCAGGCCTTGCAGGGCCCGGCTTAAGGAGTATCGTCCGGCACTCATGTCGACAGAATTTCCGACACGGCCAGAAGCGTTGAGCGAGCCGGCCCACTTCGCGATTGTGGCCAGCGAATACAATCGGGCGTACGTGGACGGCCTGGTGCGCTTTGCCACGGATGAATTGAGGACCATCGCCCCGCAGGTCAAACTCTCCGTGGTACGGGTACCGGGCTCGTTTGAAATCCCGATCGCCGTTCAGGCACTTGCCCGGAGTCAAAAGCTGGACGCGATTCTCGCATTTGGACTGATTTTTGATGGGGAGACACTGCACGCATCTTTAATCGCCACCGCGGTCACTCAAGCGCTGTCGAGCATCAGCTTAGGCGCATCTGTGCCGGTGCTACACGAAGTTATCGTTGTCAAAAATGAAGACCAGGCCAAAGCCCGCTGTTTATCACCGGAGATAAATCGGGGAACCGAGGCCGCCCGCGCCGCTGTCCGCATTGTTCGTACTCTCCGCCAAATTCAGAAAGGAGGTTAGGTAGCGTGGGTAAACGCCGTGAAGGACGAGAGGTTGCGCTACAGCTTCTGTTTCATTGGGACTTGAATGTTCAACAACCGCTCAGCGCGAGTGAACTAGATCTGTTTTGGGAGTTTCGCGCGGCGGTCGCAGGTGTCCGCACGTTTGCCACAAAGCTGCTCAACGGCGTGATTTCTCACCAGGCTACGATCGATGAGAAGATCACTAGATATACGGCGAACTATGAACTGAAACGGATTTCTGCCGTAGATCGCAACATCCTTCGAATGGCGATCTACGAGATGCTGTATGCTCATGACGTACCGCCCATCGTGGCGATCAACGAAGCAATAGACATCGCCAAGAAGTTTGGAACCGAGGAATCCGGCAAATTTGTGAACGGCGTCCTGGATCGAGTGAAACTCGACCTGAATCGTCCGCTCCGAACCGCTTTAGACCAGAATCCTTGAAAAGCAAAAGCATAGGTGAGGCGCGGCCTCGCTAGATGAATTGAAGGCATGGCATTCGAATTTTTTAAAAGCCTGATCAACCGGTTCAGCAACAAGCCTGTCGACTGGGATGAGCTCGAGGAAACCTTGATCCGGTCCGATATTGGCGTACCCATGACGCTTCGAATCGTTGAGGATCTGCAGCAACGCCAAACGAAGATCACCGCGAAAGACGTTGTCGACGTTACTCGATCCCACATCGAACAGATTCTTCCAATCGCTAATCCGAGACTCCGGCCCCTGCCTAGCAAGCCGAAGGTGATCCTGATGGTCGGGGTCAACGGTACCGGGAAAACCACTTCTACGGCGAAACTGGCCTATCTTCTCAAACAGGATCGACACACCGTGATGCTGGCTGCCGCCGATACCTTCCGGGCTGCAGCCATCGAACAGTTGAAGATCTGGGCAGACCGTCTTCAAGTCGACGTCATTACCGGCGAGTACGGTGCCGATCCGGCTGCCCTCTGCTACGATGCCTATTCCGCTGCAAATAAGCGGAATATCGAGTTCTTAATCTGCGACACGGCCGGCCGTCTTCATACGAAACACAATTTGATGCAGGAATTGGGCAAGGTGGTGAGGACACTGCAAAAGCACGACGAACAGTCGCCCCATGAGTGCCTGTTGGTGGTGGATGCCACCACCGGAAGCAATGCGCTGGTCCAGGCGAAAGAATTCAAACAAGCCGTGGGCCTGACCGGTTTGGTTGTTACAAAGCTTGATGGTTCAGGTAAAGGCGGCATCGTCATTGCGATCCAGGATGAACTCGCTATCCCGCCCCGATTTGTCGGGACGGGCGAAAAGCCCGCCGATCTACAATATTTTGATAAAGACGAATTTATCTCGAAGCTATTGTGATTCGTCTGGCCTGGCAGCCTGTTCGTGCTCTTCAGCGGGCTCCACAACATGCTTTTTGAAATGGAGCTGAAGAATTCGTCGCCCATCCGTCTGAGCAATGGTCACGAGATAACCTTCAATCTGGACCTGTTCTCCCTGTTTTGGCAGATGGCCTAACAACTGAACGACGTAACCGCCAATCGTGCTGACTTCCGCGTTCTCCAGGTGGAGGTCGGCGAGTTCCTGCAACTCGTACAGATTCAATTGCCCCTGAACGAGAAATTCTTCGTCGTTTAGACGCACGAAGTCCTTCGCCTGCTCCAGGTCGAATTCGTCTTTAATTTCCCCGACGAGTTCTCCGACAACGTTATCCAGAGTCACAATGCCGACCGCTCCTCCGTACTCGTCCACAACGACCGCAAAATGGCTCCGCTTCGCCAGGAATTGCCGCAGCAGTTTCTGCAACGGCATGAATTCCGGTATCGGCATCAGTTCCCGTTTAATCGCCAACAGATCCGGCTTTTGCTTCTTCATTTCGCGCATGAGATCCTTGATGTGAATGAGACCAATCGTGTTATCAAGGTGGCCCTGAACCAGAGGGAAACGCGTGTGCCCCGATTCAATAGCCACTTGGATATTGGCCTCAAACGAATCCTGGATATCCAGGTAGATGACATCGCCGCGCGGAGTCATGATATCCCGGACAACCCGACGCCGGAAATCCAGCGCGTTGATCAAAAGCTCATTGCCGAGGTCTGTCCCATCCGCCGGACTCTCGTTTTCGGTCAGGATGACCCGAAGTTCCTCTTCGGTATGGACAAGCTCGGTCTCGGCGATGGGATCCATCCGGAGAATGGATTTCATGATCCAGGTGGCCGACGCTTGCAGGAACCAGATGGCAGGCCGGAAGACGATATAAAAGAGGTGCAGCGGAGGGCTGACCCAGAGACTTGTGACCAACGCCTGACGGATCGCCAGCCACTTCGGCGTGACCTCGCCCAGAACTATGTGAAGATAGGTGATAAAGCCGAACCCGATCGCGAACGAGACTCCATGAACGATGGCATTGGAGCTGATTCCAACGTGTAACAGCAGAGGCTGAATCAGCCTGGCCACGTAGGGTTCGCCGATCCAACCGAGCGCCAGACTCGAGAGCGTAATGCCAAGCTGCGTGGCCGAAAGGTAAGCATCGAGATGTGACGTAACGTGACGCGCCAAGGCGATTTTCTTGCTTTCGTCTTGAAGAGCGTCCAGCTGGCTGGATCGCACCGTGACCAGAGCGAACTCAGAAGCAACAAAGAATCCGTTCAGAAAAACCAGTAATAGGATAACCAGGAGATTGAACAGGACCGATCCCGGCGAGGCAAACTCTGTCTCAACCCCGGAAGCCGCTGAGACAGCAAGCGAGAAGGGAATTTCTATGCTCATTGATTCGATCGCTTCTGCCGACGATGCGCAGGTTCTTCGAAGGCACCATCAACCTGCGGATGGTCGACCCCACATAGGGGTAGCCCGTCGTTAATCTCCCGGGCGAATGAGGCGATCAAATTCCGCTTTGGAAATTCGGAAGCGCTACCAACTCGATTTTGTAACCCCGGGGATCATTCCTTGGGAAGCGAGCTCACGAAATGCAATCCGGGACAAACGAAAACGGCGGATGAACCCTCGCCGGCGGCCGCTTTGCTGACAGCGATTTATTAGCCGAGTCGGACTGGCATCTCGCGGAAGCTGGGCAAGGCCTTCGTAGTCGCGGTTTGCCTTCAATGCGGCGCGAATAGCGGCATACTTTTCCACCGTTTTCTGCTTCCGTTTATTCCTTTCAATCCAAGACTTCTTTGCCATAGAAGGGTGGAAAAGTAGCGGAGCACAAAGAAAATTCAACGAGATTTTCAGAGCGTTTCATTCCAAAACTGTCGAAATGCGTTACTCCAGGTCCGATCCCGGACCCGATTTTTGGCTTCCTGACCCATTTTTGTCCTCAAATCCGCGTCCTCGCAAAGTAGCCGCAGCACCCTGGCAAAATCCCCCACATCGAGGGCCCGGGTCACAAATCCGTCGACCCCGTCTTCGACGAGCTCACAGGGGCCACCCCGATTCGACACAACGCAGGGTAGCCCGGCCGCCTTGGCCTCCAATACGACATTCCCAAACGTGTCTGTAGTGCTCGGGAAAACGAAAATATCGCTTGAGGCGTAGGCCGTGGCCAATTCCGCCGAACGAAGGTAACCCGTGAAACAGGCCTCCGGCACTGTTTGGCGAAGTTCTCGTAGATAGGGTCCGTCCCCGACAATTAAGAGGCGAACGGGGAATCCTTCCCCGCAAAGTTTCCGAAAAGCAGCGACCGCTACGTCGATGTTCTTCTCTTTTGACACACGTCCGACATAAAGCAATCCGAGTTCTCCCGGTTTCTTACCATGCTTCTCCCAAAAATCGCTGTTGCGGTTGGCGGGCGTAAACAACTCGGTATCTATCCCGCGCGGGAGAATCCGCAATTTTTCCGGGGCTATGCCGCGTTCGATCCAGCGCCGGCGATATTGCTCGGAGTTGACGTAAACAAGGTCAAGCTGGGAGTAGAACCAGTGCATGAAACTCCAGGCCAGCGTTTCCATATAGTTATCCTGGGTTAGGATGCGCACGTACTGGGGAAAGTCTGTGTGGTATATGCCCACGGTCTTGAGATCGAGCATCTTGGCGGCTAACAAGGCGGTCAGGCCAACCGGTCCCGGGGTGCTGATAATCAGTTCAGTAAAGCGTTCCCGCTGAATGTACTCAAGCATGTGCAGCACGGGCGGAAAACTAAGCTTCTGCAGCTCGTATTCCGGCAACTCAAATTCGCCGATCGGCGTGAAATTCTTGATCGGAATATCAGGAATGCTGATCTGCTGCCGCGACGTTACCACGATTAGGTCCGCACCGGTCTCGTAGGCGGCGGCTGCCATCTTTCGAATCGTCGTGACCACCCCGTTCACGTCTTCGAGCGTGTCGGTAAACCAGGCGCGTTTAATATTCTGCAGGACGTCCGGTACAAAATTGACCGTTGCTGCACAGATATCGGTCAATCGTTTACGAAACGGCGCCTGGCTATGAAACCCGTAGAAATAGGGGCCAAGCAGGAACCCCATCGGCACCAGGGCACTCAACGCCTGAACAGCTTCGACCACACCGCCCGCACTGATTTGTTGAACAAATTTTTGGAAGAAACGAAATGCCAACTGGTTGAACACAAGTGCCACCATCAGGAATGCGCGGCGCTCCGGCTCTTTGACGCCTTCGGTTTCCATCGCAATCTGAGTCTGCACTTCCGCACTACCAAAATAGTTGGCCAGTTCTGGCCAGATCGAAAGGTTTGCCGGCTTAGCAAGTTCGAATATTTTTCCCGACAGTATTCCACTTGAAACCAGAGCAATCTTCTCGCCCAGACTAAATTTGGTAGGGTTTTTACCCTCCATGAATCGCGAGAAGACGAGTTCCAAAAATTCAAGATTCGGGCTCACCGCGGCCGAAAACTTGTCCTTAGCAAATTGGTACGCCGTGTTGTATAAGCCGTGCGAAATCACTAACGGCGTCCCGCCCTGGCCCCGAGGGACACAGTCCCCCTTTCCGATGAATTGAAAGAATTCGTTCACTGAAATGCAGTCCGGGGCCTCCGTGTAAGCGGACGCCGGGAAAATGCCTGCATGGTCGTCGGATCCGGCGATCAGGATTTTCCGCCATGGCTCCGGATGGGTTGGCTCAAGACCCTGGCGATCCACAAATCGTTGAATAATTTCGGGAGTAAGCGACCTCAGAATGAAGCGTGCGGTGTCGCTTAGCAGTGAGTCTCTCAGCCCATTGATACCTTCGAAATGCTTGAAGAGCAGGATCAGCTTCTGAACATGATCGGACGTCAATTGCCGGCTCATGTCGTAGAGCGGATGCGCAACCGCGTGACTTATTCCAGCAGCCGCCAGATACTCCTGGAGCTCAAAAATATTTCTTCTGACCTCTTGGATCTCGGCGTGTTGCGATTCGGTCAGGTTCCAGATCAGTAAGTGGATGTTCACGTGATCGTCTGGAAACTGGGCCGTAACCTCTTCACTGATGAAAGCATCCGGAAACTCAGAGATTCGGAGGCATCCGTCGATTCGGTTGTGATCGGTGAAGGTGACGTACGTCATCCCCTTCTCTTTCAGCCTCTGATACAGCTTCCTCGGATCGGAATAGCTATCTGGAAATTCGAAGCGACGGAAAATCCATTCTGCGGATCGATCGCTGAATTTCGAGTGGATATGGAGATCGACTTTGGCGGCCATCTGGTAAGCGCCATTGAGCTTAAGCCAAATTCCTTTGCCGGAAAAGGAGACCGATTTTTTTTGCCATGATTTTGTTCGGTAGGAGCCTGCATCGCTCACAAATCTCTGAAGATTTGTGAGCGATGCAGGCTAT
>Ga0066903_100006760_pt1 | contig 10266 bp, 10 predicted proteins | sample PanSoiMetaGPlot1_FD_67491 | JGI IMG/M metagenome (GOLD analysis project Ga0066903, IMG submission 67491) | Tropical forest soil microbial communities from Panama analyzed to predict greenhouse gas emissions - Panama Soil - Plot 1 (version 2) | ecosystem: Environmental > Terrestrial > Soil >... | reverse complement strand
CAAAGGGGCACTAGCAAGTCCATGATCCTAGTGCCGCTTTTCGATTCGAAGTTCCTAAACGCGTGTGCCGCAAATGGTGTAGGAACTCCAAATCGGCGGCACTAGCGCGCCTTCCGACCCTCACAGGCTGCCACCAATTCGCTGCAACAGCGTGGTTCCAAGCGCCCCAGGATGCGGAGATTGGTAGTACCGAGTCGCCGCAGGTTCAGGTAGAATCGCAAAAGACGAGCGGTCGCCGAGCACTCGCCTTGTAGCGCTTGGGCCCGCGATTCGCAGTCCGCACATTCCGCATGTGTCGTGGTGGAGGCAAGAATGCAGACATCCGGCGAACCATCGACTGAGACCCGAGGCCGCGTCTTCCTGGTGGAAGACGAGGTGATGATCCGCATGCTGCTCGAGGACATGCTGGCCGACCTCGGCTACGGCGTCGCCGCATCGGCGGGCGGGCTCGAAGAGGCGATCGCGCTGGCGCGCAGCACCGATTTCGATGTGGCCATCCTCGACGTCAATCTGAACGGCAGCTCGGTCTACCCGGTGGCCGATGTCCTGGCCGAGCGGGGCGTACCCTTCGTGTTTTCCACCGGCTATGGCGAGCGCGGCCTATCGGAAGCCTATCGCGACCGCCCCACCCTGCAGAAGCCGTTCCAGCTGGAGATTCTCGATCAGGCGCTGGCGACGCTCTCGCGATAACGTCACTGCAGGATCTCGGCCAGCTTGGTCATGAACGGCTCGTCGGTGAGGTCGAGCTTGAGCGGCGTCACCGCGATGCGATTGTCCGCCAGCGCCGAGAGATCCGTGCCGTCGCGGAACGGCGTACGCAGCTTCTCGAAGGCGAGCCAGTAGTAGGGGTTTCCCCGTCCGTCCCGGCGCGCCTCGATCCGCAACAATTCCTGGTCGCGCTTGCCCTGGCTGGTCACGGCAATGCCCTTGACCTCATCCGGCATGCAATCGGGGAAATTGACGTTGATGAACACGTCGCGTGGGATGCCGGTCTCGAGCACCCGGCGGACGATGTCCGGCCCGTAGCGGATCGCGGTTTCAAAGTGCGGCCTGTCGCGATTGGCCGCCGTATAGGCCTGTGACAGGGCAAAAGCCGGTATGCCGAGGACGGCCGCTTCCTTCGCGCCGGCAACGGTACCCGAGTAGAGGACGTCCTCGGCGGCGTTGCGCCCGCGATTGACCCCGGAAAGCACCAGATCGGCCGCCTTGCCCTCAAGGATGTGACGCACCCCCATGATCACGCAGTCGGTCGGCGTACCCTTCACGGCAAAGCGCCGTTCGCCGACCTGCCGCAGGCGCAGCGGGTCGTTGAGCGAGAGCGAGTGCGAGACGCCCGACTGGTCGTATTCCGGGGCGACGATCCAGACATCGTCAGAGAGCGCCCGCGCAATCTCCTCGCAGGCGTCGAGCCCCGCCGCGTGGATTCCGTCGTCATTGGTGATGAGGATAAGCATGATCGGAGGACGGAGGACGGACGACAGAGGACAGATGAGTCCAGCGTCGTTTCTTCGTCATCTTTATCTGTCGTCTGTCGTCCGTCCTCTGTCCTCCTCCTCTATAACCTTCAACCCGCCCATGTAGGGCTGCAGCGCATCAGGGACGGCGATCGATCCGTTGCCTTGCTGGTAGGTCTCCATCACGGCGATGAGCGCACGGCCGACCGCCACCCCCGAGCCGTTGAGCGTATGCACGGGACGGACCTGCCGGCCCTCCTTGGTACGGTAGCGGGCGCTCATGCGCCGCGCCTGAAACGCGCCGCAGTTCGAGCACGAGGAAATCTCGCGATAGGCGCCCTGCCCCGGCAGCCATACCTCGATGTCGTAGGTCTTCTGCGAGGCAAAGCCCATGTCGCCGGTGCACAGGGTGACGACCCGATAGTGCAGCTCGAGGCGGCGCAGCACTTCTTCGGCGCAGGAGAGCATGCGCTCGTGCTCGTCCGGGCTCTGCTCGGGCGTGGTGACCGAGACCAGCTCGACCTTGGTGAACTGGTGCTGGCGGATCATCCCCCGCGTATCTTTTCCCGCCGCACCCGCCTCGGCACGGAAGCAAGGCGTGCCGGCGGTGAGACGCAGCGGGAGCTCGGCTTCATCGACGATCGACTCGCGCACGAGATTGGTGAGCGGAACTTCGGCCGTAGGAATGAGCCACAGCCGAAGTTGTTCTGAAAGCTCCCTGTCCAGAAGCTCGCGATAATTCGGCATGTCACTATTGATGACGCCCAGCAGTCGTTGCAATGCGTGCTCAGGAGCTACATCCATTCCCGTTTCTTGCTTTATTTCTGCTAAAATGCGCGGGATTTGCGTAACCGCTCCATCGATAGAACGCTGCACTAGCTCCTTAGCTGCTTCAACAACTGCGTTCTTGTTTACAGTTGAAAATTGGTCGTCCTCGAATTTCGGCAGCTGCGCCGTACCGAACATCACGTGATCCCGCACCAGGAGCGGTGGCGCCACTTCCGTGTAACCGTGCTCGGTGGTGTGGAGATCGAGCATGAACTGCGCGAGCGCGCGCTCCATGCGCGCCAAGCCCTTCTTCAGCACGACGAAGCGGGCGCCCGACAGCTTTGCCGCCGCTTCGAAATCCATCTGGCGCAGCCCTTCGCCGAGCTCGAAATGCTGCTTCGGCGGGAAGGCATAGTCGCGCTTGGCGCCAAAGCGGTGGCGCTCGACGTTGCCCTTCTCGTCGACGCCGTCCGGCACGTCGTCCGCCGGCAGGTTGGGCAGCTCGGCCAGCTTGTTCTCCAGCTCAGCTTCGAACTCCTTCGCCCCCCGCTCGAGCACCGGGATGCCGTCCTTGAGTTGCGCCACCTCCGCCATCAGGGCTTGCGCGCGGGTCTCGTCCTTTTTCGCCTTGGCCTGGCCGATCTCCTTGGAGGCGGTGTTGCGCCGCGCTTGCGCCTGTTCCAGCTCAACGATCGCGGCGCGCCGCCGCTCGTCGAGGGACAGGAGGCCCCCGATCAATGCTTGTCCATCGGGTTCGGGCATCCCGCGCCTTCTCAGCCCGCGCGCGAAGGCGTCGGTATTTTCGCGAATCCATCTGATGTCGTGCATGGCCAAGCAATCGCTTCGTCATGGCCATGCTTGGGCAAGCGATCCACGCGATTGAAGACGCGTGGGCATGGCGGTTGAATCGACGCGCCCTCTTATACCAACGCGGCAAAAAAACCAGACCTTCCCAGTGCCGCCGATTTGAAGTTCCTACACCACTTGCGGCACACTCGTTTAGGAACTTCAAATCGAAAAGCGGCACTAGGATCATAGACTTGCTAGTGCCCCTTTGCTTCCGAAGTTCGTGTCCGAAGGTGCCGCAATGTACCACGAACTCCGGAAGCGGGGCACTAGCTGCGCGGCCCTACTCGGCCGGGTGGGGCGTGGTTGCGGCCGCGCTCTTGGCCGCGGCGCTCGCCGCCGCCTTCTTCTCCACCATCCGCACCGACCAGACCGACCCCTCGTACAGGAGCAGCAGAGGCAGCGCCAACGACATCTGGCTGATCACGTCGGGCGGCGTGAGCACGGCGGCGATCACGAAGGCCGCGACGATGAAGTAGCGGCGCTTCGACCTGAGCTGCTCCGACGTGATGATCCCGACCCGTCCGAGCAAGGTGAGAATCACCGGCAGCTGGAACGCAACGCCGAACGCGAATACGAGCGACATCATCAGCGACAGGTACTCGCCGACTTTTGGAAGCAGCGCGATCTCCGCCGTACCATCGCCGGGCGCCTGCTGCATGCCGATCGAGAACCGCACCAGCATCGGCATCACCAGGAAGTAGACCACCATCGATCCGAGCAGGAAGAAGATCGGCGTTGCGACGAGGTAGGGCAGAAAAGCCTGGCGCTCGTGGCGATAAAGGCCGGGCGCGACGAACATGTAGATTTGCGAGGCAACCACCGGGAACGAGACGAACGCCGCGCCGAACATGGCGAGCTTGAGCTGGGTGATGAAATACTCGAGCAGCGCCGTATAGATGAACTTCGAGTTCTCCGGCCCCGCGATCCAGACGAAGGGCTTGACCAGGATGTTGTAGATGTTCTTGGCAAACAGGAAGGACACGGCGAAGGCCACCGCAAAGGCGATGAGCGCCTTGATCAGCCGCGACCTGAGCTCGATCAGATGCTCGATCAGCGGAGCCTTGGTGGCCTCGATTTCCTTCTCGTCCTCTTCGCTGATCATGCGGGATGTCCTCCCGCTGCCTCCGGCTTTGCATCGCCATCGAGCCGCTCGGGCTCGGCTGGACGCACGGGTTCGGACTCGCCGGGCGCCAATGGCGCGACGGAACCGGCTCCCGTTCCCGCCGCCTGATCGCCGGAGGATGGGCTGTCAGCAGGATGCGGTTCGCTGCCTGCTGAGACTTCCGCGGAAGCGGGTGCCGGCGCGGCCGGCTTGTCCTCGATGGCGCCTTCGAGCTCTTTGCGCGCGGTCTCGATCGGATCGAAGCTGGACGTCAGGGTGTCGACCTGCTGCTTGAGGTCCGCCATCTCGGCTTCGCGCATCGCCTCCTGGAACTGGCTCTGGAACTCGTTGGCCATGCGGCGGACTTTGCCCATCATCTGGCCGAGCGTGCGCAGCGCGGTCGGCAGCTCCTTCGGGCCGATCGCGATCAGCGCGACGATACCGATGACGACGAGCTCGCCCCATCCAATGTCGAACATAAGGCTTCAACTCCAAGGGGCGCGAGCTTTCGCCGGCGCCCCCTCTCACCACTCACGCTGCGGAGCGCCAGAGCCGCTAAACGGTGCCGCCCTCAAACCGCTTTTCGGTGGCGGCCCGGTTCTGCAAATCGGGCGCCGGCGCGCCTACGGTGGGCGCGGGCTGATGATCGATCGTCCTCACCGGCTCGTTCTTCGGTTCCGCCTTCGCGGTATCGTCCTCCTGCATTCCCTTCTTGAAGGACTTGATCCCTTGAGCCACGTCGCCCATCAGCTCGGAGATCTTCCCTCGCCCGAACAGCAGCAGGACGACGGCGATCACGACGATCCAATGCCAGATGCTCATTGAGCCCATAAATACCTCCAGGCCGACGCGTCGGGTGGGCCGCCAAACCGGCCTCGTTTGATTGCGAACCTAGGCGTCGGGCGCGGCAAAAACAAGGACTTCGGCCCGATCAAGGCGCCTTGGGCGCCGCGCCGCACTGGCCTTCCTTGATTATGGGTAACAATGACGCAGGTACGCGCGCGCGACAGCGCCGGCGGCGACCGCCCCCGAGGCGGGGCTATCGCATTTGAGCTCCTACCAAGCTGCTCATGCTGAGGTGCTCGCCTGGACTTTGTCCGGGCGAGCCTCGAAGCACGTACAGCGGTCCTGCCCGTATTTCTGGATCATCCTTCGAGACGCCGCGCACGCAAGCGTGCGCGGCTCCTCAGGATGAGGTGGTCGAATGCGATCGCTCTGCCCCGCGCGGGCCAGCCTCAATCCTGCTCGTCGTGCGAGACGCGCGGCGCGAGCCCGAGATCGAGGTCCCCCTCTTCGAGCGGCTCTTCGTCGTCGCGCAGAGCCGGTTCGTCGGACGGGACCGGTACGGTGAAGCCCGACGGCAGGCGGCCATCGAACAGGCCTGCCCCCTTGAGCTCCTCGAGCCCGGGCAGGTCGCTCAGCGTCTCCAGGCCGAAATGGCCGAGGAAGGCCTCGGTGGTGCCGAACGTGAGCGGACGACCGGGGCTCTTGCGGCGTCCGCGCGGACGGATCCAACCCGTCTCGAGCAGCACATCGAGAGTACCCTTGGAGGCGGACACGCCGCGGATGTCCTCGATTTCGGCCCGCGTCACCGGCTGGTGGTAGGCGATGATGGCGAGCGTCTCCAGGGCCGCGCGCGACAGCTTGCGCGTCTCGATCGCCTCGCGCGACAGCAACCACGACAGATCGCTGGCGGTGCGGAACGTCCATTTGCCTGCGATGTGCACGAGATGGACGCCGCGCGCGGCATATTCCTCCTGCAGGCGCGCGAGCACCGCACTGACGGACACGTCCTCCGGCAGACGCGCCGCCAGCGTCCGCTCGTCGAGCGGCTCGGCGGACGCAAACAACAGCGCTTCCACGAGGCGCAGATGTTCGGCACTGGGTTCGACCATGGCCGCTGGCTCTTCGATCATCGCGTGGCGCTCAGCCAAACGGGGCATGCACTCATCCTTGGTTTGCGGCGGCCGGCGCCGGAGCGTCGCCCGCCGTGGTGTCGGGTTCGTTCGTGGGCGGGCGCCGCCGCAGATAGAGCGGCGCAAATGCGGCCTGCTGATGGAGCTCGACCTGTCCCTCGCGGACCAGCTCGAGCGTCGCCGCAAAGCTCGAGGCAATGGCGGTCGTACGCTGTGCGGGCTCCACGACATAGGCGACGAGATACTGGTCGAGCCGGGTCCAGTCGGTTGCCTCGCCGATCAGCCGCTCGAGCGCGCCGCGCGCTTCGGCCAGCGACCACACCGTGCGATGCGGAAGCTGCACGCGGGCAAGCGCGTGCTTCTGGCGTTGCGCCGCATACGCGGACAGCAGATCGTAAAGCGTCGCGTTCCATTGCGGCTGCTTGATATCGACGATCGGCTCCGGTGCGCCGCGGGCAAACACGTCGCGGTCGAGCTGCGGACGCGCCATGAGCTCCTGCGCGATGGCGCGAAATATCTCCAGCCGCCTGAGCCGATAAGCGAGCGAGGCGGCCATGTCTTCCGCGCTCGGCTGCGACTCGTCCTCCGATTCCGGGAGCAGCAGGCGCGATTTCAAGTAGGCGAGCCAGGCGGCCATGACCAGATAGTCCGCCGCAAGCTCGAGGCGCAGCCGCCGCGCCTGTTCGATGAAAGCAAGGTACTGGTCGGCAAGCGCCAGGATGGAAATCTTGGCGAGATCGACTTTCTGATGGCGTGCGAGCGTCAGCAAAAGGTCGAGCGGACCCTCGAAGCCTTCGACATCGACGATCAGCGCCGGCTCATCGGATGCGCGATCGGCCGGCGCTTCGACGAACGGAATCTCTTGCGTCATGACTTGGCCATCTGCGGACCGGCCGCCTGCGACATGGCGGCAAAGAATTCTTTGCGGGCAGCGGCGAGATCGATGTCGGTCGGCTTGCGGCGCGCCGCCAGGGCCGCTTCGGCGCGCGCGGCAGCCTCGCCGGCCAGCGGCGGCGCTGCGGCCGCGACCGCCTCCATCTCGCCGGGCTCGCCGTTGCAATGGAGCGCCAGATCGCAACCCGCCGCGAGGGCAGCATGCGTACGCTCGCCGATCGTGCCCGTCAGCGCTCCCATCGACACGTCGTCGCTCATCAGCGCACCTGTGAACCCGATCGAATCACGAATCACTTCACGTATGATAGTCGGCGACGTGGTTGCCGGCGCGGCCGGATCGATACTTGTGAACACCACATGGGCCGTCATGCCGAGCGGCAGGCGCGCGAGCGGCCGGAACGCGGCGAAGTCGGTTGCCTCCAGCACCTCGCGCTCCATGGTGACCACCGGCAAGGTCTGGTGGCTGTCGGCGGTCGGCCTGCCATGGCCGGGCAGATGTTTCACAACCGGAAGCACGCCGCCGGCCATCAAGCCTTCTGCGACGGCTGCAGCGATTGCGGAAACCTTCTCTGCGGACGTGCCGTAGGCGCGGTCACCGATGATCGGGTCGGCACCGACCACCGGCACGTCGCCGAGCGGCAGGCAATCGACGTCGATGCCGAGGTCATTGAGGTCGCTGGCAATGAGCCGCGCCCCCAGCCGGGCGGCCGCCAGTCCGGCGGCCGGATGGGCATCGTAGAGGCGGCCGTAGGCTGCGCCGGGCGGATACACCGGCCAATGCGGGGGCCCAAGCCGCTGCACGCGGCCCCCTTCCTGGTCGACCAGCACCGGGAGATTGCGCCCGACACACTCCCGCGCCTCCCCAATCAGCCGCTTCACCTGATCGGGCGATTGGACGTTGCGCTTGAACAGGATGAGGCCCCAGGGGGCGGCATCACGCAGGAATGCGCGCTCTTGCGCGCCCAGCAGTGGCCCGGCCAGACCGGTGATATAGGCGCGAATCATGGGCGCGGATTAGCCCGCGCCCATCGCCAGGGTCAAGTTGCCATGCTCGTCTTGAGCTAGTTCCTCGGCACGAAGCACTGACCGCCGGCGGCCTTCAGGCTCGTGCACAGCTCGATCGCCTGGTCGGCCGACGCAAAGGGCCCAACGTGCACTTGGTAGTATACCTTGCTGCCCAGTTCGGCGCGCCGGATCGAGGCTTGGCGCCCGCCCAGAACCGATGGGTACTTCTGCTGCAGCGCCTTGAACGACGCCTGTGCATCAGCCTCGCTGAGCTGCGAAGCGACCTGCACCGCATAGGTGCGGCCCTCGGACGGCGTTGCCGCGGGCCGGGGCGCGACCGGCTGGACCGGAACCGTCGCTACACGCGTCGGTGCCGGGGCCGGCGTGCCGAGGCTCGGGGGAGCCGCGCTCAAGCTGCGCGGGGCCGGCGGTGGTGCTTGAGTGGCATTGCCGGCCGACTGCTCGGGTCTAATGGGGACGGTCTTGACCTTTTTCGGCTCGCCGCCCCCGGCTGGGGCGGCTTGTGCCGGCGCTGCCGGCGGCAGGATCGAGCCGGTCGTCCCAGGCACCGCAGCTGCGGAGATAGTCGGTGCCGGGCGGGCCGCCGCACGGACATCGAGCGGCTGCTCCTCGCGCGGCACCACCCTCTCGCCGCCGCGGTCGCCGAGCCGCTCATAGGCCTGCTTGTTCGGCTGACTGTCGCTGCTGGTCGCGGCCGGAACGATCTTGCTCGGGGTCTGCTCGGCTTTGATCACCGGCGGCTCGCCGCCTCCGGTCGGGCCGAGCCACGTCCGATACGCATAGACGCTCCCAGTCCCGAGGACGGCCAACGCCACCAGCGCGGCGATCGTCGTGAGGCCGCTGCGCCGCTTGGCCGGAGCCTCCTCGTAACCTTCCTCGCCCTGCGGCGGCAGCTGATTCTCGTCGTAATAGGCACCGCCATCCTCGTAGGCGGATTCTTCGGTGCCATCCGGCGCGTAAGCGCCATGGTAGTCCTGGTACGCCGCGTCAGTATATTGCCCGTCGCCCTGGTAGCCCTGCTCTTCATACTCTTGTGGCTGCGCCTGGTACCCGCCCCTGCGGCCTTGGCCCTCATAGGGCGCGGGTTCTCGAGTGCGTGCCAGCCACTCGGGCGCGGCCTGCGGAGGTGCTGCATGTTGGCTCGTTTGCGGGCGCGCGCCGCGAACGTTTTGCCGGTCGAGATCGGCGAACGGGTCGTTCTGCCCGATCAACCGTGCGAGCTCGGCCAACGGGTCGTTGTTGCGCCCCGTGCCTGCCGGTGCTGTCTCGCGCGAACGCAAGTCGTCCGAGCGAAGGGATCGAAGATTGGTGTCCTGTGCCATACTCGATACTACCATGGTTTCGGGCGTCGCGCTCGCTGCTGCCGGGGTCGCGTGGTCGCGTCGACGGGCACCGAGCGGGATCACCTCATCTCCTCAGGCGCCTCAACCCCGAGCAACGCCAGCCCGGATGCGAGAACGTTCACAACGCCCTGGACAAGTGCAAGGCGCGCCACGGTTATTTGTGGATCATCAAAGATAATGAAGCGTAAATATGGCACATCTTTTCCCCGAGTCCAGAGCGCGTGGAACTCGCTGGCGAGCTCATACAAGTAAAAAGCGATGCGGTGCGGCTCATGGGCGGCGGCAGCAGCTTCGACCAGCCGGGGATAGGCTGCGATTTTCTTCATCAAGCTTAATTCGTCTGCGTCCTCCAGCCGCCCAAGCTCTGCTTTGGCCAGGAAAACGCAGCGTGCGGCGTCCTCTTCGGGGAGTCCGGGGACCGCCTCACGCGCATTGCGGAACACCGACTTGCCGCGGGCATGACCGTATTGGACGTAGAAGACCGGGTTGTCGCGCGACTGCTCGATCACTTTGGCCAGGTCGAAGTCGAGCGGAGCGTCGTTTTTGCGGTACAGCATCATGAAGCGGACGGCGTCCCGGCCGACTTCATCCACTACATCACGAACCGTTACTATATCTCCAGCCCGCTTGGACATTTTCGCCGGTTCGCCGCCCCGCAGCAGGCGCACGAGCTGGCATATCTTGACGTCGAGGTTGGCGCGCCCGCCGCTCACCGCGCCAACCGCCGCCCGCAGGCGCTTGATGTAGCCCGCATGGTCGGCGCCCAGCACCACGATCATGCTGTGGAAGCCGCGAAGGAACTTTTCCCGGTGATAGGCGATGTCGGGCGTGATGTAGGCCGGCGTACCGTCCGATTTCAGGATGGGCCGGTCCACGTCGTCGCCCAGCGCGGTAGCGCGGAACAGCAGGAGCTC
>Ga0066903_100006759_pt1 | contig 10267 bp, 10 predicted proteins | sample PanSoiMetaGPlot1_FD_67491 | JGI IMG/M metagenome (GOLD analysis project Ga0066903, IMG submission 67491) | Tropical forest soil microbial communities from Panama analyzed to predict greenhouse gas emissions - Panama Soil - Plot 1 (version 2) | ecosystem: Environmental > Terrestrial > Soil >... | reverse complement strand
CTGCTCGGCCAGCATCTCGGCGTCCTCGCGCGCGTCGACGCCCTCGATCTTCCAGATGTCGACCTCGACCCCGTAGTCCTGCGCGTCGGCGATCGCGCGGCGCATCAGCTCCGGCCGCAGTTCGGAGTCGTAGCGGTCGTTGTCGCCGTTGACCTGCCCGAGCTGGTCGCTCGTCGCCGGCACCAGTAGTTCGAACAGGAACTTGCGGTTGTTGGAATGCAACCAGTCCGCGAGCTTCTTGAGCTTCTCGAGCTGATCGAGGTTGGCGAGCGTGTCGCCCTCCGGGTTGTAGCGAACCAACACTTTCGAGAACGCGGGGTCGCACTTCTCGATGTGGGCGCCGAAGTCGTCGCCGTATTCGAAGTCGAACTCGTCCTGCCCTGACTTCTCGACCGGCATCGCGAGCTTCAGCCCCGCCGCCTTGGCCTGGGTCGGGATGTCGCCGCCGAACTGCTCGTCGACGAGGACGCCGATCTGGTCGCCCGGCACCCCGCCGCTCGCCACGACCTTCGTCATTCCCTCGTAGATCAGGTGCTTGGCGTCGCTGATCGTCGCGGTCTGTTCCGGCGTCGGGTCGCCCTCGATGCCGAACATCTTCTTCTGGAACGACCCACGGTGGTCGAACGCGAGGATGTACAGCTTTCCGTCGTAACCCAGTGCCATGCGGGAGATCTCCTGTCGTGTGAACCGGCTGCTCTCAGCATAGCCCGGGTAGGCTGGCGCGGGCATGGACCACAACTTCGTCGGTCCGAAGTACACGCTCGGCATCGAAGAGGAGCTGATGATCCTCGACGCCGAGTCGCTTGATCTCGTCAACGCGATCGAGTCGATGCTTGCCGACCCGCCGGCGGGGGAGATCAAGCCCGAGCTGATGGAGTCGGTGCTCGAGATCTCGACCGACCCGCTGGGCGACACCGCGCAGGCCGGCGCGCAACTGGGGGCGCTGCGCACCCAGGTGATCGCGATGGCGGGCACGCGCGGCCTGACGATCGGCTCGGCCGGGACGCACCCGTTCGCGCGCTGGGAGGACCAGCGGATCGTCGCCCGCCCGCGCTACCGCGACCTGATCTCGGCGCTGCGGTTCGTGGCGCGTCAGGAGCTGATCTTCGGGATGCACGTCCACGTCGGCCTCGACGACCCCGAGAAGGCGATCTACGTGGCCGACGGGATGCGCGTCCACGTCCCGGTGCTCGTCGCGCTCGGCGCCAACTCGCCGTTCTGGCGCGGCGACGTCACGGGCCTGGCGTCGACGCGGATGCCGATCTTTCGCGCCTTCCCGCGCGTCGGCATGCCGCCGGCGTTCCGTGACTGGGCGCACTACCAGCGGACCGTCGACTTCATGGTCAGCTCCGGCGTCATGGCCGACTACACCTACCTCTGGTACGACGTGCGCCCACACCCGAATCTCGGCACGGTCGAGATCCGCTGCTGCGACTCGCAGACGCGGATCGAGCACACGATGGCGCTCGCGGCGCTGATCCAGGCGATGGTCAAGGAGCTGGCCGAGTACTTCGAGGCCGGTCATGCGCTGGCCGACTACCCGTGGCAGATGCTCGACGAGAACAAGTGGCTGGCCGCCCGCCACGGCCTCGACGCCGAACTCGTCGACCTGCCGAGCAACGAGCGCGTCACCACTCGCGACCTCACAAAGCGGCTCTGTGAGCGGCTGACCCCGCACGCCCAGGAGCTCGGCTCGGCCGGTGAGCTGGCGGCGATTTCCGACCTGCTCGAGAACGGCAACGGGGCGATGCGCCAGACCGTCGTCTACGAGGCCAATCGCGACATGCACGAGGTGATGGTCGAAATCGTCGCTGCGACAGCGCCAGCTTCTGCGTCCTAACACACGCGCGCGGTCTGGCTGGTGCGACAATCGGTTGTCCATGGCACCGGGTCCGGAACTGTTCGTCGTCTGCAAGAGTTGCGGCTCAGAGGTCTCGCCCTACATCACCGAGTGTCCGTACTGCGGCGCGCGGCTGCGCAAGCGGGCGCCGAAGATCGAGCGCGACCGGCCGGCCAAGCCGCCGCGGCGCCTGTCGCGCCCGACGCTCGGGCCGCTGCGCCCCGGCGAGATCCCCGGCATCCGCGCCGACCCGACCCGGCGCCCGTACGCGACGCTGGTGCTCGTCACGCTGTCGCTGTTCGGCCTGCTCGCCGCGGCCCTGGCGGTGACGATCGCCGACATCGCGCTGACCGTGCGGCCGCCGGTGACCAGCGACTGGTGGCGCGCGGCGGTGTCGCCGTTCGTCTACGACAACGGCTGGTACCAGCTCGCTGCCGTGCTGGCGATCGCGATCTTCGGCTGGCGAGTCGAGCGCCGCGATGGGCCGCTCGTCGTGCTCGGCCTGTTCCTCCTGTGCGGAATCGGCGCACTGGCGCTCGCCGTCGAGGTTGCGCCCGACCACGCGGCGATCGGCGGCAACGCGGCGGCGCTGGCGCTGCTGGCGTTCTGGGTCATGCCGGAGCTGGTGCGCGAGCGCCGCGGGCTGGACCGCGACAGCGACCTGCTGGGCACGCTCGTGATCGCGGCCGTGGTGCTGGCGATGCCGGCCGCCGATCCGGAGGCGAGCGCGATCGCCGGCGTCGCCGGGCTGCTCGCTGGGGCGCTGTTCGGGCTGTGGCCGGCGTGGCGCCTGTCGCGCCTATGATCCGGGCGCTTTGAGCGACGAGACGTTCACCGCCGAGCAGGTCGACCGCGCCGTGCAGGCGCTGTCGGACCACCCGGAGCGCTTCGAGCACGCCCAGGAGGTCGTCGGCCACGCGGCGCCGGGCCTGGGCGGCGTGCTCGATCAGGCGCTCGACGCCGGCGGCTGGTTCGGCGTCGAGCACGAGAGCCAGATCGCGGCGATCACCGCGATACCGGACATCCACGACCGCCTCGGCGCGGTCCGCGAGCTGGTGTCGCAGGAGACCCGGCTGGGAATGCTCGTCGGTGTCGCCGTAGGGTTCGAGCTTCACCGCGAACTGCATAGAAATCACGACGAGGAGAACCGCTAGTCATGGATATCCGCTGGCTGGGCCACGCCACGTTCACGCTGACCGAGGGCGACACGACCGTGCTCATCGATCCATGGCTGACCGGCAATCCCGCCGGCGCAGCGTCGGCCGACGAGATCGATTGCGACACGATCCTGCTCACCCACGGCCACTTCGATCACATCAGCGATCTGCTGCCGATCGCCAAGCGGACCGGCGCCAAGGTGCTGGCGATCCGCGAGATCGCGCTCGAGCTCGACGAGGACCTCGGCGAGAACTTCTGCGCCGGACCAGTCCACGGCGGCACGGTCGAGTACGACTGGGGCTGGGCGCGCATGGTCCCGGCGATCCACTCCTCGACGACGCCCAAGGGCACGGTCAGCCCGGCGGCCGGGCTCGTCATCAACTTCGCGGGCAAGACGATCTACCACCTCGGCGACACCGCGCTGTTCTCAGACCTGGCGCTGCCGGGAAAGCGCGACAACATCGACGTCGCGCTGATGTGCATCGGTGGCTACTTCACGATGGACCGCTTCGACGCCGTCGTCGCAGCCCAGTTCGTCGGTGCTGACCAGATCATCCCGTGCCACTACAACACGTTCCCCCCGATCGCCACCGACGCCCAGGCGTTCAAGTCCGACGTTCAGGGGACCGGCGCCGCCGAGGTCATCGTCCTCGATCCCGGCGGAACACACGCGATATGACCCACGCCATCGTCCTGATCGAGGCCGAGCGCGACGCGATGTCGACGCTCGGCGCGACGCTGGCCGATGTGCCGGGCGTCGCCGAGGCCTACTCGGTGACCGGCGAGTGGGACTTCGTTGCGATCATCCGCGTGCGCGAGCACGAGCAGCTCGCCGAGATCATCACCGGCGGCATCCTGACGCTGCCCGGCGTGGCGCGGACGCAGACGATGGTCGCGTTCGAGGCGTTCTCGGCGCACGACCTCGAGGCGATGTTCTCGATCGGGGACGAGTAGCGGCTCAGTCCGCCTGCCACCCGCGCTGGAACCAGACCGCCCGGTCCTTCCAGTCGTGGGCCATGAGCACCGACCCGGTCGCCGCCGCCGCGGCGACCGCGACCGCGCCGCCCCGACGGGCACGGGTGACCGCAAGACCGACCGCGGCGGCCCCTGCCATCAGGGCGCCCGTCGCTCCGTGGTGGCAGCGCTGACCCGCGATCCACAGTCGCCTGCGGCCGGTGTCGTAGGTCAGGATGCTTGCGAGCGTGCTCATCGGTACTTAGATCGTCAAACGCAATTCGCGCTACCAGGTTGCGGTGTGTTGGTCGAACAGATGTCCACCGCACTATCGACGCTTGTGGGGACGTTTCATTGCGTAGTGCGGCATGCTCTGCGGCCGCGATGTCGACCCCGATCGTCCAGCCCCAGTTCCGCCCGACGCTCGCTGACCTGCTCGGCGACCGCTGGCGCGCCCTGCCGCGAGCGCTGCGGTGGGCGATCATCGCGATCGCGGTCCTGATCGGCGCGTACTTCGCCTACGGGGCGGTGCGCTCGCCAGCGGGCCGCCACGTGGTCGTCGTCCGCGGCTCGCACCCGGTCAACTTCCTGTACACCGCGCCGCTGCGACGCGTCAAGCCGGCGCCGGGCGAACTCGTCGCGCTGCAGACGCCGCGCAGCGATGACGAGCCCCAGCGCTTCGCTGTCCGCGCACTGACATTGCCGCGCTACGGTGGCGACCCCGGGGCGGCGCTCGTCCTGTACTCGGTCAGGCTCGAGCGCGAGCTGGCGGCCCAGCACCCGGGCCTCGTCATCCGCGACGAGGGTCGCACGCGGATCAACCTGCGACCCGCCTACCAGGTGACGTGGCAGACGAAGGTCAACGGCCGCACGACGTTCGGCCGCGACGTCATGATCGTCGACGACGTCAACGCAGCCCGCGTCGGCGCGATCCTCCAGATGCAGAGCGTCATCTCACCCCACGTCCCGCAGGCCGACGCGATCGGCGGCGTCAACCCGCTGAAGCTGTCGCTGCGCTCGTTCCGGTTGGGGACCGAGCGCCCGTAGCGGCGCGAACCTGCATCACCGAGGGAGGGGGGAGCGCCCGCACCCCGCTTGGTCGTGCGGGCGATTGCTCAAGCAGTCGCGTGTCACCTTGGCGGCGCTATTCGCCGTCAACGTGACACGCAGCTTCTCGCCGCCGCGCCGGCACCGCTCACGATCGCTCGCAGAGCTCCCCGAGCGCGGGCGCTCCCCCTCCCTCAACGATGCGGTTGCGCGCCGTAGACCAGCGCCCCGCGCCCTACGGCCCGACCGGCGGCGGCGTCGGAGTCGTCGGCGTGGTGGGTGTCGTGTCGACCGGCGGGGGCGCCGGCGCAGGCGTCGTGTCGGTCGGTGGCGTCACGGGTGTCGTGTCGTCCGGCGGCGCCGGGGTCGTGTCGGTCGGCGGGGTGACTGGCGTCGTGTCGACGGGGACGGGCGGCGGTGTCGTCTCGACCGGCGGCGTCGTCGTGGTCGGCGTCTCGATCGTCGTCGTCGATCCGCTGCCACCGGACGAGCCGCTCGGCAGGTTCGTCGCGTCGGACTCGGTCTGCGGCGGCGCCGGCGCCGGCGCGGTGGTGGTCGGCGTGGTGTCGACCGGGACCGGCGGCGGCGTCGTCTCGACCGGCGTCGTGACGACCGGCTCGTCGACGTGGACCGCACGCGACAGCTTGTGCGCGGCATGGTGGGGCAGCAGGTGGTGATGGTGGACTACCGGCGCATGGGCCGCGACGCTCGGCTGGCCCACGCTCAGGAAGACGTGTGGCGCCGTCACGACCGGCTTGGGCGCGAGCGCGACGGCGGTCGACTTGTGGGGCAGCGGATGCGTGTTGTGGACCTCGACCGCCCCCGCGCCGACGATCGCCACGGCGGCCAGGCCGGCGGCGGCCTTCGTCGCCACGGCGCCGACGCCGGCCGACAGCGCGCCGCCGGCGGCGACCGAGCCGCCGGTCGTCGCCGCGGCCGCACCGGCCGAAGCGCCACCCGCGGTCGCGGCGTTGCCCGCGCCACCGACGTGGGCGAGCAGCAGCTTCTTCAACATCAGCAGCGGCGCGACCGGGAAGATCGCGGCCAGCGCCTTGTTGTTGGTCCGCAGGTGCTGGTGGAACGCCGTGCAGCGCTCGCAGCCCTTCAGGTGCCGGCGGACGGGCGGGCTCATGCGCTTCAAACCCTCGGCGACCTCACCGAGCTCGAGCCGGACCTCGTCGCACGTCAGCGCGCGCGCCTCGGCCGCCTCGGCCAGCGACATGCGCGCCCGCACGAGCAGCGACTTGATCGCCGGGACGGTCGTCTCCATCGCCTCGGCGATCTGGTCGTAGCTCAACGCGTCGATCTCGCGCAGCAGCAGCGCCGTGCGCTGCGTCTCGGCCAGGTCCTGCACGTCGCCGAACAGCAGCCGCAGGTCCTCGCGGCGCTGGACCTTGTCGGCCGTCGTGATGCCGCCCTCGGCGAAGTGGACGTCCATCGAGTCGACGCCGACCGCGCGCGCCCGGCGAAGGTGGTTGAGGCTGCGGTTGCGGGCGATGCGGTACAGCCACGGCCGCACGTTGAGCGGCCGGTCGTCGGCGGTCATCGCGCTGAACGCCGCCGCAAAGACCTCCTGGAGGACGTCCTCGGCGTCCTCCTTGGAGCCCAGCATGTGGCGGCAGAACGACTGCAGCCGCGACTGGTAGCGGGCGACCAGGGCCTCGTACGCGGCCTGGTTTCCGCGACGCGTCAGCTCGACGAGGCGCTCGTCGGACTGGAGCCGCAGAAACGGGGTTGGGCCACGCAGGGCGACCGGGGGTTTGAGTGCTGAAACTTCCACGCGCGTGTGGAGATACGTCGGATCCGATCCCTACAACTACCCATTGAGCCAGAAGTTGCGGTGGTCTGAGCCGGTTATCGGACGCAAAAGCACAGGCTTGGGCACACTGTAGAGCCGCCCGCCCGGGTGGCGAAATTGGTCAGACGCCGGCGGCTTAAACCCGCCCGCCCTTCGGGGCATGGGGGTTCGAATCCCTCCCCGGGCATGCACACTGCGCGTTATGTCAACCCGCGGCTACGCGACGACGGCTGCGCGCCCGGCGATCGAGCTCAGCGCCGACAGCAACGCGTCGGCGAGCGCTTCGTCACCGGAGATGACCAGCTCGTCGCTTGACGCGGCCGGGCCCAGGGCGTCGACCCACGCGCGCTCGTTGCCGGCGATCCGGGCGTCGGCGTCGGGAGCGGAGCGCTCCTCGATCGTCATCTCGCCCTCCTCCGGCTGGATCACGTAGCGCTTGAGGTCGCCGTTGGGCCGGCGGACCGTCAACTCGACGACGCCGTTGACGTCATCCGACGGCGCGAAGCCCGGCATGCAGCGCAGCACGGCGCCGATGTCGATCGCCTCACCGGGCTCCGGCGGGCCCCAGGCCCATCGGTAGCCCCAGCGGGCGAGCGCGCCGATGACTGGGAGCAGGTCCCGCGCCCGCTCCGTCAGCTCGTAGTCGACGCGCGGCGGTACCTCGCGGTAGCGCTGCCGGGTCAGCAACTCGTCGGCGACCATCCGGTTGAGCCGCGACCGCAGCTGCTCCGTCGAGATCCCGGGCAGCACCCGCTGGAGCTCAACGAAACGCCGGGGCCCGGAAGCCAGATCGCGGACGATCAGCAACGTCCACTTATCGCCGACGAGGTCGAGGGCGCGCGCATCTGGCGCCCACTGGTTGTAGGGGTGACGCTTGGGTGGCGGTGCGATGGGCATTGGCCACCTCCTTTTCCTGGATTGGGGCGGACCGGGAAAAGCCTCTGCCTGTTGTACGCCTTGTTGTACTGCTCGGAGTGACCATACACCCCGGTTCGGTGTGCGTCGCCGGGATTCTGGACAACTGTTCGGCGGGACGCCCTGTTTCCTGCATTTCTTCCCGCAACCGTGACGGGGCGTCACAATCTGGGTGAAATGTTGCGTTCCCCCCTGCGCCGGCTCTATGCCCGCTACGGTCCGCGCTACCCGCGGATCGCCACCGTGGTGCAGTTCCAGCTCTCGCACCTCGTGGCGCTGGGCGGCATCCTGCTGCTGACGCTGTACGTGCCGATGCCGACGCACGTGCTCGTCAACGCGATCCTCTTCACGCAGCTCGTGCAGTTCGCGGAGAACGCCTGGTCGACCCATGTCGCGTTCCGGCTCCTGGCGCCGGCCGACCCGTGGCTGTTGGGCGACCGGACGCCCCAGAGCGCGCTGACCGCGTGGCGCTCGCTCGCCGGGCTGCCGGTCGACTTCGTCCGCGCACGCGGCGTGCTGGCGATGATCCTCAACGTCGTCCCGATCTCGATCTACCTGACGATCGAGCTCGACCGCGGGATCTCGTCGCTGCCGATCCTGCTCGCCTCGGCGACGATCGTCCTGCTGTACGGCGTGTTCGTGCGCTTCTTCGCGCTCGAGGCGATCGTCCGGCCGGTGCTCGAGGACGTCTCGCATGATCTGCCCGACGGCGTCAAGCTCGGGGCGGTCACGGCACCGATGCGCTACCGGATGTTGATCGCGCTGCCGGCGATCAACATCATCACCGGCGTCGTCGTCAGCGGCCTGTCGCAGCCGCACCACGGCCTCGACTCGCTCGGCGGCGGCGTGCTGATCGCGATCGCGGTCGCGTTCACGATCTCGCTCGAGATGTCGATCCTGCTGTCGCGCTCGATCCTCGAGCCGATCACCGAGCTGCGCAAGGGCCTGGCGCGCGTCGCCGAGGGCGACCTCAGTGTCCGCATCCCGGTGCTCGGTTCCGACGAGACCGGTTCGCTCGCCGGGTCGTTCAACGAGATGGTGGCCGGCCTGGCCGAGCGCGAGCGCCTGCGCGAGGCGTTCGGCGCGTTCGTCGACCCGATGCTCGCCGAGCGTGTGATTGAGGTGGGCACGCAGCTCGAGGGCGAGGAGGTCGAGGTCACGGTGCTGTTCCTCGATATCCGCGGCTTCACGTCGTTCGCCGAGCAGGCCTCGGCGCCCGAGGTCGTCGCCGAGCTCAACGCGTTCTACGAGCTTGTCGTGCCGGTCCTCAACCAGCACGGCGCCCACGCCAACAAGTTCATCGGCGACGGCCTGCTGGCGGTGTTCGGGGCGCCGGATCCGCTGCCCGACCACGCCGACCGCGGCGTCGCGGCGGCGCTCGGGGTCGCCAAGGCGGTTCGCAAGCAATACCGCGGCCGGCTGGCGATCGGGATCGGCGTCAACTCCGGGCCGGTCGTCGCCGGGACGATCGGCGGCGGCGGCCACGTCGAGTTCACCGTCATCGGCGACGCCGTCAACACCGCGTCGCGCGTCGAGGAGATGACGCGCGTCACCGGCGACGTCGTGCTGATCACGCAGGCGACGCTCGACCTGCTGACGCTCGACCACGGGGGCTTCATCTCGCGCACCGACGGCGGCCAGCTCAAGGGCAAGACGGAGCGCGTCGCGCTGTGGGCCCCGCGGGCGACGCTGCCCGCCAAGCCGGACCTGCGCGCCGTCGGCGACGAATAGCCGCGACGCGGTCGCCCATCCAGGGGTAGGGTGCCGGGCATGGGAACGGACACCGAAACGACGACCCGCGTCCACGGCGGCCTGCTCGTCGCCCGCCGCCTCAAGGCCCACGGCGTGACGAAGCTGTTCACGCTGTCGGGCGGGCACATCTTCTCGATCTATGACGGCTGCCGGGCGGAGGGAATCGACATCGTCGACGTCCGCCACGAGCAGGCCGCGGCGTTCGCGGCCGAGGGTTGGGCCAAGGTCACGCGTGAGCCGGGTGTGGCAGCGGTGACCGCCGGCCCCGGCGTCACCAACGCGATGAGCGCGCTCGCGTCGGCGCAGCAGAGCCAGACCCCGATGGTCGTCCTCGGCGGTCGTGCCCCGGCGCTGCGCTGGGGCCAGGGCTCGCTGCAGGAGATCGATCACGTCCCGTTCGTGCGACCGCTCACCCAGCTCGCGCAGACCGCCGACTCACCGGACGAGATCCCGGGATTGATCGACGAGTGCCTGCGCGTCGCGCTCGGCCCGCCGTCGGGGCCGACGTTCGTCGACTTCCCGATGGACCACGTGTTCAGCGAGGGCATCGACCGCGACGCGCCCGCCCAGTGGGCCGACCCGCTCGCCGAGCCGGTCGCCGACGGCGTCGAGCTGGCGCTGAAGCTGCTCGACGGCGCCGAGCGTCCGGTGATCATGGCCGGCTCGAACCTCTACTGGGGCCACGGCGAGCACGCGCTGCTCGAGCTCGCGCAGCGGCGCGGCATCCCGGTCTTCCTCAACGGGCTGGCCCGTGGCTGCGTGCCGGCCGACCACGAGCTGTTCTTCTCGCGCGCGCGCCGCCA
>Ga0066903_100006758_pt1 | contig 10267 bp, 9 predicted proteins | sample PanSoiMetaGPlot1_FD_67491 | JGI IMG/M metagenome (GOLD analysis project Ga0066903, IMG submission 67491) | Tropical forest soil microbial communities from Panama analyzed to predict greenhouse gas emissions - Panama Soil - Plot 1 (version 2) | ecosystem: Environmental > Terrestrial > Soil >... | reverse complement strand
ATCCACCCCGACGACTGGGAGGGGTTGATCGTGAAGCTGCGGGCCGACGGCACCGTGGTCGGCGCCCGTGCCTCGGCCCACCTCGGCTGGAACGGCCGCCACCCGTGGTGGCAGCTGGCGGACGCCGACTGGGCTCCCTACCCAACCCCGGTGTACCGGGCCGCGGGCAGCCATGCCGGATCGTTCGCGCGCGGCGGCATCGACCTGGCCGGCGACGCCTGGGACGGCGACAGCGTGACGGTGCAGCCACGGCTGGTGCCCGCCGACCAGGCCCGCGGGGCGGGCGCCCGGTTCGACCCCGATGGCGTCGCGCCCTGGCAGAAGGCAGCCTGGGACGATCCTGAGACCACCATCACCGGGCGGCCGGGCGACCGCGCGCAGTACGCCCGCTACGCCCGCTGGTGGGCCCGGCTGTGCCTGCCCTGTCGCCTGCTCGAGGGCTGAGCGCGACCGGATTTCGCCACTCGCTCAAGGTTTTGCGCGTGTCCGGCCGATAACCCGAGTGATGTCCCGAACGCCTCAGGAGCGGCACAAGGCCGCGCTGGCCCTGCTGCCGCCCATGCCGTGTGAGGTCGAGATCGTCGCACCCCGCGGCGGCACGTTCCCGCTGATGCTCGCCTCAGCCGAGGGTGGGCTGATCTATGCCTACGGCAACCGCAACCACGTCAGCGACGGTGCGGTGCTGGTGGCCAAGCTGCGCAACGACGAGGGCGACGGCCACGACATCCGCCTCTCGGTGATCCGTTCCTACTTCCAGTCCGGCGACGACCTGCTCCTGCACCTCAAGGTGGCCGGCATCGACGACCATTTCGCCACGCGCTCGGCCCCGCGCGCCGAACTCGTGGCCGAGGCGATGGCACGGGTGGTCTACGCGCACTCGGTGCCGAAGGACGAGCGGCTGGCTGTGCGCCTGTCCGACGTCTCCCAAACCGGGCTCTCGTTTGTCACCAGCCTCAGCTTCGAAGCCGGTGACCTGCTCGAGATCACCGCCCAGCTGCCCGACCGCAGCGTGCGCCTCGAGGCGCGCGTGATCCGCGCGATCCCGGCCGTGTACGGTCGCACCCGCGTCGGCTGCGAGTTCACCAACATCCTCGAGGCCGACCGCCACTCGATCGGCCTGCTGGCCACCATGACCCAGCAGCAGGGCTCCGAGGACGACCGCGACCCGACCATGCTCGAGACGCTCGAGCAGGCCCGCGCTCAGCAGCGCAAGCAGCACGAGCAGCGGCCGCGCCGCGGCTTCGGCCGCTAGTCGCTAGTTCAGCCGGCCGCGCATGTCGTCCAGCGCAGCCGAGGTGCGCGGATCGAGCGCGGGGATCGCGACCCAGACCGAACTCTCGCCGCAGCCGGGGCAGCGGGTCGGCTCGACCGGGAAGCTGTCCGGCTGGCCGAACTCGGCGCGGATCAGGCGGGTCTCCACGTCGAACGCCGCCTGCCCGGTCGCCTGCGCCACCTTCACGGCCTCGACGTGCACCAGCTCGGCGTCGTAGCCGACGGCGATGCGGTGCCCGCAGTAGCCGCACAGCATGTGAGTGCGAGTGCGCACCGGCGGAGGCGGCTCGGCCTCGTCGAACAGGCGAAAGCCCTTCCACAGCACCCAGAGCAGGAACGCGATGGGCACCTTCAGGAGGAAGCCCAGCATGATCACCGCCCACATGTCACCGGTCACATCGTCAGGGTATCTCTCCGCACCGTCCGATTTCCACTACAGGACGCGGCTCCGCGCGCCGATTATCCGTCTCGACTCATGTCCCAGTCTTCGCGCGCAGAGCTCCTGACACTCGCTTTGGGCGTTCTCCCTGCGCTGCCGACGACCGTCGACGTCCTCTCTGAAGGGGGAGGCTGTCACGTTCTCCGGCTCAGCCAGGTCGAGGACGACCTCCTGCACGGCTACAGCACGCGCTCGGCCATGCGCGCCGGCCTGCACCTGCTGGCGCGGGTGTACGACGACCGGCGCGGCCGCTACGAGATCGAGTTCGAGGTCGACGAGAGCTTCTTCCACAGCGGGCAGGAGGCGCTCGTGCACCTCGCGGTCGTCGGTGTGCGCCACCGCAAGGCCCGCCGCGCCGCGCCGCGTGTGGGCGTCTCCGTGCAGCTGGCGGCCCGCGTCCGCTACGGCCACTCGATGCCGCGCGATACCGAGCTCGTGGTGCGCCTGATCGACATCTCCGCGACCGGCCTGGCCTTCGTGACCGAGCGCGAGCTCTCCCCCGGCGACATGTTCATGCTCGCCTTCCGGCTGGGCGACCGTGACCTGCGGGTGGAATCGCGCGTGGTGCGCGTCGACCCCGCCCCCTACGGCCGCTACCGGGCCGGGTGCGAGATCGTCGAGATCAGCGACGGCGACCGCCGCGCCATCGCCGCCCTGGCCGACCAGAGCGAGGAGCGCGGCTCCCAGGACGAGCGCCGGCCCGACGTGGTGGCGGCCCTGGCCGACGCCCGCGAGGCCCGTATCCGGCGCGGGGAGCTCGACGAAGCTCCCGGGAAAAATCCCGCTGTCGGGTGATCTCCCCCGCACTCCGCGCGGCCGATCCTATGGCTACGCGTGCGGGGTTAGCGCGCGAGTTCATTTAGGGGGTCTTCAGGTGAACCGTTGGTTCGGCGATGAGCACGGAGGTGTGCTCAGCGAGGTGAGCTTCGGAGTGAGCGTGTTCGTCATCCTGGCGATCAGCGGGCTCTGGATCGTGTCTCAGCTCGAGGGCGTTTCCCTCCACGTGCTCCTGCAGCAGCTGCGCTCCGGCAACTAACCGCCGAGGCTAACCTCTGGCGGAGTGAGGACGTTCCGCCGCCTGCTCGACTTCCTGCACCCGTACAGGTGGCAGGTGGTCATCTCCGCCGTGCTCGCGGTCTTCTCGCAGATCGCGGGCCTGACCATCCCTGCCCTGACCGGCCGCTCGATCAACGCCGCCACGGCGGGTGACCGCACCGCGCTGCTGCGCGATGCCGGCCTGATCGTGCTGGCGGGGGCGATCAAGGCCGGGCTGATGTTCTTCCGGCGGCTGCTGGCCGGGCGGCTCTCGCTGGCCGTCGAGTACGACCTGCGCAACCGCATGTACGCGCACCTGCAGCGACTCTCGCACCGGTTCTTCGACCGCCATCAGACCGGGCAGCTGATGTCGCGGGCGACGGTCGACCTGCAGGCCGTGCGCTTCTTCCTCGGATACGGGCTGATCTTCTTCGCCCAGCACCTGATCACCGTACTGATCGTGATCGTGGCGCTGTTGATCATCTCCCCCGTGCTGGCGGCCGTGGCGATGGCGATCACGCCGGTACTGGCCTACGTGGCATACCGCTATTCACGGGTCAGCCACCCGATCCTCAAGGACGTCCAGCAGAAGGTCGCCGACGTCACCCAGCAGGCCGAGGAGAACGTGGTCGGCGTGCGTGTCGTCAAGGCCTTCGCCCAGGAGGGCAACGAGACGGAGCGCTTCGCGCACGGCTCGAACCGGATCTTCCACCGCGCGATCGACGTGGCGCGGCTGCAGGCCACCTACGTGCCGCTGCTGGCCGCCCTGCCCAGCCTGGCCATCGCCGGTGTGCTGCTGGTGGGCGGCCGCCAGGTGCTGAACGGCGACCTCTCGCTGGGCGCCTTCTTCGCAGTCAACTCCTACATGCTGCTGCTGGTCGTGCCGCTGCGCAGCATCGGCATGTGGGTCGGCCAGTACCAGCGGGCGATGGCCTCGGGCGAGCGCATCTTCGAGGTGCTGGACGAGGAGCGCGACGTCGCCGAGCAACCGGATGCGCGGCCACTGCCTGACGGCGCCGGCGAGATCCGCTTCGACCACGTCAGCTTCGGGTACGACCCCGACCGCACCGTCCTGCACGACATCGACCTGACCGTGCCCGCCGGCCGCACGGTCGCGCTGATCGGCCCCACCGGCTGCGGCAAGACCACCGTCACCGCCCTGATCCCGCGCTTCTACGACGCCGAGGTCGGGCGCGTGCTGATCGACGGCCAGGACGTGCGCTCGACGACGCTCGACTCGCTGCGCGGCGCGGTGGGGATCGTCGGCCAGGACACCTTCCTGTTCTCGACCACCGTGGCCGAGAACATCGCCTACGGCCGGCCTGACGCCACTCCTGACCAGATTTGCCAGGCCGCCTTCAGGGCCCAGGCCCACGAGTTCATCATGGACCTGCCCGACGGCTACGAGACGCGGGTGGGCGAGCGTGGGCTCTCGCTGTCGGGCGGCCAGCGGCAGCGGATCGCGATCGCGCGGGCCCTGCTGATGGATCCGCGCATCCTGATCCTCGACGACGCCACCGCCTCGGTGGACGCCAACACCGAGGCCCGCATCAAGCTCGCGCTGCGCGAGGTGATGCGCGACCGCACCACGCTGATCATCGCCCATCGCCTGTCCACGATCTCGCTGGCCGACGAGGTCGTCGTGCTCGACCGCGGCCGCATCGTGGCCCGCGGCGAGCACGCCACGCTGATCGGGCAGAACGACGTCTACCGCGAGATCTACGAACACGGCCTGGTCGAGCGCACGTTCGTGCAGCTCGATCCCGACGGCGCCCCGATCGAGAAGGAGGGCGTCGGATGAGGGCGGCGACCTTCGGCGGCCACATCCAGAACCGGGGCGCGAGCAGCGCCAAGCTCGGCCTCGGGCTGACGGTGCGGCGGGTGACGCGGCTGACCCGCTACACGCTGCGCCACAAGCTGCGCACCGTCCTGGCCATCGTCGGCCTGCTCGTCTCGACCGCCTGCACGATCGCCGGGCCGGTGATCGTCAGCCAGGCGATCGACGAGGGCATCGTGCCGCACGACGGCACCGCCTTGACGATGTGGGTGGGCGTGTTCCTGCTCGTGGCCGTGCTGGGCTGGGCCTTCAGCGCGCTGCAGACCTACCTCACGAGCTGGGTAGGCGAACGTGTGCTGACCGACCTTCGCGTCGACCTGTTCGCGCACGTGCAGCGGCTCGACCTGGGCTACTTCGAGCGCACCCGGGCAGGTGTGGTGATCTCGCGCCTGACCAACGACGTGGAGGCGCTCAACTCGATGGTGACCGACGGCCCCACAACGCTCGTCCAGAACACGATCACGCTGGTCGGGTCGGCCTGTGTGTTGCTCTACCTCGACTGGCAGCTAGCCCTGGCCACGCTGATCGTCTTCCCGGGCATGGCGATCGGCACGGCGCTGTACCGGCGCTTCTCGGCCCGCGCCTACCGGCGCACCCGGGAGCGGCTGGCGGAGGTCACGGCAAACCTGCAGGAGGACATCTCGGGTGTGCGCGTCGTGCAGGCGTTCCGGCGCGAACGCGACAACTACCGCCGCTTCGTCGAGATCAACGATGAGTACCGGGCCGCCAACGAGGTGACCGTGAACGTGTCGGCGGTCTACTTCCCCTACGTCGACCTGCTCAGCGCGACGGCGCTGGCGGTGGTGCTCGGCTACGGCGGCAGCATGGTGATCGACGGCACGATCACGCCCGGCGACCTGTTCGTGTTCATCGGGCTGCTGGCCTACTTCTTCGAGCCGGTCCAGCTGCTGTCGCAGTTCTACCAGACGTTCCTGGCGGGCACCGCGGCGCTGGACAAGATCTTCGACGTGATGGACACCGACCCGCGCATGGTCGACGAGCCCGGCGCCCGCGAGCTGGGCGAGATCCAGGGCCGCGTCGAGTTCCGTGACGTGCGCTTCGCCTACCGCGAGGGCGGCAGCGAGGTGCTGCACGGCGTCTCGTTCGCCGCGGAGCCGGGGCAGACGGTGGCGCTGGTCGGCCACACCGGTGCCGGCAAGTCGACGATCGTGAAGCTGCTCGCCCGCTTCTACGACCCCACCGAGGGCCAGATCCTGATCGACGACGAGGACCTGCGCGACCTGAGCATGCACTCGCTGCGCTCGCAGATCGGGATGGTGCCGCAGGAGGCCTTCCTGTTCGCCCGCTCGGTGCGCGAGAACATCGCCTTCGGCCGCCCGGACGCGACGCTCGACGAGATCGAGGCCGCGGCCCGCGCCGTCGGCGCCCACAACTTCATCATGGAGCTGCCGGACGGCTACGAGACGTCGATCGAGGAGCGCGGCGGGCGGCTCTCGATCGGCCAGCGCCAGCTGGTCGCGTTCGCGCGGGCGCTGCTGGCCGACCCGCGCCTGCTGATCCTGGACGAGGCCACGTCCAGCGTCGACATCCCCACCGAGGCCCGGATCGAGCGGGCTCTGGAGACGCTGCTGGCCCACCGCACCGCATTCGTGGTCGCCCACCGGCTCTCGACCATCCGCCGCGCCGACCTGATCGTCGTGCTGGAGTACGGCGAGGTGCTCGAGATGGGCACCCACGAGGAGCTGATCGAGGCCCGCGGCCGCTACTTCGCCCTCTACGACGACTGGGTGGACGCAGCCTGAGGGTAGGACGGCGTTCCCTGCTGCTGTTCGATTTCGCTCCAGTTTTCTTGCACACTGACCGATAAAGTGGGGCGTGAGGGGTCCACGCTCACAGGTCGCTCGGCGCGCTGCGCCGATGGTCACGCTGGCAGCACTTGCGTGCGGCCTCGCCGTGTTCGGCCTCTCCCCCGCTTCCGCCGAGACCGTGACGATCGCGCGGGCCAGCACCTCCACCACCGGCGGTGATGCCAACGGGGCCAGCGGCGCGCCGGTGCTGAGCGCCGACGGCACCATGGTGGCGTTCCAGTCGGCTGCCTCGAACCTGGTCGCCGGCGACCGCAACGGGCTCGACGACGCCTTCGTGCTCAACTACGCGACCGGCCAGACGCAGCTGGTCAGCGTGGCCACCGACGGCGGCCCGGCCAACGGCCCCAGCACCCCGCTGGCGATCAGCCCGGACGGCCGCTACGTCGTGTTCGGTTCGAGCGCCACCAACCTCACGCCCGACGCCCTGCCCGGCCGCTGCCCGCCCACCATGGGTTGCATCAGCCAGATCTATCTGCGCGACATGGTCGCCGGCACCACCGACCTGGTCAGCCGCGCCACCACCGGCGCGCCCGGCCTGCTCGGCTCCGGTGCTGCTGCAGTCAGCGCGGACGGCCACTTCGTGGCCTTCACCTCCTCGGCGCCGAACCTCGTGCCCGGCGACAGCAACCGCATGGCGGACGTCTTCCTGCGCGACCGCTGGCAGGGGACGACACGCCGCCTCGACGTGACCGCGCCGGGGTCGCAGGCGAACGGCCCGGCCGATATGCAGCAGATCACCATGACACCCGACGCCAGCTTCGTGGCCTTCGCCTCGGCGGCACCGAACCTGGCCCGCCGCCCATTCCGGCAGTGGAACGTGTACGTAGCGAACACGTCCACCCACGCGCTGCACCTCATCTCGCAGACCGTGACCGGCCGCCGCCCGATGGGGCGCAGCGTCTTCCCGTCGATCAGCGACGATGGCACCAAGGTGGCCTTCCTCTCCTCCGCCCCGCTGGGCGCTGGCGATGGAGGGAACTCGTGGAACGTCTACCTGGCCAACCTGGCCGCACACAGCATTCGTCGCGCACCGTTGGTAACGACCGCGGCGCCGCAGATCTCGGGCGACGGCGACCACGTCGCCGTGGCCAGTTCCACGGTCGCCGGTGAGATGCTGCCCCGCGGCGTGATCGAGGCAGTGGTCTGGAACCGGGTCACGGGCGACGTGCAGCTCGCCAGCCCCAGGCTGGACGGCGATCCGTCCGCCGGCCAGGTGACCACGGTGCGGATCTCGCGGGACGGCGGCGTCACCGCCTTCGACAGCGCCGCAGGCGACCTGATCGCGCTGGACGCGAACGGCGCGGACGACGTCTTCCTGCATTTCTCGGCCTAACAGCTTCTTTACTCAGGTTTTTTTGCATTTCGTCCGATACACGCGGGCGTGAAGGGTCTGAGACTGGGGATCTTGGTGGGCGCCGTTGCGCTCGGACTGCTCGCCCCCGCCACGGCGGAGGCGAGCGTCCCTGCGCCGCGCGACACGCCGTCGTGGGCGCGCGCACAGGTGCTGTGGACCCTCAACAACGGGTGGCTGGGGCTGTCGGGCGACGGCCTCTTCCACCCCGGCCGCCCGGCCACCCGGCTGGGGGCAGCCAAGGTGCTCGTCAACGCGAACGCGGCCCTGAACCAGCTGCCGGCCACCGACGATCCGTACAGCCAGGCTGTGGCCGCCGGCTGGTTCGGCGCGGGGACCGGGCCCTACGACACCATCACGCAGCTCGAATTCGACCGCGGGATGGCGCACATCCTGCACCTGGTCAATGACACTCAGCGCCTGAACACGCTGCACTCCGTCGACGGCTGGAAGCCGGCGCTGCCGACCGGCTTCGGGGCAGAGCAGCTGGTGCGCAGCGCCGGCGCCCGTTACAACGCCCCCTACGGGGCCGACCAGTGGGAGACGTGGCCCGGCTCGACGCTGACGCGCACGATGCTGGCGGTCGAGGCCTACGAGCTGGCCCACCGTCCGCTCAGCTGGCAGGACGACGTCGACCGGACGCTCAGCGTGACGGCCGCGCTGCCCGCCTACACGCCGCTGCAGAAGGCCGTCGTCTCGCGCGCCCTGCAGGCCGTGGGCGCGCCCTACGTGTGGGGCGGCACGTCCACCCAGCAGCAGGTGCTGTTCGGCAACACGGTGTCCGGCGGCTTCGACTGCTCCGGGTTCGTGTGGTGGGTGCTGAAACTGCACACCTACCAGCTGCCGGACGGCAGCACCTGGAGCGGGAACAGCACGATCGCCTACCGCAGCACCTACGACATGGCCGCGCACCTGCCGACCGGCAAGCGCGTGACCCGCGCGAACCTGCGGCCCGGCGACGTGGTGTTCTGGAGCTCGGCCCCGAAGGGCGTGTACACGAACTACACGACCGTCTACCACGCTGGGATCTACCTGGGCAACGGCTGGGTGATCAACAGCCACGGCGGCGGCGCCGGCGTCACGCTCGACTACATGGGCGCGGGCGCGTACTGGTGGCACGACGCGTTCGCGTTCGGCTGGCACGTGCTTCCCGCCGGGAAGTAGGGCCCATCGGGTAGCCTCTGCCCCGATGGAGGCCCACGACCAACCAGACCAGCCCGAGCAGCCCGACACGGCCGAGGAGGAGCTCCCGGCCGGCTCCGAGCCGCCGCCCGGAACGCCGGTGAGCGTGCGCGCCGAGCGCGGCGCGCGGATGACGCCGACCGAGGCCGTGCGCGACATGCGCATCAACGTGCCGGTGCGCGGCAACCGCACCCTGCGCGAGGTGCTCGACCGGATCAATGACGACGACGGCATCAAGGCCCTCTGGCACGCCGCCAACGTCAACGCCGTGGCCCGCATGCAGATCAACGACCACTCCTGGGTGCACCTCCAGATCGTGGCCAACCTGGGACTGAAGCTGCTGCGCCAGCTGCGCCGGGCCGGCCTCGAGCCGGGCATGGTGCGGGACTACTCGATGCGCTTCGAGGACGCCGAGGTCGTGGTCGTGCTGGGCTGCCTCACCCACGACCTGGGCATGGCCATCCACCGCTCCAACCACGAGGAGATGAGCCTGTTCCTGGCGGCCGACCGCCTGCCGCGGCTGCTGGAGGGGCTGTACGAGGACCCCGAGCGCTCGATCGTCGTGGCCGAGGTGCTGCAGACCATCATCACCCACCGCGCCGACGGGGCGCCGCTCTCGGTCGAGGCGGGCGTGGTGCGCGTGGCCGACGCGCTGGACATGGCCAAGGGCCGGTCGCGGATCCCCTTCGAGTCCGGCCGCGTCTCGATCCACTCGCTCTCGGCGGCCGCGATCGAGGCCGTCAACATCAGCCTCAGCGACGAGCACACGGTGCTCGTGCAGATCATGATGAACAACTCGAGCGGGCTGTACCAGATCGACAACCTGCTCAAGTCGAAGCTGCGCGGATCCGGCCTGGAGAGCCACATCCAGGTCGAGGCCCGGATCGAGGGCGAGACCGAGAAGCGGCTGCTGACCAGCTTCCGGATCTGAGAGCTCCGTTCAGAACGGCGTTCGTCGCGAGGCGCAGGTGGCGGTGGGTGTGGCAAGGATCGAGCGGCGAGCGGAGCGGAGGCGTGGCCGGAGGCCACGTTGAGCACCGCACGACGCGTAGGACGCAGCCACACGGCGCCAGCCAGCCGCAGCAGAACGATGTTCTGAACGGAGCTCGCTAGCGGCGGCGCTTCCTGGCCTTGGGCTTCGGCCGCCCCTTGCGCCGCGGCGGCGGCAGCAGCGGCTTCACCTCGACCCGCTCCGGCCGCGGGATCCGCTCGGGGTGCTCCCAGAGCCGGCGGCGGGCGCGCATCATCCAGGTCGGCAGCAGCAGCAGGTAGACGCCGGCGGCGCTCAGCAGCGCCGCGCGGGCAGTCGTGGGCAGCGCGTT
>Ga0066903_100006757_pt1 | contig 10268 bp, 4 predicted proteins | sample PanSoiMetaGPlot1_FD_67491 | JGI IMG/M metagenome (GOLD analysis project Ga0066903, IMG submission 67491) | Tropical forest soil microbial communities from Panama analyzed to predict greenhouse gas emissions - Panama Soil - Plot 1 (version 2) | ecosystem: Environmental > Terrestrial > Soil >... | reverse complement strand
ACCATCGCGATAGTCGAACTGCGAGACATGATCCCGCAGGCTGTTCAAGTCGGTGACCGTGACTTGGCTAACCACCGGCACTGGCGTGTGGACGCCGCGCACCCAGGGCAAACCCTGATCGCGAGCAGCAACGTAATAGTCGATGGACATCCGGTAATCGATTCGGGTGCGGCGCCCCAGTCCGTTCGCGACCGTCTGCAGTAGGTTTGGCTTGATACCGCCGCTTAGGTCCAAATAGATGTAACTTTGGGAGATGACGTCGTACCAAAGGATGCCGACGGCGCCGCGCCCGTACATGTCCACCAGACGGTAACTTCCCGCAGCGTTCGGCGCCCCGGTGATCACTTGCTCCGGGCCCATTTGATTTCCACCCAGGTTGAGCCAGTAGTGCACCTCCCCGGGTCGAACCAAAACCAAATCCGCCAAGCCATCGCCGTTCATATCGGCCAACTTGGGCTGATCCGCCAAGTTCGGAAATCCCGGGGCATTCGTCAACGGCACTTCAGAGTCGAAGATCGCCTGGGGCGAGCCCCCCAGACCGTTGAGCCCCCGCATCGGGTAATAGCTGATCCCGAACGCAGTGATTCTGACCAAGTCGAGCATCCCGTCGCCGTTCATATCGGCCAGCTGCACGCGGGAGGAGGAAAAGGAAATTTCCGTCGGCGTGTTAATCACCAGCGGGGAACCCCACGCCCCCTCTCCGCGATTGACCCAGCAGTTCAAGCCACCGCCGAGATTTGAGACACAGACATCAGGAAGTTTGTCGAAGTTGATGTCCAACAGACGAAGGCTTTCTGAGCTGAGATCGTAGTTGGGCCGATCGTCGAAAACGACCGGCGGTTCCCACGCTCCGCGGCCGACGTTGGGATAGTAGTAGTAGTTGCTCAGCCTCTGCACCACGAGGTCTGAGAAGCCATCGCCGTTGTAGTCCGCCAATAACACTCCGGGCTGCTGCAACCCCTCCGGAGGCCCGTTAGGGATCGCCGCGGCATCCGCCCAACGTCCAGCTCCTAAGTTTCGAAAGTACACGTGACCCGTTAGCGTCGTCCGCAGCAGACCCGGTAATCCTTCTCCGTAGAAGTCAGTCAGCTCCGCCCCGTTGCCGAAGCCGACATTGGGTGAATTCACCATCGGAGTCGGCACCGGCAACTCGTCTCCCGCAGCGGTATAGGTAAACGAAACCGGCGGTAGCGTCGACAGGCCATCCCGCCCCACCAAAGTGACTTGCCTCAGGAGCGAGAAGATCCGACCATGAGCCGGATCCAACGGCTCGTATTCCAATCGGTAACTTCGGACGATTTGCCCATCGGACTTGACCTGGATTTCCCGACACCGTTGGCGAGTGAGAACCGGGTAGCGGCTGCGATAATCGGCAAATGGGTCCGGCCGGTCTTCGTAGCTGATCCCGATGCTATTGAATACAGTCTCACTGGAGATGCTGTAGCGAACCTCGCTCAAGTACACTTGACCGCCATCGCTTGAATACAGATAGCGAATGCGATTGTCATTGGTGTCGATGACTTCCTCCACATACCAGCGGAAAGTACCCTCGGGGTTGCTGAGACGACCGCTAGGGGTTTGACCAAAGAGGTAGCGAACGCCGGTCTTGGCGGTCATCTCCCAAACGTCGCCGGCCAGTCGCCGAAACCGCGAGAAGAGCCCTTCGTTCGTCACCCGAAACGAGCCATCGACGAGGGGCACCAACTCCTCGCCATTTGAATAAACAAAAGTATCGGCGTCGGTGTAGGTCGGTAGTCCCTTATCTGTCTGTCGTTGGATGAAACTGAGACTCAAATCCCAGCCGAGGCCAAAGACGCCTAGACCTCGGCCGCTGTTGTAAATCAATGCCAATTCCGGCTGATGGCCGCGAACCCCCGGTGGCACCGCCAGCCTCACTTCATAGCGCGCCATCCCGCTGTGCAGGTCTGGTTGGAAGGATTCTCCAAGTCCCGCTAGCGAAGCAGGCCCGCTCGGTTTGTACACCACCTGCGGGCTGACTCCGGACTCGATCGCCCATGCCGTCGGCGTCAGGACATAGAGAATCAGCCCGAGCTTGTAACTGTTACGCATACCGATACCTCACTTGCTGCGGAGCTCGATTACCGAGCCCTAATCATTGGTAGGTGGGAGGACCCGCCTCAAAACTGAGGCAAGGTGATTCCCTCACAGATGAAGCGCAGGTGGATTTCTTCGATCTGATCGAACGAAGGAATCAGCGTGCTGTTTCCGGGGCACCGGCCGTCGTCGATGCAGATGTGCATCCCCCAAGTGTCGAGCCCGAGCGCTCGGCCCAGGAACTTTGCATTCTGCGGTATCAACTGCCAGTTGATATGGTCCGGCGAGCCGGTGCCGGATTGAATGGTTGCGGGTCCTACTGAATCGTAAAGGTAATAGCTGATTTGATCGCTGCCCGGGGAACCGTAGCGAATATCGGCATCGGGCCGTCGCATGTAGCCGATGACCGGCGTTGGGTCTCCAGTGTCGGCTCGGAATCCGTAGTAGAGGAACAGCGAGAATGGGTCGCCAATCACTGACCAATCATTACCACCCTGAATGAAGGCCTGAATCGCCTCGATCTTAAGATTCGCCCAGAATGGGGCCAGCGTCTGCGCAAACAACGGGTCATCTTCGTGGCGCAATGACACTGCGATATTGGTCGGAAAGGTCAAAAAGACATTGGCGTTGTCGATCTTGTGATCATTCAAGTACTGCCGCAGCTGTGCCGGGGCGATGGCGGGATCGCGAAAGCCCAGAATCCAGGTGAGCTTGGTCTGGATGATCTGATGATGTTCAACCAGCGCTCGGAAATTGTCCCAGATGTAGCCGAGGGTATCGATTGCCGCTTGCAGTCGATCCGGAGTAAGCATCCGGAGCAGGTCATCCGGGTTGCGGATCTCGGGCTGACAGCCACCACAATCACTCGGCTGCCATTGAATTACGTCATTCGGTGCATACTTGTTCAGCTCATAAATGAGCGCCAGCCCAGCGTTATAGGCCGCCCAAAGTGCGTTCCGCTGGTCCCTACTGTAACCGTCCAGGGCGGCATCGCGGAACATCCGCAAGGTGGGGTCGCGAAACACATTGTTGGAACCCACTTGATTGAGCAAGCGCCAATTCTCGCGTTCGGTGAACGCTCGGTTCAATTGATCGAACAAATCCGCCAGCAGCTGAACCTCTTGGTCGTAAGCCAGCGTTGCTCCTTTCAGATCAATGTCCAACTTCTGCCGATCTAGGCGGGTGTTCAGGATGAAGGTTCGGTATTGCAAGTCGGCCAGCTCGATACCTTCTTCCATGATTCGAGCTCGCTCCAGCGCCTGGAGGCGGACCCTTTGCTTGTCGATGTAGCCTTGACGTTCCGCCCGGCTCGAGCTGCCCCCGAAGAAACTGCTGATTCCACTCGAGAGGCTGCTGGCGGAACTGGCGAATGCATGTGCGGCCAGGGTGAGCGAGATGCCACCGCTTTCAGGCGCCAGGACAATGCCCACTGCCCCCTGGATTATCCCGGTGATGGCGCTGAACCAGCCCCTTTCCTCTTCGGCCTCTTTTCGAAGTTGGACCTCCGAGTCAATCAGCTGCTCCTCCTGGTCGACGCCTTCCATCACATAATCGATGGTTGCTCGGCGGATCCGTTGCTCGTCGAATTGCTGCTGAAGCGCGTTCTGATAACGCACCTCGGCGTTGTCAATTTCCTGCTGCACTTGTTCTACCTTGTTCTTGGCGATGTCGATGTTGCTAAGCTGCCTTCGGATTCGGCCGCTGTCGCATCGCTGCTCAAATGCCGGACCGCAGAGGTCACTTAAAATATCGTCGTAGTGGGTTTCGTTGCTCCGCTGAGCGGTCAGATAGTTGCTCGCACTGGTCTCGAACTGTCGCGCCACTTGCCGAAGCTGAGCTAAGCTGCTTACCGCGGCGCTCCTGGCCATCGAGGCGCGGTTTCGGTGCAACTCAAAGTTGCTGAGTGTATCGGTGTCGATGCGGATCAGTTGCACCGTTTGGCGCTTTAAGCCCAAAAAGTTGCGCCCCTCCGCCATGTAGCGGACAGCACGCGTTATCTCATCCGCTTCGGTGCTCAAATCGCGCCAACTGTTGAAGATCTTTTCTCTTAATGGGACGGCCATCGTGGGAGTGATAGCCGTTTCAAGAAAGGTCAGCTCGCCCAAGGCTTCCATCTCCCCGATGGCGAGCAGGTTCGCGGCTTGGTCAACCTCGGAAGTGGTATTGAGCGCCCAGTGGTCTTTGGCCAGCTCCCGAGTTGCGAAAGCCTTTCGACCGGCCGCCTTTCCCATGAGCCGCCAGTCCCAATATGGCGTCCGATCGGTGATACACGTCGGAAAATAGCGCTCCTCGGGTGAGTCCAGGTAATGGCTGTCATAGTTGTCGCAGTGACTGGGCTGGAAACTGCTCACCAGGGTCCAGTAGTCATTGTGCGGTGCTGGCAGCGTGGTGAGAAAACGGCTGAAGTACGCGCCCAAGGAATTGTCGAAACCCTGTCGCGCCTGCTCGAGTTGGGTGATGGCATTGCTGATATCTAGGGTCGTGTAGCTACCGCCCGGGCCTGTCAACGCATCGACGAAGCGCTGGTTGCCAGCCAAAACGTAACCTTCTGCGAGCCGGGTCAACGCCGTCACCAAATGCCTTTTGACGACGTTGAGCGTGGTGGCGTGACTGGGAAAGGCCCGCAGCACCCGCTCGTACATGGTAATTGCTCTTGGGATGAAAGCGGTCGCGGTGCCGATGAACAGGTCCGTGGCACTGTTGTAGTTGAGGCTGCCCGCCGGATCCAAAGCGCCCGAGAAGTTGCCTTCTTGTTTCATGTACTCGTCCGCGCCGCGGATGACGGCATTGGCGTCCGTCGCCAGAACGACACTGGAGGTGCCGCTGACCCCAAGACCATTGTAGATTTTGGCCTTGAGGTTACGCCGGCAATCCTGAGGATGGGCAACACAAGTCGTGTCCTGCCAGGTGGTCCGGTAAGGTGGCGAGGTCTTCGTGTCGAATAGAACATCGTCTACATAGAACTCCACTCTGTTGATTCCGCTTGGGCCGACGCCGGTCTGCGTATCCACGGTCACTGGGTCAATGAAAAACGCGTCGTTCGGGGGTTGCGTGATTTGAACGGTCGGGATGGAGTTGTCCACGCTTACGCTGACGCGAGCCGAGGGCGAGCCCCAGGTTCCATTGAAAGCGCGCGCCCAAATGCCGTGCGTCCCATCAGCCGTTGTCGTGGTGTCCCAGTTGTACGTTACATCACAGGTACCGGTGCACGCAGGAGGATTGCTGACCGTACCGACCCGAGTTTCATCGACGTAGAATTCCAAATAAGTGACGGCACGGTCGTCAACAATGCGGACCGTGACCGGTAGTGTGCCACGTAGAAATTGTCCCGACGGCGGCGAAATGACGGTCGTTGAGTCAATATGGGCGCCATGGCAATACGCTATGCAGGCGTCGAGATCTTGGTCACACCGGTTACGGCAGGCCTGGTAGTAGTACTCGCATACTAGGTCCCCTGGATAGCAGTTCGGGCACTGATTTACGCAAGCGTTCCAAGCCGTATAGCAGTTGCCATCGCAGCAAGTCTCATCGCAAACTTGGGCCAAGCTTGAGGTCGGGCTCCAGGCTCCAATTAAAATCATTGCTAAAAGAATAGATTTTGTTCTCATCGTGAATCTCCAAGCAGCGCAATCTGGGAAGCTCCTCTGGCCGGTCAATTTCCTCCCCCGGGCGAATCGGGGTTCAAATCGGGGCATTGGTCGCCCTCGCCTGGAGGCCCGGCGTCTGGCGCCTCCCTGAACTTGGTCAAAACGAAGGTGCCCACGAGGTCTGTGGTATTGCCGGATGGCAAGGTGATCAGCCCCCGCGCCGTTTCGTGGTAGTTCCCGTAAGAGGGGCCCCTGACTTCAACGTGCGCACAGTTGTTCCGAGTGGCGAACGTGCCCTGCAGCTGCACCCTGCGCTCTACCGCCTTGTTGCTGCTTACGCAAAAGCGCATCGGCGCCGAGGTGGCTTGAAACGTTCCAGCGTCTGCCACAACCGAGACGCTTTCGAGGGCGGCTTTTAGCTCTCGCGAGGGCACATTCTGACAGTCAGGCTGAGTGATGCTCGTGGGGTTGGTGGTGACAAAGCGTTGAAAGGACAACTCGCCGCTCCAGGAAGTGTCGGTTCGCCGCAAGGACAGCCCCAAGTCGATGGAGCGGAGAAACTCATTGGGGATCAGGCCTCCGTCGCGCGAGTCACCAATGGTCACCGAGCCCGAGTAATCGCCAGGCACAGCATCGAACGGGTCTCTGAGGACAAGCGCGCCCGCACCTCTGATTCCAGTGGTGCCTGTCACCGAGCGTCTCTGCACTCCAAGGCTACCACCGGGTCCGAGTTGCCCAAGCTTGCTGTTGGTATGCTCGCCGGATTGCTCGCATGCGAGCATCGCCATCGCCCAGAGGAGCATCGCGATCGCGGAGGCTCGCTGGGCGCCAAATGTGTTGTGACTCATCGGAATCTTCCTTTCGCTGGTCGGGGGCGGCCTCATCGGGGTCAACGCCAGAGCACAGCCTGTGCCAAGAAATGCGCCCCGATTCCGAGACAAGCAGAGTCTGTAACGACAATGAATTGTGTTCTTTTAGAGAAAGGACGGCCGTGGAACGCGCGGCCACTGTTCCAGGCCATGTACCAGGCCAATGGCCTCAAGGACTCTAGAGAGGCGCGTTTCCAGATCTCGAAGTCGCTTACGCCTCGAGAAGCTCCTCCGCGGTGAGCTCGGGCGCGGCCTTTCCACTCTCGAATTGCAGCAGCCCCAGCTTGGCGTACTGCGGGCGAATCCGCTCCGAGAGCAAGCCAATGCGCTTGAGGTTGGGAATGATCCGCCGAAACATCATCCGGCGAAATTCCAGCATCATCGTCGACGAGAGCACGAGATCGTCCCACGCTTTGCGCGTCATCAGCGGTCCGTAGTACTCGTCGTACAGCTCGTGGCCGAGGAATCGGTTGCGCAAGAAGAGCGACACCTCGAACGCCCAGTCTTCCCGCTCGCGGCGCTCGCGTTCGCTGAGCTGGCTAACGTGTTCCTGCAGCGCCAGGACTCCGTAGTGCACGTGACGAGCCTCGTCGGAGATGACGTAGGTGAGAATCTGCTTGAGCAACGGCTCGCGGGTGACCTGCCGGATGACTCCGAAAGCGCCGAGCGCGAGGCCCTCGACCATGATCTGCATGCCGAGAAACTTCATGTCCCAGCGGGGATCGCGCATCAGCGCGTCGATCACCACGTAGAGGTTGTCGTTGATCTGGTAGCTCTTTTGCAGCTTGCGCGAAAGGTAGCCGTGGAACACTTCGACGTGCCGCCCTTCGTCGATGACTTGCGAGCTGCCGTAGAGCTTGCCGTCCATCCAAGGAACCGCCTGGGTCACCTGAGCCGCGGCGAAAAGCGCGCCTTGCTCGCCGTGCAGGAATTGGCTGAGTAGCCACGCCACGGTCGCGTGGCGCTGCCGAGCCTGTTCCTCACGGGACAAGGTCGGCCACAGGGGCAGCACCGAGACCACCAGATACTGGTCCGGCAGAAGCAGTCGCTCCTCGTTCAGAGGATCTACGTCGATCTGCCAGTCCACGTCGTTGGTGGCGTTCCACTGCGATTGCTTGGCCGCCTCGTAGAGGCGGGCCAGCGCGGGATGGTCGCGCACGTACTGCCAGTCGAAGTTGGCAGGATTTTTCGCGTCGACCCGGCTTACGCCCTCGAGCTTCGCTTTTTGTTGGATGAAGCCGCGATACGCCGGCCCCAGAAACGATCGAAGCACCTTGAGGTTGCCGGACGCGAGCGCGTCCTTCAGCAGAGGCCCGAACTCGACACGGGTTCGGCTAGACTTCCCATTACCTGGCGCATCATTCATGGCGAGACCCCGCCGGTACTGATTTCGATACCCATTTGCACGGAGAGGTACCGAGGAAGCACATCCTACGCGAATCCTGGTGGTGCAGAAGCCTATTCCGTCAACTGGGCAGATTTCGCTTTCGCCGACGACTCCCGCGCGTGAGCGAAATCTTCAAGCACTCCTTTGATGCTTTCACCCACAAAGATTGCCGGCTCGGAATGACGAAAATGACCTTCGTCTTCCCGCCGCGCAATCATCGGTTTTGCCAGCTCAAAAGCATCAATGAACGAATACGTCTGTTGCAGTGCTTCGAAGTAGGCCTTCCCAAAATAGGTAAAGTCAGCGTCATTGCTGCAGCCGAACGAATTCTTGTCTGCTGCCGACGCCGAAATCACCACCGTGTTCTCGTCTTTCAGCCCCTCCACGTATTGACCAGAGTAACAGGCGGACACCACCACCACACGACGCTTGAAGCCGTATTCATCCAGCAGTGCTTTCAGCCGTTGCGGACCCAGCTGCTCAAATTCGAGAGGAAAAAACTCAAAGGCTACGCCCTTCTCCTTCGAACCGTGGGACGTCATGAAGAGGAACAGGATGTCTTCATTTCGGTCCATAATTTCGCTCAGGCGCTTCAATGCGATGCTCAGGCCTGTCGCGCTCGCTATCGGCGATTGATGAACCGTTTTGTCGTTGTTGATCAGCATCAGTGAACGTTCCGCGGTGTCGAAGCGCTCGTCGAACAGTTTCGTCATCGACTGCACTTCCTTCATGAAGACATCCTGCATCGCATAAGCTGCAAGGCCTACGAAGTAGAGGTCAACGACACCTGCCCTGCTTGGCTTGAGACGAGCGAGCTGCTCGTCGAAGATCTTGGGCTGATGGTAAAATGCATCTTCTTTGGCCAATGCGTAGCGGCTGAAAAGCTCCTCTTCTTTTCCAGGCGCCTTCCACCAGAGTGTACGCTCCGGGTAGAATATCGCGAGAGGGAAGCCCATCAGGAGTCCAGTCAGCGCGAGGCTTGTTCCCCAACGTCGCCTCGCCGTGCCGAGCAGACGTATTGCGGCGACCACTGACGCCAGGCTGAACCAGCTAGCAAGGATGATCGCTCCCCATCGAAAAAACACGTGATCAGCTTTTGAATCCCACAGTCGAAACAGCACCTCCACGATTCCCACGGGAACCGCCACGCTCATCATGACCGTCATGAGGCCGAGCGTTTGGTGCGCACGTCCCTCGAGACGCCCCAGTGTCCAGGCGGTGATCAACGTGATCGGGACGGTGAATAGAACTCCTGGGATGCCGAACGACGAAAAGATCGCACGGGGACCGACCACGAGCCGGTTCCCAATGATGGATACGGCGATGGTCAAGAATACTAGAGCGATGAGTGTCGCCCACGCCTGCTCCGACGCGTCGAGCTCCAGTGTTGGTCGCCGAAATAGAGCCAATCCAAAACCGTCAATGAGATGCGCTTCTAACCTCCGCACACTCCGTGGCCGAGGCCGAGAAGTCTCAATCACAGATTGTGAGCTAGGCTCGGTCGGTATCATCGCCGTTGGTGGACCACCGGCGGAGACTCTGCACCGAATGTCAGCCAAGAATTCTGCGCGCGCTGAGGGGTTTGTAAAAGCGCTGCCCGGAATTGGAATGAACGAGACTCCATCGAGATAAACCAAGATCTGTTCGCCACATTCTTCGATGGATTTGACTGAGCTCCACGGCAGCCAGGTTTCTCCATCAACACTCGCGGCACGTAGTCCCCGTTCTTCAAGGCTGATCGTTCGCCTGCGGCGCCAACGAATGTCACCAGCAGCTAGGCTGCGGAACCAGCGCCCGCGAAGCTCGTGCTGCGCCAGAAACAAAGCCAGTGGTGCTGCAACTACCGAGAGACGCCAAAGCATTGCAATGGGTGTGCGCTCGTCGCCCGCGAACGACAGCACCGAACCTGCGAATATCCCGAGCCCTGCCCATGCTGTCACGCTGAAGATCTTTAGAACTGTGCCCAGCCACGAGCGAGGTAACCTTCGCAGCAAACGAGCTTGGTTAAAGCGAAGCGCGGCGATGCATTCTGCGTCGGTCAGCTGAACTTCGTACACGGCGCGAGGATGACTCGCGCTCTCTCCTGATGGTTCCGAGTTCATGCTGAGTGGCGGCTGAGCAAGGCGATCACGCCACCGGGCCAAAATGTTACTTCACCCGAAAACCCAAAAGCACTCTGTGCGTGAACCTGGAAGTGGCGCGCGCCGCAGAACCTACCTTTTGGGGATCGGCCGGGGTCAATTCGGACAACAGTCCTTACGCGCCTTTCTATTCGACACCACGGCGTCGGTGCTAAGACGGCGCGGCTCGCACTTCGAATGAGGGAGGATGAGACATGTCGCGCGTGGATCAAGTGGAGCTTCGCGATGT
>Ga0066903_100006756_pt1 | contig 10269 bp, 8 predicted proteins | sample PanSoiMetaGPlot1_FD_67491 | JGI IMG/M metagenome (GOLD analysis project Ga0066903, IMG submission 67491) | Tropical forest soil microbial communities from Panama analyzed to predict greenhouse gas emissions - Panama Soil - Plot 1 (version 2) | ecosystem: Environmental > Terrestrial > Soil >... | reverse complement strand
GAGATCGGCGACGAGTACGCCTGGCGCGTGCTGGTGCTGATCTCGGTGTGCCCGTATGCGTTGTTCTTTTCGGCGGTGTACACCGAGTCGCTGTTTCTCCTGCTGACCGTCGGCGCCTTCTACGCGATGCGGCGCGGACATCCGGTGTGGGCGGCCGTCTGCGGCCTGGCGGCCGGGCTGACCCGACCGAACGGATTCTGGCTGGCGCTGCCGCTCCTCTGCATGGCGCTGTGGCCAACGGATCGCGATGGATCGGAATCCCCCGCGCGCGAGCCGGTGTCCGTGCCGGCCGGCATGCTCGTCGCCTGTATGCCGGTCATCGGCATGCTGATCTTTTCCACGTACCTCCACGTCCGCTTCGCCGATGCCCTGGCCTGGGTGCACGGGCAGGCGGCATGGGGCATGCCGCTGTTCGGACGAGAGGCCGCCCCCGATCCGACGCCGGTGATCAGCGATCTTGCGGTACGCATGATCGAATGGATCGTCTACGCGGGCGATATCGCGGCGTTCGCGATCGCGTTTGTCGCCATTCGTCCGGTGACACGGCGCATCGGCCTCGCATACGGCGTCTGGATCGTCGCCAACATCTTCCCGCCGGTCGCCGAGCATCTGTTCGTCTCGATGGGCCGCTACATCGCGGTGCTGTTCCCGGTGTTCTTCTGGCTCGCCGTGCGCATTCCGCGACGCCGGTTCTGGCAGGTGACCGGAGCCTTCGCCGTGGGTCAGGCCCTGTTTGCCGTCTGGTTTTTCCTCTGGCGCGCGGTGATCTGATCGCGCTGCACCGAGCGGCGCAGAGTGACCCGGTTCCGCGCGCTCGGCTGCCTCTGCGTCCGCCCTTTCCGCTCTCTCAGCGTCGACGGTCTCCGCCCCCTCAGCGTCCGCGCTCTGGGCTGAAGCGTCGATCCAGCTTTGACAGCTGACTCGTGAAGCCCATCGTCGACATCCGGGTGAATTCGTCGTCGTGCATCGGGTCCAGCGTCACGATCATGCGGACGCGATCGCCGGAGGGAACGAAGTCGACGGCCATCGTGCTCTCGTACGGCGGCACGCCCGGGAGAAAATCAACCACGTGCGTCACTGCCAGCCGCGTGTGCGGACGGAACTCGCTGAAGCGCGCGTGTGACTCGTGAGAGATCGGGCGCCCCATCCGCTGCATCGCGGCGATCATCTCGGGAGCGTCGGCGATCATGTGGTAGTGGATCGTGCCGCCAGGGCGCGCGTCGATTTGCTCGACCTCTACGCGAAATCCTTCCGGCCCCCACCACGATTCGAACCCGTCTTTCGTCGTCCAGAGATCCCACAATTCGTGCACGCTCGCCGGGTAGCTGCGTTCGACGACGACTTTCTGTCCGGCCGGGGCGATCTTTTCAGTCATCTTCCACGCTCCCTTTTCGTAGTCCGCCGCGGTGCGCGGCGGCGCTCCAGCGCGGCGCCGAATCGATCGAGCCGCGATTCCCATGTCTGTCGATAGTGGGCGAGCCAGTTGTCGAGGGCGAGGAATGGCTCGGGCTTCAGCGAGTACAGCCGCCGCTGTCCATCCGGTCGCATCGTGACGAAACCCGATTCCTGAAGGATCCGCAGGTGCCTCGACACGCCCGACTGGTGGATGCCCGCTTCCTCCACGATGTCGCCGACCGGGCGTTCGCCGTCGCGGAGCGCCTGGACGATGCGGCGGCGCGTCGGGTCGGCAAGCGCTTCGAACAGGTCGAGTTGCATTGCTGTGTATATATACCACAATGCATATATTAATGCCAGTCAATCGAGCGGCCGTCGCCCCTCGATTGACGTTCGCGTCCTATTTCTTCGTGTTCGGCGTGTCGTCCGCCTTGAGGTCGCCGAGCGCGTACTGCACGCCGGCGAGCAGGTGCTCCATCATCGGCTCGAGCGCATAGATGCGCTCGTCGTGGCCGAGCGCCATGTAGAACATGCGCCCCTGGCCGTCGCGCCTGATCCAGCTGAGGCCGAAGTCGTGATCCGGACGCGGGTTGCTTTCCTTCAGCCGGTCCACGAAGCTCATCTTGTCGTAGTTGATGCTCGTCAGCACGTGCACGTTCTCGCGCGAGAACGAATTAATGCTGAACGTGTACGTCTCGTCGTAGACGTCGTAATCCTTGCCGTTGAACATCTTCGTCAGCGGGCTGGTCTTGTCGTCGATCTTGACGACGATGTGCTGGGGATCGAGCCAGTGGAACTTGAACCAGCCGCCGATCATGTTGTCCCACTCCGGCCAGCTGCCGCGCCCCTGGTCGCGGCCGGGCGTGCCGACGTACTTGTTGTCCAGCGTCGCGACCGGGACGATGCCGTTCATGAACGCCGACTGCGCCACCTTGCCGGTGCCCGCCGGGTCGAGCTCTTTGTACCAGCCTGCGGCCACGCCGTCCATGTCCGCTTTGGTCAGCGTCAGGTCGTTCGTCTGCAGCTTCCTGTCATTGAGCTGCCAGGCCCACCGAAGAATGACGGACGCGAGCGTGCCGCCCGCGCCGTTCGCGTTGCCGCGGCCGAACCCGCCGCGGCCGCCAGCGCTTTCGTCGTTCGGGCAGGGCGAGTGATACGAGTCGCCGGTCGCGTGAATCCCTGCGACTCCCTTTCCGCTGCGCACGAACTCGACGAACGCCGCGCGGCGCGCATCGGTCGCGGCCTTGTCGCCTGCCTTGTCGAGGAAGCAGCCGGTCGTGCTCGACAGGAAGATCGCGTCGTACTTCTTCAGGTTGTCAGCCGTGAAGACGGCGGGATCCCACGACGTGTCCGACGTCCAGGCCCCTGTCTTCTTGCCGAGCTCTTCGACGGCCTTGGCCGCCAGCGGGATCGACGAGTGCTGGTAACCCGCTGACGGGATGCGCGAGAAGATGAGGATCCTGCGCGCCTTCGCCGGCTTCGCCGGCGCCGTCGTCGGAAGAATCGCCATCATCTGCTCGACGTCGCTCGGGCAGGCGACGGTCGGTTGCTGGCTGCGGCCGCCGCAGGCGTCGTTCAGTCCGGGCGTCGGTGCGCCGGCGACAAACTCCGTCGCTCCGCGGCCTGCGCCTCCGCCGCCCCGTCCACCGGCGCCCGGCGCGCCGGGCGCTGCCGCAGCGGGCTGGCCGAGCGCGGCGTTGAGCGGCGTCGACAGCTGATCCTGCGTGATGGACCCCGATTTCCCCGTATCGGCGGCATCGTACCAGGCGTCGAACGCGGTCTTGATCTCGGCCGCCGTGACCGAGCCGTCCTTGTCCGCATCAAAAATCGTGAATAGTTGCGCGGCGATACCGCCGCCACCCCCGCGCCCACCACCAGGCGCCTGCGGCCCCGCCCCAGGCGCCTGCGCCTTCATGGCAATCGGTGCCATCGCGATCGCCGCCGCCGCGCTGGCGCACGCCAGGGCCTGTGCCGCGGACTTCCACTGGACTGACATAAAGTCGCCTCCCGGTAAGGTCGAACTCGATCTCGTCTTATTACCAGATGTGGCGGCCAAACGTTTACGGCCGGTCAGCCTGGCTGCTGCGGAAGTCTACCGCGGCCGACGCCGGCGAGATCAGTCGTCTTCGTGGACGAGCGGCACGTCCACGACGTGCTCGGCGACGAACCAGACCTGAAGCTCGTTCGTGCGGATCACGTCGCTGACCAGCAGATCGTTCGTCCCGTCGTCTCCACCATCCGCGGCCCGCCTCGCCATCGCGCGGGCCTCCTTGAGGACGATCTCGTGCGCATGAAGCAGACGCGAGATCTGCATGGCGACCTCTTCCCGCCCCTTCGGCGGACGAGGAACGATCGTCGTCTCGGCGACGTCGTGGGCCATGGCGACGCTGACGCCGCCAAGCAGCTGGATCCGTTCGGCAATCGCATCCACGAGCTCGTTCTGCGCTTCGTAATGCTTGTCGAACAGGAGGTGCAGCTGACAGAAAGTCGGTCCCGCCACCTGCCAGTGGTGCTTTTTGTAGAGGTCGCGCAGCGTCATCGTGTCCGCCAGGACCTGGTTCAGGTTGTCGACGTTCTCCTTGCAGACCTTCTCGGCCAACGCAATGGGCAGCTTGACGAGCCGCCCGAATGGCTGGATCTCAATCGCGTGCTCGCGCGTGACGGGTCTGGCCCGGTTCACAATCGCGTCAGCCTCAAGCATCTTGGTGGACATGGTGTGCTCCCTTCGCGTGAAGCTACAATCGGCAGCATGAAAACCGCTGCGATTGCGCTGGTTCTGACGGCGGCCGCGCTCGCGCCCCAGGAGCCGCGAGCGATTGTCGTGACCGACTACGCCACGCTGCCGATGACGGGGTCGCCGAACGGTGAAGGCAACAACGCCGGCGCGCTGGCACGGATCAACACCATGCGCCAGGAACCATCACCGGCCGGGCGGCTCTTCGTCGACGACCTCACCGGTCCACTCTACATCCTCGATGCCCGGACGAAAACCGCGACGACATATCTCGACCTCAACGGTCGCGCTCACGGCGGCGTCTTTCACCGGTTCACCTTCGAGGCTGGACTCGCGAGCGGATTCATCAGCTTTGCGTTCGACCCCGACTACGCGACGAACGGCCGCTTCTATACCATCCATCTCGAAGATGTGGACCCGAAGATCAGCGCCGCCGCCGACAACGCGAGCGTGCCCGGCCTGAATGTCAAGGTGTACACGCCGACTCAGCCGATTGCGACACCTGGAGAGGATCTCCACGAGGCCGTGCTCGTCGAATGGACCGACAGCAACCCGGCGGACAGGACGTTCGAAGGATCCGCGCGCGAGCTGCTGCGGATTCCGGCCGGTAGCCGCTTTCATCCGATGGGGGATCTCGCGTTCAATCCGACCGCCCGTCCCGGCGATCGGGACTGGCGCGTTCTCTACATCGGATGCGGCGACAGCGCGGCCGGCGAGCAGAAGACCGCGATCCGTCTCAATCCGCAGCGCCTCGACACCCTTGCCGGCAAGATTCTGCGCATCGTTCCCGACCTGGCGGCCGACACGGCGTCGAGTACCGTCAGCGAGAATGGACAATATCGGATTCCGAACGACAATCCGTTCGCGTCAGTTGCCGGCGCGCGCAAAGAGATCTGGGCGTACGGATTGCGCAATCCGCATCGTCTCGGGTGGGACGTCGATCCCGCCAATCCCGCGAACAATCACCTGATCGCGAACGTTGTCGGGCTCAGTACGTGGGAGACCGTGGTGATCGTTCACAAGGGAGCGAACTACGGATACTCGGAACGAGAAGGCACGCAGATGCTGCGTGCCGACAACACACTGACGAGCGTTCCCGTGGACGACAGCCTCCCTGTTCATGTGACCGACACACGCGTAAATGGCAATGTGACGCCGTGGTACCCGGTGCTCGAGTACGGACATGACGCTGCTGGCGGCGACGCGATCGCGGGCGGATTCGTGTACCGGGGCAACCTGGTTCCTGCGCTGCGCGGCAAGTACGTGCTGGGAGATACGACTACCGGCCGGCTCTGGTGGGCCGATTTTCAGGAGATGCTCTCGGTCGACGGAACACATCCAGCGAGGGTGGCGAAGCTCCACGAACTTCACGTGTCGTGGAACGGACGTACCTATCCAACGTTGTTCGACATCGTCAAGACGGCGTACCACGCGCGCGGTGGCACGCACGCGGAACTCCCGGGGCGCGCGACGCTTGCGCCCAACGGTCGCGTGGACGTTCGATTCGCGATCGATCGCGATGGCGAGCTCTACGTGCTCACCAAGGGTGATGGCGTCATCCGGAAGGTGGTGGCGCTCGAATGACCCAGATCCCGCGTCGTTGCCGCGCGGGTTCGTGCTACCCGATTTGTCAGACCGCACACGGATTTGCCTCCAAAATCTGTCACATCTGACGTAATCAGTAGTACTTAGCGTCGGCACCCCACTTGCCTCGCCCCGACTGTTTCCGGAGGAGAGAGCACGATGAACGCCCGCCTGTACGCGACCCTGGGGGTCCTGATCGCTCTGATGATTTCGTCCGCGCCAGGCACGCAGCATGGCCGGCCAGCGACCCACGGAGGGCCGCCCACCGTCACCCGCGCCGAGCATTGGGACAAGTCGCGTCCGCTGCGCGAGATACCCGGGCGAGCGCCGCAGGGCGCCGCGATTCACGAAGCGCCGCGCTTCCGTCAAGCGGTCGGTCCGAAGTCGGTCGATCCGGTCGTGCAGTCCTCGCCGGCGCCGTCGCTGATCGCGCCGCCGTCGATCTCGTTCGAAGGCGTCAGCAACCTCAATGGCGTGCTGCCGCCCGACACCAATGGCGCGATCGGTCCGAATCACTACGTGCAGTGGGTGAATCTCTCGTTAGCCGTCTACGCGCGAGGCCCGGCGGGATCGACGCCGTCGTTGATCTACGGTCCCGTCGCGGGCAACACGCTGTGGACCGGATTCGGCGGTCCGTGCGAGACGACGAACAACGGCGATCCGGTCGTCCGCTACGATCAGCTCGCCGATCGGTGGCTCATAAGCCAGCTCGCGCTGCCGAACTCGGTCTTTGGCCTGCTCTTCGCTCCGTTCTACCAGTGCATCGCCGTCTCGGCGACGCCGGATCCCACGGGCCCGTACTATCGCTACCAGTACAGCTTCCAGAAGCTGAACGACTATCCGAAATTCGGCGTGTGGCCCGACGCCTACTACATGACGATGAACCAGTTCTCGGCGCCATTCCTGAGCTTCGCGGGGCAGGGCGTGCTCGCGTTCGATCGCAACGCCATGCTCCAGGGGCTGCCGGCGAACATGATCTTCTTCGATCTCGGTTCGGTGAACATCAATCTCGGCGGCATGCTGCCGGCCGACCTCGACGGTCCACCGCCGCCGTCAGGGTCGCCTAACTACTTCGTGGAAGTGGACGATGACGCGTGGGGCTTCCCGCAGGATCAGCTCGAACTGTGGAAGTTCCACGTCGACTGGACGACCCCGTCGAACTCCTCGTTCACGCAAGCCGCGCTCCTGCCGACCGCGCCGTTCGACTCGAACCTGTGCGGCGGCGCCGAAAGCTGCGTCCCGCAGCCCGGCACGACGGAGAAGCTGGACACGCTGTCCGACCGCCTGATGTACCGGCTGCAATATCGGAACTTCGGCGATCACGAATCGCTCGTGGTGAATCACACCGTCGACGTCGACGGCACCGACCACGCCGGCATCCGCTGGTACGAGGTCCGCGATCCCAACGGCCTGCCGTCGATCTATCAACAGGGCACCTACGCGCCCGACTCGGATCACCGGTGGATGGGGAGCGCGGCGATGGACAGCAGCGGCAACCTGGCGATCGGCTTCAGCGTGTCGAGCGCGACGACGTATCCGTCGATTCGCTACGCGGCGCGTCTTGCGACCGATCCGCTTGGCACGCTGGCGCAGGGAGAGACGACGCTCATCGCCGGTTCCGGATCCCAGACGCATACCGCCGATCGCTGGGGCGACTACAGCATGATGACCGTCGATCCGAACGACGGCTGCACGTTCTGGTACACGCAGGAGTACTACGCGACTACGAGCCTGGCCGGATGGCAGACCCGAGTCGGAGCGTTCACGTTGCCGTCGTGCGCGCTGCCGCCGCCGCCTACCGGCCCGGTCGTGACCGTCACGGCGACGATTGCGACAGCCAAGGAGGCGGGACCGGTCAACGGCCAGTTCACGGTGTCCCGCACCGGCGATACGTCCGCGCCGCTCACGGTCCCCTACACCGTGGGGGGCACGGCGACGCCCGGTGCCGACTACGTGGCGCTCGATGTCTCGGTCACGATTCCAGCCGGCTCGGCGTCGGCGACCATTCCGGTCAACGTGATCGACGACACGCTCGTCGAACCGAATGAGACGGTCATCGTCGCGCTCGGGTCGTCTCCCGACTACACGCTGGGATCGCCGGCCAGCGCGGTCGTCACGATCGTCAGCGACGACCTGCCGGCGGATCTCGTCGTGTCGGCCCTGACGGCGCCGGCGACGGGCGGGGCCAACGGCTCCATCGCGGTCACCGATACGACGCTGAACCAGGGCGCGGGTCCGGCCGCGGCGTCGGTGACGGCGTACTACCTGTCGACGAACACGACGCTCGACGCGAGTGACGTGTCGCTCGGTACGCGCAACGTTGGGACTCTTGCGCCCGGGACATCGAGTTCGGCGACGACGACGCTGACGATTCCGGCGGGGACGGCGGGAGGGACGTACTACATCCTGGCCGTTGCCGATTCGACGAACACGAACCCTGAAACGTCGGAGACGAACAACACAAAAGCATCGGCCGCGATCAAAATCGGGCCCGATCTCGTGGTGTCGAGTGTGACCGTTCCCTCGACGGCAGGCGCCGGCATGTCGATCTCCGTCTCCGACACGACATCGAATTCGGGGGCAGGGGACGCCGCGCCATCGAAGACGGGATTCTATCTGTCGACGAACATTTTCCTCGACGCCAGCGACATCCTGCTGGGCTCCCGATCGGCCGGTCCGATCGCGGCCGGTGGGTCGACGTCGGGTCCGACGTCGCTGACCATCCCGGCGGGCACGCCGACGGGCACCTACTACATCATCGCCCAGGCCGATTACGACAATCAGGTCTCCGAGACCAACGAGACGAACAACTCGCGCGGCAGCGGCCAGGTCCGAATCGGGCCGGACCTCGTGGTGTCGGCCGTCTCGGTACCGTCGATCGCCGAATCCGGTGGAATGATCCAGGTGACCGATACGACCAAGAATCAAGGGCTCGGCGACGCAGGCGGGTCTACGACTGCCATCTTCTTCTCGACGTCGGTGGTCTTCAACTCGTCGACGGCGAAGAACATCGGAACGCGTCTGGTGCCGGCGCTGACGGCGGGCCAATCGGACACGGCGAAGACGTGGGTCACGCTGCCGGGGAATCTCGCCCCCGGGACCTATTACATCTTCGCCAGCGCGGACACGAACAATGAGGTGGTCGAGGCGTCCGAAAGCAACAACACCAGCTCCTTCGCATCCGTGAAGGTCGGGCCCGACCTCGCGGTGTCCTCGCTCTCGGCCCCGTCGTCGATTGCGACGGGCGTCAGCGTCAACGTGAACAACACGATCGTCAATCAGGGCGGTGGTTCGGCGGGCGGGTCGACGGCTCGTTTCTATCTGTCATCGAACGCGACGGTTCATCCGACGGATCCCGTTGTCGGCAGCCGAACCGTCGGGCCGCTCTCGCCCGGTCAGTCAGACGCAACAGCGGTTGCGATTCTGATTCCGTCCGGCACGGCACCCGGGTCGTACTGGCTGATTGCGGTGGCCGACGACGGGAATGCGGTGACGGAGACCAACGAATCGAACAACACGCGCGCACTGATCATTCGAGTCACCACCGGTTCGAATCACTAGACTCGTCGCTCGGGGCCGCACGCCCGATGGGCGTGCGGCCTTCACCGTATCACCGTTCACTTCGCAGCGAGGAACGCCGTCATCGGCTCCCAGTAGTTCTTGTGCCAGCCCTCGGCGAGGTGCGGCCCCCGACCGGCGGGGAAGCCCGTGTGATCGAACACGATCGTCGTGCGACCGCCGGACTCCTTCAGTTCGAAGCGCGCAATCGAGTAGATCCCCTTCGGCCAGCCGATGTCGCGCCACGCCTGTACGATGAGCGAGTTCGACGCCAGCTCGATCTGTCGGCCGACGATCTGTCCGCCGAAGAGTGAAAATGCTTCGCCCGGCGCGCGTCCGATCGTCGCGGGGGGCGCGTTCTTCACCATGCTGAACGCCGTCATTCCGGTGAACAGGGCGGGGTCGGTCAGCGCGGCATAGACGCGCGCGGAGGGCGCCGGCATCGGGATCTCCTGATGGATCGCCTCGGCGTCGCGCCTCACCTCGTCGGCCTCGGGTGCGGGGAGACCGCCGTCGCGCAAGGCGACTGCGGCAGACCCGTACAGAGCGACCCGCGTGGCAAAGTCCCGGCGGCTGAGAGAAGTCGTCACGGTTCACGCTCCTTTGAATATTTAACAATATTGTTTACAATCGAACGCGTGTCAAGCCGTGCCTCCGCGCGCCGTTCCGCCGACGATCGTCTCGACCGCGTCTTTCACGCGCTGTCCGATCGCACGCGCCGGCGCATCCTGGCCGAACTGTCGCGCGAGCCTGCGAAGATCACCGACCTGGCGGCCCCGTTCGCCATGTCCCTTCCGGCAGTCTCGAGACACATCCGCGTGCTCGAGGACGCGCAGCTCGTGCGGCGGTCGATAGACGGCCGCGTGCACCGCTGCTCGCTGGACGCTGCGCCGCTGAAGACCGCGGAGGCATGGCTGGAGCGATACCGGCCGTTCTGGGAGGGCACGCTGGACGCGCTGGCCGACTACGTGGAGCGCACGCGATGACACTCGTCGTCC
>Ga0066903_100006755_pt1 | contig 10269 bp, 5 predicted proteins | sample PanSoiMetaGPlot1_FD_67491 | JGI IMG/M metagenome (GOLD analysis project Ga0066903, IMG submission 67491) | Tropical forest soil microbial communities from Panama analyzed to predict greenhouse gas emissions - Panama Soil - Plot 1 (version 2) | ecosystem: Environmental > Terrestrial > Soil >... | reverse complement strand
GGCCTGGTTGCGCTCGGACATCACCTGCTTGAAGCCGGCCCGCGAGCCGTCGCCGTCGAGGATGTGCGACAGCGTATCGGTGGCGGGCGTGTCGACCGCCTTGCCGGAGAACAGGTAGCGGTCGCCCGATCGGGTGTTGAGCAGGCTGAGCAGCTGATCGAGCTGGTCCTTGGCGTTCTGCTGCGCGGTCGTCTGCCCGGTGCCGTCGACGTCGAACGGCGCCAGCTGGGTCGCGTTCTTGACGGTCTGGCGGATGGTGTCGATCGAGCCGAGCGTGGTCTGCGCGATCTGCAGCGGCGCGCCGACCGTGGTGATAGTGTCGTCGAAGCTGGACATGGCGGCGAGCTGCGTGCGCAGGCCGACCGCGAGGCCGCGGTCGATGCCGACCCCGGCATAGCTGTCGGACTTCTGCCCGCTGCCGAGCTGGCGCTGCAGGTCGTCGAGCTGCGAGCGCATGTCGGCGAGCGACTGCGCCATCAGGGTGGAGTTGGAGACGATGCCGGTAATGCCCATCGCGGCCCTCACATCTTCAGCAGCAGGTCGATCAGGTCGCGCACCGTCGTCATCACCCGGGCGTTGGCGCCGTAGGCGGTCTGCAGCTGCAGCAGGTTGGTCATCTCGGTGTCGACGTTGACGCCGGACGTGGTGTTGAACCGCTGCTGCAGCGACTGCACCACGAGGTCCTGGCCGCTCTTGAGGCTCTGTGCGCTCGCCGCCGCGTCGCCCTGCTGGCTGATCATCTGCCGCAGGTAGTCGGGAAGCGCGCCGGCGAAGGGCGACGCCGCGGTGCCGATCCCGGCCTGCGGCGCGAACGGCAGCGCCGCCGAGGTGAGTTGGTCGTAGAGGAAGTTCGGCCGCGTGCCGTCGCCCGCCGAGGTCGGCGGCAAGGTCTGGTAGACGACGAGCCGCGAGGGATCGGCAACCAGCGCCGGATTGACCGCGAGGCGGCCGGCAAGGCCGAGGCTCTGCACCCCGGCCGCCGTGATCGCGCCCGTATAGGGCGCGCGGCCGTCGGTGAAGAACGGAAGCTCGGCGCTGCCGCCGGTGAGCGTCGTCATCGTGCTGGTGGTGGAGGCCGAGTCGACATCGGCCCTGCCGCTGCCGTCGTCGAGCACCCGCAAGGTCGTGCCCGACGGGTTGGAGAACTGCAGCGAGGCGGAGCCGAGCGCGCTGTTGAGCTGCGCCAGGACCGAAGTCATGCCGCCGGAGAAATCAACGCCGATCACCTTGTCGTTGGGATTGACCGTGGCGCTGTTGGGCAGCGGCAGCACCGAGGGGTCGTCGACCCGGACGATGGTGATCTGCTTCTGGGTGTTGGTGGTGGTGTCCGTATAGGTGAGGTTGATGGTGTTGCCGGTCTGCAGGCCGCCGATGTCGAGATCGAAGCCCGCCTGCGGCGGCGCCGAGACCGCGGTGCCGGCGTCGGTGCGGTCCGACAGCGCGCTGCTCATGGCGGCCGCGATCTGGTCGAGCTGCGCCTGCGCCTGCGGCAGCACCTGGTCGCGCATCTCGACATAGGCCGCGATGGTGCCGGAACGGATCGCCTTGGTGGCGAGGAGGTCGACGCCGCTGTCGCTGTTGGGCGCCTTGAGGACGATGGTGCCGACCGACCGCTGGGTCGGATCGGCGCTCCAGACCGACTGCGCCGTCAACGAGCCGTGGTCATCGAACGAGAGCGACGATGCCTCGTTCCCCACCAGCTGGATGCCGGAATTGGTGAACACCGTCACCTGATTGTGGTCCGTCGCCACCACCTTCACGTCCATCAGCTGCGAGAGCTGGTTGATGTAGTTGTCGCGCGTGTCCTCCAGCGTGGCGGCGGTGGCGTCGTTGATCGTCATGCCGCCCAGCTGCTGGTTGATCTTGGCGATCGCCTGCATGGCCTGGTTGGCCTGGGTGACGGCGTCGTCGAGGCCGAGCTCGGCGTCGGTACGCAGGCCCTGGATGCTCTGCGTCATGCCGTTGAGCTGCCCGGTCAGCGCCTGGGCGGCGCCGATGACGCTGCTGCGGATGGCGGTCGAATCCGGGCTGGTCGTCAGGCCCTGCAGCGCGGTGGTGAAGTTGTTGTAGATGGTCTCGAGCGCGCTCGCCGAGCCGGGCTGGCCGTAGACCTGCTGCAGGCGGTCGTAGAGCTGCGAGCGCAGGTCCGCATAGGCGCCGCCCGAGGTCTCCACCTGCAGCTGGCGCTGCACGTAGGTGTCGAGCTCGCGGTCGACGCCGGCGATGCGGACGCCAATGCTGGCATCGCCGGTGCCGGTGGTGACCTGGTTCGCCGTCTTGCGGACGTAGCCCGGCGTGTTGGCGTTTGCCACGTTGCCGGCAACCACCGACAACGCCGTCTGCGTCGACTGCAGGCCGGACACCGCGGCGCTGAGCGCTTGGCTGAGACTCATGACCGAAAGCCGTCCTCAGGCGGTGGAGCGAATGCTCGGCTGCCCGCTAGCGGATCATGTTCAAGAGGTCCTGCACCATCTGGTTGCCGGTGGTGATGATCCGGGTATTGGCCGAGTACGCCTGCTGGGTGACGATCAGCTTGCTGAACTCGTCGGCGATGTCGGTGTTCGAGCCCTCGAGCGAGCCGCCGGTGATGTGGCCCGACGCGCCGAGGATGGCCGGGCCCGATTCGTCGGTCGCCGCGAAGGCGCCGCCGTCGAGGCTCTTGAGCTGGTTCGGCGCGTTGAAGCTGGCGAGCGTGATGTCGGCGAGGTCGATCGAGCGCCCGTTGGAATAGGTGCCGACCACGCGGCCCTTGTCGTTCACCGCCACCGACTGCAGCTGGCCGGCCGCGAACCCGTCCTGCTGCAGCTGGTTGACCTGCACGGTGCCGTTCGGGTCGGCGAACTGGGTGATGCCGCCGGTCCCCATCGCGATCTGGACGTTGCCGAGCGAGATCCCGTCCACCGTGACGTTGTTCAAGGCCACGTTGGTGACTGGCGGATTGAGCTGGCCGTCGGGGCCGAACTTGAAATTGACCCCGGTATTCCGCCACGCCACGTCAGTGTTGGCGGCATTGGAGTTCACCTGGTAGAACAGGTTCCAGGTATCGGTGCCGCCGTACTGGGAGCTGTCCGTCTTGGCCCAGCGCAGCTGGATGTTCACCGGCGCGCCCGAGGCGTCGTAGGCCGTGATGGCGCCGCCGCCCACCGATTCGTTGAGGAAGGTCGGCACGTCGCTCGCCACCACCGTCTGGTTGGACGGCAGTGCCGTCGTCGTGTGCATGCCGAAGTTCAACGGCGTTGCGTCTCCGGTGATCGTGATCGTGTCGCTCTGGCTCGCGGCCGTGATGCCGATGTTGCCGGTCGGGCCGACGGAAGTGCTGCTGGCATAGCCGGAAGTGACCAGCTGGTGCAGCGCGGTGGTGAGATCCTGCAGCGTCTCCACCTGCCCGACGCCGAAGTTGATCGTCAGCGGCGGATTGGAGCCGATGGTGATCTTCATGGTCTGGCCGGCAGCGACCGCGCTCTGGGTGAGGAGATTGGTGGGGTTGGTGGTGCCGGCCGACAGGCCGAGCTCGGTGAGCAGCGCCGGTGTCGATCCGCTGACCGTTATCGCCGTCTTCGCATCCGCGCTGGTCAGGATGAGGTGATTGGTCCCGTCGAGCGTGGCGGCCACGCCCGGAGGCGCGGCAGCGTTGATGGCGTTCTTAACCTGCGTCGGGGTCATGCCGGCGGTGATGTTGATCGCCTGGGTGTTGATGGTGAGCGTGCCGGCGTTGACCATGGCACCCGGCAGGCTCTGGCCGCCGGTGTCGACTGCGACCGCATCGGCCAGGAGCGTCGCGCCGGTTCCGGTGATCGTGGCCGGCTGCGGCGGGCCGGCCAGCGGGTTGGCCGAGAAGTTGGCCGGGTCGAGCAGCTCCGATTTCGGCACGTTGGTATCGTGCGCGCTGGTGAACGGATAGCTCGCGAGGTTGGCGCGGTACTGGATCTGGCTGGTGGCGTGCGCCGGCAGGAAGTCGTTCTGGAATTGCAGGCGCTGCGGCACGCTGCCCACCAGGTTGCCGGTGCTGGCGTCGACCGGGATGCCGAGCAGGTAGTAGCCGGCGCCGTTGACCAGGTAACCGTCCTTGTTCATCTGGAAGTCGCCGCGCCTTGTGTAGTTGCTGGTGCCGTCGAACACCGGGCGGCCGTCGACGAAGCTCGACGGCTTCTGCACGACGAAGTAGCCGTCGCCGTTGACCGCCATGAAGGTGCCGATCGACGACGTCTGGATGTCGCCCTGCACGTTGTTGGTGGCGCGCGAGAACGCCAACACGTTGCCGGAGGTCTGCTCGCCGGGCGGTGCGTCCGGGATCAGGTCCTCGAAGCTCGTGTCGGTGCGCTTGTAGGCGGTGGTCTGCGAGTTGGCGATGTTGCCGGAAATGTTCTGCAGCGCATGCGACTGCGCCTGCAGGCCCGATACCGCCGTGGTCAGCGCATCGAAGATACCCATGACGTTCTCCAACCTTGATCCGGGCGGCCGCCGGACGCGCATAGCGAAAAGGCCAAGGCCGCAATTCGCGCGAGCCCGTCGCAAGCCCCGTGCCAGCCTTTCGCCGCTCGCGATTTCAAGGAGTTAGGCGGCGCGGCGCGCCGGAGCGCGTAAGCCGCGCGGCGCAGATCTGCCTACCCCCGGCAAGATTTGCCGGGACGGCGGAGCCCTCACTTAGCCTGTCCCCGCTTGCGTCAGGGTCATCGTATGTAGCAACGCCGCCTCTAATACCTCCCCCCGAAAGGGGGAGGTATTTCGCACGCGACACCTCATATGCGAGCCGTGGCGCTTGCGCGGAGAGTTAGCAACCACACTGACAACAGGGCTACGGGATCTGCACCAGCTCCTTGAGCTCGGCATCGCTCAGCGCCTGGCCGATGAACTTGAACTTGATGGCGTCGCCCATGAGGTCGCTCAAGCCCACCACCTTGTCGGGGATCACCATCGCCTTGGGATCGAACTCGTCGCGGATGCGCCGGGCATCGTCGACCGCGATGCCGGCGAACTCGGCATAGATCCGCATGGCGTCCTCGTTCGCATACATCCAGTCGATGGTGTCGCGGTAGGCCTGCATGAAGCGCGCGTAGGTGGCGCGCCGGCTCTCCAGGCTGTCCTTGTTGGCGACGATGGTGCGGATGGTGTGGCCCTTGACCAGCGGCAGCTCGTCGGCGCGCACGATCACCCGCACTTGGCTCTTGCGCAGCGCCTCGAGGCCGAGCGGCGGCGCCGACCAGCCGGCGTCCACCTGGCCGGTCATCACCATGGTGTAGGTGGCCGGGCCGCCACCGGTCGCCAGCGGCTTGGCATCGACCTTGTAATGATCGATCAGCGCCAGCGCGTTGGCGTGGGTCGAGGCGCCGATGGTGGAGAACGCGATGGTTCGGCCGTTCATGTCGGCCATGGAACGCACTGGCGAATCCGCCTTCACGTACCAATAGGCGTCCTCGCCGGTCGACTCCGCGCCGATGATGCGGATTGGCGCGCCCTTGGCGTAGGCGCCGAGCACGCCGAGCGTGCCGACCGAGACGCCGATGTCGGCGCTCCCGGAGATCACCGCCTGCATGGTCTGGCCGGCGCCGTCGGTGTAGAGAATCTCGAGCTCGAGCCCGTGCTTCGGGAATATGCCGGCGCGCATGCCGAGCTCGGCCGGCGAGCCATGCCAGATGCCGCGCTGGCCGATGGCGAGCTTGAGCTTCTCGGCCGCGGCGGCCGGCTCGGCCGCGATCGGCAGGCAGATCGCCAATGCCGCGAGAGCTTCGACGATCCGTTTCATGCTCCCCTCCCTTCGAGATATTGCGCACCACATCGTGCGGATTCAGACTTGGCTCGGACACGCGGCCCTCAACCTCTCCCCGCTCGCGGGGAGAGGTCGGATTCCGAGCGAGGCGCAGCGGAGCGATGGAATCCGGGTGAGGGGGCGTCACCGCGACTCCGAGGTTGCCGGGAAGCCCCCTCACCCGACTTGCTTTGCGTCGCTGACGCACCGCTCGCAAGTCGACCTCTCCCCGCAAGCGGGGAGAGGTGAACGAAATCACACCCCTCCCCACACGGCGCGCGCCACCTCCACGATGCGCTCGAGCTTGCGTTCCTGGTCGTCTTCGCCCAGCGGGTTGCCGCCGATCGAGCTGGCGAAGCCGCATTGCGGGCTCAATGCCAGCTGCTCGAGCGGCGCGAACCGCGCCGCCTCCTCGATGCGGCGCTTCAGGCCGTCGGCGCTCTCCACGGGCGGCGTCTTGGTCGAGACCAGTCCGAGCACCGCCACCTTGCCCTTGGGCAGGAGCCGCAACGGCGCGAACGAGCCGGCGCGCGGCGTATCGTATTCGAGGAAATAGCCGTGCACGTCGATGCGGTTGAACAGCACGTCCGCCACTGGGTCGTAGCCGCCTTCCGCCATCCAGCTTCCCTCGCGGTTGCCGCGGCACTGGTGCAACGTGACGGTCACGTCCTCCGGCAGGCCGGCCAGCACCTGGTTGGTGCGCTCCGCATACTCGGCGAGCAGGCGGTCCGGCTCGTCGCCCCAGCGCGCCACGGTTGCGCGGTGCGCCGGGTCGCACAGGAACGCAATCGAGGTGTCGTCGAGCTGGATGTAGCGCGCGCCGGCGTCAGCGAGCGCCGCGACCTCCCGGCGGTAGGCCGCGACCACGTCGTCCCAGAAAGCGGCCACGTCCTTGTAGTGGCCCTCGCGGATCCCCCGGCTCCCGCCGGCGAACATGTGCAGGATCATGGGCGCCGGGATCGTCACCTTGGGAACGCGCGCGGTCGCCGCCTTGAGGAACGCGAAGGCGCGCACGACCGCGCTCTCGCGCCACACGATCGGGCCGTTGATCCACAGGCGCGACGCCGGCTGGGAGACGCCGCTGGCGTTGCGCCACGCCATCTCGGTGGTGCCGGTGCGGTCCGCCGCCACGCCCTGCCAGCTCATGATCAGCTCGAGCCACCAGCTGCGGCGGCGGAACTCACCGTCGGTGACGGCGCGCAGGCCGAGGCGCTCCTGCATGGCGACGACGTCGCGGATGCAGCCGTCCTCGATCGCCCGCAGGTCCGGATCGTCGTGCGGCCCGAGATGGCGGTCGTGGGTCTGCGCGCCCAGCAGGCGCTCGCGCGCCGCCTTGAGCCGCTGCGGCCGCAGCAGGCTGCCGACGTGGTCGGCGCGGAACGGCGGCCGCGCGCGCCCGCCGCCTGAGGCTACGGCGGGTCCTGGCTGCGGCATCGGCACGCTCCCTGTCATCTCGCCCGCTTGGGGGCGTGCTCCACCTTGATCGATCCCGCTCGGCAGCGTCAATCCGCCAAAGCTACCCCGCCGCGTAGCGCGAGAAGTCATATCCTTCCTTGGCGACGATCTCGAGCAGGAACGGCGCGCCGCCCTCGACGACGTCGACGGCCGCCTTGATCGCCGGCACGATCTCGGCGGGCTTCTCCACGCGGCGCGACGCGACGTTGAGCCCCTCGGCCACCTTGGCGTAGTTGCCGCCCACCGTCAGGGCGCCGTATTTCCGGGTCGAAGTTTTCAGCACATCGCGCTCGGCCGCCATGACGCCGTTGTTGAAGACGACGGTGAGGATGGCGATGCGGTTGCGCGCCGCCGTCTCGATATCGAGACCCGTCATGCCGAACGACGCGTCGCCCATGACATTGATGCACAGCTTCTCCGGCGCCGCCAGCTTGGCGCCCATGATGATGCCGAGGCCGTAGCCGAGCTGGGTCGATTTCCCCCAGCCGAGGTAGGAGCGCGGCGCGGTGGTCTCCCAGAACGGGAGCAGCTGCTCGCGCGGGCTCCCCGAATCGTGCGTGATGACGACGTTGTCGCGATCGACCGTGCGCATCAGGTCGCGGATCACGCGGTACTGGTTGATCGGCACCTCGTCCGAATCGAGGTATTTCGCCCATTCCGCGAGCCACGCCTGTTTCACCGCGGCGACCTCCTCGATGAGCGAAGCGAGCGCGTCGTTGCCGCGCGCTTTCCGCTGCCGGCCGACCTCCGCGATCAGCGCATCGAGAACCAGCGCGGCATCGCCGATCAGCGCGTGGTCGGACCGGTAATCCTTGTTGACGTCGCCCGGATCATTGGTCGAGTGGATGATGGTCTTGCCGGGCGGCACGGCGGGGCCGAACGATGTCCGGGTGAGGCTCGAGCCGACCGCGAGCACCAGGTCGGCGCGCTTGAGGAATTCGGCGACCATTTTCGGGCTCGAGCGCGTCGAGGCCCCGAGCGCCAACGGATGGCTGTCCGGTATCGCGCTCTTGCCCGGATTGGTGGCAAGCACCGGCGCCGGAACGAGCTCCGCCAGTTCGACCAGTCGGTCGCTGGCGTCGGCGTAGTGGATCCCCTGGCCGGCCCACAGCACCGGACGTTTCGCCGCGAGCAGCAGGCGGACCGCTTCCTTGACGGCATCCGGGTCGGGCGCGCTGCGCGCGATCGGCACCGGCCGGTAATCGAGCTCGCCGACGAAGGTCGCCTCGAACACCGGGTTGGGGATCTCCACCAGCACCGGCCCCGGCTTGCCGCTGCGCATCGCCTGATAGGCGCGGCGCATCAGGTCGGGAAGCTCTTGCACCGAGCCCGCCATGGCCGACCACTTGGTCACCGGCCCATAGACCTCGGCGGCACGGAAGGTCGGGCGGATGTATTGCCGCTCCGAGCCCGATCCGGCCGGAATGACCAGGAGCGGCACGTTCTCCGAGTAGGCCTGCGCGACGCCCGGGAAGGCGTTCTCGATTCCCGGGCCGTGCTGGGCGGCGAACACGCCGTTCTGCCGTCCCCGGCGCAGGCGCGAGTAGCCGTCCGCCATGCCGACGCCGACCCGCTCCTGCCGGCACAGGATGGGACGGATGTCGAGCTCGGCACAGGCCTCGATCAGCGGGTTGCGTGGGTAGCAGGCGAGAAAATCGGTCCCCTCGCGCCGCAGAATTTCGGCAATGACCTCGGCACCGTTCATGTCCGTTTCCCTCCCCAGGCTTCGGGCCGTCATTATATGTCTCGCCGCGGCGTTGTCTGTCCCCGGTTCCAATCTCGCCGCAGTCATGCTGCAATAGCCGCGGGCTCACGATCTCGGCGCAATTTCAGAGCCTTGGGGCGACGCAATGCGACGGCGCGATGACGCGGGCGGTCCGGCGGCCAGATCACGGCGACGCGCGAGCGCGACGCGCAAGTCCGCCAAGGCGCCCACCGGCGCGCGGCGCCGCAAGCCCTCGGACCCCGACCTCAAGGCCGAGCTCCACGCTGCGCTCGAGCGCGAGGCCGCGGCCGCCGAGGTGCTGCGCGTCATCGCGGGCTCCTCCGGCGAGCTCGCGCCGGTGTTCGAGACCATGCTGGCGAACGCGACGCGGCTTTGCGAGGCCAAGTTCGGCAACCTATGGCTTCGCGAGGGCGATAGCTTCCGCATTGCGGCCGCCCACGGCGCACCGCGCGCATACCAGGACCACCTGTATCGCCAGCCGGTGGTGCACCCCCATCCACAAAGCACCATGGCTCGCCTCGTCGAGACCAAGCAGGTGATCCAGATCGCCGACATCAAGACCGCGCCAACGTTCGGGAGCGAGATGCGGGCCGCCACCATCAATCTCGCGGGCGCCCGGACGCTGATCGGCGTCCCGATGCTGCGGGACGATGAGGTGATCGGTATCATCGGCATCTATCGCCAGGAGGTGCGCCCGTTCACCGACAAGCAGATCGAGCTGGTGACGAACTTCGCGCGCCAGGCCGTCATCGCCATCGAGAACACCCGGCTGCTGAGCGAGCTGCGCCAGAGGACCAGTGATCTGGGCGAGGCGCTGGAGCAGCAGACGGCGACCTCGGAGGTTCTGCGCGTCATCGCGGCCTCGCCCAGCGGGGTGGAACCGGTATTCCAGACGCTCCTGGAGAACGCCGTCCGGCTCTGCGAGGCGAAGTTCGGCATCCTGCTGCGTCGCGACGGCAGCGCGTATCACGCCGCGGCTTTCGTCGGCGTGCCCGACGAATATGTTGCGCTGCTTCGCCGCGCGCCGCTTCGGCCCGGCCCCGCGACCGCCGCCGGCCGCGTTGCCGCGACCAAGCGGCTCGTGCACGTGGCCGATCTTCCGGCCGAGGTGCCCACGGACGAGGACGATCCGTTGCGCGTGTTCGGCGGCGGGGTCGGGATCCGCACGATCGTCGTGGTCCCGATGCTCAAGGCGGACGAGCTGATCGGCTCGATCGGCATCTACCGCACGGAGGTTCGCCCCTTCACCGACAAGCAGATCGAGCTGCTGACGAGCTTCGCCGCCCACGCCGTCATCGCCGTCGAGAACACGCGGCTCCTCAACGAGCTGCGCGAGTCGCTG
>Ga0066903_100006754_pt1 | contig 10269 bp, 10 predicted proteins | sample PanSoiMetaGPlot1_FD_67491 | JGI IMG/M metagenome (GOLD analysis project Ga0066903, IMG submission 67491) | Tropical forest soil microbial communities from Panama analyzed to predict greenhouse gas emissions - Panama Soil - Plot 1 (version 2) | ecosystem: Environmental > Terrestrial > Soil >... | reverse complement strand
TTCAACAGCCTCGTCGTCAACTACCTGGTTCGGCAGCGCGTCACCACCCACGTCACCACCGCAATGGTCGAACGCCTGCCGATTCCCACTCGCAGTCATGCGCCCGCGGCGTGCCGTCAGATCGGGGCGCTCGCCCGACTCCTGGCGCTCAGGTGGAACGAAGAACGCTTCTCCGTGCTGAACGCGTGTGTGGCGCAGCTGTATCAGCTCACGGCCGACGAATTCGCGCATGTTCTCAGCACTTTCCCGTTGATTCCCAAGGAAAGTCGGACGCGGATGTTGGATTCTTTCCGGGAGCACAAATGTTAGTAGGTACAGTACGTACTAACCTTTGTGACGAGCACCACCACTTATAAGCGGCGGTTGAACACCAGCGCCGCTACTGCGCTTGCAATCAGTTCGAGCAACACGATGGCGGTGAGCGCTGCGAACTGCCAATCGCCCTGCGTTACGTACTCGACGGTCGAAATCAGAACCCGTGCGGCGGGAGTGCAGATGAGGACGAGGATGCCGGTCTGAAGCAGCGGAGTGGCGATCGATGCCGCCAGCCCCGACAACGACAGCAGCAAACCGGCGGCGAGGCACGCGGAACTGACGGCGACACCGGCACGTAGGACCATTCCGATCGACCGTTCCAACCGCGTCATCGGCCGGCTCTCACGAACATCAGCGCCGATACGACGACGAGAAGCGCCGCCATCATCGCTTTGAGCCACATCGCCGACGCGCGCTGGCCGACGCGCATCCCACCCCATGAGCCGACCTGGACGCCCAGCACCGCCGCCGCCGCCAGCACCGGCACAATCTGGCCGCGTCCGTAATAGATGATCGCGCCCGCGGTCGCGGTGACGCCAATCATGAATGCGCTGGTGGCCGCCGCGGCGCGCAGCGGTACACCGCACCACGCATTCAGCACCGGGACTTTGATGATCCCGCCGCCGATGCCGAGCAGCGACGAGACGTTGCCGGCGAGGAACGACGCCGCGATCGCCACCGGCAGGCGCTTCACCTGGTACCTGACGACGCAGCCGCTCTCTTCTTCGTAATACTCGCCGCCGAGCACACCTGGGTCGATCGACGGATCGAGGATCACGTTGCGCCGCTTCAGCCGCGTCATCATGATGACGGCGACGATCATCGCGGTCACACCGAACAGCCGCTGCAGCGTCGACTGTGCGAGCAGCTGCGCGGTGACGCCGCCGAGCAGGCTGCCGGCGGCTGTCACTACTTCGAGCAACATGCCGAACCGCATGTTGATCAGATGCTTGCCGGTCCGCCCTGCCGAGACCGAGCTCGACGTCGCAATCACCGTCGTCAGGCTGATCGCGGCGGCGATGGTAATCGGAAAGTTGAACGCGAGATTGAGAAAAGGAACGAGAAAAATGCCGCCGCCCAGACCGAGCAGCGCGCCGAGACCTCCGGCGACGATGCCGGCGACGAAGATGACCGACGCGAGAAAGGGAGTGGCCTGAGGCAATAGCGGCTGGCTGACGACGTCAGGACATCACAGTGAACGTCCTCGTCTTGCTCAGATACCTCGCGGCTTTTTCGAGCGCGCGCGACTCGGCCTCGTCGCGCGTCGCGCCCTCGGCGCGCGCAAAGCGCGCGCCGGGGTCGACATTGGCGATCGTGCAGTAATACACGGCACCGAGCTTGTAGGTTTCGACGAAAATCTGCCAGCCTGCTAGCTCCTGCTGGCGGCGCCCGTACTCCTCCGGTTTCACCGCGTCCCGCTTATGGTTTCTCGACGGGTGCGCCGACCAGGTTGCCCCATTCGGTCCACGAACCGTCGTAGTTCTTCACGTCCTTGACGCCGAGCAGATACTTCAACGCAAACCAGGTCAGGCTCGAGCGCTCGCCGATGCGGCAGTACGCAATCACCGCCTGGTCGTCCCTGATGCCCTGGCCGGCGTACAGTGCTTTCAGCTCGTCGAAGCTCTTGAACGTTCCGTCGTCGTTGCAGTTCTTGCCCCATGGAATGTTCTTCGCGCCCGGAATGTGCCCGCCGCGCTGACACGTCTCGGGCAGGCCGGGCGGCGACAGAATCTCGCCGGTGAATTCCTGCGGGCTGCGGACGTCGACAAGCGCCGCGCCTTTCGCGATCGCGTGCTGCACTTCGGGGAGGAACGCCCGCAGCGATAGATCGGGAGCCGCGGCTTTGTAGCTCTTCGCGCCGAATGACGGCTTGTCGGTGCTCAAATCGCGCGTCTCGGCCAGCCACTTCTTGCGGCCGCCGTCCATGATGCGGACATCGTCATGGCCGTAGACCTTCAGCTGCCAGAACGCCCACGCGGCAAACCAGTTGTTGTTGTCGCCGTATAGGATGATCGTCGTCTTGTTGTCGATGCCGGTTTTACCGAGGAGCTGTTCGAGCTTGGCGGCCGGCACGATGTCGCGGACCAGCGTGTCGCACAGCTCGGTCGTCCAGTTCCAGCCCGCCGCGCCGGGAACGTGGCCCTGATCGTACGAGGTCGTGTCGACGTCCACTTCGACGACGCGGACGCCGGAATCGGTGGAGTGCTGTGCGACCCAGTCGGTGGTCACGAGCACATGTTGGAGAGTAGCGGGCATGAAAGCCTCCTTCGCAAACCCCTATCTTAGCTACTTTCTGGCCACGCCGATGTTCGCGACGGTGTCGCCCTTCTTCAACGACGGCAGCGCCCGTACGAACATGATCGTGCCCGCCTCAGGCGCTCTGATATCGGCGATTTTCCGGTAGTAATGATCCCTGACGGTGCCGAGCAGGTCGCCGGCGCGGACCTGGGCATCGCGCGTCACGCTCGGGTGAAAAACGCCGTCCGACTCGGCGGCGACGGTCACAATTTTCTCAATCCAGATCGGATTTGCGACCGGCTTCGGTCCCGACGGAATCATCTTCAGATAAGCCATGACGCCGCGGACGCCGTTCACCAGCGCGGTGACATCGGTCGCGTCGACTGGTCCGGAACGTCCGGCCTCGGCCGTAATCGAAGCCTTGCCACGCGTCGACGCAGTGTTTTCGAGAAAGCGCGACGCGTTCGGATCCTTCGGGCGGTCCGCTGAGATGATGATGTGATCGAGGCCGAAAGCCAGCGCCATGCCTTTCGAGAAATCGTCCTGCTGCTGGTTGCCGGTGACGGTCCAGTAACTGTATGGCCGCAAATTTTCGTCGAGATCGCCGCCGTGCAGATCGATCAGGTGATCGCATTTCTCGACCACTTCGCGCGTCATCGCCAGCGACGCGCGATCGGTCTGCGTTCCCGTGGCGGATCCCGGATAGAACCGATTCATGCTCTTGTTGTCGATGGGATTGACGTGCGGCGTCAAACGATCGAACGACGCCAGGTTCACGACCGGCACGAGAATCACCGTGCCGGAGAGCGTCGCGGGATCGATGGCCGGCCGTGGATCGGTGCCCATCAGCGTCTCGACCGCGATGATCGACGCGTATTCGGTGCCATGCGCGCCGCTCACCACCGCCAGAACCGGACCTGGTTTGGCACCGTGAATCACCGCGACCGGAATGTCGTAGCCGGCGTCGCTGCCGGCCGGCACACGGATCGCGCCGGCCGCCATCCGTCCGCGCTCGGCCGTGGCGGTCCCGACCGTGAACGTTTCTGGCGCCGCACCGCCAGCCCCGGCGGCCAGCAAGACGAGCGTCGTCCCCCAAAACACTTGCACCTTCTTCATGCGCCGAACTTTACAACGGTTCGGGCGCGTGCATATAGTTCTTGGTTTGCAGCCGACGTCCTTCTACATCGACGGCAGCTTCGTGTCCTCGAGCGGCTCCGAGACGATCGAGGTCATCGATCCCGCCACCGGCGACACGCTCGGACGAACCCCGGCCGCGGCCGCCGCAGACCTGGACCGTGCCGTGGCGGCGGCGCGACGCGCGTTCGATCAGGGGCCGTGGAAGGACGCGACCGCACAGGACCGCGGGCGGGTCCTGTTCAATCTCGCGCAGCGCGTCCGCGACCACGCGACCGAGCTCGCTGAACTGGAAAGCCGCAACACCGGCAAGCCGATTGTCGAAGCCGAGTTCGACATCGCCGACGTCGCCACCTGTTTCGAGTATTACGGCGGCCTCGCGACCAAGATTCACGGAGACGTCATCCCGGTACCGGACAATGCGATGAGCCTCGCGTTGCGCGAGCCGGTCGGCGTCGCCGGCCAGATCGTTCCGTGGAATTACCCGCTGCTGATGGCTTCCTGGAAAATGGCCCCGGCGATTTGCGCCGGGTGCACGATGGTGTTGAAGCCGTCGGAACAGACGCCGCTCACGGCGCTGGCGCTGGCGCCATTTCTGAGCGACGCGGGCCTGCCCGCCGGTGTCGTGAACATCGTGACCGGCGCCGGCGGGACGGGAGCGACCCTGGTCGCGCATCCCGATGTCGACAAAATTGCTTTCACCGGCAGCGTCGAAGTCGGCAAGGCGATTATGCGCAGCGCCGCCGATACGCTGAAGAAAATTTCGCTCGAGCTCGGCGGGAAATCGCCGAACATTTTTTTTGCCGATGCCGATTTCGAGGGGGCGGTCGAAGGCGCGCTGTTCGGCGTCTTTTTCAACCAGGGCGAGGTCTGCTCGGCGGGCAGCCGCATCCTCGTCCAGCGCCCGATCTACAAACAATTCGTCGACGCCATGGTCGAGAAGGCTCGGTCCATCAAAGTTGGCCCGCCGCTCGACCGCGAAACGAAAATGGGGCCGCTCATCAGCCGCGAGCAGTACGACAGGGTCCGCTCGTATCAGGAGATCGGCAAACGTGAAGCGAAGGTCGCCGCTGGCGGTGGCGCAGCGACGGTCGCATCGCTCGAACGCGGCTTTTTCGTCGAACCAACGATCTTCTACGACGTCGACAATTCCGACCGGATCGCGCGCGAAGAAATCTTCGGACCCGTCGCCTCGGTGATTCCGTTCGACGACGAACAGGACGCGCTGCGGATCGCCAACGATACCTACTTCGGTCTCGCCGCTGCCGTCTGGACGCGTGACATCTTCCGCGCGATGCGCGCGGTCAAGGCGCTGCGCGCCGGCATCGTCTGGGTGAACCACATGCAGCCGACGTATGTTGAGGCGCCGTGGGGCGGCTACAAGCAAAGCGGCTTCGGACGCGAGCTCGGCAGATGGGGCGTCGAAGAGTATCTCAACGTCAAACAGGTGTACATCAATCTCTCCGAGCAGCCGATTGGGTGGTATTAAAGCGACCGCGAGCAACGAGCTACGAGCTACGAGCTACGAGTAATGAGCAACGAGTGAATCACAGGAGGATCCAATGACGTACTACGGTGGAAATGAACTGGCCGCGGCATTCCGGACGGTTCGCGGAAACACGCTGAAGATGGCCGAAGAAATTCCGGAGAACAAGTACGACTTCAAGGCCGCCCCCGATTGCCGCAGCATCGGGCAAACGCTGACCCACATCGCGCTCGGACCGGGTTTTGCCTTGTACCTGCACGGCAACAAGATCAACGACCTGAAGCAGGTGAACTTCGGCGAACTGATGCAGCAGGTCGGCATCGAAGAAGCGAAGCCGCGGACCAAGGCCGAGACCATCGAATTTCTGAAAACCGAGGGCGAAAAGTTCGCCACATTCCTCGAGGGGTTGCCCGAATCGTTTCTGCAGGAGCGGGTCGGGATGCCGCCGGGTGCCGAGCCGGCCACCAAAACGCGCTTCGAGATGCTGCTGTCGCCGAAGGAGCACGAAATGCACCATCGTGGTCAGCTGATGACGCTGCAGCGCATGATCGGCCAGAAGCCGCATCTGACGCGCCAAATGGAGGAGCGGATGGCGCAAATGGCCTCAGCCGCCGCGCAAACGGCCCAGCGCTAATTCCACCCGTTCGACGACCATGCCGAGGCCTGCACCGAAGTTCGGACCGGAGGCTCTGAAGTTTCTGCGCGCGCTGAAACGCAACAACCGCCGCGAGTGGTTTCAGCCGCGCAAGGAGCAGTACGAGCGTGACGTCCGGGCGCCGATGCAGGCCATCGTCGAGCAGCTGGCGGTCGACATGCCGGCCTTCGCGCCTGAAATCGTCGTCGATCCGAAGAAGGCGATTTTCCGCATCTATCGCGATACGCGCTTCGGCGACGACAAGACGCCGTACAAGACCAACATCGCTGCCAGCTTCGGTTGGCGGGGGTTGCCGAGGTGGGAAGGCGCCGGTCTGTATTTTCAGTTGTCCCACCAGGATGTCTGGATCGGCGGCGGAATGTATCAGCCGCCGACGCCGCTGCTGCAGAAGGTACGCGAACACATCCTCGGCAACCATCGGCGCCTGCGCTCGATCGTCGAGTCCGCAGGTTTCCGGCGCATCATCGGATCGCTGGACGGCGAACGGCTGCAGCGCGTGCCGCGGGGGTTCGATTCGAACCATCCGGCCGCCGAGTATCTTCGATTCCGCCAGTTTCTGGCCGGCCGCGAACTGCCACCGGCGATCTCATCGTCGCCGCGGTTCTACCCGACGCTCCTCGACACCTTCAAGGTCATCGTCCCGGTCGTACGATTTCTGAACGAGCCGCTCACGAAGGGCTGACCGTGGAACGCCGCTCCGGCATCAGTCGAGCAGTTGCCGCGATCCTGTCGTCATTGATGAACCGGGGCCGGCGATGAGCGAGCCGGACGATCTCGACGCGATCGTCTCGGCGCTGAATGCCGACGCGCCTCGCATGGTCAAAGGCGACCAGCAGCTGGCGCGCCTGGAGCGCTGGCTCGGCGACGTCGTCGAACGGAACGCGAGCGATCTGCTGCTGGTCGCCGGCGCGCCGCCGTCCGTCCGTCTGAACGGCGTCATCATGCCGCTGCCCGAATCGGCGCTGGGATCCGAAGAGATCGAAGATGCCGTCGCGCCGGCGCTGGCGCCGCATGCCCGCCGCGCCTATCGAGAGGTCGGCATCGCGGATTCGTCGTACCGGATCAACGATCTCGGCCGCTTCCGGATCAACCTGCACCACGAACGCGGCCGCGCCGCAGCCGCGATTCGCCGCTTGCCGACAACGGTGCCGCGCCTCGCGTCGCTCAACCTTCCGGCCGGCGTCGAGGCGCTCACTCGGCTGCCGCGCGGCCTCGTGCTGATCGGCGGCCAGACCGGCGCCGGCAAGACGACGACCATGGCCGCGCTCATCAACGAAATGAACCTGCGCGATGCGCGACACATCGTGACGATCGAGGATCCGATTGAATTCGAGCATCCGCATCGCCGTTGCGTGATCGAACAGGTCGAAATCGGCGTCGACGCGCCGGATTTTCCGACGGCGTTGCGCGCGGCGCTCCGGCAGGCGCCCGATGTGATCGTCGTCGGCGAGATGCGCGATGCCGAGACGATGCAGATCGCGGTATCTGCCGGAGAAACGGGACATCTGGTGTTCTCGAGCGTGCACACCACGGACGTCTCGACGAGCGTGGCGAGGGTCGCTGACTCGTTTCCACCCGAAAAGCAGGCCACCATCCGCCAGGAGCTGGCGATGGCGCTCAGCGCGGTGCTGACGCAGACGCTGCTCCCCAAAGTCGGCGGCGGCCTGATCCCGGCGGCCGAACTCCTGATGGTCGGCTACGGCGCGCGGCAACATGTACGCAAGAATGCGCTACAGCATCTGCATCAGGAGATCACGATTACGCGCAAGCAGGGATCGTTCACGTTCGAGGAAACGCTCGCGGACCTGGTCAAACGCGGCTTCGTCGAGCGGACCGAAGCCGTGGCCCGCGCCGTTCACGCCGAGGAGCTCGAGAGGCTGCTGTAGTGCACAGCACGCTGCCGCGTCACTTCTACGCCGACGCGGACTTCTACCGCGCCGAACTCGAGCGTTTCTACTTCCGTCGCTGGATCTGCGTCGGCCGCGCCGATCACATTCCGAACGCGGGCGATTATTTCGTGCGAACCCTCGCGGATGAGAGCGTGGTCATCACTCGCGATGCCGCAGGTATCATCCACGCGCTGTTCAATGTGTGCCGCCACCGCGGGACCCGGTTGTGCGAGATGCCGTCGGGCCATTTCGCCGAACGGATTCAGTGCCCGTATCACGCGTGGACGTACGACCTTGCCGGCAACCTGCTCGCTGCTCCTCACATGCCGCCCGAATTGCACAAGGAAGACTATGCGCTTCATCGCGCCGGCTGCGCGGTGTGGGATGGACATGTGTTCGTGCGTCTGGAGCGGGAAGGGCTGGAAGGGCAGGTAGAAAATTTAGATAGTCAGATTGGGCTGTTGCGCGAGCGGTTCGCCAACTGGCGGATGTCGGAACTGCGCCTCGGGCGCCGGATTGTCTACCAGGTTGAAGCGAACTGGAAGCTGATCATCCTTAACTTCAACGAGTGCCTCCACTGCCCGACGCTGCATCCGGCGCTCAATCGGCTGCATCATTATCTCGGCGCCGAAAATGTGGCGCCGACCGCTTGCTACTGCGGCGGCGCGATGGGATTCAAGGACGGCGTCGAGACCATGAGCATCGACGGCAAACGCCGTCGCGAGTACCTGCCGGGACTGAATGCCGGGCAGCGCGCGTGCGTGGAGTACTACTCGGTCTATCCGAATTTCCTGGTCAGCCTCCATCCCGACTACGTGATGACGCACACGCTCTGGCCGCGGCGGCACGACCTCACCGAAGTCATCTGCGAGTGGCACTTTCATCCGACCGAGCTCGCGAAAGCCAACCCGGCGATCGAAGACGCGGTCGAGTTCTGGGACATGACCAATCGCGAGGACTGGTGGATCGCAGAGCAGTCGCAGGCCGGCATCAGCTCGCGCGTTTATCAACCCGGACCGTACTCGGACCGTGAAGAGTTGCTGTGGTCGTTCGACGAAATCGTCAAGCGCGCGGCGACTGACGGCGGATATGGAAACCGCGGAAACGAGCGTTAACGCGGATCTTTTTCCAACGTCCCATTGACCAATTTCTCCTGAGGTACACTGGGAGGCTATGTCTTCCATTACTGCGTCGTTCAATGGCCATCGCCGTATTCCGCCGCCCGTGAACGATCCGGTTCGCTCGTACGTCCCAGGATCTCCGGAGCGCGCTTCCATCAAGTCCCGCCTGAAGCAGCTGGCGGCCGACAAAGTCGACATCCCGCTCTTCATCGGAGGCAAGGAAGTGAAGACTGGCACGTGCGGTCGGGCGGTCATGCCGCACGACCATCAACATGTGCTGGCCGAGTATCACAAGGCCTCCGAATCGCACGTGATGCAGGCGATCGAGGCGGCGCGCGCCGCCCAGGCGGAATGGTCGCGATGGCCGTTTGCCGACCGCGCCGCGGTGATCCTGAAAGCCGCCGAACTGCTGACGACCACGTGGCGCGACACGATCAACGCAGCCACCATGCTCGGCCAGTCGAAAACAATCTTCCAGGCCGAGATCGATGCGGCTTGTGAAATCGTTGATTTCTGGCGTTTCAACGTCCATTACGGCCAGGAGCTGCTCGACGAGCAGCCGATCAGCGACCACACGATGTGGAATCAGCTCGAGTATCGCGGACTCGAGGGTTTCGTCTACGCGGTCACGCCGTTCAACTTCACGTCGATCGCGGCCAACCTGCCGACCGCACCGGCGCTGATGGGCAATACCGTCGTGTGGAAACCGGCGTCGAGCGCGATGTACTCGGCCTACTATCTGATGAAGCTCTACGAGGCTGCCGGCATGCCGCCAGGTGTCATCAACATGATCGCGGGTGACGCGAGCATGATTTCGAAGGCGCTGCTCAGCCACCGCGACCTCGCCGGCGTCCACTTCACCGGCAGCACCGAAGTCTTCAATGACATGTGGAAGACCATCGGCGCGTCGATGGGCTCCTATCGCAGCTACCCGCGCATCGTCGGCGAGACCGGGGGCAAGGACTTCATCATCGGCCACCCGTCGGCCGACGTCGATGCGTTCGCAGTGTCCATCGTGCGTGGTGGTTTCGAGTTCCAGGGGCAGAAGTGTTCTGCCGCCAGCCGCGTCTATGTGCCACGGTCGATGTGGAGCGCCGTCAAGGAACGCGCGGTCGCGATGATCAACGACATCAAGATGGGCGACGTGCAGGACTTTCGAAACTTCATGGGTGCGGTCATCGACCGGCGCGCCTTCGACAAGATCAGCGAGTACGTCGACCACGCGAAGAACAACGCCACCATCGTCGCTGGCGGAAAAGTCGACGGCCGCGCGGGCTATTTCATCAGCCCGACCCTGGTCGAAGCCCGAGAGCCCGGCTATCGCCTGATGTGCGAGGAGATCTTCGGTCCGGTCGTCACCGCTTACGTCTACGACGACACAAAGTGGGAAGAGACGCTCAGGATTGTGGACGAAACCTCTCCGTACGCGTT
>Ga0066903_100006753_pt1 | contig 10270 bp, 10 predicted proteins | sample PanSoiMetaGPlot1_FD_67491 | JGI IMG/M metagenome (GOLD analysis project Ga0066903, IMG submission 67491) | Tropical forest soil microbial communities from Panama analyzed to predict greenhouse gas emissions - Panama Soil - Plot 1 (version 2) | ecosystem: Environmental > Terrestrial > Soil >... | reverse complement strand
AACTCCTGATACGAAGGCCACATCCCCACCACGCCGCGATTGGCCAGGTTGTATTGACTGACCTCGGGTATCGTCCTGCGCAGTTCGGGGCTGACGTTTTTCACCAGGTAGCACTCATCGCGAATCAGCTCCGCGTCGTCGACGTTAAGCCGGATCTCACGCCCCGCCGCCCTTCCACCCACCTGCGTGCTGGTACGCCCTCCCCACACGATGACCAGGTCCTTGCCCAGCGTCTCCATGTGCTTCTTCTGATCCACAACAAATCCACGTCCAAGTCCGACCAGCAGGATCACCGACGCAATTCCCCATACCAGCCCAAACATCGTGAGAAAGGTCCGCATCTTGTGTGCCCGGAACGTGGCTACAGCTTGTCGGAGAATCTCGGAGAGAGTCATACGGAGCCCTTAAACAAATCCGGCTTCCAGTTCTCGCTTCCGCGACGACGGAGTTGCGCATGAACCGGAAGCCGAAGGTGTAGCTCTAGCTTTGGAAGCTTGTTCTACTGCAGCACCACTTCCTGTCCTTCTTTCAATCCGCTGAGCACTTCGGTCTTTGCTCCGTTCGAGATGCCGATGTTGACCGCGAGCTTCTCTTTGCCGTCCTTGGCCTTCGGATTCGGAATCTCTACAGACGCTTTCTTGTCCTTGTCGTAGAGAATCGCGCCTTCAGGAATCTGCAATACGCTCTTGTGTTCTTCCAGGATGACTTCTGCGTTGGCCGTCATCTCGGCCTTGAGTTCGCCACCCGGATTCTGAATCGAGACGCGAACTTCGAACGTCGTCACATTGTCCTTCTCCACGCCCATCGGAGAGATCTTCGTCACTTTGCCGTCGAAGGTCTTGTCCTTGAAAGATTCAACCTTGATCCGGGCGCGCTGTCCCAGATACACCTTGCCGATATCGCTCTCGTCGACCTTGCCTTTCACATAGACTTCGCTGGTGTCGCCGAGCGTCATGACGAGCGTTGCTGACGATCCCAACACCAGGATCGAACTCACCGCGTCGCCCATCTGCACATCGCGCGAGAGCACGATTCCATCGATCGGGGAAACGATGTCCGTATAGCTGAGCTGCTCTTCCAACTGCTTCAAGTTGGCTTGGTCCTGTGCCACCACTGCCTGCGACTGTGCAATCTTTGCTTTCAGAACGGTGACTTGAGCCTTCGCGACGTTCTGTTTGTTCAGAGCCAGTTCGTAGTTCTTCTGGGCATCCTCGAGAGCCGACGTGGAGACGACTCCATCTTTCGCCATTCCCACCGCGCGGTCATAAGCACGCTTGAGCAGAGGCACGTCGGGACCTTCCGCATCGACTTTGGCACGTTCAAAGTCCGCTTGCGAGCTCTTCAGATTGGCCTCGGCTGCTTCGAGAGCTGCCTTCGACTGCTCGACCTGGGCTTCGATCTCGACTTTGTCGAGCTGCGCTAGCAGCTGACCTTTCTTCACGCGATCGCCGTAGTCGACAAGCAGCTTCTTCACGATGCCGCTAGCCTTCGACTTGACTTCGACCTTGGTGATCGGCGTAACCTTGCCGGTCGCTACCACGCTCTTGGCCAGGTCGCCTTTTTCGACCTTGGCCAGCTTCGACGGATCGATCTTGGTGCCACCGCTCTTGGCCGCGATGATGCCGACGGCAACCAGCAACACGATGACTCCGACGACGGTGCCCCAAATAATCAGTCTGCGACGTTTCTTTTTGCCATTAGTGCCGTTACCGTTCACAAAACCTCCTCGATGAAAAGCCAGCTGAAGATTGGGAGCCATTTCGCCGCCCTCACTAGCCGGTACGCGGCGCCTGCTGAATAAGTTCCGGAAAGTTGTTGCCTGCGATGCGGAAAAACCGGGTCAAGTTGCCAACCCTGCGTCTTCTAACACTTAGACACGCTCCCAACAAAAAGGATAGCGAGTTATGATTCTGATTTTTGTGATGGAAAACACAGTCGGCACAATGACATCCAAGTAGCCCAGGTTCCAGTTGCTGAAGTCCGAGGTCCGAAGTCAGAGGTCTGGGAACGAAAGCCGAAAGCTGCCCCCTGATCCCTGGCCCTGATAGAATTACCCATCCATGATCGCCTACGTGCTGCTCCGGATCTTCCTGATCCTCCTCCTCGTGGCAGCCAACGCGTTCTTCGCAGCGGCGGAATTCGCGCTCGTCAGCGTCCGCGATACCCGTATCCAGCAGTTCATCGATGCCGGACGCATCGGTGCCCGCATCGTCCAGCGCCTCCACCAGAATCTCGACGAGGTCGTTAACGGCGTTCAACTCGGCATCACCATGGTCAGCCTCACCCTCGGATGGATCGGCGAACCCATGGTCGCCAGTCTCGTCGGCAGCATCCCCATCGTGCAACGCCTGCCTCATGTTGCGATCTATGCCCATACCATCGCGATTGCCATTGCCTTCAGCCTAATCACTTACATGCACGTGATCCTCGGCGAACTGGTGCCCAAGACGCTGGCCCTTCAGCGCTCCGAGCAGATCGCCCTGGCAGTGGCAGCGCCGATGGAGGCATTCCTTACCCTAAGCCGCCCTCTGTTGTTTTTTATGCGGCGGTCCGGGGGGCTGGTTTTAAGACTTTTCGGTGCGCAGCCAACGCGCCGCGGTGGCGCGGTTCATTCCCCTGACGAACTCAAGTTGATTGTGACCGCCAGCCGCCAGTTCGGGCAGATTCCCGAATTCCAGGAAGAGATGATCCACAGCGCCATCGAACTCGACAGCATTACCGTCCGCGAGGTCATGGTGGCGCGGCCGGACATATTCTCGCTGCCTTCAGACCTGCAACTCGACGAGGCACTCGCCCGCGTCATCGAGCATCAACATTCGCGCATCCCCATCTACGATCCGCAGCGCGGCCCGGAACATATCATCGGAGTCCTTTATTACAAGGACCTGATGCGCTGGATGCGCCTGCGGCTGAGCAATCTCGGCCAGACGACCGCCACCCGCATCGCCCGCATGCAAATTGGCCAGATCATGCACGACGTCGTGGTAGTTCCGGAGACCAAGGTCCTGGCTGAACTGCTTGCAGAATTCAAGGAACGCCGCAGGCATCTGGCGGTTGTCGTGGATGAATTCGGATCGACAGCGGGTGTCATCACTGTCGAGGATATTCTGGAGCAGTTAGTCGGCAACATAGAAGACGAATTCGATGTTTCGCCCACTGAGCCAGCCCTGGAAGACGAATCGGTAATGGTGCTTGACGGCGGACTCAACATTCGCGACCTGGAAATGGAATACGGCCTGAAACTGCCGCGGGATGCAGGATTCGAAACGCTCGCGGGATTTATTCTGGCCCGACTGCAACGCATCCCCAACATGCGCGACCATTTTGAATATGAGGGCCGCCGTTACACGGTCGAGGATTTGGAAGGTCATCGCATTTCGCGAGTCAGAATAGAAAAGGTACGGATAGAAGGAGAAGCCGAGGCCGCAAAACAAGGCGGAGACTAGTAGCGCCGGCGTCCCGCCGTTGTGGCAATGCCCGGGGCCAACGGCTAGCGACTAACCACCGAAGAACCAACAACCAAAGACCAACAACCAAAGACCAACAACCAACCTGAAACCCCTCCTCCAACGCGTCCTGTACACCCTCCCGGTAATCTGGCTGGTAGTGTCCCTGGTCTTCCTCCTGATCCACCTGGTCCCCGGTGACCCCATCCAGCAAATGCTCGGCGAAGGGGCTCCTCCCGCCGACATCGCGGCCACACGCCACGCCTTCGGCCTCGACGCGCCCCTCGGCGAACAATACTTCCGTTACTGGAAGGGCGTCTTGCACGGTGATCTCGGCCGTTCCATCCGCTACAACCAGACGGTCACAACACTGCTCGCCCAGCGATACCCGTACACGCTTCGCCTGACGTTGGCGAGTCTCTTTGTCGCGATCGCTCTTTCAATTCCGGCCGGAGTCCGCTCCGCCCGGCGCCGCAATCGCTGGGATGATCGCTTGCTCTCGGTGGTCAGCCTCTTCGGTCTCTCGTTCCCCAATTTCGCACTAGGACCAATCCTCATCCTGCTCTTCGCGATCAATTTGGGGTGGCTCCCGGTCTCAGGCGCCGGGTCATTCGCCAACCTCATCCTTCCCGCGATCACCATGGGTAGTGCACTTGCCGCCATCCTCACCCGCATGGTCCGCACCAGCATGCTGGAAGAACTCGGTCAGGACTACGTCCGCACCGCCCGCGCCAAAGGCCTTCCCGAGCGCACGGTCGTGTACCGCCACGCGCTGCGCAACGCGATGATCCCGGTGTTAACGGTGCTGGGCCTGCAATTCGGGGCGCTGCTGGCCGGCGCGATCGTGACGGAAACAATCTTCTCCTGGCCGGGCATCGGACGCCTGACCATCCAGGCCATCTCCAACCGCGATTACTACCTGGTTCAAGGCTGCATCCTTGCCATCGGCCTCACCTATGTAGCGGTCAACTTCCTGACCGACGTTCTGTATTCCGTTGCCAACCCGAGGATTCGTCAATAGGAAGCGATTGCTCGCATCCAGCGGTTTCGAGTCGTTCGTCGATGGCGGGGTGGAATGACACCAGGCTCGATGGACGGGGGACCGCCGCTGTTCAAAATTTGGCTCGAGCAAGACGTCGTCTGGATCGTCACACCCGGAGAAAGAACCGCTTTCAAATTGCTGCAAAACGACGAACAACGCGATGAATTCGTTGAGGCCTTTGGCAGCGGCGCGATCCCACTCCCGATTCCTGCGAGAATGCAGTCAAAGACGAACCCCTCGGCGAGTTGCCTATGCCAACGAACAGCTTTGGCGCGCGAGTCCAGGATGGAAGACGGACCGGGGGCGAATCTATATGCCGATGGCCCGCCCGACCGCATAACCACCCCGGACTGTCCCAGAGAACCGGCCGGGAGATTGAAGACGGTCAGAACTACGATGGGCAGCCAACGCTTGTGAGTCGTTGAGCGCCACAGATTATTTCGAGAGACTTTCCCCTGACTCAAGGATTCCAACAGACCGCTAGGGAGGGGGACACCAGATTTTCAGAAGAGTTTCTTATTCTCGACCTACCGCGGGTTGTGAAAATAGAGCGGTCGCTGCCAACGTGAGAATCCGAGGCGGGGATTTCTCCCCGCCTCGCCACTCTCTTAAGCAGCTTGCATCATCTTCTTCATCCGCTCTTCCATGTCCTTCGGTGTCACATCCTCAACGTGCGTGGCAATGCCCCAAAGATGTCCGAACGGGTCCTGAAAGAATCCAGTGCGATCTCCGTAGAATTGGTTCTCTACCGGCTTCAGGATCTTTGCTCCTTCAGCCTTGGCCCGCTCTACGACTTCATCGACATTGGGAAGATACACATACAGGCTTACCGGGCTTGCGCCAATCGTGGCCGCGCTGGTGTGTCCTTGGCCCATATTGGGATTCTCGTCGGCCAACATGATGTGCGAGTTCCCAATCTTCAGTTCCGCATGGCCGATCTTGCCGTCTGGCCCCGGCATGCGAACGGTTTCGGTCGCACCGAATACTTTCTTGTAGTACTCGATGGCCTGAGCCGCTCCCTTGATGACCAGATACGGCGTTACAGAGTTGTAGTCCTTTGGAATGTACGAGACTTTCTTGTTCATGAGTTTCCTCCTTAAGAAGTGAATGGCTGAAGTGGAGGTTTTGGCGCAGGCGGGACGCAAGCATCCCTTTTCTTAATGAGAACACAACGAAGAGTCGAACTCAAGACCGCCCCAAGCATTTAATATTCCGACATGCCCGCAATCTCGCTCCACGGCGTTGCCGCGAACGCTCGCCACAATCCGTTGGCAGCCATGGGAGCGGCTCTGATTGCCATCTTCCTGATCTTTGCCTTGTTCGCGCCCTGGATCGCTCCGCAGGATCCCGCCTCCATCAATCTTCCTGCCCGCCTGAATACCCCTTCGCACACCCACTGGTTCGGTACTGACGAACTCGGACGCGACATCCTCTCGCGCATTATTTTTGGCGCCCGCATCTCCATGTTCGTTGGGCTTCGTGTCGTGCTGCTGTCGCTCGGGATCGGTCTCATCGTCGGTTCGATTGCCGGATACTACGGTGGTCCGATCGATCAGTTCTTCAACATCATCGTGATGAACGCATTCCTGTCGTTCCCTGGAATTCTGCTCGCGATTGCCTTCGTCGCATTCCGCGGTCCGGGCATCTTCAATCTGGTACTGGCGCTCTCGCTCGGTGGATGGGTCGGTTACGCCCGATTGGTCCGCGGCCAAGTCCTCGCCGCGCGTGAACGCGAATTCGTCGAGGCTGCCCGCGCTCTTGGCGCCAGCGATCTTCGCATCATCGTCCGCCACATCTTGCCGAACATCATTCAGCCCGTGATCGTGCAGGCCGCTATCGGCATGGCGGGAGCGATCCTGGCGGAGGCGACAATGAGTTTCCTCGGGCTGGGCGTTCCTCCGCCGACTGCGAGCTGGGGGACAATGCTCAATGATGGCCGCGCGCACTTGTTCGACGCGCCTCACCTTGTCCTGTTTCCCGCACTGGCCGTGATGCTCGCCGTTTTGAGTTTCAACTTCATCGGGGACGCACTTCGCGACTACCTTGACCCGCGCTCGCGCATCGAAGCCGGACTATAATTTCTTGCAAGAAGTAACCTTCGAGGTTTAGCCAAGGCTGCATGTTGCGGGGGTGCTTATGAACGTCAGCGGCTTCCTCTCTCTCCTGCTTCTGGCGGCCATTGGGACCGCCTGTGGCTCCAACCCAATTCCCAAGGTGATTGATGGAACCTGGAACGCCAGCCTGCTGAACTCTGACTCCAGTGTGGCCTACACGTTCCAAACCACGCTGAATCAGGATACGGGTTCGGCTGTGAAGGTCATCCGGTTCACGTTCACCAGTGATGCTCCCTGCTTCACGGCTCCTATGGGGCAGACTGCGACTTTCTCCGCTACCGGACATTCACGCGACTTCCAGACCGGTCCATTCTCGATGAACATCGCGACCGCTATGGGGACCATGGTCGAGAATGTCCTGACTCTGAACGGAACGCGCAACGCTGACGGAGGTATTTCGGGAACGTGGACGCTGACTGGCTTGTCGGGATGTTCTGGCAGCGGGAACTACACCATGACGGCGCTGCGTCCCTTGTAAGCGCAAAGCTGAGACAGGCCTTCAATCGAAACCGAGTCCAGGTTGGGGCTCCCCTGTTCCTCCCCGTCCCCTGGGAGGAACGATTTTGCGACCTCTCACAAGGTGTAAGTCACTGGATCTACATACGATCAAACTCCGCAACATTTCTTTACGCTCTGTGTTTCATCCGACGTGGCCACAATGCAGTTGCGGTTTAAAAGATCGAAAACATCGGAGAGCACACACCATGAAAAGTACCCTCAAGATCTCGTTTCTTGGTACGGCGCTGGCCATGCTCGCGCTGCCAGTTGTGGCCCAGAGCGCGCCCGTGACCGGCCAGACCATACAGGAACGCAAGGAAAACCAGCAGGACCGCATTGGACAAGGTGTCCAGAGCGGACAGTTGACTGCCGGTGAAGCTGCCAATCTCGAGAAGAAAGAATCTTCCATCAACCAGGAAGAGCGGGATATGCGCAAACTCGACAATGGCAAGCTGACCAATGCCGACAAGAAGACTCTCACGCAGCAGCAGAACCAGATGTCCAAACAAATCTACAACGACAAGCACAACGCTGCGGTACAGAACACCAATCCCACGAGTGAAGTCGGCAAGCGGGCCGAGAATCAGCAGGATCGGATCGCCGAGGGCATCAAGAGTGGACAACTCACGGCTGGCGAAGCGGCGCACCTGGAGAACAAGGAAGCGAAAATCAACCAGGAAGTGCGCAACGATCGCGCAGCCAACGGCGGTAAGTTAACGCCGCAGGAGCGCAAGCAGGTCAACCGCCAGCAAAACCGCACGTCGCGCCAGATCTATCGCGACAAGCACAACGGACGTCATCAGTAAGTTTTTTCCCCTGCAGTACCAAAAGTGTTTGCATTGCCGTGGAGCCCCCGGCGTTTCGAAGCCGGGGGCATTTTTTCTTTGACCATGAGCTGTGATCTCCGGGCAATGAAATCTGGTCGAGACTGTCTGCTCCCGGCTCACGGCTAACCGTTCGTTGCTAAAGACCCCGCCGTAACTCCTTGAATTGACAGAGATATACATTTCTTGACATAGATCGCAAATTGCAATATAAATATCTCGATTTGGGATAGACGCTCCGGTCATGAAGCTGGGCGAAAAAATTCGGTACTTGCGCGAAGTCGAGGGGTCTCTGCGGGGTCTGGGCCGTCCGATGACACAGCTCGAGCTCGTCCGCGCCATTGAGCATGAAGTGGGCCAAGGGAAAGGCATCAGCCAGTCGTATCTCTCGCAGATCGAGAATGGCTCGCGGCCTCACATGACCCAGTCCTCGCGCGCGCTGCTGGCGAAGTTCTTTAAAGTGCACCCGGGCTTTCTGGTCGACGATCCCGAGGGCTATCACACGGAGCTGACTTCCGATCTGCGGACGACGGAGGGGCAACTCGATGTCTGGCTGTTGCAAGGGTCAGAGCGTTTCGTTGGAGATCCGGAAGTCAGTCAGGTGCTGATCAAGGCTGCGCGCGAGAAGGATACGCGACGCTGCTTTCTGCTGTTAGGCGCGATTCTTGACACGCCCGGCCTGGCGGATCGCCTGCTGGAAGCGTTGCGGCCTGAGTTGGCAGTCGCGGGGAATCATCGTCACCGCGTGGAAGGGAGGCGAATCCGATGACATGGTCTGATTTTTATCTCATCTGTTTCGCAGTCGGCTTCTGCTTCAGCCTCTTTTCGTTTGTATTCGGAAGTTCGCGTTTCGGGAAGCTGCATTTGCCGCACTTCCACACTCATGGCCCTGGGCATTTGCCAACGGCGCACGCGCCTGTTGCCCACGCTCCCTCTGGTTCCGGGCATGCGGCGACGCACGGCTCTGCGCCGGTGGACGGAACCGGCGGGCATGAGGCTCGGGGATTAACGGTCTCGCCCTTCAACCCTCCGACCATCGCGGCTTTTCTGGCATGGTTTGGCGGCACCGGCTATTTGTTAGCGCGTTTCTCTGCGTTCTGGGTCGGTACCGCGCTGTTCCTCGCGGTCATTGCCGGCCTGGCGGGGGGAGCAATCATCTTTCTTTTCCTGGCGAAGGTGCTCATGTCGGATCAGCAATTTCTCGATCCCGCCGATTTTGACATGGTTGGCGTGCTCGGCAAGCTCTCGGTACCGATCCGCGAAGGCGGCACGGGTGAATTGATCTATTCGCAGATGGGCACGCGCCGCGTTTGCGGCGCCCGTAGCGAAGACGCGAGCGCGATCACGAAAGGAACCGAGGTGGTTGTAACGCGTTACGAGAAGGGAATCGCCTACGTTCGCCTGTGGAGTGAAATGTCGGGCGAACTGGACGAAGCTGGCACCAGGGAAAGGTCGGAGTAGCCGTCGCAGGGAGACGATCATGGCTCAGAAGTGGCACAAGCCGCTAATCGTACTGATGTGGCTGACCTTTCCTGCCGTTGCCTGGACGTATTGGAGCGCGTGGGGGCAGCTGCCGGCTCGCATGGCGGTGCATTTCGTTGCCAAGGGGGAACCGACGGGTTACACCTCGCGCGAAGGCGCCGCATGGCTGGGGCTGGGAATCCTGCTAGTCATGCTGGTGCTGTTCAGCGTAGCGATACTGATCATCGACGCGATGAAGCCGCCAGCATTCTGGCCGGCGTTGTTGATTTCCTGCATCGTAGTTGGCTTTTGCGGGTACGGAAATTACAGGATCGTAAAGTTCAGCTCAGACACCAATCCACTCCATTCGCGAGTGACACGGTCGGGCGAAAGCAACTCCCAGTTCTCGGTCGCGAGGCCGGGATCGAACTGAGAACTGGGAACTGCTTTCGTAGGAGGAGGCGTTATGTTCGAGGGGCTTTCGAATACCGTAGTGATTTGGATCGTTGCCGGACTGTCGGTATTGGTGATTTTGTTCCTGATCCGGGGAATCGCCAGCATCTACCGCAAGGCCGGGCCACATGAGGCGCTGATCGTCTATGGCGTCGGCGGCACTCGCGTCGTGAAGGGACATGGCACTCTCGTCATGCCAATGTTCCAGGTCTGTCGTGGCCTGTCGCTTGAGTTGATGTCCTTCGATGTGGCACCGCAACAGGACCTCTACACCAAGCAAGGCGTCGCTGTAACCGTTGAAGCCGTGGCGCAGATCAAGGTGAAGTCTGACAACGAGTCGATCAACACGGCGGCCGAGCAGTTTCTGACCAAAACCGATCAGGAGCGCGAAGGCCTGATCCGCCTGGTGATGGAAGGTCACCTGCGCGGCAT
>Ga0066903_100006752_pt1 | contig 10271 bp, 12 predicted proteins | sample PanSoiMetaGPlot1_FD_67491 | JGI IMG/M metagenome (GOLD analysis project Ga0066903, IMG submission 67491) | Tropical forest soil microbial communities from Panama analyzed to predict greenhouse gas emissions - Panama Soil - Plot 1 (version 2) | ecosystem: Environmental > Terrestrial > Soil >... | reverse complement strand
TCGGCCTTCTTGCGGATGACGTCCTTGTGCAGCTCCCCGAACATCAGGAGCGACGTCAGCCACTCGCCGGCGACCGCACGCTTGACCGGGTCGCCTTCCTTCTTCGACTCGTTCGTGCCGTCCTCAAGGATCTTGTGAGGCGGAACGTCCGACATCGGGTCGACGAGGACGAGGCGCGGGATCTCGGTGGTCACACCTTCGATCTCCGTCTCGGCCAGGTCGAAGTTGAACGTCATCGACCCTTCCTCGGCGCCGTTGATCTTCGCCGCCGAGAGGATGCGCTCGTCGGGGTCGTCGACGTTGCGGCCGAACAGGTACACGGCGCGGGCGTTCGCCTTGAACCCCGAGCCGGTGCCGAGCACCGCGTCGATCGCGTGCCCCTTCTTGCTGGCGCTGACGCGCGTGTGGTGCACGGCGACGAGCGCCAGGCCCGTGTTCGAGCACAGCTCCGTGATCTTCGCCGTGTGGTCGCGGCTCTCGCTGATCCCTCGCGGCAGGTGCGCCGCGAGCGGGTCGATGACCATCAGCGTGATCCCGAGCGCCTTGACGAAGTTCTCGGTCTGCTGGAGCCCGTCGGCCGTGGCCAGGTCGGGCGTCCAGAAGTGGATGTTCTTGAGGTCGGCACCGGCCACGCGGATGCGCGGTCGGCTGTCCTCTCCGCGAATGTCCTCGATGTTCGAGAACACCACGGCCTCGCCCTTCTGCTGGCTGACGTGCCCAGCGAGCCAGGCGGTGAACAAGCTCTTGCCTTGGCCCGGTCGACCGGCGACCATCGTGATCCGCGAGCGCGGGATGCGCTGGTCGATGAGCCACTTGACGAGCTTCTCCTCGGTGTCGATCGCCAGCTCGTGTCCGGCCGGCATGACCACCTTGGGCTTGCGCGGTCTGCTCACGCGCTTCTTCGGCGTGGCCATCAGACCATCGCCTCCTCTCCACCTTCGTCGTCGACGTGCCACTCCCCCGCGGCTGCGGCGAAGAGGTCAGCGTCGGTGAGTTGTGACGCCCGCCGCGACTGCGGCTCGGGCACTGGCTGCTCCACCACGTCGGAGACGTAGAGGAACGGATGATCGAACGCGTCGCGCGCGTCCTCCACGACCACCGGCTCGTACTCGGTGTCGTGGTCCTTGACGACAAGCGTGACCGTCTTGGTCTTCTTGTCGTAGAGCAGCTCGACCACGATGCCGTGGCTCGTCCGCTCGTCTAGCTGGCGAAGCATGCTGCCTCCTACTGGTTGAGTCCCTGGATGAACTGCAGAGGGCTGGCCCTCCGAGCCCGGCCTCGACTGCCTGGGCCGGACTCGCGGGGTCAAGCCGCCTTCGCCGCCGCCGCCTTCTCCAACTTGGCGATCGCGGCGTCGCGCTTGGCCAACGCCTTGATGCACGCCGGGCAGTTCGTGTAGCCCGGCGCGGGCTTGGCGACGTTGACGAGGTCGGCGGCGTCGATGCCGCAGGCCGTCTTCGTCTCGCCCGGGAGGAGCAGGTGCCGAAGCTCGATGCCTCGTCCACGCTCCTTGACGATCCGCGCTCCGCGGATCGTGATCGTCTTCGGCTCGGCCAACTTGACCGGCTTGGGTGTTGCGGTCGTGCTCATGTGAACCTCCTTCTGGAGCTCGCGGGATGCGGGCTCCGTGAGCGCCAGGCCGGACCGCAGTCGGCGTGACGCTCACGCAGCCCGCAGGCTGCGTCCTTGCTGCGCGGGCGGCTCCGTGCCTTGCGGGTTCGGATCGCCGCCAGACCTTCGCTCGGCTGGGTGGTTCCAGGCTCGCCCGCGGCTCGGTTTACGTTGGCCCCGCCTGCCGGCGGTTCGCGCCCGCCGACCTGCTGAGCCAGTCCGCGAACGCGGCGCTGTGGCTCGAGGTCGACGGGCTTGAGTTCGTGGCCTTCCTACCCGACGCGAGCGAACCGGCCTGTCCAACCTTGCGGGCAGTCGGTTCGCGCTATGCGAGCTGTACAAGGCGTGGCCGTCTTGGCCCTCGCTCCGCTGACCAGCGGTCGTGCGGAACTTGTCGTACCGAGCGAGCCCGGGCGCCTGGCCAACCGAACGGATAGACGTTCGGCGCGGCGGGGACCTTCTCGCTGCACCTTGCCAACTCATTCATCAGGTTTCGACCAAGCCGATTACACGATCACGGCGATGGCAGGCTTGTCCGGTGGTCTGGGGGGCCCTTGGCCTGACTATGTCCTGGTCTGTACTTCCTACTGGAAGGATATCACATAGCTGTCCAACATGCCACACATGCGGAGAGTGGCCAGCTATGGCATAACGCTGTCGTAATGCGGGCTGGCGGGTGCATGGCGGGCCAACGGTTGTAGGGCCAGCCGCACGACTACGGCGCCGGTACCATCGGAGTCGCGCGAGCCGGTCGCTGGTTGAGTCCCTGGAAGACGCTGCCTCACGGCCGGCTCGCTCTCGTCCAACCAGCCCGTCGTCTACGCTCCGCGTCATGGCGAAGAAGGGCAAGCTCTCGAACTTCGGAGGCAAGAAGGCGCCGCCGTTCCAGAAGGGCGGCAAGCCGAGGCCACCGTTCAAGAGCACCAAGACCAGCAAGAAGTGACCCGCGCGCTCATCCGCACGCTGCCCTGGCACGAGGAGCGTTACGCGCGAGCGGGCGAGCTGCTCGCCGAGCTCCACGTCCAGGGCGTCCAGGTCGCGCTCGTCGAAGACTCCACGCGCGACGCGATGGACACCTTCGAGCAGGCACTCGACCTGCAAGGCGACGACGACTGCTGGCACTTCGAGGACGACGTCGTGCTGACGTCGCACTGGGCGCGGAAGGCGCGCGCGCTCGAGCTCGCCAACCGAGGCCGGATCGTCCAAGCCTGGTCGCGGCGGCAAGACGACCTGACCGTCGGCTCGAGGCGGCAGCCGGGATCGACGTTCATCTCGACGTTGTGCTTCTACGTGCCCGGCCTGCTCGCGCCGGCGCTGCGCGCCTACTCGACCGACTGGCGGCGCGACTGGACACGCGAGACGTCGAAGTACAGCAAGCCGTTCACCGACATCCTCATCGCCGACTTCCTCAAGCAAGCCGGGCTGACGTACTGGCTGCACGTTCCGTCGCTCGTCCAGCACGTCGACGTCAAGTCGACGCTCGGCAACCCGGCCGGACGCGTCTCGCTCACCTTCGTCCCGTGAGGTTCCTGATCCGCACGACGCCGTGGCACGAGCGCCGCTACGCCGGCGCCCTCGAGCTCGCCGACGAGCTGCGCGCCCAGGGCGGCGACGTCGACCTGATCGAGGATCCCAACGACGGCACCCACGCGAGCCGCACCGACCGCGCGATCGCGGGCTGCGACAACTGGGAGCGCGCGCTGCTCGCCCAGGGCGACGACAACGTCTGGCACCTCGAAGACGACGTCGTTCTGACCAGCCGGTTCTGCGCCAAGGCGAGGTCGCTGTCGATCCAGCATCCGAGGCGGCTCATCCAGGCGTACTCGTCCAGGCAGGCCGATCTCGCCATCGGGTCGCGGCTCGAGCCAGGACGGTCGTTCGTGGCGACGCTCTGCGTCTACATGCCAGGCGAGCTCGCCCAGCAGATCGCCGCGTACTCGCCGGTCTACAGGGCGACATTCGACCCGGCCGTCCGCAAGCACGGCCCCGAGCCGGGCTACGACACCATGACGGCGGACTTCCTCCACGAGCACGGCCTGAGGTACTGGATCGCCGTGCCCTCACTGGTCGACCATCTAGACGGCGGCGCAGGATCGCTGCACAGCAACCCGCGTGGGCGAGGGTCGTTGACGTTCCAGCCATGAGAAGACCAGCCCGCAGTTACCTCTGTGGCCAGCCAAGATGCGGCACGATCATCGAGGCACCAGGCTTCTGTGAGGCGCACCATCAGCCTGGTCGGTCAGGCAGCACAGGCTACGGCTATGCGTGGCGCCGTGTACGCGACCGGTACATAGCCGAGCATCCGTGGTGCGAGTTGTGTGATGCGCCTGCCGTAGACGTCCATCACGTCGACCATCAGGGCCCGCGAAAACACGAGCGTTCCAACCACGAGACCAACCTGCAGTCACTCTGTCGTGCGTGCCATCGACGGCTGACTGTCGAGCACGCGAAGTGTGCGGGACTGGGGGTGTACCCCTAAGGAGGCGATGAAGGGAGCAAGCTGACGCCAGAGGCATCCAGGAAATCGACGCAAGCGAAGGGGGCTGTCCGCCATGAGGCGACGCAACACGGGTGAGGACATCACACTGGCCGAGGCGCTCGACCAGGTCGAGGCACCGGCCGAGCAGACCGAGGCAGACGAAGAGCAGGAGGAGGCACCCGAGCTCGACGAGCCGGGCACCGCCGAGCCGGAGGTCGAGCCGGACGCGGCGGCGACGTGGGAGTCCCGCATCGTCGGGCACGCCGACGTCGACCCGGAGGAGCTGGTCGGCAACCCGAACAACTGGCGGCTGCATCCACGTCACCAGTCGGAGGCGGTCGCCGAGGCGATGGACCGAGTCGGTTGGGTCCGGCCGGTCATCGTGAACAAGCGGAGCGGCAACCTCGTCGACGGCCATCTGCGCGTGGCGATCGCGCTCGAGCGAGGCGAGAAGACCGTGCCGGTCGACTACGTCGACCTGAGCGAGGACCAGGAGCGGGTCGTGCTGGTCACGCTCGACCCGACGTCGGCGCTCGCCGGCACCGACGAGGCGCAGCTCCGGTCGCTGCTGTCGGCGCTCAACGGTTCCTTCGACGTCGCCTTGACGAAGCTCGCCGACGACCTCGCGCGCGACACGTCGCGGGTGCTGCCGCCGGCGCCGACGCAGGCCGACATCGAGCGCACGTCGGACGAGCTGGCCGAGAAGTTCGCGCCCCGCACGACCGAGATGCTGGACGTGATCTGCCCGAAGTGCGCCGAGGAGTTCGCGGTCAACCTGACCGAGATGAAGCACACCCGCACCGAGGAGGTCCCGGAGGAGGTCCCGGAGGAGGTCGAGGCATGAGCCCGGTCATCACCGACCCGTCCCGCTACGAGCTGGTCGGCGACCAGCGCCGCTGGCCGTTCGTGTGGGTCGCGGTCGCCGACATCAGCGACCTGCTGCCCGAGCTCGACACGTCGAACGGCGTGCTCGAGCGGGCCTTCGGCCCCGGCCGGTCGCGGAAGCTCAAGAGCTGGGGGCACACCGGTCCGGTCGGCTGCCACTACCTGGCGACCCGGGCCGGGACGCGGCTGCACACCGACCCGGCGTACTCGCGCTACTCGCACCACATGATCGTCCGCAACGACGGCTTCCGCACGCGAGGCCTCGCCGAGGCGCCGGACTCGTTCCCGATCCTCAAGCCCGGCGTCTTCTACTGCCTGGACGCGCACTCGCCGCACGAGGTCCTGATCGACCGGCGTCTGTCCGGGCTGCGGGTCGCGCCGGCGCTGTACAAGCTCGACGTCACCTTCGACACCGACAAGCCGATGTCGGAGGGGCAGGCCGAGGCGATCTTCCGCGAGCACCTGGCGAACGTGCCGGTCGAGGCCGGGATCGACCTGGCGCGGAAGACCGCGCCGGCGCCCAGGTCGGGAGCGCGACCCTGATGCCCGCCAAGAGCCGACGACAGCAGAAGGCGCTGTACGCGAAGAAGGGGGCGGCGTGGGTGAAGCGCCACCACTTCGACAAGCTGGCGCCGAAGGCGAAGCGCAAGAAGTGACCGAGCTCGTCACCGGCGAGGACCGGAAGCCGACCGGCCTCGGCCTCCGCGTCTACTCGCAGCAGAACGTCCGCGACGCCGCCTACGACCGGGTCGAGTGGATCTTCCGCGAGTTCGACCAGGTGATGTGCAACGTCTCAGGCGGCAAGGACTCGACGGTGCTGTTGAAGGTCTGCCTCGACGTCGCCGAGTCGCTGGGCCGGCTGCCCTTGAAGGTGTACTGGCTCGACCAGGAGGCCGAGTGGCAGAGCACGGTCGACCTGGTGCGGGAGTGGATGCACCGCGACGACGTCGAACCGGTCTGGCTGCAGGTGCCGTTCCGGATCTTCAACGCCTCGTCGCAGATCGACCACTGGCTCTACGCCTGGGACCCGGCCGCGAAGGGCAAGTGGGTCCACGACCAGGACCCGCTCAGCTTCAAGCTGAACCGGTACGGCACCGACCGGTTCCACAAGCTGTTCAACGGCGCACTCGAATGGCACCTGGGGCGCGGGAAGGCGTGCGGCATCTCCGGTGTCAGATGCGAGGAATCACCGACGCGTCGTCAGGGCTTGACGCATCAGGCGTCGTACAAGTGGGTGACGTGGGGCCGCGTGTCGAACGGCAAGCTCGGCCACTACGCGTTCTACCCGCTCTACGACTGGTTCTCGTCCGACGTCTGGAAGTTCATCCACGACAACGACCTGCGCTACTCGGTGCACTACGACCAGCTCTACCAGCGCGGCTCGCCGATCCGCCACATGCGCGTGTCGAACCTCCATCACGAGACGGCGGTCAAGAGCCTGTTCATGCTGCAGGAGATCGAGCCGGACACGTACGAGCGCCTCGTCGACCGGATCGGCGGCGTCGACATGGCAGGCAAGCTCGGCCTCGCCGACTACTTCCCGGACGAGCTGCCGTTCATGTTCTCGAACTGGCTGGAGTACCGGGAGTACCTGCTCGACCACCTGGTCGACGACGACTACCGGCCGGCGCTCCGCCGTCAGTTCGCCGCCGTCGACCGTGGGCTGCCGCCCGGGTTCCGGCAGGGTGGACGGTTCCAACAGGTCCGGTCGATCCTGACGTGTGACTGGGAAGGAGCGAAGCTCGAGACGTGGTTCAACAGCCCGCAGGTCTGGAAGGCGAGGAGAGCATGGTCGGACCAGAAGCTCGAACGGCTGGGCACGAAGTAGACGCGCCGCACCTGTCGCAGCCGGTCGCCCACGTCAAGTGGGTGCCGCACGAGCTCGTCGTGGCGAACGACTACAACCCGAACAAGGTCGCCAAGAACGAGCTGCGGCTCCTGTGGCTGTCGATCAAGAGCGACGGCTACACGCAGCCGGTCGTGACGATCTACAACGCGGAGCGGCACCTGTGGGAGATCGTCGACGGGTTCCACCGCTGTCTGGTGATGAAGCGGTACGACGACATCAGGGCGATGACCGGAGGGCTACTGCCGATCGTGGAGATCGACAAGCCGATGGCCGACCGGATGGCGTCGACGGTGCGCCACAACCGGGCGCGCGGGAAGCACTCGGTCAGCGGCATGAGCCAGATCGTGTTCGGGATGCTCGACTCCGGCATGGACGACGTCGAGGTCTGCGGCGAGCTCGGCCTGACACCCGACGAGCTGCTGCGCTTGAAGCACATCACCGGCTTCTCCAAGCTGTTCGCCGACGTCGAGTACAACCGCGCCTGGCAGACCAGACGGATGATCCAGCTACGCCGAGACTGGGAGGTGAACCACGCCGAACGAATCGAAGCCGAGCACAACGCCGACCGAGCCTTCCTCGACGACGGACAGGTGGGAACGTGACCGCTGCTCGTCGCTGACGAAGTCCGGCTCCCGGTGCAAGAACCGGGCGACGATCGGCGACCGGTGCGGCAAGCACGCTGAGGGCGGCTCGTCGGTGTTCTCGCCGGACCGGGCCGGGCACCTGACCGGGATCATCGCCGCCGGCAACTCGACGCAGACGGCGCTCAAGGTCGCCGGGATCGCCAAGTCGACGTTCCACGAGTGGATGCAGCGCGGCGCCCGGGGCGAGGAGCCCTACGCCGGGTTCCGCACCGACATCGAGCGCGCGCGGGCGCAGGCCGAGGCCCGGCACGTCACCCAGGTCGCCGCCGCCGCCGTCGACGACTGGCACGCCGCCACGTACATGCTCGACCGGCAGCTTCGCCGGCGCGACGACCTCGAGGAGGAGCTCGTCGCCGACGTGTCCGGCGTCCTCGCAGAAGTGCTCGCCGCTGCCACCCAGGAGGCCCACAGGGCGCTGGAAGCCTCCGGCGAGGACGCCGAGCTGTCCGAGGGCGCCATCGACCGCTACGCGGCTTCTGTGGTCTGCTGGCGGGCGCTGGAGTACGAGTGGATCCGGCTCGGCCGTCCCGCGACGACGCTCGGCGGCGCGACCGGGCTGGCGCAGGTGCCGCACCCGCTGATCGGCGCGATGGCGTCCGCCAGGCGGGAGGCGACCGAGCTCGCGGCCGTGCTCGGACTCGACCCGCGCTCCCGGCAGCGCATCCGCAGGCCGATCGGCGCCGGGCGTCCGCTCGGAGCGGCGTCGTCGCCTGACCGGGCGCAGCCTCCGATGCGGCTGGTCAAGGGCGGCGCTGAGTGACCGTCGTCGACGAGATCGTCGAGCCCAGGCGGTGGCGGAAGTACGGCGAGTACACGCGGGCGATGCACTTCGCCTGGTGGTGCAAGGAGCACTGCATCCAGTCGGTCGGGCAGTTCGCCAACAAGCCGCTGACGCTCGAGCCGTGGCAGATGGAGATGATGGGCGAGGCGCTCGCCGAGACCGAGAACCAGGAGACGTACTGGCTGACCTGTGCGCTGGTGATCCCGAAGAAGAACGGCAAGACGAGCCTGCTGGCGGCGTTCGGCCTCTACCACCTGATCGAGGACGAAGGGACACCGGAGATCCTGTTGGCTGCCGCGACGGACAGGCAGGCGGGGCGCCTGTTCGAGATGGCGGTCAGGTTCGTCCGCCGCGACCCGTGGCTTGCTCAGAGGCTCGTAGTCCGCGAGCAGGGCGGCACGATCAGCCGCGCCGATGGGTTCGGCTCTCTCATCAGAATCTCAGCCGACAGCGGCGCGGCGTCCGGGTACGGCCCGAGCTTGGTGGTCGCGGACGAGCTCGCCGACTGGCACACACCGAGGCGGAAGCGGACGTGGGCGAACATCGCCACCGCCGGTCAGATGATCCGCGACCAGGTGCACGTCTTCATCATCTCGACGGCCGGGGAGCCGGTCGAACGCGTCACCGGTCTGCTCGGCCAGATGATCGACCGCAACGAGGTCGAGGGCGAGGTTGAGCGCATCCACCGCGCCTTGACGATCAGCCGGAACCATCCGGGCAAGACGCTGATCTACAACTACGACGCGCGCACCCTGGACCCGTTCAACATGGACGCGATCAAGGCCGCGAACCCCGCGAGCTGGGTGACGACCGAGCGGCTGCTAGAGACGGCGCACTCGCCGGCGCTCACGCACGGCCGGTTCCTCCAGCTCCACGGCTGCGTCTGGACGACCGCCGAAGGCAGCTTCCTCGAGCTGGAGGTCTGGAGGAGCCTGGAGGTCAAGGACGCGAAGCTGGCCGAGAAGGACCAGGTCACCTTGGGCTTCCGCGGCACCGACACCTGCGCCCTGGTCGCCTGCCGCCGCGAGGACGGGATCCTGTTCCTCACCGACGTCTGGCTGCCTCCCGCCGACGAGGTCGTGGATCCCGAGGACGTCGACGACGCGCTGCTGGCCGCGATCGCCAAGTACCAGGTCGCCGGCGTGTTCTGCTCGTACACGCCCGAGTGGGCGACGCTGGTCGACCAGTGGCGCAAGTCGCTCGGCGGCAAGCGGGTCGTGGACGTGCCGATCGAGCGTGCCTCGCCCAAGACGTCGGACATCACCGCCAGGTTCCGCGCCGACGCCCTCCAGGGCCGTCTGCACCATTCACCGAGTCGTGACTTCGACGCCGCGATCGCCGCCGCCAGGATCAGCCGGACGCGGAATCTGCCGTACGTCACGTCGGACGATGTGGGCGGTAGGCCGGTGAGCGCGTGTCATGCTGCGCTCTTGGCGTGGGAGGCGAACATCCTGCTACCTGACAGCAAGCGCAAGGGCGGTTACAACTTCCTCTGAACATGAGCACCTACGCGACGACGCCGAGGCCACCGAGGGTCGAAGACCGCACTCCGGACGACTGGCTCGACATCCTGCTCGCGCAGCTCACGATGCAGGCGGCGACCGCCCAGGTGTACGAGGCGTACTACGACGGCCGTCATCCGCTCCAGTTCGCCACGTCGAAGTTCCGGGAGGCGTTCGGCACCCTGTTCGGCGCGTTCGCCGACAACTGGTGCCAGATCGTCGTCGACGCCCCCGTGGAGCGGTTGAAGATCGTCGGGTTCCAGAAGGGCGGCACGCCGAACGACCAGGCGTGGACGATCTGGCAGGACAACGACCTCGACACCGAGAGCGTGATCGCCCACACCGAGGCCGGGAAGTGCGGACAGTCGTTCCTCCTCGTCGACCCGACCGGCGACGAGCCGAAGATCACCGTCGAGCACGCCGGACAGATGGTCGTGATCCGCGACCCGGCCGGACGCCGCGAACGGCTGGCCGCGTTGAAGCGGTGGCTCGGCGACGACGGCTACGTCAACGTCTACCT
>Ga0066903_100006750_pt1 | contig 10272 bp, 8 predicted proteins | sample PanSoiMetaGPlot1_FD_67491 | JGI IMG/M metagenome (GOLD analysis project Ga0066903, IMG submission 67491) | Tropical forest soil microbial communities from Panama analyzed to predict greenhouse gas emissions - Panama Soil - Plot 1 (version 2) | ecosystem: Environmental > Terrestrial > Soil >... | reverse complement strand
TTTTTCGCAAGCAGGCCCGCGCCAATCATCACGCTTGGATTCGACGTGTTCGTGCAGCTGGTGATCGCAGCGATCACGACGGCGCCGTGGTCGATGCTGGTGGCCGTCGCCGGCTCCGCGACGGCGACACCTCCGGGGCTGTTCATCGCAGACACGTGTGCGGAGCCGCCGGCCTCTGCGCCTTTCTTTGCGGAAGCAGCCGTGAGTGCCGGCAGCGCGGCGGTGAAGCTCGCTTTCGCCTGCTTCAGCGAAACACGGTCCTGGGGACGCCGCGGGCCCGCGAGGCTCGGCTCGACTGTCGCGAGATCGAGTTCGATCGATTCCGAATAGACCGGATCGGGATCGCTGGCGCGCCGGAACATCCCCTGCGCTTTCGCGTACGCCTCGACGAGCTGCACGCGATGCTCGTCGCGACCGCTCAACCGGAGGTAGTCGAGCGTCATTTCATCGATGGGGAAAATAGCGATGGTCGCGCCGTACTCGGGACACATATTGCCGAGCGTCGCGCGATCCGCGATGGTCAGGTCTTCGAGGCCTGGTCCATAGAATTCGACAAACTTGCCGACCACGCCGTACTTGCGCAGGCGTTCGGTAATCGTGAGCACGAGGTCCGTTGCGGTCGCGCCTTCGAGCATTCGGCCAGTCAGGCGGAAGCCAAGTACCTTCGGGATCAGCATCGAAATCGGCTGACCCAGCATCGCCGCCTCGGCTTCGATGCCGCCAACTCCCCAGCCCACGACGCCGAGACCGTTGACCATTGTCGTGTGCGAATCAGTGCCGACGAGGGTGTCGGGATAGGCGAAGGCGCCGGCATCGGTTTCAGCCGTCATGACGACGCGCGCCAGGTATTCGAGATTGACCTGGTGAACGATTCCAGTGTCGGGCGGAACCACCTGGAAATTGCGAAAGGCGTTCTGTCCCCACCGCAAAAACGCGTAGCGCTCCCGATTGCGCGAGAACTCGAGCTCGGCGTTCAGCTGAAAGGCGTTCGCCAGACCGAAATAGTCGACCTGAACCGAGTGATCGATTACGAGCTCGACAGGCTGAAGCGGATTCACTTTGTTGGGATTGCCGCCAAGCCGCACGATGCCATCGCGCATCGCCGCGAGATCGACCACTGCCGGCACGCCGGTGAAGTCCTGAAGCAGCACGCGTGCGGGGGCAAATGAGATTTCTTTCTGTGCGCTTCCCTTCACATCCCACCGCGCCAGCGCCTCGACGTCGGCCGCTTTCACAAAACGGCCGTCCTCGTGGCGCAGCAGGTTCTCGAGCAGGATCTTCATCGAATACGGGAGTCGGGCGACTTCGGGAAATCCAGCCGCCTGCAGGGCCGGCAAGCTGTGGGTCTGATAGGTGCGCCCGCCCACCCCAAGCGCGGTGCGCGTGCCGAAGCTGTTCACGGTCGACATCTGCTTCTCCGAGTAGGAATTACGGTCCGCCAAAACCTCAATCGTACCACGAGTGCCCCCACCGGGCGTCTATACGGTGTCGGACTGTTCGTGCAAACTGTGCACAACTGAAGGTGGATATTGTCCGTAACGGTCCATCTTTTTCGTTGATGATCGATTAAATGTGCATATTTGACATGAATCTGGTAGCATCGTGCCACGTCGGAGGATCGGTGCCATGACACTGGAACAGGTTCGCAGCAGGACGGAACGGATTCGCGAGTTTTCGGCACTTCCATTTCTGCTCATGGCAACGGTGAGTCTGCTCGGCGCTTTTTATCGGCCCGCTCCGCAGGTTTTGATTGGCGGTGCCGTCAATTCGGGCGACGTCGCGTGGATGTTGACCGCGACCGGCCTCGTGCTCCTCATGACTCCGGGCCTTTCGTTCTTCTACGGCGGCATGGTCCGCACCAAGAACGTCGTCTCCACGATGCTGCAGAGCTTCGTGGCGATGGCCGCGATCAGCATCCTGTGGATCGTTGTCGGGTTCAGCCTCGCCTTCGGCGACAGCATTGGTGGAGTGATCGGCAATCCAGCCACCTTTTTCATGTTCCGGCACATGGGCGCAGCGACGCACCCGGATCTGGCGCCGACGATTCCGTTGATCCTGTTTGCGCTGTTTCAGCTGAAGTTCGCCATCATCACGCCGGCATTGATCACGGGGTCGTTCGCGGAGCGGGTGCGCTTCACCAGTTACCTGCTGTTCATGGTCCTGTTCAGCGTATTCATCTACTCCCCGCTGGCCCACTGGACCTGGCATCCGGACGGTTTCCTGCACAAGCTCGGCGTCCTCGATTTTGCCGGCGGCACGGTCGTGCACATGTCGGCAGGTCTTGCGGCCCTCGCCGGGGCCATCGTGTTGGGGCGCAGGAAGACTCACGAGATGGGTGAACCGCACACGCCCGCCAACATCCCGTTTGTCATCCTGGGCACCGGCATGTTGTGGTTCGGTTGGTTCGGTTTCAATGCCGGATCAACATTGTCTGCGTCGGGGCAGGCGGCGATGGCCTTTGCAACGACGAATACTGCGTCGGCCGCGGCGGCGCTGGCCTGGATGTTCTTCGACGGGATGCGCGGACATAAACCGTCGGCGCTCGGCGCATGCGTCGGCGCGGTCGTCGGCCTGGTGGCAATTACCCCGGCCGCCGGCTACGTGAGCATCGGCGAAAGCATTTTCATCGGAACGTGTGCGAGCGTCATTTCGAATCTGTGCGTGCATTGGAAGAACAAGGCGGCCACGCTCGACGATACGCTCGACGTGTTCCCGTGCCACGGCGTCGGCGGAATGGTCGGTATGATCATGACTGGCATCTTTGCCAAAGACGTGGGCCTGACGTCGGGAAACGCCCGAACGTTCCTCGTCCACTGCGGAGCACTGGTCTTCGTTGCCGCGTTCTCGTTCGCAGGGTCGTGGGTCCTCTACCGCGTTACCGACATGATCATTCCGCTGCGGGTGTCGGCCGAGCAGGAAGAGGCGGGCCTCGATATCAGTCAGCACGGCGAAGTGATGGAAGAAGCCGTCATGGCGGCTGCGGCGCCGGTGCTTGCCAAAATAGCGTAAAGAATCTACCAACGGTTGGCGGCTGACCGTTTGTCGACGGTCGATGATTCCCTTTCCTCCAAAATCTGTTCGATCAAGACCTGCAGAATCGCCGCCGTCGGCACTGCCAGAATCGCACCGACGATGCCGAGGACCGATCCGCCGATCAACACCGCCACGATGACGAACACCGGGCTGACCCCCACCTGCCGTTCCATCACTTTGGGCACGAGCACGTGGTTCTCGACCTGCTGCTGGACGATCCAGAAGATCGCGACAAACAGCGCCGTGTGTGGCGATACGGACAGGCCGGCCAGGATGGCGGGAATCGCCGACAGAATCGGACCGATGATCGGAACGATCTCGCCGACCGCCGCGACCAGCGCAAGCACGTAGAAGTAGGGCACGCCAAGCAAATACAGGCCGATCGCGGCGCTGGTGCCGATGGTGCCGGCAAGGATCAGCTGGCCGCTCAGCCACGCACTCACCTTGAGCGAAATCTGGTTCGCGGCGTCGACGACCCTGGGCTGGTATGGACGTGAAAACAGACGTGCGAAGCCGGCGAACAACGTCTGGCTGTCAATCAGCAGGTAGAACGCGAGAATCAGCACGGTGACGAACGCGAACCCAGCGCCAACCACGTGCGTGACCGCGGTGGCAACCTTGCCGACCGCGGTCCCGGATGTCCCTGGCGCGTTTCGCACGGCCTCTTCGAGCGTAATCGTGTGTGAGATGACGCCGTGGCGGATCAGGAACCCCTGCGCCTTGTCGACGAGGTCCGGCAGACGCGTCGACAGTTCGTGCGCCTGCTCGACGAGTGGCGGAATCACGAGCAACCCGGTGATCGTCAGCACGCCGACAATCGCAAGATAGACGACGAGAATGGCGAGCCAGCGCGGCAGGCGGCGCGCTCCGATGTGTGGCACCGGACTGCGTTCGATCGCCCGCACAACGGGACCGAAGCCGATCGCGAGCAGCACGCTGACGTAGACCAGCAGCAACGCATTCCGGGCCTGATAGACAACCCACGCCACTCCGACCGCAAGCGCAATCATGGCGACTGCCCAGAGGATTAACCCACGGATGGCCGAGTTGGTCATGCCGGTGAATAACCGAGCAAATCGCGGGCCGGGAACCTCTGCCGTCCGCCGGTGTCAAACGTCGAGACCGTCGCGGGATGTTGCCATGTCGGATCTGCGGTTAGCCGTCGACGAACGGCGCAGCGTTGCCGACTATCTTGTCGTGTGGGTTCCCCGTGTGGGGCTGGCAATCTTGTTCGCGTCGATCGGATGGAGCAAGTTCGGCAGCTCGAGCACGTGGATCGCCCTCTTCAACCGCATCGGTTGGGGTGACTGGTTTCGCTACCTGGCGGGCGGCATGCAAGTCGGCGGTGCGCTGCTGCTGCTCCTTCCGCGAACGGTGCCGCTCGGCGCCGCGCTCATCGGCGCGACACTCCTCGGAGCAATCATCGTCGACATCGTGATTTTTCATTCGATCGTCGCGTTGGTGCCGGGCCTTCTGCTGTTCGGCGTGATCTTCGTCGGCATGCAAGGCGCCTTCGGAAAATACTAGGACCCCGGGGCACCGAGCGGATCTATCGCAAAAACTCCCTGACGATCGCCGCGATATCCCGATGCTCGACGTCGGCCGCGTAGTTCATCGCCCGCATGTCGGCTGCCGAAATGCGGCCGCTGAGCCGCTCCAGCGCCTCGCGCACCGCTGGGTATCGAAGGAGCATGTTCGATCGGGCGACGATGGCGGCGTCGTATGGCGGGAAATAACGCCGGTTGTCGGCGAGTTGAAAGAGATCCAGGCCCTTGATCAAGCCCGCGGTCGCGTCTCCCGCAATCACGTCGACCTGCCCAGTTGCCAGCGCCCGATAGGTGAGCGTCAGGTCCATGACGCGCGGAGCCTCGGCGAAGCGCAGGCCGTAGGCTTTCGCGAGTCCTGGAAAACCGTCGGGCCGCTCGAGAAACTCATAGCCGAACCCGGCGCGCCACCGGGCGGCGACCTGTGCGGCGTCATCGATCGTCTGAAGGTTGAGGCGTCGCGCATCGACGCCTCTCACCAGGATCGCGAAGGTATTGTTGAACCCGAGCGGCGCCAGGAGCGTGCGGCCGGTGCGTGCGTACCGATCGCGGACAGCATCGTAGACCGCGGCGGGATCGGTGTCCGCGGGCTGGTGAAACACCGCGGTAAGCGCGGTGCCGGTGTACTCCACGTACACGTCGATGTCGCCGGTCGTCAGCGCACGGTCGCAGATCAGCGTGCCGCCGAGGTTCAGGCGGCGATCGACGGAGACGCCTCCCCAGCGTTCGATCGTCTGAGCGACGAGTTCGCCGAGAACGAGCTGCTCTGTGAAATTCTTCGAACCGACGACGACTGACGCCGAAGTCCGGGCACCGACCGCAACACTCCCCGCTACACCGAGTGCGACCGCCGCCATCGCGACCGCGGCGGGAATCGCGGAACGCCGGTGGCGGCGCGACATCGACGCCTCCAGCCACAGCAGAAGTCCGTCGACCGCCAGCGCCAGCAGCGCCGCAGGAATGGCTCCAGCGAGGATGACGGTCGAATCGACCATGGAAAGGCCGCGATAGATGTACTCGCCGAGGCCGCCGGCGCCAATCGCCGCCGCGATCGTCGCCGAACCGACTCCGACCACGGCGGCGACGCGGATACCCGCGATAATCGACGGCAGCGCGAGCGGCAGCTGAACGATCCTGAGCAGCTCGCGATCGGTCATCCCCATCGCAACGCCCGCTTCGACGATCGACGGATCGATGCTGCGCAGCCCCGCAATGGTCGTGCGCACGATCGGCAGCAGCCCGTAGAGAAACAGGACGACCAGCGCGGCTCGTGCGCCGACGCCGCCGACGAGCGGCACCGGCAGCAGGAAGCCGAACATCGCCAGGCTGGGGATCGTCTGCACGACATTCGCGATGCCGGTCAGCGGTGCGGCCAGCCGCGGTCGGCGCGCCGCGAAAATCCCCAATGGCACGGCAACCGCCACGGCCGCGATCGTCGAGAGCCCGACCAGCATGACGTGCTGCGCGAGCAGCGTTGCCAGCTCCCCGCGATGGGACGACCAGAAGCGTGGCAGCGACAACATCGGTCAGCTTCGTGGCACGGCTGGGACAGCGTCGAGCAGGCGCCGCACTCGCTCGTCGCGCGACGCGGCAATCACACGCGGAGCGTCGAGCGCGATCAGTTCGCCGCGGTCAATGACCCCAATCCGATCCGCGAGCGCGAACGCCTCTCCCATGTCGTGGGTCACGATCATGACAGTGGTGCCGAGGTGGCGCTGGATTCTCCGGAACGCGACGTGAAGGTCGGCCCGCGTCAACGGATCGAGCGCGCCGAACGGCTCGTCCATCAGCAGCACCGGCGGATCCACCGCAAGCGCGCGCGCCACGCCCACCCGCTGCCGCTGTCCGCCCGACAGCTGGTCCGGGAATCGCGACTTGAACGAATCGCTGTCGAGCCCAACCAGGTCGAGTAGTTCGTGGACTCGTGATCCGCAGCGGTCGGCGTTCCATTGCTCGAGCCGCGGAACAACGGCGATGTTGCCCGCCACGGTCAGGTGCGGAAAGAGGCCGACTTCCTGCAGGACGTATCCGACCCGGCGCCGCAATTGAATCGGACTCCAGTCACGGGTGTCGCGGTCTTCCACGCGCACCGCACCTGATTCGGGCAGCAGCAATCGATTCACGAGCTTGAGGACAGTTGTCTTGCCGGCGCCGCTGCGGCCAACCAGCGCAAGCACCTCGCCGGCGTTGACGTCGAGGCTGAATCGCGAGAGCACAGGCAGGCTGCTCCGCGAGAAGCTCACCTGTTCGAATTGAATTGCGCCGCCCGCCATCGCCTTGCGACGGTATCACCGGAGGACCCCCAATGCCAGAACAGACGAGGCCCTCAGGGCTGCGAACGGAAAAACAACTCCGCGGTCAATACCGGCCGAACGATCGCGCCGCTTGCGAACGCCACACCGCGTGTGCTGACGGCCAGCCGCGCATCGGCGCGGACACCGACCGTGCGTAGTCGCGACGCGCGCGAGCGCAGAATGATTTTGACGCCACCGCCCCCGTCGAACTCTGCGCCGTTGGCAGCAAGCGTGTCGGATTCATGAAGCTGTCGCAGATACGCCGCACCGCCGAGCACGAACGGATGCACTCTCGTCGCTCGGACGTGCACTGGCGGGTACCACAGCAGACCGCCGCCGATCGCAAATTGCTTGACCGTATCGGAGGCAGTCACCGGCGCCGCGTTTTCGAAGTCGTTCGTGACGCTCGTTTCAATCGCCGGGCGCGCTACACCGCCGAACGCTTCGAGGTCGACGCGTGGCGTCAGTCGCCTCGCGACACGTGCTTCGAGACCCAAGGTGCCTCCGAACGTGCTCGTCGTCTGAAAGAGATTCAAAGCGGTTCCGGAGCCCATCGTCAGCGCCGCATTCTGCGTCCCCAAGGACGAAGCACCCAGCCACTGCCCTCCGACCGCAACCTCGTATCGTCCAGCGAGGTCGAACGACTGCGCCGAGACGAGCGACGCGCCGCACAACACCATGCAGGTCGCGAGCAGGGCCCGGCCATTGATCATTTCGACACCACCGAAAGCTCGACGGCGCCGCTGTCGCCGCCGCGCGGCACCACCGCCAAGCGGCTGGAAAACTCAACGCGGAAGTTCAGATCGATTGGCGTGGACGCATCGAAGAAGCTGTCGATGTCCGCGTCGTCGAGCGGCTCGACGCGGATCACTTTCGGGCCTGGCGACAGACCGCCAATCGAGAATTCGCCGCGCGCGGTCAGCGAGAACCCGCCAACCAGATCGCCGGTTGCGGGATCGAACGCCACGATGTGAGCGCCATAGAGTCCCTGTCCGTTCTTCGTCACCCGTCCCGAGACGCTGCCGGTCTGGGAAAAATCACCTGTCGGATAGATGTCGGAAATCCCAGCGATATCGTCCGCTCTGAGCGTGCGGCCTGAGATGCTCCCCGCCGCGAACGCGATTGGAAACATTACGGCCTCAGCACCGAGCACGCGCCGCCCGCCGCCGGCTCGCAGCTCGGTTTCGCCGAGCGCAGAATGGCTCAAACCGCTGAAATGCCCGATTTCGTGGAGCGCAATGCTTTCGACATCGTATCGACCGGTTTCGCCGGCTGCAGCCACGGACCAGTCGAACGACGCATTGAAGAAAATGTCGGACTCGAGCAGCGTACCGTTGGCTTCGTCGATGACGAAGCTCGTCGACGCCAGCACCCGATCCAGTTCCGGGTGGTTTTCGAATCCGAGTGTCGACGTGCCGTCGTCCTCTCCAGGATGGGCGACGGTCAGGCCGCCGTACGAATAGGCGATCGACGCGGTCGGGACGGCTTCCCAGCGCGCAAAGGCGCGCGCGACCGCGGCCTCGAAATCCGCGACGGCAACGCCCGGGACCGCGCTGCGCGCCGATACGAAGTACCGGACGGGGATTTGCCGCCACTTCAACGTGACCGCACGTCCGCCAGCGGTAACGCCGAACTTCAAATAGGCGGCTGCAGGACGGGGAACAACCAGCACGAGCACGAGCGCGGTAACAACGGCGGGCTTCAACGAGCACGCTCCGCGAGCGCGCGAACCTGGGACTCGAAGTCGGCGAGAGCGAGCGGCCTTCGAGCCGCATCTCCACGGACGACCGGTGTCGGCACAGCCGCCGGCAGCATGGCCGGCGGCGTCACCATCCAGGCGCCATCGTCCGATCGAACGACGCGATAAACGCCCTGATTGAACCCAACGATGTACGGGATCATCGGACCCGTTGCGCCAAGAAACACGACGACCCGCTGATCGGTCGTGAATGCCGGTGCGCCGACGACGATGGTCCGATAGCGGCCGAGCGTGCCGCCGGGTACGCGGAATTGAAGTGTCGAACCGAGCGAGCCTTTCAGATAGAGGTCCACGTCGAGTGTGACGATTGTCTCGATCGTGCGCCGATCGTCGGTCCAGCGCCCGTTGACGGCGACGACGCGGCCGACGGCGATCGCGCGCGCGTCGCGCGACAACTCGCCCAGGTCGGCCGGCACGACGACGGTGGCGCGGCCGGTTGCCGGATAGACGAACAACAGAACCAGCACCGCCAGCATCCGCGCGACACGCATTTATGACTTCTCCTTAATCAGTCCGAGGATGGAGTTGGCCGCCCGCCGGCTCGCACCGGGACCGCCAAGCCTGGCGCGCACATCCGCCAGTCCTTTTCTGACGGTTTGCGCGCGCACCGGGTCGGTCAGCATCGAAACGGCCTCACGAGCCACGGCGTCGGGAGTGAACGCGTCTTGTATGAGCTCGGGCACAATCTGTTCCCCGGCGATCAGGTTGACCATGCCGATCGACGCGACGCGCACGAGCCGCCGACCCAGTTCATACGTGAGCGGCGACACCCGGTAGACGATGACCATCGGCGTATCGTGCAGTGCCGTCTGGACCGTTGCGGTCCCGGACGCAGTCAACGCGACGTCCACGGCCGCCAGCACGGTGTCGGTCTGCCCTTCAACGATGCGCAATCCCTGCAGACCACGTGCCGCCTCAAACAGCACGTCGTCGAGCCGTGGCGCACGGGCGACGACGAATTGCGCAGCCGCAACCTGATTGCGAATGCGTTGAACTGCCGATGCCAGGTCTGGAAGGATTCGCTTCACCTCGTTGGCGCGACTCCCCGGAAGCAGCGCGATCAACGGCGCCGCGGAGTCGAGACCGAGCGCGCGGCAAAACTCGGCGCGCGCGCGCGCCTTCTCGATCTGCGGCGACAGCTCGACGAGAGGATGTCCGACGAACTCGACCGGCACACCGGCGTCGCGGTAGATCGATTCTTCGAAGGGGAAAATCACGAGCACGCGGTCGACGAATGCACGCATCCGCTTCAGCCGCCCGCGCCGCCACGCCCAGACCTGCGGGCTGATGTAATACACGATCGGGATGCCGAGTCGCTTGATGGCCGGCGCCAGACGGAAGTTGAAGTCGGGCGAATCGATCACGACGAGGACATCGGGCCGCCTGCGTTCAGCTTCGGCGACCAGCAGGCGCCGCGTCCGCAGGAACTCGGGTATTTTGGGAATCGCTTCGGTGATCCCGGTGACTGCGAGACCGCGAAAATCCGCAAGCAACTCGCCGCCGGCAGCGGCAAAGTGCGGGCCGCCGAACCCGGTGATGGTGACATCGGGCCGAAGGGCTTTGAGCTCGCGAACGAGCGCGCCGGCGTACAGATCGCCGGACGCTTCGGCGCACGAGAGCATCAGCCTGAGGCTCAAGAAGG
>Ga0066903_100006749_pt1 | contig 10272 bp, 12 predicted proteins | sample PanSoiMetaGPlot1_FD_67491 | JGI IMG/M metagenome (GOLD analysis project Ga0066903, IMG submission 67491) | Tropical forest soil microbial communities from Panama analyzed to predict greenhouse gas emissions - Panama Soil - Plot 1 (version 2) | ecosystem: Environmental > Terrestrial > Soil >... | reverse complement strand
ATGTTCCGCGTCGAGCTGGAAAACAAGCACCAGGTCCTGGCGCACGTTTCCGGCAAGATGCGCAAAAACTTTATCCGCATTTTGGCGGGCGATAAGGTCGCCGTCGAGCTTTCGCCGTATGACCTGACGCGCGGCAGAATCGTGTACCGGTACAAATAGCATCTAATAAGGCTTGGCCCTGTTCTGGCGCCACAACCGGTTGCCAACAGGGGTTTAATCGGGGTTTGAAGGGAGCGAGCAGCATGAAAGTTCGTGCGAGCGTGAAAAAGATTTGCGACAAGTGCAAGGTCATTCATCGACGCGGGGTGGTGCGCGTGATTTGCTCCAACCCGAAGCACAAGCAGCGCCAGGGATAGTTTTGATGTTTCTAGCCAAATTCTCGAAAGAACTTGGCTAGATTCGAGAGTTTGAGGGGAGAACAGGAACATGGCACGTATAGCAGGTGTTGACCTTCCGCCGCAAAAGCGCCTTTGGGTCGGGCTGACCGCCATCTATGGCATCGGGCAGCACCGCGCTCGCACTATCGCGGCCAAGGCCAACGTCGATCCGACGAAAAAGGTTCGCGACTTGACCGAAGACGAGGTCAACCACATCCGCCAAGTCATCGAGCAGGAAGGCCGCGTCGAAGGCGATCTCCGCAAGGAGATTCAGATGAACATCCGGCGCCTGATTGAAATCCAGGCGTACCGGGGCATTCGCCATCGCCGCAACCTGCCGGTTCGCGGCCAGCGCACGCACACCAACGCGCGTACCCGCAAGGGCCCGCGGCGTGGCGCCGTCGCGGCCAAGAAGCAAGTCAAGGGCAAGAAGGGTTAGTTTGTAGGGGCACGGCCTTGCCGTGCCCGTCCTAAAAAGTTCACGAGTTTCGTTTTTCGAATTTCGAGTTTCGCGATCGGAGAGGCAAAGTGGCAAAGGAAAAGGAAGGCGCAGCGCCAGAGACTGGAGCACCGGGAAAAGCGGGAGCAGCCGCAAAACCGGCAGCAGCGGCGAAGCGCAAGAAAGAGTTCAAAAAGAAGCGTGAGAAGCGCGTCGTTCCGCACGGCGTGGTGCACATCGCCGCGTCGTTCAACAACACGCAGATCACCATCACGGACCCCGACGGCCGCACATTGTGCTGGTCTTCGGCTGGGGCCATCGGCTTCAAGGGTTCGCGCAAAGGGACTCCGTATGCCGCGCAGCAGGCCTCGCTGAACGCTGCCGGCTCGGCACGCGACCAGTACGGATTGAAGTCCGTCGAGGTGCGCGTGCAAGGCCCGGGTTCGGGACGCGAGTCCGCCGTCCGTGCGCTGGCTGCCGCGGGAATCCACATCGTGGCCATCCGCGACGTCACGCCGATTCCGCACAACGGCTGCCGTCCGCCGAAGCGCCGCCGCGTTTGATTGGCAGTGCGAACGAGTTTCGAGAGTTTGCTGAAGGGAGAATAGAAGTTGGCAAGACATCGTGATGCAGTGTGCCGCCTGTGCCGCCGGGAAGGGCAGAAGCTATTTCTCAAAGGATTGCGGTGCTTTACAGAAAAGTGCGCCATCGAAAAGCGCAACTTCGTGCCCGGCCAGCACGGCCAGTCGCGCCGTGCCAAGGTGGCCGGGTACGGCTTGCAGTTGCGCGAAAAGCAGAAAGTGAAGCGCACCTATGGCTTGCTCGAACGCCAGTTCCGTAGCTATTTCGAGAAGGCCGTCCGAGCTAAAGGGCCGACGGGCGAAAACCTCGTCATCATGTTGGAGCGGCGGCTCGATAACGCGCTGAACCGGGCAGGCTTTGCTTCTTCGCACGCTCAGGCGCGCCAGTTCATCCTGCATGGCCATGTCCGCGTGAACGGGAAGAAGGTCAACATTCCGTCCTATCTCGTCCGGGTGGGCGACGAAATCTCCATCAAAGACAAGATGCACCAGAACGCCATGGTGCTCGATGCCCGCAACGTGGCGCAGAGCCAGAGCGGCGTGCCCTGGCTGGAGATGGACCGCGAGCAATTCAAAGCCCGCGTTGTGGCCTTGCCCAAGCGCGAGGATGTTCAGAACTCTTCGTTCAACGAGCAGCTCATCGTTGAGCTGTACTCGAAGTAGGTTCACAAGGGCACGGTAGGGCAGCGCCTTTGTGGGCTGCTGATTCACCAAATGAGTTTCGGCCCGGACTCTCGGGCCAGAAGGAAGGCAAACGATGTGGAAGGGATTTCAAAAGCCAAAGCGTCTCGCCTCTGAGCTGGAATCGCTGACTGAAAAGTACGGCCGGTTCTCGGCTCAGCCGTTTGAGCGCGGCTGGGGTACCACGGTAGGGAACGCGCTGCGCCGCGCTCTGCTCAGCTCTATCGAAGGGGCGGCGATCACCGCGGTGAAAATCGAAGGAGTGTTGCACGAGTTTTCTTCGATTCCCGGCGTCGTCGAGGATGCCACCGACATCATCCTCAACTTGAAGCAGGTGCCCATCAAGCTCAACACGGACCTGCCGAAGACGATCTATCTCAACGTCGAGCATCCGGGTCCAGTGACTTCCGCGAATATTGAAGAAGACGCGGACTTCGCAGTACTCGACAAAAGCGTGTATATCGCCACCGTCAGCGAAGGCGGCAAGCTGCAAATCGAGATGCGCGTAAAGAATGGCCGCGGCTACATTGCCGCCGACCGCAACTACGACGAGGATCTGCCCATCGGGTACATCCCCGTCGACAGCGTGCACTCGCCGGTTCGCAAGGTCAATTACTCCGTGGAAGCTGCCCGTCTCGGCCAGATGACCGACTACGAGAAGCTGATGATTGAAGTGTGGACCAACGGCGCGCTTACTCCACAGGACGCCATCGGCCTCGCGGCCAAGCTCGTGAAGGACCATATGAGCATCTTCATCAACTTCGAGGAACCGGTGGACACCGTCGAAGTGCCGCAGGACGTCGTGCACGATCCGCGCCTCGAGCATCTGGACCGCTCCGTCGAGGAACTCGAGCTTTCCGTCCGCTCCTACAACTGCTTGAAGAACGCCAACATCCAGACCATTCGCGAGCTGGTGCAGAAGAGCGAAAACGAGATGCTCAAGACCAAGAACTTCGGGCGCAAGTCCCTCAACGAGATTAAAGACATCCTCGTGAAGATGGGCTTGAGCCTGGGCATGAAGTTCGACGAGCACGGCCGCATCATCTGGCCGCCGCTCCCCAGCCAAACCGCGCCGCCGATTACGGAAGACACCGTCGGCCTATAAGGCCGGACAAGGACCAGAGACGATGCGACACGGCAAATCAGGATCCAAGCTTGGCCGCAATCCGTGGCACCGCCGCGCCACTCTGCGGAACCTCGTCACTAATCTGCTCGACCATGGGCGAATCACCACCACGTTGACGCGCGCCAAGGCCGCGCGGCCAGTGGCGGAGAAAATGATTACGCTCGGCAAACGCGACACGCTGCAGTCGCGCCGCCAGGCCGCTGCATACATCATGACTGCCGACATTACCCAGAAGCTGTTTGGCGAAATAGCCCCGAAGTTTGCGGACCGCGCCGGTGGCTACACGCGCATCATTCCAGCCGGCGTTCGCGTCGGCGACGGCGCAAAGGTCGCCATTCTTGAGCTTGTCGGCTACGAGTTCAAGAAAAAGGAAAAGAAGGAAAAGACAGCCAAAAAGGAAGAGCCGGTCGAAGAGACTGCTGCAAAGAGCTAGCCTCACATTCCGAAAGCACTAGGCGCCCGCTGATTTTGGGGCCAGTCTCTTTCATTCTCGGCAAAGCGAAAAGACGACTACAGCTCGATGTGACAGGGACAGCGGGCGACTGCTCACCTATGTCGGTTTCACCGTACGTACGGGTCCGTATACGGCGATTCGGCAGGTTGAGCTACCGGCTCGCAGTCAAGGGTGGAAGCCCGAGCGAAGCAAAATAGGCGTTGGGCAGTGCGATAGCGAGGGCCGGACTGTTCGCCAACTGCCACGGACCGTGGGCGCTACCCGCCGCTTTCTGAGACTAGCGCTGGCGGGTGGCGGAGGCGAAAGTGGAGATAAAGGACCAAGACAGCCGCGAGCGCGCCGATGGAGTCGAGCAGGGAATCATACGCGGAGGCGGTACGGCTGGCTACGAACGCCTGGTGGATTTCATCGAGCGCGGAGTAGACGGCGGCGGCGAACCAGGCGGAGAGTCCCCAAAGCCAGCGCCAACCTTGGCGCTGGCCGCGCACTCCTCGATACAGCAAAACACAGAAAATGAAATACTCGGTGAAGTGTGCAGACTTGCGGATGAAGCGATGGATGGCCTCGAACCGGTCGTCGGCCAGGCTAGGAATCAGCCAGTGCAAGAGCGGCGAGAGGACCGTGGCGGTGTGCTCTGCCGAAAAGCTGTCGGTGGACATCAAGAAGATCACGACCGCCCAGAGTAGAGCGGGCCACCAGGCCCGCAGGAAAGATTTCATCGCGCTGGTCCGATTGTTCGAGGCGGTTGCTGAGAATAGGCACAGCCGCCCTGCGCGACTGCAAATGCGGATAGAGATGGCATCGCCGTTATTCCATGCGGTAGTTGGGGGCTTCGCGAGTGATGACCACGTCGTGGACGTGGGACTCGCGCAGGCCTGCTGCAGTGATACGAACGAATTGAGCTTTTTCAGCGAGATCCTTGAGTGAGGCGGCGCCCACGTAGCCCATGCCGCTCTTCAGACCACCAACCAGCTGATCACTGAGCGCCGAGAGCGGACCTTTGTATGGCACACGGCCTTCCACTCCTTCAGGAACCGTCTTGCCGCTTTCGCTGGAGTCCTGAACGACTGAGTATCGGTCCGAGCCGGCATTCATGGCTCCGATGGAGCCCATGCCACGATAGGACTTGAAGGTGCGGCCCTGATAGAGAATCGTCTCGCCCGGTGATTCTTCCGTGCCGGCGAAAAGGCTACCGATCATGACGCAAGAAGCACCCGCGGCGATAGCCTTGGTGATGTCGCCGGAGTACTTGATGCCGCCGTCGGCGATAATCGGAACGCCTGTGCCATGCGCCGCCCGCGCCGCTTCCATGATGGCGGTCAGTTGTGGAACGCCAGCGCCGGTGACAACACGTGTGGTGCAAATCGAGCCGGGGCCGATGCCGACTTTGAGGCCGTCGATGCCCAGTGCGATCAGTTCCTTCGCGCCGTCGTACGTCGCGACGTTGCCTGCGATCAGTTGCATCTCTGGGAGACGACGGCGGATGGCTCTGATGGCTTCCATAACGCTGTCTGTATGGCCATGCGCAGTGTCGATGGCCAGAACGTCGGCCTTAGCTTTCGACATTTCGACAGCGCGCTCCAGAAAGTCACCAGTGGCGCCGACCGCTGCGCCGACGCGAAGACGGCCCTGATCGTCTTTGGCGGCGCGCGGGTATTCCAGCTTCTTCTGGATATCTTTTACGGTGATGAGGCCCTTGAGATTGAAGTCCTGATCGACAACGAGCAGCTTTTCGATGCGATGCTGTTGCAGGATGCGTTCCGCTTCGTCCAGCGTAGTGCCCACGGGGACGGTAACGAGATTGTCCTTGGTCATGACTTGGCCGACCAGCAGGGAATGATTCTTCTCGAAGCGCAAATCGCGGTTGGTGAGGATGCCGGCGAGGCGCGTACCGCGAGTGACAGGCAGACCGGAGATGCGGTACTTGGTCATGATTTCAAGGGCTTGGCGCAGGGTGATATCGGGGGAGATCGTGACCGGGTCGACGATCATGCCGGATTCCGACCTCTTGACCCGATCGACTTCTTCTCCCTGCCTGTCAATGGCCATGTTGCGGTGTACGATGCCGATGCCGCCTTGACGCGCAATGGCGATGGCGAGGCGCGATTCGGTGACCGTGTCCATGGCAGCCGAAGCCAGCGGGACGTTGAGGGGCAGCCTGCGCGTGAAACACGTGCGCGTGTCGACTTCGTTGGGGAGAATTGCGGAGTGGCCGGGCAAGAGCAATACGTCGTCGAAAGTAAGACCTTCGGGAATAGCGCCGTCGATCATTCCATCCTCGCGTCAGAGATAAACTGCAGGGAGTTGCGGCCCTAAAACAGCGCAGCCCAGCGGGTGGCCGCTGGGCCGGAAAAGCAACTCGCCAGATTGCAAGAATGCATCACCGTGAAACTTCTATTTTAGGGGTGGATGGAGACGCGGTCAAGTTGACCCATTCGGTAGGTAGGAGGGCAGTCTGAATTTTATGAATCGTGACAATAGGGGTCAAAATTCAAACTGACCCACTACCCATTCGGTGGGTAGCGCGCGAAATCACATTAGAGCCACGCCCATTCAGTGTGCGTAGCGGTTACCGCTGTCCTGAGGATGTTGCGTACAGAGAGGTGTAGTAAGCGTTGGCCTCGGCCTCCAGGCACCTGCCGCGTTCGGTGCCCGAAGTTTTTGTCATCAGGAGTTCAAGAAAGGGGCCCAGGAACCGGCCATACTTCTGCAAACGTGCGTAGTCCTTGGAGGCCAGGGCGGCTTCGAGGCTTTCTTGCGTGGCGGAAGTGACCAACTCGATGCGGCCGACGAACACGCGCTCAAGGTGCGCGGGAGCCGGCTGAATAGAAAGCGGGAGTGCAGCGTCAACGAAGGAACGGGGAACGATGTAAAAGAGGCGGCTACCTTCCTGGAACCAGGACTCGCGCCAGGTTTCGAGCATCGCATGGGCTTCGTCCGGAAAAAGACCCTGAGCGACGAGAATGGTCTCCAAATCTATGCGAAGAGAGTCGAACGTACCACTGGTGGAAGGAGTATCCACGGTAGTGGCGTCTCTAAGAGACGGCAAGACTCGGTAGCCGAGCCAGCTGCCGCGCCGCTCGAAGAGGACCAGCACCGGAACTGGAGCAGAAGCTCGGCTCTCAATCCGGATTTTGTTCCCCGTTAACACTTTCGCAGAGAGAGGGGCCTGAAACGAGGTGACGCCTCGATAGAAGAGGAATTTCTCGACTTGCTTCTCGTCCTCTTCGTTAGCGGGAACGCTGACGGCATTGGCTGCGGTGTCGCGGGCGGCGTAATAGTGGCTGGGCTTACTCTCTCTAGGAAAGACAGCTGTCGGATTCGGCGAGACGGTAATCTGCTGCCAGCGAAGTAGAGATGGAGCAAAGTCTGCGCCTTTGATGAACAGCTCGCTCGTGTCGGCTGGCCGAACTTCCGTGGCGTGGGGATACCACTCGGTGAGGCAACCCTTCGAGAAGCTCACACTGACGGAGACGCTGGTTTCTTCCGGCGAGTAGAAATAGATGACCGGAGTCTCCATCCGAACAGTAGCCACCAGGCCACCTTTGAAGCTCGCAAAGCCAAGACGCTCGACGAAGCTAGGCAAGTCGGACTTGTCCGGAAAAGGGCGCCACAACTGGGAGGAGCCGTCAGGGGCTGCGATGGAAGTAAAAGTGCCCCATTCATGAGCGACTAGTGAGCCGGCGACCTGCTTTGCGGCGCGAGAATGCGCGCGAGACGCGACACAGAGAGTCACCGCGAATACGCCGATCGAAAATGCAACGCCAATGCTAGCCCGAGCAGAAATCCTTCCCAGATTGGCGTCGTGACCCGAGTTCATTCTTATTTCTCCGCAACAGTCGTCTTGCTGAGCAGCTCAGCAACGGTTTGACCCTGGTTGCCGAGGAAATGAGCCGAGAGGTTGCGCGCAAGCAGGGGATCATTCTTCGCTCCCGCGATGGCTTTCTCCGCGTGAGCGCGGTGTTCGGCAGCAGGGCCTGAAAGAGTCATGAGCGCCGCGGCGAGTTCCATCTGCGGATCGTTGCCGCGAATGCGCAGCGCTTCCTTCACCAGCCCGTAACCGTCGATATTGGCGGCGGGATTGTTCGGTGCGTCGCCGAGCCACTGCTTGTAGGCTTCGGCAAGATATCCGCTATCGAAGTACGTGAGGCCGCGGGATTGTGAAGGTCGTGCGTCTTTGGTGCTCATCATGATGCGAGTGAGTAGCTGCTTCGCGGCGGCGGGATCCTTGCGGGCGTATAGCGTGGCGCGACGGAGCGTTTCCATGTGCACAAGCACAGTGTCGTCGGCCGCGAGAATGGCGATGGTGTCAGTGGCGAGTTTCGAGGTGTCGTAGGATTCGCTGCCGGAAAGATTCCAGCTGTGGCTGATCCAGGGGAGAGATTTTGCGCCGCCGATATCGAACGGATGGCAGATGAGCGGTGGCCCAGCGAGAACGGCCGTTGTGAGCAAGAGCAAGAGAACAGCGACGGCAGCGAGCCGCAACCGCCTCGGTACCGATGATTTCATGGCCAGCCTCCTTGCGAGTGTGTTCGCGTTCGTCTCAAAAGACGGGAGGAAAGCAGCCAGCGTTAACAGCGCATCGTTTGCTAGGTTCTAGCGGCCAGGCCAGGATTGCTCGAAGCGGCGCCACAGGCTAATGTCGCCAAGATCGAGAGCATTCCACCAGGAGTCGAGCATCGCGCGGTTGAGGTGGAGGATGCCGTCGCGCGTGACGCCGTCCGGCGGAGGAACCAACGCGGCGAGTCGGTCGAAAACAGCGGGACGGTCGGCGTCATCCGCGCGCGACAGGAGATGCCAGAGCGTGAGGCCGTCGTGGACGCGCGCTTCATACAAAATGGTTTGTACAGCGACATGACGTGCAGAGGGAACGTTGCTCTCGTCAAACTGTGAGAGAGCATTGCGGAGGTCCTCTGAGGCGTCCTCGAAATAGGCTGTTCCTGGGCCCAACTGTGGCCGAGTCACTGCGACTGCGCCCGCCGGGATAAAGGATTCCCGGCCGCCGTCGCGAAAACCGACCCAGCCGAGCGTCGTACGCAGAATGCCGCCGCCGGAATCGTCGACCTGAAGGGTGTACATGCAGCCGAGATCAATAGCAACTGCCGACGGCGTATCGACAACAAATTCGCCTGGCGGGGCCCAGATGGCGGCGTGAATCGTTCCCCGGTCGAGCGCAAAGCGCTGCCGGCCTTGGGCGGATTGTAGCAGGCGGAGGCGCGTCGAAGGTTCCAGGTCGAGGCGGCCCACCTCCGCCACCGAAATGCTCGCCGTCGAGCTGCGGTCGGTTTCCAGGGTTTCGCCGACTACCAGACGCGATTTTCTTGTGGCGTCCTTAGCCGAGGCGCCGGCTGGCCTAGCCGAGGTTAGCTCCACCTCCCAGGTCTTTGCCGTGGGTGGAGACGGAAATTTCGACCGCGTCAAAAGCATCCCGAAGACCAGGACGGCCGCGAGCAGAGTGGCCGCAGCAAATCGCGGGACCCAAACCACCGTAGACCACCAAGAGGAGAGTCGGGAAGCGGGCTCGATGCGCGGGAACGACGGCGGCATGAGCTGCGTCGGGCGGAACGTTTCGAGAGCGCGTTCCAGGCGCTGAATCTCGGGATCGGGACGGCCGCTGCGGTCCCACAAGTAGTCGTTGGGTTCGGTGCGTTCGCCGTTCGGTTTGTGTTTCTCGTTCATACCTGCTTACCGCCCACGTTTGGTCTCGCACGTTCCAGCCGCTTGCAGGGTTTTGCTCGCCGCGAGCTTTTCGCGCAATTGCTGCATCCCGCGGTGCAGATTCACTCGTACGGAGCCCGGGAGAAGCCCCGTGCGTTCGGCGATCTCCGGGCCGTTTAGACCTTCGACCAATCGCAAGGTCAACGTCTCGCGATATGCTTCCGGCAGGCTGCGAATGCATTCGAGGATTTCCGCGGCCTCGCGAGCGCCCGAGGTGGTGCCCGGCGCAGCTTGCTCGTCTGGGTCGACAGCGGCATCGCGGCTTTCGGCGCGCGTCTGGGCCCGCCGATGAAAGTCGATGGCCATGTTGCGCGCAATCGCGGCCAGCCAACCGCCGAAGCGCGAAGCCTCGCGCAATCCGCGCAGGCGGGGAAGTGCGCGCAGAAACACGTCCTGGACGAGATCCTCGACATCGGTGGCATGGATTCGGCTCAGAAGCACACCGTGCACCATTCGTGCGTAACGCTGATAAAGCTGGCCGAAGGCCTCTGTATCGCCCTGCTGCGAGGCCCGCACCAGAGCCGCGTCAGAATCCTGCACAATGGCCGGCGTTTCCGTCACCAGGGGCTGCTCCAGAGCTGCGGCGAATTCCAGTGTACCGTGCATGGCTCACGCCGTGGCCACACGAGTCTCCTGGAGCTATAGACGAGTAGCGCTCGCCGAGCGTTAACAGCGTCGCCTGAGGCCGCAGCAGGCAAGCTTGCCGGTTACGGCCTGCCTCCACTACAGTGAAGCGTGCCATGTCTGAGATTCCCTTTGACCCGCATCCGCTGCTGAAGAGCGGCCACGCGCAGACGCTTGCGGCGGCTTTCGTGCCGCGGCGATTCAACTTGCCACGCGCGGAGAACAGGCTGTTCCAGGTGGACGCATGGTCGAAGCTGCTGGCGCAATGCCAT
>Ga0066903_100006748_pt1 | contig 10273 bp, 11 predicted proteins | sample PanSoiMetaGPlot1_FD_67491 | JGI IMG/M metagenome (GOLD analysis project Ga0066903, IMG submission 67491) | Tropical forest soil microbial communities from Panama analyzed to predict greenhouse gas emissions - Panama Soil - Plot 1 (version 2) | ecosystem: Environmental > Terrestrial > Soil >... | reverse complement strand
AGAAGTCAGCTTGTGGAGCCTGAACGAAAGCGAGTTTCCGCTCGATCCTTTGTTTTTTATGCAGCGCGCTTTCGAAGGGGATATTCCACCAATTGTCATTAGGACATCCCCTAAACATCAGGACCGTTTCGGTGGGGTGAAGATGGCGCGCGGACGCGCTCATGTCTCATTTTACTTCCAGTGGAAAGACCCTGTCGATCTGGCGGGAGCAATCTGGTTGGATCATATCCCTACTCGAGCGGAACTCGCCTACGCTATCGACCAGATTTCGCTCTGGTGCATGGAAGCGACCTGGGAAATCAGTCGGCACGTGGAAGCCGAGACTTTCGAAGAACTCATGGAGCGCATCGACGAAGTCGAAACCGATTTGATGGAACTCGAGCGCCGCCAGGCAAACGCCTTTGACGCCTTCTGCGCTGAGATTGTCCAGGCAATCAAAGACAACAGACTAAAAACGTGATTGATTTGACTTAATTTGGTTTGGTCACCAAAAAGCCGCCCGAAGAGCGCTAGCCACTGTATCCGCGTCTTCGGGCGGTACTTCTTTTTCTATGAACCTATCCCTTGATAGCCTGCTGGAGTTGGCCGGCAACCATGCCAGGACAGTGCTCGTGGAAGCAAAGCAGCGCAGCATGATGCCTACGTGGCTCCTGATAAACCAGACCGCTAACGTGATGATTGTCGGAACTCCGTGGGAAAATGACGACGATAAAGCGCGAGTACGCAAATTGATGCGCGCCCATATGAAAAAACTCGCTGTCGTGGCGTATAGTTTTGTCACCGAAGCTTGGCAAGTAACGATAGAGCGCGATGAAATTGATCTCGCGAGGATGACCGTTTTTGACGAAATGCGTCGACCAAGCCATCGCGGCGACAGAGAAGAAGTGGTCATGGCTTGCGCGGCGACGGCAACCGAGGTCAAATGGCGCACGTGGCGCATTGTTCGCGAAGCGACCACTGAACGGATTGTCGATCTAAAGGAAAAGCCGTTCTCAACCAGTGCAAACCCGCCGCAAGGCTGGTTATGTGAAATGCTCAAATGACGACGTCGATCTTCATCAAAGGTTGCCGGGAACAACTCGATTACCTGTACTACTGTTTGCGAGCGCTCAAAAAAAATCTCGCCGAATGGGAGCACAGCGACATCGTGGTCAAACTCGATCCGGACTGCGAACCCCATGTCGCCAATTGGGACTTTGACCATGTCCTCTATCGCTACGAAACACCGTGGGAGGACAGATACGCTCATGCCCTATGGAGCAAAGCGTGCGCCGACCAGTCGCTCGGCGGCGACCTGATTTTATTGGTCGATTGCGACACCTTTCTTTCAGCACCGGTAGCGCTGGCGGACTACGTCAAAAACGGCTCAGTCGCCTTGCAGTATCTGCCGTGGGACATCGAGCGGGACGCCGGTCAGAAAGTGGCGCTCGAACTGTGGCCCAGAGTCGTCAAAGCATCCACTGGGCTGGATCTGCCAGTCGATTACATGGTCACCAGACCCTGGCTCTACTGGCGCTCGACCTTTGCCGGCGCGCGCGGCTTGGTCGAAACGCACCAGAAAAAAAGCTTTTACGCCGCTTGCTTTTCTCAGGCCTATTACGACTGGACCCGCTATCCGCTCCATCCCTTTACCTTTTGTGATCTCGAAACCTTGGGGCTCTACGGCGCCTTGTACGAACCGCATAAATATCGTTTAACCGATTTTCGCGCCCACATGTGGCCCGAACCCTTTATCGATCTCTGGAGTCATACTCCGTTTAATAGCGTCAAAGCGAAACTCGACTCGCTTCTTACCCAAAATGAAGAAACACCAATTTCGCAGCTTTAAGGAACGCACCGGCAAAGATCCGGCGACGGTTTCCAATGCTCAGTACTTCGCGCAACGCCAGAGGGTCGCGCCACCCTGGTTCGTCATCGCGCGCGAAGCCGCCCGCGGCGTGCCGCTGGAATCGATCAGCCGCCGATACCGGATCAGTATCGATACCCTCACAAAACGGCTCCAGTTAGCGCTATGCGCCAATCCTGACGAAGGCACGATTGACGGAGCGGTGGTTACCACTGGCGGCGAACGTTTAAGTGTCCGCAACGAGGTCGAAATCCGGAAATTATCGGAGAAAGTCCGAAGCGACCTCGCCAGCGTCATGGACCGGCTCTCGACTCAGTTCCGCCGGAACGCCGACGCGTGCGAAGAAGTCAATGTCAAAGAGTTCGCAACCCTGGTCGACACGGGGAATAAGCTATTCGGATGGCACGCCCAGAAAGAGCCATTTACCCCGGTGCCGCAACCGACTCATGCGGTCAATGTGGCCTTGATCCAGACTAGCCCAGAGGAACTGAAAGCTATGGGAGGAATCGAGGAACGCTAAACAGCCCCGAAGTTCTTGGCAATAACTCCGAGGCTGCGACATTTCGCCCCACAGCATTCTGTCTATGCGATCTTACCACGTTCGGCTTCCATAATCGCCGCGAAAAACGGGTACGCCTGCTGCGGCACGACAGCGTTTCCTAAGGCTTTAAGGCGGTGTGATCGATTCGGGATTCGTTCGGTCGTAAGCGGGTGTGGCCAATCGGAAAACCCATTAAAACTTCCACGAATTCCGGCGAGAGACTCCCCTGACCCATTTGTCCCGCCACTTCCGATAACGGACGCGAGTTGCCTTGGTTCCCGTGACTGGTACTCTTCCAGTCGCGCTCGGTCGGTGTCGGCCAGAGCTTCGGCGTCACTACCTGATCGTTGAGCGTCAGCGCATGACCCTGCCTCAACCTCTTCTCCCCATCGTCGCTCCCTCTTTGGCAATTGGCATCCGGCGTGCGCCACAACCGCATCCCCGCCCGCACCATCACTTCGTCCCGCAACTTGCTCGGCCTCGTTATCGGCGTTCCGTTCTCCTTGCCATTCCGCCGCGAAGAGATTGCAATCTCCCGGTCCAATTGTTCCTGATCCTTGGGCGGCATCGCATCTGTTGTCATCGGCGTTTGCCACAATGAACACTCGGTATCGGAGGTGCTTTGCCCCAACTGCGTTAGCTGGTACGCGGAACAGCCGAACTTTGTATCCAAGCGTTCCCAGACGTAGCAGTATTCCTCCGAACTCGTCCAAGCTGAGGATTCCATCAGGATTTTCGAAAAGGCACCAAGCGGGCTGGACGACTCCAACAAGAGAGCACACTGTCTCCCACTTCCAACGGTGATCTTCTTTGCCTCGTCGCTTGCCGGCAAGACTTGCGGGTTGGCATGGAACTCCTCCAGTGAGAACAGTAATTTTTCCTCGGAATTGTTCGAAGTTTTCGATTCGGTCAACATCGCCAATATTTGGAACTTGAGGCCACCATTGTTGAAGAATCGCGCTACAATATGGCTCTGTTTCAGCAAACGCTAGAGTTTGAAATCCGGCCCAACCTGCGGCAATCGTAAAGCCCCCAATTCCCGAAAAAAGATCGAGATGAGTTAGTATCACTGGGCGGCCTTTCGCAGTGACTGTCCCACCGAAAGCTTGGTCGTAAGTGTTTCCAAAAACTGGTGACGTTCGCGGCTCTTGTCGCTGCATTTCCCGTTACCGGCGAGTAGCCGGTGATATTCAAGATGCGCTTTGAGCAATCCAAGCAAGTAACCAATTTCTTCTGACTCTAAATCGATTCTCATCTCACATCCTTGTAAGTCGAACGGGAAAGTAGCTGGTGCAAACTGTTGCGGCTGATTCCAAACAGTGCGCTCATGAAATGGCGGGTGAAACCTTCCCGGCGCATCTGGCGCACCAATAGGACTTGGTACGGCTGGAGTTTACGCGGCGTTTTCATTCGGAGGCCAGATGTCCGAAGTTTTTCGACAACCACATGCTGATAAAGTCCTTGGCGTCCTCGTAACTGTAAAGCGTGTAAGAAGGCATCCTCCTGGCACCGTGCCGGCGCTGGACACGCTCTTGATCGGCTGAGAGCGAGCCGCCCTCGACTTTGATTTCCACGAGCAGATAGCGATCTTCGAAAAACACCGTGAAATCTTCCCAGCCAGGTTCGAGATCTTTTACCTTCCGTCGGCAGGGAGCGTGAATGAACTCCAGTTCGTTACGTGAGAGCCAGGCGATCAGGTGTTCGTGTTCCTTCACCTCCGTGCCTCGGAGCGCTTGAGCCGTGCGTTCCGCGCTAGTTTTGATTTTCAGCTTCGCCCGATCCGCCGGATCGATCAGTCCTTGCTGACGCGTGGATAGTTCCGCTAATTTGATGCCCATGAGTTGCTTACGAGAGACCACAAACGTTGAGCGATTTCAAGGCAGATCCAGAGCAATCCGTACAAAAGGAGCAGCAAAAGTATCAAGAACAGTGTAAAGCGGATCTTAGACACGTGACAGGCAAGCAAAACAAGCAAAAACCTAATCGAGGCATGTCGATGGCTGAAGAACGTAGGAGGATCGATGCAGCGCTCAAGCGTAAGGGGCTCGAGTACGATCCGAGAGGCGATCGAGTAAGCTTCAAACGTCGTAGAGGCAAATGAACGTCACGCGTCAGCTCGAAGCTCTCTTTTGACGGATTCAAACACATACTGCCAGGCGATCTTCTCGTCGGCGGTCAGGTCATCCCAACTCGGGTGCTGCAAATGATTCAGGCACTCGCAGAACGCTGAATAAGCGATCTCTCCCGGCGTCATGGCCTGAATTCCTCGGTACGGGCAACTGCAGCCAGAATCTCGTCAAACTCGTTGTAATCAAGGGTCAGGATTAGTTCGCGTTTAGGCTCTTTAACCCAGAAATTGATCTGGTCAGAGTTGATGTCCACGTCACAGTTTTCCAGTTCTACGGTAGTATGCGTCATTTTATGGAGTGGTGTAGGTAACTTCGTTGGATGGCACGCTCTGCCCGTTCGAATTGACTGCTGTCACATAGAAGAAGTAGGTGGTGCCGCTGGTTAGGATGACCGTGGTTGTCGTCACATTAGGAAGCGCGGTTTGTTGATTCTCGCCGCCTGAGGTGAATCCCGTCCACAGCACGTACCCGGTTACCGAAGGATCATTGGGCGGGTCCCACGCAAGCGTGATGGTTGGTGGTGGCGGGAGCGGTGTGGCAGTCGGCGAAGGAGTGGGAGCAGGAGTAGGGCTGGGAGTAACAGTGGGTATGGGAGTGGAGCTTGGCGAAGGTGTCGGAGTGGGTTTTCCATGTCCATGTCCCGGTTTGGTTTTTGCTGATGGAGCACAAAGGGAGCCTAGGAAAATCAGGATGCTGATTAGAGCAAAAGAGATCAGCCCCCTAAGAGCTTTGTTGTTGCTGGACATTGACGGTGACCCCGGCAGGCGCGCTAATCTCTACGGTCACGATCAGGTTCTGGTCCGGAGGTGGAACTGGAGCACCTTCTGATCCACTCCACTCGGCTGAAAGTTGCGCTTCATCATAAGGGTACGCATTCATGTCGCAGGGTCCGCACCCGGCAGCTTGGTGTGGCTCTGGACCGACGCTTCCGTCCGAAAACTGCCATGCCCACGGCATTTTCCATGCCGACGGCCAACTCGGGCTGGTCCCGTACTGGCATAACCACAATCGGTGCTGCCCCCAGAAAGGGTCACTCGTGGAGTCTCCCAGCCGTTCCTTGATCCAGTTTCCGGCGTAAATGACGCACTGGTTGGGACGAGATAAATTCTCTTCGACACTCGTGATCCATTCCTTGGCCTGGGCTAAAGTCATGGTTGAATTGCCGTAGTCTTCCAGATCCAGACAAATGAGATCGTCGCTTGTGGGCAGAGCGTAGGACAAAAAGTTCTCTACCTGGCCTTGGACACTTCCCGCTTCTCCGAAGTGATAGGCACCCCACAACATTCCAGCGGCGTAACAGGCCGCGCGCGCTTCGCCATAGGTTGGGTCCTGGTAGCCTGTATCCTGGGTTGCCTTGTAGATCAACCCCACACAACCACTGTCGGCGAGGGCGTTGAGATCCGCCGGCCATTCGTAATGACTAAGGTCCGGAAAAAAAACTTGGTTCGGTTTCCAACTACGTTTCATAATCCTATTCGAATAGATCCGGTTACACTGTTGCTTTCGTAATTTCTTCTGCCCAATTGCCCGTTGTATCCAAGGCTTACGGAGACCCGTTCGGTGAGTTGATAAGAGATTCCGGCGCTCACGACGGCACTGTCATGTCCCAGGCTGGTGCCAGCTATCGAGGTCGAAGCTTGAGGGATCGAGACCAGATTGACGGTGGTGAACGTAGTCGTGTCCTTGTACTCATGTTCCCAGGCCGCGCTGACTTTCAGAGTGACCTTCTTGATTGAATAGGAGGCATCGAACCCCAAGTCCGACACGAGTGAACTATTGCTGCCTCCCTGAACCGTGACCGGCGCATTACTGCCATTCTCGCTGAAGGAAGGGTTGCCGCTTAAGGCGTACTGCAAGAGGCAAAAGGGTCCAACGGTCAAGTTGCCAAAGGTCTTATTATACCCGCCTTGCGTAATCTCACTGAAGAACCAGCCGGCTCCATTGGCTTTTGCCACTCCACCAAATCCATTTCTGGTGGTGGTAAAACCGTCGCCTCCCCCGATTGCCGTCTGATTGATGTACCAGCCGCCACTGAACGCTATTCCGTACACGCCACCCCAACCGGCATTGGCGCTTAAATCATCGCTCTTTGTGTGGTTATATCCGCCGGCCATTCCCAGTATGAAGTGATCACAGAAACGATGATCCAGAGCGGCAATCATGCTGCCGGTCGTTACTCGTGAAGTGTTCGCTTCCTTGGTAGAATTGCCGCTGGCTTCTGCCCATAGACCAATCTCCCTGCCGCCGTATCCGATCCGGTCCAAGAGAATCGAACGCAGGATTAGGAGATCGCTCAAAGTGAGTTCGCGTTGACTCGATAGACGGTTGGCGGTGCGCGCGAATCTCGGAATCAAAGAATTCGGGTTTTGCCCTGGAGCCAGAGTGATAGAGCCTCCTCCAAACGAAGGTCCGTTTCCCTGGTTGCCTTGGTTCCCCTGTCCGTTGCCGCCAGTAGGTATGTTACCCTGGCCTGGATTGCCAGGTTGCGCTCCAAGGATTGAGCCGGTCACCAAAAACAAGACAACCAAAATTTTGCAAAAAAAAACGACCGGGGGACCCTGTGGATAACGTGTGAATAACTCGAGGGGTGGGGACGGTCGGCTTGCCCAGAAAAGAATTACTTTTTTCATCGTGCCGCGCGCTCCTCGCGATATTTGAGCACCGCATCGACGCCGGCCGAGTCGGCAGCGCGCTCGAACTCGCTCTTCACTTGCTTGTTCTGATCCTCCATGGATTGGGAAGTGAACTCCGGGTTCTGGATCGCCTCGGCTAGCTGGCTCTTGAGTTCAACTCCTCTGGCTTCGTGGTAGACGTGGAGTTCGGCTGGGCTGATCGCCACGCCGTCGATCTTTTTCGTGTAGCCGGGAAGCTGAATGTGGAGCCCCGTGTGCTCGATGTATTCCCAGACCGGGTCGTGCTGGTAAAACTTCGGCTCGATGGGAGTAGCGCCTGTCTCACTGATCGGCACAAAAGGGAGGCGAGCCAAGGGCGGGTTGGTCACCGGTTCACCCAGGATATTGAGCTTGGGCTGGAGGAACATCGAGTTCACGACTGGGATATTCCGGATGAAAATCGAACTCAAGTCTTTGGCTTCGAACTGGCGAGGATCAATCAGTCGGTAGGATTGGCGCCAGAAGGTGCCACCGACTGGAGTAAGGGCGAATTGGGACACGGTCTGGGCGACTTGGTTCTCGATCCGGTTAAGCTTTTCTGAAGTCGACCCTGGTCCGGCCATCGACAGACTGGTCGCCAGTCCCTGCAAAGGACCGGTGTCGGTGGCGATGGCACCGATGGCAGCGCCACCAGCCGATAGTGCGGCGGCGAAGTACGATCCGGCATCGGTGGGGTAGTTGGAAGTGTAGCGCATGTAATCCGCTGCCGCACCGGGGATACCGAACATGGCTTTAAGAGGTGTGTCGCCGTAGCTCCACCGGGTGTTGCCAACCTTGATAGTGTACGGAAGGAAGCCTTCGGCATGCGCGACGTCCCGCCCGCCACCAGTCGGTGGACCTTCGCCCGTGATCCAGAAGAACGGGTCGGGATTATCCTTGTTCATGGCGAGATAGGCGCCGATCGCGCCCATCGCTGCCGTGCCGACCATCCCTTTCATGAACTGTTCGCGCGCCATGTAGCGCATCTCGCGATCGGAAATCTCGCCGCGTTCAGCTTTTTGCTGCCAGCCGGGGATCTTGCCGTAGTAATCTCGAATTCCTTTTTCGGGTTCCATGCGAAGCAGCCTGCCTAGGGGAGTGTCCGCAATGGTGTCCCGCCCACGCCACACTCCCATCGGTGTCCAGGTAAGGAACTCGTTGGCGACGTTCATCGGCAACTTGTTAAAGGGAATCACCAAGGTAAGCGCCGGGTTTTTCTGTCGCATATCTTGGAGCCCTCTGGAAATGACTCCCATAAAACCCGGCACATCTTCGCGGAACGCCGCGTGGATACCGAGACGTTGCGCCTGGTCCGCTATCGATCGGAGTGCCTCGGTCTCAGAGTCGGCGATTGCGGTGTCCGGATTGTCGCTGGTGCTTTTGAGCTGGTCCAAGATCTCTTGTTCCCGGACCTTGCGCGTTCGCTCATCGAAACCCCAGCGTGCCTGTTCCTCCAGGGATTGACGGTTAGCGGCGGCGATCTTTTCTTCGGTGCCGTAAACGGCTTGGTCAGCGAAGCGGGTAGCGTCGGCACCGTGATAACCCAGTTCCTCGGCCAGGCGTCCCGCAAGGTGCCGTTGCATAGCGGCTTCCACTCCGCGCACGCTGAAAGTTTCCAGACTCATCAGGGCGCGCGTCACGTACTTGTAATTGTTCAGGTAGCCGAGGCGCCCCTCGATGGGAGTAGCTTCCAGTGCGGAACGGAATGGGAGGGTATCCGCAGCCGCATGCAGCTCCCGTATGGGGCTGATCCCGGTCTGCATGACGTAAGGGATATCTGTGCGAACGGCGCGTTGGAACCCTTGGATCATCGCCATGTGCGACGCGCCGAACCCTGCCCAATCACCGGTACGGATGGTGTCCGGGAGCACGTTCGCATAAAAGGTGAGCGCCTTGTTAATAGCGTTCATCAGAAAGTAGCTAGCGTGAGATACTTCGCCTGTGAGCATCCCGCTCATGTACATCGCTTCGAGCTGGCGCCCTTTGATCCGCCCTGGACTCTGACTTTTCTGGAGCATGTCCTCGATCTGGGCTTCCCACTTGTCGCGTACGGAAGGCGAGGCGACCCCAGCATCACGCATCTGCTGGAGCATATCGCCGGCACTCTTGATCCCCTGAAGCGTTTCCGGTGTCCAACTTCCCACGTTGAACCGCGATGCGATTAGATTCAGATATTCGGAATTGTCGAACCCGCCCAACGCGAGTCCGTCGATCAAGCGAGCCAGTTCACCCTTGGCAGGTTTGCCACCTTGCTTGGGTGTCATCGAGTCAATCGTCCGCTGGAGCGCCGCGCCTTGTTCCTCTTTCAGGATTGATCGGTAAAGGTTATCAAAACTCTGCTGGACCCGGAGCGCCATCCCGGATTCCCAGCCGAAGACATCGGTCAGACTGCGAGCCAAATCGAATCCGATCCGGTCTTGGGTCGAGTAATGCTTGAGGATCAGGTCGCTGAGTTTGTTGCTTTCACCGATGACGCCCCGCACACCTTTCTCGCCGAATGGTTCGGCCAGCGCCCGGTCAAGGTTAGCGAAGAACACGCCATTAGGATTCTCGGTCTTGAGCTGGTCAACCGTGGCGGTCCACGTCCGGTTGAACATATCGATATTGGAAAGAATGTTCCGGATCGATTCGGTTGGGGAAACAGCAGCGCGCTTTGGTCCGCTCTCCGGGATCTCGACTCCTTGGACGATAGCTTCCTGGATGCGAGTTTGAAAAGTGTTAAAGAGTTGCTGGAGCAGCGGGCGATCAGCATCGTTAAACCCGGCTCGAGCGAAGTTAGAATCGACCGCCTCAGCAACGGAACGGATGTAACGCTCAGCCAACGTGGTCGGATCTTTAAGCGCTGCCTGGGTCTGGACCGTCTCGCGCATCCCTTGCCGCAGGGCGATCCGGTTCGCCAGGCGTTGGGCCGCTTCCAGGGTAATCCGCTTAATCTGGCTGGCGGCATTCGTGACGGCCGCGCTCTTACCTAGTGCCGCTTGTTGTTGCTTGGCCAGTTGCGCCCGCAGCTTGCCGACTTCCTGGCTACCATCCGTGAACCGTTTCTGGTCGGCAAGTTCCTGGGCGACACCCGTCACGCGTTCCTGCATCGTCTGGTTGAACCGGT
>Ga0066903_100006747_pt1 | contig 10273 bp, 4 predicted proteins | sample PanSoiMetaGPlot1_FD_67491 | JGI IMG/M metagenome (GOLD analysis project Ga0066903, IMG submission 67491) | Tropical forest soil microbial communities from Panama analyzed to predict greenhouse gas emissions - Panama Soil - Plot 1 (version 2) | ecosystem: Environmental > Terrestrial > Soil >... | reverse complement strand
GCTAAAGCCGTAAAAGAAGTCAAAGCCGGCAAGGTGGAATTTCGTGTCGATAAGACTGGGATAATTCATGCTCCTGTGGGAAAAATCGAATTCACAAAGGATCAATTGGCTGAAAACGCCCATACGCTCATTGACTCAGTGATCAAGGCGCGTCCGGCAGCACTTAAGGGTAAGTACGTCAAGCGCATCACTATAGCGTCGACGATGAGCCCGGGCGTCGATCTGGATTTGGTAGCCCTTGACGCGAAGTAAGAGGATCAATCATGAAGTCCAAAGGTAAAAAGAAGGAAGAACTCGACGATCTCCAGAAGGATCTGAACGAGGCTAAAAACCTGTTTGTCGCGCAGTTTCAGGGCATCACCGTAGCCCAGGATACCGAGTTGCGGATGAAGATCCGGGATACCAAGAGCAAATACCGCGTCATCAAAAACACGCTTGCCAAGAAGGCTGCGCAAGGCACTCCGGCCGAGGCCGTTACAAAATCGTTCGACGGCCCCACGGCCATCGCTTACAACGCCAGCGATCCGGTGTCACTCGCAAAAGCACTCACGGCTTACGCGAAGGCGAATCCCGTGTTCGTCTTCAAGGCAGGACTGGTCGAAGGCCGCGTTATCAACCTGGCGGACATCACCAGCATTGCGGCGATGCCTTCGAAAGAAGAACTCATCGCAAAAGTCCTCTTCTTAATCAATGCGCCGGCTCAACGATTGGCGATCGTTGCCAGCGGCGTTGCTCGGAATCTGGCCGTTGTCATGAAGCAGGCGGTCGAGCAGAAGAAATTTCACGAGTAATTGGGGTAGCGGCTTGCCCGTGATCCAAAAAAGTTTATTTATGTTAGGAGATACCAATGTCTAAGGTTCAAAGCATTATCGAAGAGATCAAGGGATTGTCGCTGCTCGAAGCTTCCGAATTGGTCAAAGGCCTGGAAGAAGCCTTTGGCGTCAGTGCTGCTGCTGCGACCGTGGCCGCCGCTCCTGCCGCGGGTGGCGGTGGTGCGGCTGCGGCAGCGCCCGCGGAAGAAAAAACTGAGTTCAATGTTATTCTCACTGCAGTAGGTGGCAACAAGATCGGCGTCATTAAGGTTGTTCGCGAAATCACAAGTCTTGGCTTGAAAGAAGCCAAGGATCTAGTCGAAGGCGCACCAAAACCAATCAAAGAAGGTGTGAATAAAGACGAAGCCGAGAACATTAAGAAGAAGTTTACGGAAGCCGGCGCGACAGTTGAGATTAAGTAGGGCTTTGTCCTGCCAGTCATCATGGCAAGAGCGGGACGAGACTCGAATGTAGCCTCGAATTTCACAAGCTGACTCGAAGGGCGTAGTCCGCCCACGGGCCGGCCTATTTGTCTTTCTGGCGTGGGGGAACCAGCCAGAAGCGAATCAAGAAGGCGCGAAGCGCTGTACCGCAGGTGGCCTGGCTGGTGGGCCCGACGTTAAAGAAAGACGTGGGGGAACCAGCCAGAAGCGAATCAAGAAGGCGCGAAGCGCTGTACCGCAGGTGGCCTGGCTGGTGGGCCCGACGTTAAAGAAATGGAGTAATTGAGAAAAATGGCGGAAACCAAAACGACGACCTCGAGAGACAGAACGAATTTTTCGAAAATCCGGACAGCGATCCAGATTCCCAATCTTATCGAGGTACAAAAGAATTCCTACGAACGGTTCCTCCAGATGAACATGCTTCCGGAGGAGCGCGACGATACCGGCCTTCAGGCTGTGTTCAATTCCGTCTTTCCGATATCCGACTTCCGTGGTGTTTCTACACTCGAATTTATCAGCTACTCGATCGGGAATTGGGAGTGCAAATGCGGAAATTTGAAGGGCCTCCACCATCTCCGAAGCACTTGCAAGTCCTGCGGCGCCACTATCGCGACAAACCCGTTTCAGTCGGAACCGACGGTCATGTGTCCGAAATGCGGCACGACCAACAAGAATCAGGTCACTTTTTGTAATAAATGCGGAGACCCGGTTCAACTGAACCTGAAGTATGACGTGGCGGAATGCCAGGAGCGCGGCATGACGTACGCCGCGCCTCTCAAGGTCATTATCCGCCTGACCATCTTCGATAAGGATCCAGACACAGGCGCGAAAACGATTCGCGATATTAAAGAACAGGAAGTGTATTTCGGTGAGATCCCACTGATGACGGAGAACGGCACGTTCATCATTAATGGAACGGAGCGCGTCATCGTCAGTCAGTTGCATCGCAGTCCCGGCGTGTTTTTCGAGTCGACTCCGAGCAAGAGCTACTTTTTGGGCAAGATCATTCCGTACCGCGGGTCATGGGTGGAGTTCGAGTATGAAACGGCGAAGAACATCCTGTATGTCCGTATCGATCGGAAGCGCAAATTCCTGGGGACCATCTTCCTTCGTGCTCTCGGCCTAAAGAACGAGAATCTGAGAACGGATGATGGAATCCTGCGAACTTTCTATGACACGGATCGGCTTTCCATCGAGGGTAAGAAGATTTACTGGAATACCTCCGACAACATTGTCGGCCTGAAGGTTTCCAAGGACATCGTTAATCCGAAAACGAAAGAAGTTCTTGTTCACGCCGGCAAGAAAATCACAACTTCGGTTTACAACCACATCAAACAGGCGAAGGTCGAGCGCTTCGAGGTCAATCCGGAAGACTTGGAAGGAGCGTTCGCCGCGGCGGACGTCGTCGATACGAACACGGGTGAAGTCATCGTCGAAACCAATAGCGAATTAACGCAGAACATCATCCGCCAGATCATCGATGCCGGTGTTCCGGAAGCGATCGTATTCTTTCCAGAGCGCGACGATATCGGTGTTGTTCTCAGCCAAACGATGCGTAAGGACACGATCAAGACCACGCAGGAGGCGTTGATCGAAATCTATCGGAAGCTTCGGCCTGGCGATCCGCCGACACTCGAAACTGCTACCGCTCTGTTTGAAGGAATGTTCTTCGACGCGCGAAAGTACGATTTCTCGAAGGTTGGCCGGCTGAAGTTCAACATCAAGCTGGATCTCTCTACTGCACTTGACCAGCGTGTGCTCGAAGCCGCCGATTTCAACGCAGTCATTTCTTATCTGCTCAAGCTGCGCAAAAATATCGGTCAGGTGGACGATATCGATCACCTCGGGAACCGGCGCGTTCGCGCTGTCGGCGAGTTGCTCGAGAACCAATTCCGCATCGGTCTGGTTCGCATGGAGCGGGCTATCAAAGAAAAGATGTCCGTGTACCAGGAAATGGTCACGGCCATGCCGCACGACCTCATCAACGCCAAGCCCGTTATCGCAGCAGTCCGTGAGTTTTTCGGATCATCACAGCTCTCGCAGTTCATGGATCAGACCAATCCGCTTTCCGAAATTACGCACAAGCGGCGCCTCTCCGCATTAGGACCGGGCGGTCTGTCGCGTGAGCGGGCAGGATTCGAAGTTCGCGACGTGCATCCGACGCACTACGGACGTATTTGCCCGATCGAGACACCGGAAGGTCCGAATATCGGACTCATTTCATCGCTGAGCTGCTACGCGCGCATCAACGACTACGGATTCATCGAGAGTCCTTATCGCAAGGTGAAAAACGGCAGAGTGGTCGACTATGTCACCGTCATCAGCGCCGGGGACTCGAAGTTCAAAGTGACTGACCATGTCGAGCGTGAGGCAGTCGAGGCGGAGAACGAAGATCTGAAAGCCAGAAAGAAGAAGCGGGCCGAGTATCTGCCGTACTCTTTCTATCTTTCCGCCTGGGAAGAGGATAAATATCTCATTGCCCAGGCCAACGAAGAAATGGATAAGAACGGCCGCCTGACGCACGAACTTGTCAACGTCCGGCAGGCCGGTAACTTCGTACTCAAGCATCGAAATGAAGTGGATTACGTTGACGTGTCGCCGAAACAGCTGGTTTCGGTTGCGGCGTCGCTGATTCCGTTTCTCGAAAACGATGACGCAAACCGCGCGTTGATGGGGTCGAACATGCAACGCCAGGCTGTGCCGCTGCTCCGTACGGCGGCGCCGCTGGTCGGAACCGGAATGGAAGAGATCACGGCACGTGATTCCGGTGCCGTTATCGTCTGCAGACGCAATGGGACTGTCGACTCTATCGATTCCGAACGCATCATCGTTCGCGTAGAATCCGCCGAGGATGGCCATTTTTCACGTGAAGTCGGCGCCGACATTTACACCTTGACGAAGTTCAAGCGTTCCAACCAGAACACGTGCATTAATCAGAAGCCGATCGTTCGTAAAGGTGATCGCGTGACAAAAGGCCAGGTACTCGCGGACGGGCCATGCACCGAAAAAGGAGAACTCGCTCTTGGACGCAACGTTCTCGTCGCGTTTATGCCATGGCGCGGTTACAACTTTGAAGACGCGATTCTCGTTTCCGAGCGTCTCGTTAAAGACGACTACTACACTTCGATCCACATTGAGGAATTCGAGATCGAAGCACGGGATACGAAGCTCGGACCTGAAGAAATAACGCGCGACATTCCGAACGTCAGTGAATCGTTCCTCAAGGATCTCGACGAAGCCGGCATTATTCGGATCGGCGCTTACGTGAAGCCCGGAGATGTGCTCGTCGGTAAAGTTACACCGAAGGGTGAAACGCAACTGACCCCTGAAGAGAAACTGCTTCGAGCCATCTTCGGTGAGAAAGCCGGCGACGTAAGAGACGCTTCGCTGATCTGTCCGCCGGGCATTGAGGGCATCGTCGTAGACGTGAAAATCTTCTCGCGCAAAGGCGCTGAGAAGGATGAGCGCGCGAAGATGATCGAGAATATGGAGATCTCGCGGCTGGAGAAAAACCTTCGCGATGAGATCCGAATTCTCACCGACGAGCGCAACAAGCGCCTCGTGTCCCTCCTGGAAGGAAAGGTCGTCGCCAACGAACTCGTGCACGAACGAACCGGCCGAAAAATCGTAGCCAAAGGCACGGAGATGACGACCGACGTCATTGAGAACCTTTCTTTACGCGAGTTGTTGAAGCTGAAGTTCAAAGACGGAGCAAACCCGCACGATCAAATCCAGGAAATCGAAGAGATGACCACGCGTCAGATCGACGTTCTTCGCAAGATTCACGAGGAACGAATTTCCAAACTCCGCCGCGGCGACGAATTGCCGCCGGGTGTGATCAAGTTGGTCAAGGTTTATGTCGCGATGAAGCGCAAGCTGTCGGTAGGAGACAAGATGGCCGGCCGCCACGGCAACAAAGGGGTGATTGCGCGAATTCTTCCTGAAGAAGATATGCCGTATCTTCCGGACGGGACTCCAGTGGAAATCGTGCTGAACCCGCTCGGTGTGCCATCCCGAATGAATGTGGGACAGATTCTGGAAACCCATCTCGGGTGGGCTGCCCACGCGCTCGGTATGTGGTTCGCGACACCCGTGTTCGATGGGGCGACGGAATCCGAAATCAAGGGGATGCTGGAGAAGGCGAATCTGCCGAAAACCGGTAAGACCCGCCTCTACGATGGTATGACCGGCGTGCCATTCGAGCAGGAAGTCACTTGTGGCTACATTTATATGTTAAAGCTGTCGCACCTTGTGGATGACAAGATCCACGCGCGATCCATTGGTCCCTACTCACTTATTACGCAGCAGCCTCTTGGCGGTAAAGCGCAATTTGGTGGACAGCGTTTCGGAGAGATGGAAGTGTGGGCGTTGGAAGCATACGGTGCCGCTCACATCCTCCAGGAACTGCTCACGGCAAAGTCCGATGACGTGTACGGAAGAACGAAGATTTACGAGGCAATTGTGAAAGGTGAAGCTGCAATGGAGCCGGGCGTACCGGAATCATTCAACGTTTTGATCCGCGAGCTGCAGAGCCTCTGCCTCGATGTCGAACTTATGAAGCGGAAACCGACTGCGTAGGCCGCGCAGTCAGGAGGTATTTAAATTGATTAGATCGAATCCTTATGATCGGGCGGCGTCAATCGCCGATTTTGACAGCATCCGGATCAGTTTGGCTTCCCCTGAAAAGATTCGTTCTTGGTCTCATGGCGAAGTAACCAAGCCTGAGACCATCAACTATCGAACCTTCAAGCCGGAGAAGGACGGGCTCTTCTGCGCGCGCATTTTCGGCCCGGTAACGGATTGGGAATGCCTCTGCGGCAAGTACAAACGCATGAAGCATCGCGGAGTCATCTGCGACAAGTGCGGTGTTGAAGTCACGCTTTCCAAAGTCCGGCGCGAACGCCTTGGCCATATCGAGCTGGCGAGTCCGTGCTCGCACGTCTGGTTCTTCAAAGGTTTGCCAAGCCGGATCGGCCATCTGCTCGATATGTCGCTGCGCGAACTCGAACGGGTTCTTTATTTCGAAGCGTACGTCACGATCGATCCGGGTGATGCGCCGCTGAAAGAGCGCGAACTTCTTACTGAAGAGAAGTTCCGGCAGCTTCAACAAGAATATCCCGGGAAGTTCGTTGCCATGATGGGCGCCGAAGCCATCAAGGAACTCTTGAAACGTGTGGACATCGACGAATTGTCGGGCGAGCTCCGCACGAAGATGAAGAACGAGAACTCGCAACAGAAGAAGATCAAATTTGCGAAACGCTTGAAGGTTGTTGAGGCATTCGTGAAATCGGGCAATAAGCCGGAATGGATGATCCTCGATGTCATTCCGGTGATTCCACCGGAGCTTCGGCCTCTCGTCCCCTTGGATGGCGGGCGTTTTGCCACCTCCGACCTGAACGATCTCTATCGACGAGTGATCAATCGCAACAACCGATTGAAAAAACTGATCGAGCTGCATGCTCCCGACGTCATTGTGCGAAACGAAAAACGCATGCTGCAGGAAGCCGTCGATGCGCTCTTCGATAACGGCCGGCGTGGCCGCATCCTGCGTGGCGCCAACAATCGGCCGCTGAAGTCGCTGTCCGACACACTGAAAGGTAAGCAGGGCCGGTTCCGCCAGAATCTGCTTGGAAAGCGCGTGGATTACTCAGGCCGTTCCGTAATCGTGGTGGGTCCCGAGCTCCATTTGCACCAGTGCGGATTGCCCAAGAAGATGGCGCTCGAACTATTCAAGCCATTCATCTACAACCGCCTTGAACAGGGCGGACATTGCACGACCGTTAAGGCCGCCAAGGAAATGGTTGAGCGGCAGGACTCGGTGGTTTGGGACATTCTTGAAGAGGTGATTAAGGATCATCCGGTTCTGCTGAACCGCGCTCCTACGCTTCACCGCCTCGGAATTCAGGCATTCGAACCGGTACTTGTCGAAGGCAAGGCCATCAAGATTCACCCGCTCGTGTGCACCGCGTTCAATGCAGACTTCGACGGCGACCAGATGGCAGTGCACATCCCGCTGTCGCCTGAAGCGCAGATTGAAGCATCGGTTCTGATGCTTTCGACCCAGAATCTGCTCTCACCAGCCAGCGGCCAGCCTGTCGCCGTTCCAACGCAGGACATGGTGCTTGGAGTTTATTACCTGACGCGACCCAAGCCGGGCGCGAAGGGTGAAGGGCGGATGTTCGGCTCGATCGATGAAGTGCTGATGGCCTGGGACGCCGGAGAAGTCGAGACGCAGACCGCCATCCGTCTGCGTTATAGCGGTTCCCTGATCGATATGACGACGGCATACGACGAGCAGGCAATCGTGCATGCGGAATCCATCGAAGCGAAGAATCACATGCTGTCGACGACTGTGGGCCGCGTGATCCTCTACGACAACATGCCGAAGGGGATGCCATTTATTAATGGCCTGTTGAAGAAAAAAGGTCTCGGCCAGTTAGTGAGTTACGTGTATTTGCGATACGGGCCCGAGATGACGGTCACGATGCTGGATCACATCAAACAGCTCGGATTCTTCTACGCAACCAAGGCCGGCATCACGATTTCGATCGACGATCTTATCGTCCCACCCGGCAAGCGCGAGTTCGTCGAGAACGCCCAGAACGAAGTCGTGAAGGTCGATCAACAGTATCGCGATGGTGCGATCACCAACGGCGAGCGATACAACAAGGTCATCGCCATCTGGTCGGACGTAACGGAAAAAATTTCCGACATGATGTTCAACGAGATGGAACGAGCCGAAAAGGCAAGTCATGGATTCAATCCCATCTTGCTGATGGCCGACTCCGGAGCACGCGGATCCAAACAACAGATTCGTCAGCTTGCCGGAATGCGCGGCCTGATGGCGAAGCCGTCGGGGGAAATCATCGAGACGCCGATCACGGCAAATTTCCGCGAAGGTTTGACTGTGCAGCAGTACTTCATCTCCACTCACGGTGCACGAAAGGGCTTGGCGGACACGGCGCTCAAGACCGCAGACTCCGGTTACCTGACCCGTAGGCTCGTTGACGTCGCTCAAGACGTGATTATCAGCGAGGCGGACTGCGGCACGGTGGACGGCATCTACGTCGGTTCCATCGTGGAATCGGGCGAGATCATCGAGCCCTTGAGAGATCGTATCGTCGGCCGCGTGTCACTCGAAAAGATCAAGGATTACGAAGGACGCGTGATCGTCGAGATCAACCAGGAGATTTCAGAAGATCTTGCGAGCGCCATTCAGGCGGCCGGTATCGAGCGCGTCAAAATCCGTTCGGTGCTGACTTGTGAATCGCGCCGCGGGGCCTGCGTCCGATGCTACGGCCGCAATCTGGCGACTGGAAAGCTCGTCGAGATCGGCGAAGCTGTCGGCGTCATTGCAGCGCAGTCGATCGGCGAACCTGGAACACAGCTCACGATGCGGACGTTCCACATCGGCGGTACTGCAAGCCGTGTCGCTGAGCAGACGAGTCTCGAAGCGAAGAACTCCGGAACCATCAAGTTCCATCAACTGCAAACGGTTCGCAATCAGGAAGGGTTCCTCGTGGCGATGAACCGCAATGGTGTGCTCGCCATCATGGACGAAAAAGGCCGCGAGAAAGAGCGATACACGATCGTGTATGGCGCGAAGCTCAAGGTCAACGAAGGCGATCAGGTTAAAGTTGGTGCGACGCTTGTTGAGTGGGATCCTTACACCTTCGCGATTTTGACGGAGGTCAGCGGCACGATCCAATTCAAGGATCTCCTCGAAGGCGTGACGATGCACGAGGAACTCGACGAAGTGACCGGACTTTCACGATGGGTTGTCACGGATTCGCCGGACGAAAAACGTCAACCGACCATCCAGATTCGAGACGACAAACACAAAGTCCTGAGGAAGTATCTTATCCCTTCTCGCGCTCACCTGATGGTTGCGGATGGGGATACGGTTCACCAGGGCGACGTGCTTGCCAAGATTCCTCGAGAAACGACGAAGACGAAGGACATCACCGGCGGTTTGCCGCGCGTCGTGGAACTGTTCGAAGCTCGCAAGCCGCGTGAGACTGCAGTCATTACGGAAATCGACGGCATCGTCAAGTACGGCGATATCACCAAAGGCCAACGCAAAATCATGGTCATCAATGAAAATGGCGTCGAACGTGAATACGCCTTGCCTCGCGGCGTTCATGTGAACGTGCAGGAAGGCGAACACGTGCGTGCAGGCGAACCGTTGATGGACGGACCCCGCAATCCGCATGACATTCTCGCGGTTCTAGGTGAAAAGGAACTGCAGGCGTACCTCGTGAATGAAATTCAGGAGGTCTACCGTCTCCAGGGCGTCAACATCAATGACAAGCACATCGAGGTCATCGTCCGGCAGATGATGCGGTGGATCAAGGTCGAAGATGTGGGCGACACTGAGTTTCTTGTCGACGAGCAAGTCGATAAGTTCCGGTTCCAGGAAGAAAACGAGCGAGTGAAGAAAAACGGCGGCAAACCGGCGTCCGGACGCCCGCTGCTGCTTGGAATCACGAAGGCCTCGCTTTCGACGGAATCATTCATTTCGGCAGCCTCTTTCCAGGAAACCACGCGCGTGCTGACCGAAGCTTCAATCAGCGGAAAGATCGATTATCTGCGCGGCCTTAAAGAGAACGTCATCATGGGACGTCTCATCCCGGCCGGTACGGGTCTCGAGTTCTACCGCAATGTGGAGCTGATTTCGGAAGAGCCCGAGCAGGTGATGGGCGAAGAAGCGCCTCCGGAATTGGAACTGACCGACGAATTGGCCGCCGAGGAGCTTTCCGCACAGGAGCGGCTCACGACATAGAACGGGAGTCACAGAAGGCACAAAGGGCACAGAAGCGGACTTACTTTTGTGCCTTTTGTGCTTTTTTGTGTCTACGTTACTAGGAAATCGCCGTTGACACATGTAGATGTGTCCTGTAGTATTAAAAGGTTTTACTGACAACAAGGCGGCCGTCATAGGCCATCGACAGAGTTTGGGAGTTCAAGGTTCGTGCCGACGTTTAATCAGCTGGTTCGACAAGGTAGATCAAAGCCGAA
>Ga0066903_100006746_pt1 | contig 10274 bp, 8 predicted proteins | sample PanSoiMetaGPlot1_FD_67491 | JGI IMG/M metagenome (GOLD analysis project Ga0066903, IMG submission 67491) | Tropical forest soil microbial communities from Panama analyzed to predict greenhouse gas emissions - Panama Soil - Plot 1 (version 2) | ecosystem: Environmental > Terrestrial > Soil >... | reverse complement strand
TGCGCCTCCAGGAAAAGGCGGAAGCGGCCGACTTCATCGTCGAAGGTCGCGTCGGCGTCCTGGCCAACGACGGCTATGAGGTAACGTATGGCATTCCGGGCAACGCAGCCGCGGCGTCGGCTTCTGTCCTGCTTCCGACGCCGGTGCCGATTCCTGCGCCAGGCATGCCCGAGCTATCGCTAGGGCGGCGCAATCATCAGGCGGGAACCGCGAAGGTCGGACTGTTTGCTTACGACCGAGTGACGCGCGAACCCGTCTGGCAGGCCGGCGTCAAGCGCGGGGCGAGCGATGTCCGCGACACCTGGGTCCTCGGCCTGGGTCCGTACCAGAGCCGCCGGCGCCCCCGGAGATCATCGCGGGCAAATCGTGAAGCAGCGCACGGCGCGAACATCAATGCCGACCCTCTCGCGGCGTACAACAGCGCGACGCTTTTTGAGCGTGCGGTCCGACCATCTACGTCAACGGTGGCCGCCGCATCACAACCCGCCGCTGGAGGGGCCAATCAGGCGTCGTCCTCGGCGCAGTCCCCGTCAACTTCACCCGTGGATCAGGCAACCGCCACGGGGAACTCGGCGAAATTCAATCCATGACACACAGCGCGTTACCCAGGAGCATCGACGTTTCCGGGGGAACATCGGCCGGTCCGCGAGTATTGATCGTGCGCTTAAGCGCCGTGGGCGACTGCCTGCAAACGATGCCGCTGGCTTGTGCGGTTCGCGACCATTGGCCCCAGGCGCACATCACTTGGGTCGTCGAGAAGGGAGCTGCGCCGCTCGTCGAGGCTTGCGATGCGATTGATCGCGTCATCGTGCTGCCGAAGCGCTTTGCGACATCGCCGAAGACACTGGTCTGGCTGCGCAGAGAGCTGAGGCGGGAGTGTTTCGACCTCGCGCTCGATCCACAAGGATTGACCAAGAGCGGGATCGTGGCCTGGCTTTCAGGTGCGGCCCGGCGGATCGGATTCGCTCGTCCGGCCGCGCGCGAAATCAATCCTTGGCTGCAAACCGAGCTTGTTGCGAGCCGGAATGCTCACCGCGTGCAACGGTATTTGGAATTGCTTGGACCGCTCGGTATTAAGCGGCCAAGTGTGCGTTTCGGCTTAAGTGTTCCGTCTGCGCCGGAAGAAAAAGCATCGGCCCTGGCCAATCGGCTGGAACTTCAGCGCGGCTTTGTCGTGCTGAACCCGGGCGCTGGTTGGGACTCAAAGCGCTGGCCGATTGAGCGCTATGCGGACGTAGCCCGCCACCTGTCGAGCCACGGCATAGCCAGCCTCGTCACCTGGGGCGGTGAGCAGGAGCGGGAGTGGGCCGAATCGATCGTCGCGCAGTCGCACGGCGCCGCAATGCTGGCCCCGCCAACGTCGCTCCTGGAATTGGCGGCGATCCTCCGACGCGCCCGATTGTTCGTCGGATCGGACACCGGGCCATTGCATCTGGCCGCCGCGGTTGGCACGCGCTGCGTAGCGCTCTTTGGAGCGTCATCCGCTGCCGCCTGTGGCCCCTATGGCGAGGGAAACACCTGCCTTCAAGAGACTTTTGATGAATCGCCCGCCCGCAAGCGTGCGAACGCTGACAACTGGGCGATGCGCCAGATTAGCGCCGAGGCCGTTTGCACTGCCTGTGAGCGGGCCCTTGATGACGGCGGGAACGTGCAAATGGCCCCATTCGCGGCCTAGGCGGTCGCGGTCTTCCTAAATTGCCTATTTATGCCAGTTCCTTGCCTTTTGGCCATTGCCGAATTAGCATCAGTGGGATGGCAAAATGCCGGTTTCGCTGCCCACTGGCAATCAGGTCGGCAGATCGGCAGGAGCCGTTGAAGTCGCTAACAAGCGTTCCCGCGGTCCGCCCAAAACGTGGGCCGTTGCTGCGGGAACGTTCCGGTCAGTTATCCGCCGCGTTGCGAATGCGCGGCGAATGTGCGATAGAATGGCCCAAAGGGCAAATGGCTGCGCCAAGCGTCAGCGCGGGGCGTCCGTGACGCCGCTGACAAGCGGGCACCGGTCAATTCTGGAAGGGGAACGATCCATGCGCGGATATCGTCGGTTCGCAGTCGCCGTTCTGGTTGCCGGAATGCTTGCCGCTAGTGCAACGTCGGTCTGGGCCCAAGCGAACAACACCAATACCACCAATAATAACAACACCAATACCAACAATAACAACAACACGAACACGACGAACAACGGCGTCGTCAACATCTCGCCCGCCGGCGTAATCATCAGTCCGGAGGGCGTGCTTCGCGTCAAGCAATTCACGGATCGAAGCGGTGATCTGACGCGGACCCGAATAGCCGAATCGAAGGCCCGTTTAGGCGCGGAGCTGGCGAAGGTCAGTCCGCTCAGGAAAATCTCGCTGCAGCGGCTGGAGGCCGCAGTTGCCGAACGTCTCGCCGCAGGAAAGGAGCCGACCGATGAGATGAAGGCGCTTGCCGGTCTGACACGCGTGCAGTACGTCTTTTATTACCCCGAGTCCAAAGACATCGTCATCGCCGGTCCGGCGGAGGGCTTCTTTGCCGATTTCACCGGGCGCCTGCTAGGACTGGCATCGGGCCGGGCTGTGGTCGAGCTGCAAGACCTCGCAGCGGCCCTGCGGGCGTTTCCGCCGGCCGGCAAGCAAGCACATACGATCGCCGTTTCGATCGACCCGACGCAGGAGGGACTGGCGCGAATGCAGCAGTGGCTGGCTTCAATTCGGCCCGGACCTGGCGATGCAGCAGCGATCGTTGATGGGCTGAAGCAGCAGCTAGGATTACACAATGTGACGGTGACCGGGGTTTCGCCGCGCACCCACTTTGCCCAGGTGATGGTCGAGGCCGATTACCGCATGAAGCTGATCGGCATTGGCATTGAACCGCCGCCAGTGCGAATGGCGACTTACATCGATAAGGCCAGCGCCGCGGATGTTTCGCGCAACGCCCTGCAGCGCTGGTTTTTCACCCCCAACTACGAGTGCGTCCGCGTGGCCGAGGATGAACTGGCGATGGAGCTGGTCGGTCAAGGCGTCAAGCTCATTGGCGAAAGTGAGCTCGTTGCTGCCGGTGGCCAGCGAGCCGCGGCTGGTGGAACGAACAAGGCCAGCGCGTTGTACTGCCAGGCGTTTACGGCCAATTATCCGCAAATTGCCGCCCGCAGCCCGGTGTATGGACAGCTCAAGAATCTGATCGATCTGGCCATCGCTGCGGCATTCATTCAAAAACAGGACTACTACGCCCAGGCCGGCTGGAAGATGGAGACACTCGGCGATGAGCATCAGTACGCGATTGAAACTTACGAGACGCCCAAGACGGTCGAGACCGCCTGTACGGCAATCTGGAAGGGGACCCGGCTCATGACGCCCGTCGGCGGCGGTGTGCAGATGGAGCCCCTGCGGGCGGTCCAGTCGGAAAACCGGCTTAAGGATGACAAAGGGACAGTCAAGCAGGCCCACGGTAGTGTCAAGCTCGAACATCTGACCAAGGGCCAGTGGTGGTGGGATTAGGACCAGGCGACTTGCTTGAGTTTTGTCACTCCGCGTGCCAAACTCATGGCAGTCTCCTTCCCCCGCTGCCCTCTGCTGTTGTTATGGCCAAGCGCAAATCGAACGGCGCCAAAGGGGTGGCGCTCAAGCCACCGCCGCGGAAAGCTGCCAAGCCGTTGGTTCGCTCGACAGCGACAGCCGCAACCCACCGCGGCTCCCTTTACTCGGTTCATCCGGGCGTGGCGATGCTCGAAAAGTGGGTCGCCGAGCTGGCGACAAAAACGGGCCGCTCGCTCGACCAGTGGCTGAAGCACATCAAGCAATCCGGACCCAGAACGGAGAAAGAATGCCGCGTCTGGCTCAAGAACCAGTATCAGCTCGGCACCAACTCGGCCTGGTGGCTGGCCGAGAAAGCGTTCGGCGATCCAGCCAGGCTGGCCGACGATACTCCCGATGGGTACCTGGCCCTTGCGCCGGTCTACGTAGAGCAGATGTATGCCGGACCCAAGGCAACGCTCAAGCCAATTCATGACGAGCTGGTGAAGCTGGCCCGGCTGCTGGGTGACGACGTGCGTGTCTGCCCCTGCAAGACGATCGTCCCCGTTTATCGCCGCCACGTGTTTGCTCAGATCAAGCCGGCAACGCCGAGGCGAATCGATCTCGGCCTGGCCCTCGGTGAAGAGCCGTTTACGTCACGGCTGATTGATACAGGCGGGGGCATAAAGAAGGACCGTATCACTCACGCCGTCGCCATCAGTTCGCTTACCGATATTGACCTGCAAGTCAAGCGCTGGCTTAAGCAGGCGTATGAGCGAGACGCATAAGACGCGTCACGGCTTCTCGCTGTCCGGGCAACGACAGACAAATTGTCCGCAGCCAGGACAGCCGCTACCGTACTTCTTCGCCACGGCCTCGGATAAGTCAACTCCGGCCACATTGGCGATCGTGGCCAGCCAGGCCAGCACGTCGGCAAATTCCTCCAGCCGCTGGTCGTGCGTGCCGCTGCGAAGGGCCGTGGCCAACTCGCCAACCTCCTCCATGAGCCACAGAAACGTTCCTTCGATTCCGCGCGCCTCGTCCTTGTCGAAATACATCCCATGGATTAAAGCCTGCAGGTCGACCAGCGAGACATTTGGCCTGGCGGCGGATGGCGAATCTGACGGACGGGGCGGTGTTGTCACGGCTGGAGGATCTTGTCGAGTTGGTTGAGCTGGACGTGGTCCGGGGCCAGTTCGCGGAGCCGGTTCACGACGAGTCGGGCCTCATCCTTACGGCCGAGGCGAATTTGCAGCTTTGCCAATGCCGCGTAGGAATCGAATTGGCGACTGTCGAGGCGAATGGCGACTTCATATTCCTCGATTGCCGTGGTCGGCTTACCCTGACCTGCCAGCGCGGCAGCGAGCATTGCATGAACATCGGCGTCCTGCACGTCCAAATGCATGGATCGCGTCGCCGAAATGGCGGCGGCGGGATAGTTCTCCTGAAGCAGGGCCAGTTGAGCAAGCTTCTTGTGAATGGCCAGATTTCCGGGTTCCAACTCGCTCCAGCGGCGGAGAGCCGGAACCAACTTCGCGTTGTCACTGGACCGCAAATAGACGCGTACCAGTCCCTTCACCCAACGATCGCTGGACCCAAAGCGCTGATCGCCGAGTCGGTACAACTCGTCGGTTATCGCGGCGTCGGCGGTATTAAGCCTCAGGGCGGCCAATAACGCCAGCAGCTCCTCGTGAGGGTTTTCTTTGTCGAGGGCCGATTCGAGCAGTGCAATCGCTCCCTCCGTGTCACCAATCTCGATTTGCAGCCGGGCAAGAACATAGGCGGCCAGCGGCTGCTTTTCGTTCGAACGTTTGGCCGCCAGTGCCCAGCGGCGAGCTTGCGGTTTATCACCCCGGTCAAGCCAGGCCAAAGCCAGTTCAGCCGCGCTGCCAGGCTCATTGGGCGCAGCCTCGGCCTGTCGCTGAAGTTCTGCGAAGGGCGTTTTCGGACGGGGCACTGTTGCGCGAGCGGCTTCGATGATGTTCTCAACAAAGCGGCGATAGCCCGCTTCAAAATCGGCCTGCTCAACGCCGAAGCAACGGCGTAGCGCCTGCGGCGTTGTACAGCGGTCGGCGTAAGCGGCGAGCAGCTCGTTGATCGCACCTGGGCCGTACGTCGCCAGTAAATACTCGACGTATAACTCCGCCTGGCAATAAGCGAGCGTCCAATCGTCGCTCGACTGTGGCCGGATGAAGCCCTGCGTCAGCGTATCGAGAGTGAACAGTCCACCGTCCTTGGCTCGGCTAATGAGAACTTCGGTCCATTTTTTGGGCCGCGGTTGACCTTCGAGGTGCACCGCCAGCCCTTCCGTCAGCCAGTGCGGTACAGTGAAATCGCTCTGCTGCAGATTCAGTACGTGGACCAACTCGTGTCGCAATACCAAAGCCCAATCGTATTTTTCCGGCAGTTCCGTGGGCGAAGTCAGAGCCACCATTTTCCCCGCGCAAGCACCCACGGTGCCGATGAATGGCAGACCGACCATCCGCGCACTGAACCAGCCATGGCCGCTGGTTCTCTCCGAGCGACTGAAAATTTCGATGAGCGTCTTGTCCTTAGGGACAAAGCCGAGCTGCTGCGTCAGTTCTGGAAAACACTCACCTTCCAGGTAGCGAGCAGCATAGCGGGCCAGTAGCTCATCCTGGCCACGGTCGAATTTGATGAGGAAGTGCTCGGTTTCGAGCGTGGCGTAGTCCTTGAGCAGATCGAGCACTTCCAGCATGTTCTTGACGCGAACATTGAAGGGATCGATGGCGAACGATTCGGCAAGTAGTCGGGCTGCCTCGGTCTCTTCGCCTAGCCGCATCAGGTCGAGCCCCAGCCGACCGCGAACAGAAATAAGCTGCGGCATCCGCTCGTCAGCCACCCGGAGATATGCGGCCGCCAGCGGGAACCGCCGCATGCGGTCGAAGCTTTCTGCGGCAGACAGATATAGATTACCGCAATGAGCGTTGCGGGCCGTCGCCTCGTCAATGATCCGCTGGGCCCGCGGCGAAAGTGGGCCCGGCCGATCGAGGGCGATGTACGCCGCCAGGAGCCGACCCAACGTGTGCTCGTCGCGGGGGTTTAGCTCCAGCGCTTTTTGCAGAGCCGTAATCGCCTCGGTCAATCGCAGATCAGCCAAGAACCAATCCGCCTGAAGCTGGTGCGCCCAGAGCAGCTCAGGGTTGATCTCCAGCGCGCGATCGATGGCCCGCTTTGCCGCGGCCAGCTCGAATCGCATTATGGCAAGCTCCGCGCGAGCGGCGTGCAGCTCGGCTGCATTGGGATTGATTGCCAGGCCGCGAGCGACCTGGTCGGCGGCATCCGCCTCATTGAACTTCTCCAGGAAGAGGCGAGCCGAATCCAGATGCGCTGGCCAATAGTTCGGCTCACGGGCCAGAGCAGCCGGATAGATGTCGTTGACTAATTGGTGGAATTGGCCGCTATTGCGCGTCCAGCGGGCATGTTCGGCGACGCCGCGGCCGATGAAGATCAGATCGTCTGGATTGTCGATGCGTCGCGAGCGATTGTAGTAGCCAATAAACCGGCCGAAAGCGTTCTGGGCCTCCGCGAGTTCGCCAGATAGCCGCAACAACTCGGCTTCGACGCAATGAGCGGCCAGACAGTCTTTATTGAGTGCCAAGGCCGCGTCGAGTCGCTCCTTCGCCGCAGCATGATCGCCGCGGGCTAGCGCCTGAAGCGCCAACTCGGCAAGGACGGCCGATGAATTTGGGAATTGCGCGGCCGCTGCTCGGAGCGTAGTTTGTGCCTCCTCGCGGTTGCCAGTCGCGATTTGGCAGCGAGCCATGCCAATGGCTGCAGCGGGATCGCTTGTCGCCAAGTCTGAGTATCGCTCGGCGGCCTCGTTGTAACGGCCCTTCAAGAACATCGATCGGGCCGTTGTCGCCGCCTCGCTTTGCGAAAAAGCCGGCCGCGGGACAACCACCAGCAGAGTCATCGCAACCACGACCGAAGTGGCAAGCGAACGCCGGATCATCGCGTTGCACGTCCTCCTAGATCACGCTTTTTCCTGCCCTGTCGGGTCAGGCAACGACTGCTTAGAATTCAATTTACCGCCATGTTTGCCGCAACCTTGATCGTAATGCAAGGCATGACGCCACGATATGACCGCTTCTCACACCATGACTGATTTCGTAACCATTGCTAAAGTGGGCGATATTCCCAGCGGGCAAGGGCAAGCGTTTGCTGTCAACGGCCGGATGGTGGCGGTATTCAACGAGGATGGGAAGTTCTCTGCCATCGATGATTTCTGTCCGCATATGGGTGCTTCGCTTGCCGGCGGATACCTGGAGGTGGGCATTGTGACATGTCCGTGGCACGCCTGGCGATTCTGTATCCATGACGGCAGGTGGTGTGACAATCCCAAGATCACGATCGATGCCTTTGAAGTTCGGATCGAAGGGGACGAAATTCAGGTCCGCGTGCCGCCCAAGCAAAGCCCTCTCCCTTTGGGAGAGGGTGGCTCGCGCAGCGAGCCGGGTGAGGGTGTACCGCCTACTCCTTCGGCTTGATCGTCGTCTTCTGCTTGCGTTCCAGCGTCACGACGATCGTCGTCTCGCGATACGTCCGCTCGGTCACTAGCTTCTGCGTCTGCTCCGCTTCGATCACGTGACCCTCTTCCGGCGAAAACAAAATCGTGCCCGTTTGCTCTTGCGACTTGATTTTGATTGTCCTCTTCTCGCCAGGGCCTTGCCCGCCCGCAGGAATCGCTGCCGTTGGTTCGTGATTGAGCTGCGAAGACGTCTCGATCTTGACGAGTCGCTTCTCTTCGCGCTCGAGCTTTCCCGCGAGCCGGTAGGTCGAATTTTGCTCGAATGTCAACGGATAAACGAGGACGTTCTCTCGGCGGTTCCAAGTCCCGCCGTCAGCGACCGGGCTCTCGGCAAACACGATCAGCGGCTTGCGCAGAATCTGTCTTACATCGCGGCGGCCAACCGAGGAGCTGTCGGCCGGATCGCTCTTGGTCTCCACGAACATCCACTCCGCCGCCTGGTTTGCAGGCTTCACATCGAGGATCTCGCCCCGGCCATTCATCTTCACCTCGACGGCGGCGGCGATGAGCGGCTTGAGCGCGGACGCCAGATTCGCCGCTTGTCCGGTCGGTCGAACCTGCGCAGCCGAATCGTATTGCAGCGGCGAGCCCTGTGGCGGCACGAGGCTGACGACAATCCGGTCGATCGTCTGATTGATCGTCAATCGATCGTCGTGCGCCGCGACGACGGACCAGGTCGAATCGAGATCGACGTCGATCTTGGTCGCCGCCGATTTCCCGCCGAAGCTCACGTCGCTGTCCGTGTGCTGCTGCGTCTGGACCGCGAAGGACTGGCCCGCCTTCAACTTCCACCGCAGGAGCGTTTGGGCCTCTGCATCGCCGGTCGGAATTGTCGAGAGGAGCAGCGCGAGAAGGCACCCGCCGAAAACTGAGTAATGAGTACAAGGTACTGAGGGCCGCCCGCGGCGCGCCGGGTTTTCCTTCGGAAAACACAGCCACCCCGTCATCCCCGCCTCGCCCACTCGCCCGCTCACCTGCTCGCCCGCTCTCCGTCTCTCATTCATGATCTTGCTCCCGCGCTCACAATTTCACTGTCCCGCCAGGCTGCACCACGATCGGCTCGCTCTTCGTCTCAGCTCGCACCCGCTCACCCCACTTGCTGGCGTCCTGGGCGATCGGCGGCCAGGTGTTGTAGTGCGAGGGGACGACTTTTTTCGGCTTCAGCAGCTTCACGGCTTCCAGCGCGTCGTCAGGGCCCATCGTGAACAGATCGCCAATCGGCAGGACTGCCAGATCGAGGCCGCCAGCGCCAATTTGTGCCATGTCGCCGAAAAGCCCCGTATCACAGGCAAAGTAGATCTTCTCGCCGCCTGTCAGCGACAGTAAAAAGCCGCAGGGGTTGCCGCCGTTGGAGCCGTCGGGCAGCGATGAGCTGTGAAACGCCAGCGTCAGCTTCACGCGGCCGAAGGGCAAATGGGTGTTCCCTCCGAGGTTGCCGCCCACGGTATTCTTCACGCCGTGGTGCTTTGCCAGCCAGGTTGTGATCTCGAAGTTGGAGACGACCGTGGCCCCGGTGCGGTTGGCGATCTTGGCCGCGTCGGCGATATGATCGAAGTGGCCATGCGAGACCAGGATGAAATGCGCCGTGACGTCGTTCGCCTTCACGGGAGCCGTCGGCGAATCGTCGAGAAACGGATCGACGAGGAGCGTGTGCTGGGGCGTCTTGAGTTGCCAGCTTGCATGGCCGAGCCAGGTGAGTTCCAGGGACATGGGAGTCAGGGATTGGGAGTCGGGCGCAACGGTTTCGAGTCAGGATACCGCGAGAATAGGTGCAAGCAACAGCCGATATGGTCCTTGTCGGCGTGTACATTTTCGATGACAACAAAGTTGGATTCGACCCCAGCCCCCTGACTCCTGACTCCTATGGACCCTCACTCTCTTACCCGCGAACTGCACGTCAAGAGTGACTCGAAAATCGTGATGCTCGTTGCCGATGGGCTGGGTGGCCTGCCACTGATTCCGGCAGGAAAAACCGAGCTGGAAACGGCGAAAAAGCCGAATCTCGACGCCCTGGCAAAGATCGGCGTACAAGGTGCGAGCATTCCGGTCTGTCCGGGAATTGCCCCGGGGAGCGGGCCGGGCCATTTGGGCCTGTTCGGTTATGACCCGGTCAAGTATCTCATTGGCCGCGGCGCCTTAGAAGCGACGGGCATCGGCTTTCACATGCAGCCGGGCGATGTGGCGGCGCGCGGCAACTTCTGTACGCTTGACGCGGCCGGCAAGATCATCGATCG
>Ga0066903_100006744_pt1 | contig 10276 bp, 5 predicted proteins | sample PanSoiMetaGPlot1_FD_67491 | JGI IMG/M metagenome (GOLD analysis project Ga0066903, IMG submission 67491) | Tropical forest soil microbial communities from Panama analyzed to predict greenhouse gas emissions - Panama Soil - Plot 1 (version 2) | ecosystem: Environmental > Terrestrial > Soil >... | reverse complement strand
ACCTCAACCAGAGCTTCATTAACACCAACGATGTTGGCTTTGGAGTGGCCGTCGATAGGAGCCACATCTACTGGGCTAATCATGTGACTAACACGATCGGCCGGGCCGATGTGGATGGGCGGAACGTGGACCAGAACTTCATCACCGGCGCGTCTCGCCCATATTTTGTGGCCGTGGATAGTCGCTACGTCTACTGGACGAACGTCGCAAGCGGTACGATCGGCCGCGCGGACTTGGACGGGCGAAACGTGAACCAGAACTTCATCACCACCCATCCTGTGGGCGCGTTCGGCCTGGCGGTGGACAGCAGCCACATCTACTGGGCGAACGTTAACCCTGAGACGATTGGCCGGGCTGACTTGGACGGGCAAAACGTGGACCAGAACTTCCTTGTCTTTACCGGCCAAGGTGTGGGTCTGTACGGGCTGGCGGTGGACAGCAACTATCTTTACTGGGCCGACATCAATAACCACATTGGCCGAGCTGAGTTGGACGGGCAAAATGTGAACGTGACGTTCATCAGCGGCTGCCAACAACCCCGCGGGGTGGCGGTGGACCGTAGCCATGTCTACTGGGCCAATGACGGTAACTCGATTGGCCTGGCGGACCTGGACGGGCAAAATGTGAACCAGCAATTCGTTCCTAACTGCCCCAGCCCATTCGGGATCGCGGTGGACCCAGAGTAAGTCACGTTAGCGCTTTCTTGAGCGGCGGTGAGCGTTCTGCTCGCCGCCGCTCTTTGATTTATCTCGCAGTTTGCTGCCGCGCCGTCTCGTTCTGCCGAAGCCTCGCGCGAAGGCAGAAGGTTTTGAAAAATGGATAATTTGCGAATCAAGAAAAATCAGTCCTTTCGAACTTATTAGGGAACTTCGTCCGGAATTTCCGGGACTGGATAGCGAATGGCAGAACAACTACCCGAAAGGGACAACCCAAATAGAAAGCAACAAAACTTATGAAAACACCAATCCAAATCTCAATTAAGGGGCCACGGAAAAACGTGCTCGCGAGCCCCATTCCACGTTCAACCTCCGCCTTGATCCTTATCGCACTCTCACTCGCCTGGTTTGCGTTTTCGCCAACAGCTCGAGCGGTTGTTCCGGCACCAGCTGGAGGCTATCCCGGTGAGAACACTGCGGAGGGGGACAATGCGCTTTTAAGCCTTACAACCGGCCTCAAGAACACGGCGAACGGTTCAAATGCGCTTTTAAGCCTTACAACTGGCTCCCAGAACACGGCGATCGGTTCTAATGCGCTTGTAAGCCTTGGAACTGGATTCAACAACACGGCGACCGGTTATAATGCGCTGTATAGCAACACAGAGGGCAGCTTCAATACAGCCATCGGTGCTTTCACGCTTACGAGCGGCACTAGCTCCGTCTTCAATACAGCCATCGGTTCTGGTGCGCTTGCGAACAACACAACAGGCAACACCAACACAGCCAGCGGCTCCTCTGCGCTTAATAGCAACACAACTGGTTTTAACAATACAGCCAGCGGTGCTTATGCGCTCGCTAACAACACAAGCGGCAACTACAATGTTGCGTTAGGCAATGGCGCCGGTTTTCTCCTCACGACAGGCGATAGCAATATCGATATCGGCAACTCCGGTGTTGCTGACGAAGGCAACACCATCCGAATCGGCACGGCAGGACAACACACTGCCGCCTACATCGCAGGTATTGCTGGAGTAGCAGTGGCTGGCAATCCTGTAGTAATCGACGGAAATGGTCATTTAGGCACAGTCGACATTAGTACTTTTCGGGGTCCTCCTGGCCCACAAGGTCCACAAGGTAGTCCGGGCCCAACCGGTCCACGAGGTCCGGCAGGTGCAACTGGAGCCACAGGGGCAGTCGGTCCGCAAGGTCCGCAAGGCGAGGTTGGTGCAACAGGTGCGCCTGGTGAGCCAGGAGCAACAGGCCCACAGGGTTCAACAGGTCCGGCAGGCGCAACGGGTGCAATCGGTCCACAAGGACCACAGGGCCCGGCTGGAGTTGGTTTGGTTTCTGGGGCGTTTCGTACACTAACCGCTAACGGAACACCACCACCCGGATTTACCTTATTGGGAACAACTACAATAACGTATCGAGATGCGCAAAACGTCATCCACGATGCGACAGCTAAGTTGTACCGGAAAAACTAAAGAAAAAATTTAAACGTTCGAGACACGGCGTCCGCAACATCGGACGCCGCGTCTTTTTTGTGGCGCAATCCCACGATGGCGAAACACGGTTGTGTACCTGACATCGTCACAATTCGTCGAAATCGAAGCATCGTTTTGCGCCTGACGCGTCGCAGCTGAAGCGGAGGCGGATCAGAAAATTCAGTCCTTTTGAAATTTTTCGGGAACTTCGCCCCGGATTCCCGGGACAAGGATAGCGAAAGACAAACATGCGAATGCAAAAACCAAAAACCGATAGGAAAACATCTATGAAAAGAAATCTTAACAAATTCACGGCCGCCTTGCTCTTCGCATCTGCGGTGATCGTTTGCTCTTTTACGATGTGGGCAACTCCTCCCGGTCAGGGAGCTGTCCACGACAGCGCGAAAATTGCCGCTTATGGTACCACACCTGGCTTAATCAAGAGTAGCGCCGAGAATCCACTTTTAGGAGAATGTGCCGGAGAGCCTAGAGTGTCACTCGCGGCGCCATTCGCCTCCAACTATAGCTGTACCAGCCTCGGCACAGTGCCTGTGCCCTTCCCATGGGGCGCTCTTACTCTGAAGTACAATGATTCAAATACGTTGCTTCTTGGCGGCACAGCTAACAGCGCCAATGGCCGGATTTATCAGATTGCAGTTACGCGGGACGCGAACAATCATATCAATGGTTTTTCCGGCGGACCTACGGTGTATCCCGTGCCGGCCGCAACTATTGGTCAATACAATGACGGCGGCGTCGTATTTGGACCCGGGAATTTGCTCTTTGTAACGCGCTACCCTAACAACGAACTTGAACAGAGTAAGCCCGGCAGCACCGCTCCCGACAAGATAACAGACCTCACCGCACTTGGAATAAGCTCATCGGTGGGCTCGATCGGTTTTGTGCCATCAGGATTTCCCGGGGCAGGTAGCATGAAGATCGTTTCCTTTAACAGCGGTGATTGGTATCATTGCGAGTTCGTTCCGGACGGCAACGGCACGCTTGAGATCATCACGGCCTTCCGGCGCGCGACCCTTCCTAACAGTAGCGGTCCCGAGGGCATTACTTTTGTGCCGCCCAGTTCGCCGGTGTTTCCTAATAACAGCGTGCTAATCGTGGATTGGCGAAATGGAAAGGTCGTCACTGCTCCGCTGGACTCGAACGGCGATCCTATTGTTGCGAACACCCAGGATGTCATTCTTGGGGTCGGTGCGGGTGAGGGGGGAGTCATTGATCCTGTCACTGGCGACTTCCTGTTTAGCAGTGCCGGTGTCGGTGGCAAAATCTTTCGGGTTAGCGGCTTTGGAGTTTCGCCAACACCTAGTCCGACACCTACACCCGCGCCGGGACCGTGCCAGTATCGGGTGCTAATCGCCTATGCTGATACCGAGCCGCCTGTTTTGCTGCCTAATGAGATACTCGCGGAACCCGGTGTTGCCGCAGTAGATCTATTCGATGCCTCCAGCGCAACGCCCACCCTCCAACAGCTGCAACAGTATCATATTGTGTTCGCCTTCTCGAAAACTCCTTGGAACAACCCGGTCTCAATGGGTAACGTGCTGGCCGACTACGAGGATGGCGGCGGAGTCGTAGTAGTCGGCACCTTCGCCTGGGACAACCAATCTACATGGAACTTGGCGGGGAGGTGGATGACTGAAGGGTACGCGCCATTCAACTCCACATCCCAGCAACTCTTGTCTTACAGCACAGCCACCATCACCAATCCGTCACACCAATTGATGCATGGAGTGAGCAGCCTGCGTGCATACCTCCGCAACGGGGTAACCCTGACATCGGGCGCGACAGCAGTCGCAACCTGGACGGGTGGGCCGCCAGCAGTCGCCTACAAGACCAACAATGGCAAAACCGCAGTTGGGATAAACGCCTGTCTAAATTCCCAAAACTCTTACCAAGGAGCATGGGGACGCGTGATAGTGGACGCGGGTAGGTGGTTGCTTCCTTGCGGTGGGACTCCGACACCTTCACCGACACCAACATCAACCCCAACGGCTACTGCCACGGCAACTGCCACATTTACTCCAACCGCAACCGCTACCGCGACGGCGACGTTCACCCCTACCTCAACACCCACAGCCACGGCTACACCGACTCACACACCCACGGCAACACCAACCGCAACTGCCACGGCTACGCCAACCGCGACAGCTACAACCACAACCACAGCCACAGCTACGCCTACAGCCACAGCTACGGCCACGGCCACGGCAACCGTGACTCCTATGGCCACGCCGGCTGCCACACCGACAGCCACGGCCACGCCAATTGCAACTGCTACGCCGACAGCAACGGCAACACCTACGGCAACCGCGACCGCGACCGTCACTCCCACGGCCACACCAACCGCGACGGCTAGTCCGACGGTTACACCTACTCCATCGCCTACAACTACTCCCACGTCGAGCCCCATCCCCACGCCGGGCGGGTGTGTTTCCGGATCAGGTTATTGGAAAAACCATGCGCAGTGGCCGGTCAACCAATTGCCGCTCGGGAACCGCACTTATAACCGGCAGGAATTGCAATCCATTCTAGGTCAAGCAGTGCACGGTAATGGGTTGGTTCAGCTCGCGCATCAGCAAATCGCTGCAAAACTGAATATCGCCAACGGCGCCAACGGAAGCTGTATCGAGCAAGCATTGGCGGCGGCCGACGCTTTGATCGGGAATCTAGTTATCCCGCCAGTGGGCAACGGCCACCTGCGATCCTCTCCTTACACCCGGAGCTTCGGTCTCTATAACAGTGGCGGTTTGTGCGCTCCGCGCTGCGATGTGCCTGCACCACCAGCGCCAAGCCCCGCCCCACCGGCCGGCCGCAGCCGACACCACGCCCGCGGTAACACTGCCGCGTCGATATAAACTGCATGTAGCCGGGGTCAACCACCCCGGCTACAGCTTGTACGGAATTTCAGCAATGCCGCGAAATCCGTGGTTCAAGCAGGTCGACCAAGATTGAAGCGCTGGATTGGCGGTTTCTTCCTCGACTCCTGGATGTGGCTAGTGCTTCAGCGCGTCAAGAATGGGTTGCGGATAAACGCCCAGCCAAATAGTGGCGACAATCAACGCGGTGATAGCCACTCGCGACAGTCCGTTCACAGGAATGGCGTCCGTCTTGGAATCAGACTGCCAATACATCGCGCGGACAACCTTCAGATAGTAATAGAATCCGCACCCGACGGTGATCACCCCCACGACGACGAGCGCGATCTCCCGCTGCAAAATTGCTGCGTAAAAGATATAGAACTTGCCTAGAAACCCCGCCGTAAATGGAACACCGGCGAGCGAGACCATCCCGATCAGCATCGCGAACGCAAGAAATGGCGAGCGTTTGCCAAGACCATCAAAATCGGAAACCTCTTCACCGGTTTGCTGCGCGACGATTATTAGCACCGCAAAACTCAACAGTGTCATCAGCAAATAAGCGACGAGATAGAAAGTAATCGCGCGGATATCGAAACAGATTACGCCGATCAGCAGATACCCTGCATGCGCGATGCTCGAGTATGCAAGCAGTCGTTTCATGTTCGTCTGCGGTAGCGCTGCGAGATTGCCGTAGATCAATGTGAGCACCGCGATGACAAAAATCAGCCGTTGTGTTTGCGGCAGGTTCATGAACGGCTGCAACACACGTACCAACACGACGAACCCTGCTGCTTTCGAACCGACGGAGAGATATGCAGTGACCGGCGTCGGTGCGCCTTGATAAACATCCGGCACCCAGATTTGAAATGGGACAGCCGCAATCTTGAAACCGAGCGCGACGAGAACAAACACGATGCCTAACAAAGCCGCACCTGAGTTGCCATCAGTATTCGCCAGTGCCGCGGTTAACCGATGGAGATTCGTCTGACCAGTCGCGCCGAAAATCCATGCAATGCCGTACACGAGAAACGCCGTGGACAGCGCACTAAGCACCAGATACTTCGTTCCTGCCTCGAGAGTCGTAGGATTTCTCCGGGTAAAACTGACGAGCACATAAAACGACACAGTTACGAGCTCGAGCGCGACAAAGATGAACACGAAGTCGATGGCCGAAACGAGGTACATCAGGCCGGCACAGGCGAAAAGAGGCAGCGCGACAAATTCGCCGAGGCCTGTCTGCGGCGCGGCGCCGGGAAACGAGCTGTGCACCACTGGGGCATAATCGAGCACCATGATCAGAACAAGAATGGTCGTTAACAGCGCGTACTGCTTGAACAAGATTGCCAGCCGATCCGCCGTGTAAAAAGTCCAGAAACCGGTTGCGTGAGTCGGCGAGGCAGAAGGAGCCACAAAGAAACTGGCGAGAAGAACTATCGCGAGCCCCGTAATTGCAGCGAACGCTAGAACGCGTTTGTCAATTTTCCCGGCAAACGCCTCGATCATCAAGATCAACATCCCGAGCACCAGCACCGCAATCTCAAGTAGTGGCGCGGTGATCATCGGATGCTGTAGCCCCGCCCCTGCTTGGCGTCTTCTTGGCTTGGACCAACGGCTTGCAGACGGCGCACAGCGCCGTGGCTACAGCTTTGCAGATCTGCGTTGGCAGAGAGAACTCTCCCGAATCTCGGCGTCGCGCTTCGCACGAAAATTTGCGGGAAAAATCCAAAGCAGAGAAGTGTTGCCACGAGCAGCGTAATAGGCACACGCAAAGCCGGGCTAAGATCGGGCAACTTTTGCCATTGCTCGCCAATAGTGCCCATGAACGTTTTGCGGTAGGCGCGCAGCATGTAAACCGTCGACAGCACGACGCCCCACAGCGCAAGCACAGTGGCGATTTGGAATATGTGAAACGGTCCGATTTCCCAACCGTTCCTGAACGCGCCGAAAAAGATCATGATTTCGCCCGCGAAATTCGCAAAACCCGGAAGACCGATTGCGGCGAACACGCCAACTCCAAAGGCTAAGCCGGCGAAAGGCATCACCCTTGCAAGTCCGCCCAGCTCATCAAACGCCAATGTGCCCGTTCGCCGGCGCAATTCGCCGGCTATACCAAATAGCAGCGCGATCGAGAGACCGTGAGCGAATATCAACACAACGGCACCGGTTGCGCCGAGAACACCAAAGCTGGCGATTCCGAGAAAAATGTAGCCCATGTGCATCACGCTCGAATAACCAAGCATCCAATCGAGCCGCTTCTGCGCGATGGTAACTAGTCCGACATAGATGATGTTGCCGAGTAACAGCACCACAAGCAGAGTCGCCCAGTGACGAGCGCCGTCGGGCAGCATCGGAATGGCGAGGCGCAAGAGCCCGTAGAGCCCGAATTTTTTCAACACGCCCGCGTGCAGCATTGCGGCCGGCGCAGGTGCGGCGGCATACGCCTCGGGCGCCCACGTGTGAAACGGAAAGAGTGAGACGAGAATTCCGAAACCGATAAGCAGCAGCAGATAAACGTGCCGTTGCGCATCGGGAGAGATTTGGCCCATTCCGGCCGCAGTCCGCAACACGCGAATATCAAAACTCCGGGAGGGAAGAGGAAAGCTTTGGTAGAGCAAGATCAGGCCGAGCAGCAAGATGAAACTGCCGATGGCCAGATAGATTGTGATCTTCCACGCTGCTGCGACCCGATTCCCGCTGCCCCAGATTCCGATCAACAAAAATGTGGGAATCAGCGCGAGTTCGTGAAACGCGTAAAAGAAAAATAGATCGATTGAAGCAAACGCGCCGATCGCGCCACCGGAGATCAACAAAAGACAGGCATAAAACCCGTTTTCGTTTCTCTCTATCGTGCCGGCGAACCACACTGCAGCCAGCGTGACGACGCTGGCAAGCAGCACCATGATTGCGCTCAAGCCGTCGACGCCAGTGGTGAAGCTCAGCCGCCACTCGGGAGAGATGCTAAACGATGTGACGTATTGGAAGTCGGCATGACGGTGGTCGAGCGACGCAAATAGAAATAGCGCCGCCGCAAACGCCAAAGCCGAGGCTGCCAGCGCAGTCTTCCGAGCTGGCGCGCCCAGCATGATCAAGACGGCCGCAACGATGGGACAAAAAATCGTGAATAGAACCATTAGCGCATGACCGCAAAATAAATGAGAGCCACAACACCGAGACCGAAGAGGAACGCGTACGCTTGAAGATTGCCGACTTGGATTAATCGCAAGAGCGCGCCGATGCCCCAGGTCCCTCGACTGCTTCCACCCACTGCGCCTGCATCGATGACCCAGCGATCAATGAACGCTGCCACACGAGCGAGCAGGTCCTGCGTCCAATAAATGAGCCAGCCATAGAACTCGTCGAAATAAAATTTACGGCGCAACAATTCAACTTTGACCGGTTCGGTCGCGCGTCCACGGTAGAGAGCAATTGCGAGTCCGACTCCCACAATAAGTGCAATAATTGCTAGTACAGGAACAAAGACCGCTTTTTCGGTGGGGAGTGCGAGAAAGTTTCGAGCGAAAAATGCAAATCCTCCGAGCGTTGCGAGAACTGCGAGTACGATCAACGGCATTGTCATGACGGGCGGTGATTCTCGGCCTTCACGCGCGCTGTCACTGCGTGGATTACCGAAGAACACAATGACGAGCATTCGCATCACGTAGAAAGCAGTCAGGAACGCGGTAAACAACCCCACGGCGAAAATCGGCGGATTGTGTTCGTATTCGACCGCTAGAATCGCGTCCTTACTGAAAAATCCGCTAAACGGCGGACAACCGATCAATGCCAGCGCACCCGCACCGAAAGTGGCAAAGGTGATTGGAAGTCTTTGGCGCAGACCACCCATTTTCCAGATGTCCTGCTCGTGATGAAGCATCACGATGACCGAGCCGGCCGCAAGAAACAGGAGCGCCTTAAAAAACGCGTGAGTGAAAAGGTGGAATACGGCCGCCTCGTTTGAGGCGAGACCCACAGCCATCACCATGTAACCGAGTTGCGAGAGCGTGGAATAAGCGAGAATGCGCTTAATGTCGTCTTGCTGCGTCGCGATCAACGCAGCCATGACTGCTGTGATCGTGCCGATCCATGCGACGATCAGAAGTGCCGTTTGTGATGCTTGGATGATGAACGCGACGCGTACCAGCATGTAAACGCCGGCTGCGACCATCGTGGCCGCGTGAATCAACGCGGAGACCGGCGTCGGACCTTCCATCGCATCCGGCAACCAAACGTGCAGCGGAAATTGGGCAGATTTTCCGACCGCGCCGCAGAAAATTAAGAGCGCGACAATCGCGACAAACGTTGCATGGCCGCCGAACATCGGCATTCGCGGCGTGATTTCGGCGAAAACGACTGAGCCGGTGGCCATCCAGATCATCAGGATGCCAATCATGAATCCGAAATCGCCAATGCGTGTGGCGATGAACGCTTTGTTCGCTGCGGCGGCGGCAGCGTCTCGAAAAAACCAATGACCGATCAAAACATAGGACGTGAACCCGACCAATTCCCAGAAGATGAAAAGCATCACGAAATTGTTCGCGAAAACGATGCCGAGCATCGCGAACATGAAGAGCGACAGCGCTGCGAAATAACGGGACTTGCCTTCGTCATCGCGCATATAACCGAGCGAATAAATATGAATGAGCGCTCCAACACCGGAAACCAAAACAGCCATCGTCCTGCTCAACTGATCAAGCGTTAGCCCGAACGGCACCCGAAAGATCGGCGGGACATCGAGCCACACGAATGCCGGTGCCGACGTGGCTGACTGAGCGAAAACCAAGCAACTGCAGCAAAAACTTACAAGTACCGCGGCGATAGAAATTGCACTACTCAATGATTTCCATCGCAACGTGAAGAGCGTGATGACCGTCGCGCTTGCGAACGGCGTGAGAAGGATCAACCACGGATAGAATGAGTTCATTGCTCCGTCTGATTCGCCGGTTAGAACTTGAGACTTGTGATGTCGCCGACATCCGTCGTTTGCCTCGCGCGATATAGCGCGACCAGAAGCGCGAGCCCCACCGCTACTTCAGCCGCCGCCACCGTGATGACGAAAAAGACGAACACCTGCGCGTTATAATCCGGCAGCCCATCGACACCCACGCGAAATCGCGAAAAAGCCACGAGCGACAGGTTGGCCGCGTTCAACATCAGCTCAAGCGACATCAAAATGACAATCAGGTTCCGACGTAGCATGACACCGGCCAAGCCGATCGTGAAAAGGAACGCGCTTACGACCAAATAATCGCCAAGCGTAATC
>Ga0066903_100006743_pt1 | contig 10276 bp, 10 predicted proteins | sample PanSoiMetaGPlot1_FD_67491 | JGI IMG/M metagenome (GOLD analysis project Ga0066903, IMG submission 67491) | Tropical forest soil microbial communities from Panama analyzed to predict greenhouse gas emissions - Panama Soil - Plot 1 (version 2) | ecosystem: Environmental > Terrestrial > Soil >... | reverse complement strand
GCAATACAAATCAAAATTAACCGCATCATGACCTCCTTATCGAATTGGATTGTGAAGACTAACGAGTTTAGTTCCGTCGGGGAACGTTGCTTCCACTTGCATCTCGTGGATCATCTCGGAAATACCTGCCATAACTTGATCGCGGGTCAGAACCTTGCCGCTTTCGGACATGAGTGCGGCAACGGACTTGCCGTCACGTGCTCCCTCCAAGACAAAATCTGTTATAAGCGCGACACTTTCGGGATAGTTGAGCTTGATCCCTCTTACGAGTCTTCCCCGGGCAACGTGCGCTGCTAGCGCAACCATCAGCTTGTCTTTTTCACGTGGCGTGAGATTCATGGGTTTCTCTGTTCTACAGTGGGCTTTAGCATGACCACATCTTTGGCACTCGGAAAGGGCCGGGGCCGCGCTCTCGGTTGAAGTGCTGCAGCAAATTGCGCAAAGCGTGCCTCAAATCGGAGGACACCTTGGTGGCAAAGCGAACGATAATGAGCCCGCCAACGGACGTCGCGGCACAGTGGCAGCCCAGGGAAGGAAGAATGTCGCGCAGAAACTTCAGCCGTTTGTCGAGATAAGGCCCGAAATAGATTAGCGTTCCTACTGCTTTGCAATTCCAAAGCAGCGCCTTCCTGTGAAGGTGCGGAAACATCTCATCTGTGACTCGGAAGCTGTCTGCCCAGATCAGCGCCCCTTCTTTCTTGACGCGCCAGCTATCGGTTATGTGTCCGCAGGCCATTTCCTCGCCGTGTGCGGCACGACCCAGTACAAACCACTCAAGGGCAAGCAGCTCAGCTCGAGAAGAAAGTTCGATTTCTGTTTCCCGGCTAAGACGTCCCGAATTGAAGACGATTGTCTCCTGCGGGAGCCACGCAAGTTTTGCTGCCTCGCACGCTTTCAGCTTTGTCTTAATGCGCGCGGGTTCGCTCAACGCTCGGTAGACCTTTTCAGCCGCCTGTGATGTTACCGCGACGGAAACATCGGCTAGCGCTGTCACACTAAATTCGAGCCGGTCCCCACCCGCGATCCCGCCCGCAGTATTTATGAGTACGGCCTCTTCTATCGCACTACCACCCGATCTTGGGAACATGATGCGAATGGGAGACCGTTGAGAGACGTCCACAAGGCGAGTTCCGCTGGCAGAGCCGCTTAGCACCATCCGCCCGGAGCCATCCGCCCGCTGCAGATCCTTATCGGACGGATTCCCCAAACGCACTTCCGGCGATCCAAGAGCGCACAAATCGTCGATGAGCTCAGACGGTGATATGGCATCGAACATCGGCTTCGACCAGTGCGTCGGCTCGTCGCCGAAGGAGTCGAGAAAGTAGCTGCAGCGCGTCCGTTGCAATAGGTTACCGCCGAGCTGGGCCGTGTTCCTGAGCCGGATCATCGCGTCCCGTTGAGCGGAATCAGAATCCCGCCAAACCCTCCGGACTATCGTAGGGAATTCTCACGTTGGTGATCTCTTTAAGCGAACCATCCGGCTGAGTGGCGTAACCCACCAGTTTCGAGGCATTCCCATAGATCTGGTAGAGATACGCGCCATCTGGCGAAATCCAGTTATCGCTGGGGCCGCTGCTAACGGTTCCGTTGATCGCTCTGAAGGTGCCATCTCCCGGAACTCTCGGGCACGCAGGATCCTTTGCGATGCTGACCTTGTCACCGTCGACGTGGTAGCTGCTAATGTTACTGTAACCGAAGCTTGTAGCGAACACCGATCGGCCATCCGGGGAGATGGCCAGCCAGCATAGTTCAGAAGGCTTGCCTGCGCTCGTGTCGATAGGCACGAGCCGGCCGATGCCGACCCGGCCATGTGCGTCGATACTGCTCGTGACAAGCCCGTTGCCGGCAGCGATTCCGTTAATGAAGGTATTCGGCCGGCCGTGCAGGAAGGCTATGTAGAAAGGCGCAGCTCCTCCCGCGTCGTGGAACGAGGGTGCGCCGAGTGTGCCATCCCCGCCTACGGGGAATATAGCAAGGCCGTCAGGGTCTCGCTCATTCGCGAGGACAAACTTTGGTGTGCCGTCCGGATTCGTCGAGGGTCGCTCGTCGAAGTTGATGTCGACGAGGAGGAACTTCTCGTCAGGGGAGAGCACGGCCATGGTGGAGACACGATCGGTCTTGTTTCGCGTATTCACCGTGTATCGCTCCGGGCGCGGCGTGAGCTTGCCTCCGCCGTTGACCGACATTACCCGGACATGGTCGGGTCCGAACGAGTGCAGCACGTAAAGCGTGCCCTTCGAGGGAGAATAGGCCAAAGATTTGGCAGTGCCGCTCTTTCCCTTCACGACGTTCCCCGTCGGCTTGACGTCCAGCAGCGAGAGTCGACCGTCTCTGCCTACACTGAAGCTGGAGACCGAATTGTCGCCGCCATTGGTAGTAAACAAGAAATGTCGATCCGACGTTAGGATGACGCTACCCGCGCCCTCGAACGCGTTCGGTCCGTTGGCCTCGTAGATCGGCCTGAAAACCCCGGAGCCGACGCCGCCCGTGGGGACACGTTCTGCCTCGGTAATCGTGCCGTTCGCAGATCGATGATAGTGGATGATCGCGTTCCGGGTCTCATTCGTCTGCATGTATAGATGTCCGTCACCATAACTCGTTAGGCTAATCTCTTTCGAAGTTACAGCTTCCTTCGTCGGCGTGGTTGGCACTTGAGTTAGTGCAATTGCCGCGAAAATAACGGCGCCTGCGAGGACCCAAGCAGCCATCAGCGTGAACGAGAGTAGTGATTTCCTCATCTTGGTAGTACCTAGTGTCTTTTGAATGAGCAATCACGGGAAAGCGGAAGGTTCCGCCTTCCCATTGAGCGAATCAGAATCCCGCCAAGCCCTCCGGGCTGTTGTAGGGAATGGCGACACTGGTAACCTCCTCTAGCGAGCCGTCTGGCTTGGTGGCGTAGCCCACCAGTTTCGACGCGTTCCCGTAGATCTGGTAGAAATAAGCGCCATCCGGCGAAACCCAGTTATCGCTCGGTCCGCTGCTGATGTCTCCACAAAGCCCTCTGAAGGTACCATCACCCTCGACGTTGGGGCACGCAGGATCCTTTGCGACTTTGATCTCGGCGCCGTTGATATGGAATGTGCTGACGTTGCTGTAGCCGAAAACCGTAGCATATAAGACTCGGTCATCGGGGGAGACAGCCAGCCAGCAAAGTTCAGCGATCGCGCCTCGCCTTGTGTCGATTGGTACGAGTTTACCGACGCCAATTCTGCCGTCTTCGTCAATGCGGCATAGGCTGACCCCATCACCGACCGCGTATCCGAGGATGAACGTATCCGGTCGGTTATGTAGGAAAGCGATGTAGAAAGGAGAACCGCCCCCTCCGTCCTGGAAAGAGGGGTCGCTGAGCGTGCCGTTTTCATTCACGCGGAATACAACGATGCCGTCGGGATCTGGCGCATTTGAAGCGACGGACTTTGGTTTGCCGTCTGAACCATTCACCCAGAGAATGGGTGAGCCGTCCGGATAGGTGCCGGAGATCGCAATGGGCAGATCGAACGTGGTGCCAACAAGGAAAAATTTCTCATCTGGTGAAAGCACACCCATAGTTGGAACACGGTGTGGTTTCTCCGGTGTATTTGCCGTGTATTGCTCCGCGCGTGGCGTAAGCTTCCCATCACTGGAGACCGACATGAGCCGGATATGATCGGGGCCAAAGGAGTGGACCACGTAAAGCATCTCCTTCGAGGGAGAATATGCCAGCGCTTTGGCAGTACCGCTCTTTCCTTCCACGGCGTTCCCGGTCAGCTTCGTGTCGATTCGTGTGAGCTTGCCGCGGTCGCCAACGGCGAAGCTGGAAACCGAATTGTCCCCGCCGTTTGTTGCAAACAGAAGCTTGCGATCCGGTGAGAGGACGACACTGGCTGCGCCTTCAAAGGAGTTGGGCGCGCTCTCCTGGCCGCTGATCGGCTTGAAAGTCCCCGAACCTGCACCGCCGGTGGCGACACGCTCCACCTCTGTGAGCGTGCCGTTGGGGGAGCGGTGGTAGTGGATGACCTTGTTCTTAACCTCATTTGTTTGCATGTAGAGATGACCGCCCTGACCGTTCATGGTCATTTCTTTTGACGTACCCATCTGTTTCTTTTCTGTTGCCATATTCGTTTTCCTTTCCTTCTAAGTTAGATTTGATGTTTTGCCTGTCTCAGCCACGCTGGTAGAAAATTTCGGAACCTAATATCCTTTCTTGTCTCGGAGTAACGGATAAAACTGAATCCAGGTCATGTCCGTGCTTGCGACATTGGCGAGATGGCAGCCAGCACATTCGGCCACAGGCTTTTCGGCGGCCGTCTTATCGTAGGGCAGAGGGTGATGCCCGAAAGTGAAGTAGCCCCAGCCATTCGTCTCAGCAAACCGCTTACTGTCTTTCACCGATACGTCGATGCCGTTGAACTCACCGTTGAAATACCCGCGTCCGGATGGTTCCTTGCGAGAGCCGTCCGGAAAATCTGGATTTAGAACCCGAGTCAGTTCTTTGACAATGACCGTTCCTTCTGGAAACTCTCCTGTCTTCAGATAGGCATCGACGTTTTTCTTCTCTATATATACATGGTGGTATTCGGGAAAGTTTGCCTTGCCATTATTGAGGCCGTTTGGAGTTAGGGGCGCACCCACAAAAACCCATGCGCGATAGCCAGTCGGCAACTCCATTTTGCCATCAGAACCAAACACTGCAGTCGACTGCGGACTCTCAGCGGCAACGGACATCGTCTTTGGGAAAAACACGGTGCCAGCAAGAAGACCAACTGCGACGATTGTGATTATTGTTAATAGATACTTTGTCATAACTAGATCTCCTTCGGTACGTTTTCGAAAACTAGCTTCTTCACATCGTAGTCCTTACTTTGATTTGAGGACCGGGTAGCCTTGGATGTAAACCCAGTCTGTCGCCTGAGCCGGGACATGGCAGCCAAGGCAGTTTTTTTTGAAGTCAGTTGCGACCTGCTTATCAGGCGCATCGGACTTGAAGAGTGCCCATCCCCATCCATTGCCCCATAGCGGATTCCCGGGATGGCTTCCTTTTTCGTCTTTAATCATCACGAACCACACTTTCGTTCCCGAAGCCCAATGTACGTCCCCGGTCGTCATGTTCCCGTGATCAGTTGCGTCGACTTCTTTCACCAATACAGTTCCGTCAGCAAACTTCCCGTTCTTGCGGAAGTACTCAGCCGTGCCCGGGGACGCGTATGTGTAGTGCAACTCGGTGTCGCCGTTGAGATCGACTACTGAATAGGTTCCGAGCGCCTGGTAACGATCTCGAACGTTCGCCGGCTTGCGGATGTTTCCAGCTTTGTCAACGAAGTCTAGTCCATTGTAGCTACTGCTGTTGTCTTGTGATCTAACTTGCTGAGAGCCGACCAGGGAAACTACTACAAATAGGCCGATCAAGATGCGGTATGCCATCTTAAGTTGGCTTTCTGGACCGTCTATCCTGTTCATAAGAGCAACTGTGACGGTTTCAGTGACTCCGCCACTACTAGGCATGTGAAAGACTTTAACTTAGTGCTTACGGAGGGATCTGCGCTCTCCCATTAGGTAGAGTATCTACAAATGACGGCGGCTCTGAGTCGAGTCACTTGTCATTGTGCAGCCGTCTGACTGGGCGAGAGCCACGTCGCAATTCGCGGCCGTTTTGCTCCCGAAGAAACCGCGGCATCGCGAAAGCTTCCCCATCGTTCGAGCGGCATGCTCGCCGCTGCCATAAGGGCAAGCTGGCTGATAATAAAGCCCAGCAGCCACGGAAATTCTTTTTGCATGAAGCCATACGAATGAAGCCCGACGCCGAGCATATTCACTCCGAACCAAGAGAAACTCGTCACCACGTTGCCGAAGATCGCCATAATCATGAGTCCGCGCTGGCGAATAAATCCGCCCCAGCATGCATGCAAAATGATGGCGCACCAGAGAACGATCAGGACGGCACCATTTTCTTTCGGATCCCAACCCCAGAACCTGCCCCACGATTGATCGGCCCAGATCCCGCCGAGGACGGTGCCGACGAAACTGAAGAGGGTGGCAAAGCAGACGACGCCATAGGTCATCCGCGCTATAGAATCGGCTGCGGGACGCGTGAGCGAGCGAGTAAAGACCCCCCGTACGATATATATAATGGCGAGCATCCCGGCGAGAAACATGGCTGAGTAACCGGTGGTGATGGCCACAACATGCGTGGCTAGCCAGATATTGGTGTCGAGCACCGCCTGCAGCATTTCCAGAGTGTCGCCGCTACCGGCAAGGTGATGAGCAATAATCAGGGTAACGAATCCAATTGCACCGGCGCACGCTGCTCCAATGCCGTCGCGATAAATTCGCTCGAGAATGAGCGATACGATCACTGCGCCCCAGCCTATGAAAATGGCAGATGAATATAGATTGGTAACGGGCGGACGTTCTTGCAGGTACATCCGTGAGACCAAGCCGAAGGTGTGAACCACTAATGCCAGCAAGAGAACGTAGAATGCTGAGCGGTTTAATGTCCGGCTCCAACCAAGCCATGAACCGCAGGCCAGGAGAAAACCCAGGACGTACAGCGCCATGCTTCGGCTGAAGGGCTGGAGGCGATTAAATAGAAATTCGAACGAGCTCCGCCTCGTCGCAGCTGGCTTTTCCTTCGCGAACCATGTTTCAAGGGCGCTTGCGTGTTGATTGAAAGCCGACCAACTCCGCGCTCGGTACGCATCACCAATCAACGCGTACTCCTTGACGATTGGATGAATCTCTATGGTCTCAACCGATCGCAACAAACTGTTGCCGATCGAGTGCCATTCATCCGTTGGGCCGATTGGTGGTACGGCAAGAATGTACGCGATCTTCGATAACTTTTCGTAGCGCGGAGTCATGGACGCGACGTCGTCCGGTTTCGCTTTGTCGAAATTTTCTCCAGCCTGGAGTTCTCGAGTTGCTTTTCCCGCAACCGGAAGATTGTTTTCGAAGACTTGTAATGCGCCCGCGACGTTCTGTGCGTCCTCAAGCTGGATGCTGTTCTTTAGGCGCACATAAAGAACGAGCGCATTTCGAAGATTCAGTATGGCGTTCTGATAAGCCGAGCGCTGCATCGACTCGAGCTTCTCCGATTCCTCGCCCTGCTCTTCGATCTTTTGCAGAAACGGCGAGAGCTCGCTAAAACTGAAATACTTGCGATCGCTCTGCTCCCATCCGAACAAGCCGAGAACGTCCCCATTTTGTACCACGAATACCGGATACCCGTCGGCAACTGACGCATTGAACATTGTATCGGTGAGCCACTCCATCGCCGTGAGTTGACCACTGCCTTCCAACCGTAATTGCTGCTTACCGTGAAGAATCAGCAACGCGTTTCGGGCAACTGTATCGAGCGGTTTGACGCGACCGCTCACTAAAACCGGCGTGTTTCCAAATTTGGCGATGTCGAGGCTGTCTGGTTGAGCGCGAGGTGGGCGCCAATCGGCGGCAATCCAGGCTGCAGCCAAGAGAAGAACGAGCCATGGGAAATATCGTTTCATGCCAAAGCAGTTCGCGTTTTCCGCGCGAAGACGACAAGGTGATATCCGAATTGCACGAGCAGTCCGGCTGCGACAATAACGCACGCAACGTAAGGCGCGATGAAGGTCGGGTTATGAACGACCTGCAAAATGGTAGCCTGATCGTCCTTTTGAAATCCCGCTTGGTAAAAGGTTTCGCCCCGATAACGCAATGGATGATTCATGTAAATGAGCACGTCGCGGTTCACTTTGCGTTCGGGATCGATCAGGCTAACGCGACTGGAAAAGTCTTTCGGGATTTCTGTGCCGGCGTAACGCTCGTGTGTGAACTTTTGCAGGGCAACGCTGTACGGTTTGTAGTAACGCATCGGCCGGAGCGCGATCGTCCAATTACGGCCATCGGATGAAAATGTCTGTGGCGCGCCTAGCGCATCCGAAACGAGCCACGTGCCCAGAGAAGTTCCCGAGTGTTTCGGGATTATTTCAATGGCCGCGCTGGTAACATCATGTTCGTCAACGCCGGTGGAACGGGGAGCTGATTGGACTACAATCTGCGCTCCTTTGCCGGCCTCCGACAGAATTCGCAGGCGTGAATTCTCATAAAAATTCCTAACGACTATTCGAAATGGCAAGCTCCGGTGATCTATGGAGCGGCTTTGTCGCAGGATGTTGTCGGGAATAGCCGTGACTTGATCCGAGCGATTGTCTGTGGTGTCGATTACCGCCAGCTCTGTCCGGCGCGCGTCTTCCGAATAATTTTTGATATCACCAACGCCGAGTCGCATGTGGCTCTCGACCGCAAAAAGATCAGTGAAAAGACCGCCAGCCAGCATGATGACTAGCCCTGCGTGTGTTAGATGAATACCAAGTTTCCGCCAAGCCCAGCTGAATCGTTTGGCATGTGCCGCAACAAGATTCACGAGCAGGACGGCCCCGATGAGATGGCCACCCGGGAAAACGGGAATTCCTAATCGACTATCGGGTGGCCACCGTACAAAGAAGCTTTGGAAATAGCGTTGCTGAGCTTCATGAATTCCGAGGTGAACTTGCGCGAGCGTCCCGGCGAAAATCAGCACCATGGCCACTACCAGGCAGATGATCGTCAGCTTCAGCGATGTCAGCAAATAAACGAATCGGCGCCACATCTAAAGTAGTTTTGGTTTGAATGTGATCGAGTCGATTGCCCCTACGTTCTGCTTGCGCTGCGGGCGTCCAGAGCAACGCATTTATTTTCCTGACAAACGTTACGGCGGCGGTCTATGCCCTAGCCATTGGACAGAGGATGGAATTATTTCTACTGAATCGGAACGAGAATTAGCTCGTCCATTCGAACGATGCCGTAGAGTGCAGGTTGTTAGGCGATAGGAATTCCGCACTAACCCTCACCCGGCCAGGCCATGGATTACGCCGATACCCACCGGGCTCACTGTGCGACAAACCCGGAAGCGATCAAATATCCAATCGAGTCGCGCGGACGTCGCCAGGACAAATTGTTCTTTCGGAGTCATCCAAAAGAGGGAAGCGCGTTCGTCTCTTCGGTAACATCGCAAAATCCGTCGTAGGCGCCGTGGCAATCGAATGCCGGCACAAAGTACCGTCACGGTATGAAAGTAATCAGCCCAACCGTTATAGCACTCGTGCTTTGGCTGTTGTTTTTCGCCGCGCACGCTTTCGCGGTGTTTAAACCGCCTTACCCGACAAAGGCAGAGGCGCCTAATCAAATCTTCATTACTAGCGACACCAGCGTTAGTCCCATTGCACGGCACGACAAGTAAACCAAACTGAGGATGACTTGCCAATGACTAACGTCCACTCCGACCTGCAAAAGGTAACCAACGAGAACGAACCAAAGCTGCGTGGGATCCGCGCAGAAAACATCAATCCGGTGCTCCGCCTGGCAGCTATCAAGCGCCAGAACGCCATTCGGACAAACGGCACTCCAAGGGGAAAGGCCACCATATGAGTGCGCCCGAGCTAAAAGAGCAAATCCGAATGGAGGCGCAGATCAGCCTTCCCTTGGCCGCCAAGTGTAGAGCCGTCCAACCCGAAGCCTGCTTCCATTCTCCTCATTTAACACTTGCTCTGGCTATTACGGTCCCGACGATGCTTTGATCAAGTAGTTAAAGCGTACTGTACGACTAAGAAGACTGTGTGTTCAACCTAACAATAGCGGAGAAAGACGGAAATAACCGGATAGCCAAATTCTTGCTGCCGGCAGTCTTGGGTATGACCGCCGGAGCGATTGACGTGACCGGCTTTCTTGCGCTCGGCGGCCTATTCACGGCACACATTACAGGCAACCTTGTCATTCTTGCTGCCCATTATGTTACTGGGAGTTTTGGTGAGATCGCACCATTGTTTTCGGTCCCGGTATTTGTGGTCGTCCTTGGTGTAATAACCCTGATGTTTATCCGAAAACCGATACCGGTCACCCGACGCGCATTGCTTGTTATACAAGCGCTCCTGCTTGGATCATTACTGGTCTTTGGCATCTCGTTCGGTCCTTTCGCAGATCCGAACTGTAGAATGGCGGTATTTGTAGGCATGCTTGGAGTAGCGGCAATGGCAACGCAGAACGCGGTTGTGCGACTGGCGCTGCCTGGGCATCCCACAGCCGCCGTGATGACCACGAATGCTACTCAACTGGCGGTTGACCTTGCGATGCTCGCTCGCTGCCTTTTTCAACCAATTGACGTGAATGAGATTCGATCGCGCGCAGGTGTGACTACCATGGCTGTGCTAGGATTCGTGGTCGGAGTAGTTGCAGGCGCGATTCTTGAAATTCACTTCGGGCTATGGTCACTAACCTTCCCGAGTCT
>Ga0066903_100006742_pt1 | contig 10277 bp, 8 predicted proteins | sample PanSoiMetaGPlot1_FD_67491 | JGI IMG/M metagenome (GOLD analysis project Ga0066903, IMG submission 67491) | Tropical forest soil microbial communities from Panama analyzed to predict greenhouse gas emissions - Panama Soil - Plot 1 (version 2) | ecosystem: Environmental > Terrestrial > Soil >... | reverse complement strand
GTCGATCTTGCCACGGGTTCGGGCGATATTCCGCGGTTGCTCGTGGATCACGCTCGAACGATTGGCGCGCAAATCGAGATCGATGCAGTCGATCGGCAGTCTGCGACGCTGGAGATTGCCCGGAGGTTGAGTGTCGATTACCCGGAAATTTCCTACCATGCAGCAGACATTCTGGAATGGGATTGCGCCCAACGTTACGACATCGCGCTTTGTTCGTTAGTACTTCATCATTTCAGCGATGATGACGCCGTAAAACTACTGCGGCGATGTCGCAAATTGTCGAAAAGATTTGTGCTGACGTCGGATTTGCGGCGGGGATTTCTACTCTGGACGGGCGTTTACATGTTGACCGCACTTATCTTTCGCGAACCGATGACGCGTTTTGACGCGCGTCTTTCTGCCCAACGAGCATTTTCATTTAACGAAATGCGCGACCTCGCGATCAATGCGGGCTGGCAAAATTTCGGTCACAAAAAATTTCGCGCCGCGAGGCAGGCGATTTGGCTGGAGTAATTGCCCAGAAATGCTCTTGAAAGTCTTGTGCAGTCGAGAGTTAATGGACTTAACCATCAAACGCCGAAATTTATGCCGCTACTCAAACCAGATCCCACGTTTTATCCTTCGCCACGCCTGGCAATGCAGGCTCCTCCGGAAAAACACGCGTTCGTCGCTGCGCTGAATCCTCCCGGCAGCAAACTCAATGATGCGCTGCTGGTTGTTGATGTTGATCCCGAGTCATCCACATACGGTCAGCGCGTCGGCGAAGTCAGGATGCCAAAGTTTGGTGATGAGCTGCATCATTTCGGATGGAATGCGTGCAGTTCGGCACTGTGCCCGTACGCGCCGCATCCGCACGTCGAACGACGTTACCTGGTTGTGCCGGGGATCCGCTCCTCGCGGATTTACATTATCGATACGAAGCCCGACCCGCGGAAACCACAGATCGTTAAAGTCATCGAGCCGGAGGAAGTTTTCGCGCGCACGAATTATTCGCGCCCGCATACGATTCACTGCGGGCCGGAAGCCATTTACGTTAGCGCACTCGGGGATCCCAACGGCGAGGGCCCCGGTGGGATCTTCATGCTCGATTGCGAGACATTTGAAGTTCTCGGTCAGTGGGAAGTCGACCGCGGCGCACAGTTCTTGCATTACGATTTTTGGTGGCACCTGGGGTTTGACACGCTGATCAGCAGCGAATGGGGCACTCCAACCATGATCGAGAACGGCGTGCAACCCGATCTCTTGTTAGGCGGTAAATACGGGCATCAGATGCATGTGTGGGATCTGCGACGGAGACGACATCTTCAGGCGCTGGATTTAGGCGGCGAGCAACAAATGGTCCTCGAGATGCGACCCGCGCATGACCCGAGGAGAGCTTATGGGTTCGTTGGCGTGGTGGTTTCGCTGAAAGACTTATCGGCGTCAGTTTGGCTGTGGCATCGGGACAACGGCGCGTGGGACCTGAAGAAAGTGGTCGAGATTCCCGCCGAACCTGCCGATCCGGAAAAACTGCCGGCGCTTCTCAAAGATTTTAAAGCGGTGCCGCCACTCGTGACGGACATCAATTTGTCGCTAGATGACAAGTTTCTTTACGTTTCGTGCTTTGGAACAGGCGAATTTTTGCAATACGATGTTTCGGATCCATTTAATCCGAAGAAGACCGGCTCGGTGCGCATCGGCGGCATCGCCAATCGCACGGCACATCCGAAGAAGCCGGATCAGCCGCTCGCGGGCGGACCGCAAATGGTGGAAGTGAGCCGCGACGGGAAGCGAATCTATTTTACCAACTCGCTTTATGCGTCTTGGGACGAGCAGTTTTATCCCGACGACGTTGGCAGTTGGATGGTGAAACTCGATGCCGGTCCCAACGGCGGCATTACGTTCGATAAAAACTTTTTCGTCGAAAGCAACGACTATCGGGTTCATCAAGTTCGCCTCGAAGGAGGCGATTCCTCGAGCGATTCCTATTGTTTTCCGTGAGCGAGCTCTGGCCGTGGCTCGCGGTCTTTGGGCTGGGCATGTTTCACGGGACTAATCCTGCCATGGGGTGGCTGTTTGCTGTGGCGCTCGGCCTGCAGGAGCAAAGGCGCGAGGCTGTGTTCCGCGCGCTGCCGCCGATCGCCGTAGGACACGCGCTTTCTATTGGAATCATCATTGCCGCGGTTCTTGTGGCCCGTGTCAGCGTGCCGCATCGCATTCTGAAAATTGCCGCTGCCGCGATCCTTTTTGCCTTCGGTTTGTATCGTCTATTGCGTTCGCGTCACCCGAACTGGGTGGGGATGCGAGTCGGGTTCGGGGATTTGATGCTGTGGTCGTTCGTCATGGCCTCCGCGCATGGCGCAGGATTGATGCTCGTTCCATTTTTTCTGCAATCGCCAGCTGCGGGAGAGTCGCATCACCACGACACTCACCAAATGCATGCGTGGGCATTCGGGAATTTTAGCGCGCCTTCTCTGCTCATCGCGGCGGTCGTAGTCCACACGCTGGGGTATCTTATAAGCACCGCGCTGGTGGCGATTGTGGTGTACGAAAAACTTGGGGTCGCGATACTGCGCCGCGCCTGGTTCAACATCGATTTGGTCTGGATGGTAGCGCTCATGATCACCGGCGTGTTTATCCTCATCTTTTGACTGCGTCGTTGGGATTGATCGAATTCGCGATTCGCACAGTATAACCCATCCCGTAATGTCTGAGTGAAGCGAAGAATCCCAGACTAATTTTGGACCAATTCACCCAAACGAAATAGATCAGAGATGTTTCGCTCCGCTCAATATGACAGAGCCGTTCATTGAGATCAGTTCCAGACGCAGGTGAGTGAAGCTGCTGGCGTGAGAATTCTGACCACGATCGCGGAGGTGCAGGCGCAGCCTTATACAAAGCCTCGTGTGCTCGTGCCAACGATGGGCGCGCTGCACAAGGCTCACGGCGAGCTAATACGGGTGGCGCGTGAGGCCGCCGGCAAACGTGGCGAGGTCGCCGTCAGCACTTTTGTTAATCCGCTCCAGTTTGAGCCGGGAAGCGATTACGAGCGATATCCGCGTCCGGAAAAAGCAGACGAAGAATTCTGTCGAAAAACCGGTGTCGATCTTTTATTTCGTCCGTCCGCTGCGGAGGTTTACGCGACCGACCGCTCGACATTCGTGGAAGAGACTTCCTTGTCGAGCACGCTGGAAGGCAAATCGCGGCCTAGACACTTCCGCGGGATGTGCACAGTGGTGGCGAAGTTGTTCAATATTCTCGCTCCTGAAGTCGCCGTGTTCGGCGAAAAAGATTTTCAGCAACTGGCGATCGTGCGCCGCATGGTGTGCGATCTGAATTTCAACATCGACATCATCGGCGTGCCTACGGTGCGGGAAGACCACGGCTTGGCATGCAGCTCCCGCAACGATTATTTGAGTCCCGAAGAACGCAAGCAGGCTGCGGTACTGTACAAAGCGCTATTGGCGGCCAAAGATGCCGGTAGGAAATCCGCCAATGACGTCGTCGCGCTCGCCCAGAGGGTCATCAATGAAGCGCACCTGGCACGCCTCGATTATGCAGAAGTCGTTGACGCAGATACGTTGCACCCGGTGGAAATAGTTGGAGGAAACTCGGTACTCCTTTTGGCGGTGTTTTTCGGCAAGACTCGTTTAATCGACAACATGCGGTTGAGTTGAAGCTGTGGAAAACCACTAAATGAAGGTTCCTGGGGCCTAATCTTGGTCCGCGGGATACTCTCGCCGATTGCCGCGTCGCAATTTTGAGCTTGCCTCGGGGCGCGGAATCGAATAAGAGAAGCAGCGGTCTGCATGAAGAGGCTTCTCGCGGTCTGTTTCAGTCTTGCAGTTGCTGGCGCCCCGAAAGTCTTCGGGGACGAACAATCCACTTCTCCCTACGCGACGGCGGCCGATTTCGCGAAGTACGCGATGAAGCTGCGGGAACAGGCGTTGCTCAAAGTGGAACCGCAAGTCCTTATCCCGACCAGTTCCCGTCCGGCGGTCCAGCGTTACCCGTGGAAAATGAACATTGTCACCACGGTGTTCTGGGTAGGGGAAGAGGCCGGCGGAAACAATCCAGTACCTAACTACAAGAGTTGCTGGGATTATAATTGGACAGCGAACTACGGCGGCACGGACAACCCGGAACCGAGCGCGCGTCGGAACTACATCCCAATAGCCTTTATCCCGAAGCAGAATCCTTTCTACTTCGCGTTGCCTTATAACGATGTGACTCACGGCCAATTTAAGCCGGAAGCGCCGCTGGTGATCCCGTGGTTCAAGCAATCCTATACTGGGCCGGGGCAGTCCGTCTGCCGCCATCGTTGGATTGCCATTCGCAAAGGGAATCGCGTCTGCTACGCCCAATGGGAAGATTGTGGGCCGTTTCGCACGGACCATTTTCAATACGTCTTCGGAAACGAGCGTCCGAAGCCGAATCTCAACCATGGGGCCGGCTTGGATGTTTCCCCTGCGGTGCGCGATTATTTGGGGTTAGCGCCCACTGACGTCGCTGACTGGCAATTCGTGGAAGTCCGCGATGTGCCTCCGGGGCCCTGGCGAACCTATGGCGATAACAATCACTTCGTCCTTGCGCAGCGGCAAAGCGAGCAGCGCATGGCTGCGGGCGGTAGCGGCGCGGCGAAGAAGTAGACGTTTGGAATTTCCAAATTGCAACATCCAAGTCCCAAGGAAATCTCAAGCCGCAACTTTCAAATTCGCTTAGCGGCACATGGCTCTGCTTAGAGCGTTGGAATTGGAATTTCTTTTGGAGCTTGGGATTTGGAAATTCCGCGCTCAGCGGCAGGACTAGCCGCTGGGCGAAGATGCTGGAACCGCACGTGGAGCGGCTTTCGCTGAAGTCTTTTCAACGGCCTCCGCCTTCGGACGCGGCGTCACCGGTATCGCCATGTCAACCAACTCTGAAACGGTGACAAACTTGAAACCCTTGGCCTCCAGCTCATCGAAAGTAGAAGGCATCGCCTCGATTGTTCCGGGATGAATGTCGTGGGATAACACGATCGAACCGGGTCGCGTCTCTTTGAGAATGCGGTTGCGAACTACTGCAGGGCCAGGTCGTTTCCAGTCAAGCGGATCAACGTCCCAAAGAATGATGTTATATCCGAATTCGTCGTGGATCCATCGTTTTTCGCGTTCGGTAATTGATCCGTAGGGTGGGCGCAACAATGTGGGACTTTTCCCGATGGCACTCTTAATTGCATCATCGGTCCGCTGCAATTGGCTGCGAACACTTTCCTGCGACATCTTGGCGAGGTTAGGGTGCGACCAACTGTGGCTCGCGATTTCGTGTCCTTCGCGTGCTGCTCGGGCAACGATTTCGGGATGTTCCGCGACGTTTTCGCCGATGACGAAGAAGGTTGCTTTGATGTGGTGGGCGGCCAGTAAATCGAGCAATTTTGGAGTGAGTGTAGCGCTCGGTCCATCGTCAAAAGTCATCGCGATGTAAGGCCCATCGACGTGCACTGAATTAAACGTGATTGCCGGTTCCTTGGGAGGGGCTGGCGTTTTTAGCACAGCTTCCTTTTCCACGCGTGGAGATCCGGCGGCGTTAGGTGCCGCTTCGATCGAGTGTGCAGGCATTGCGGGCTTGGCTGCCGGCGCGGGTTGGGCTGCGAGTCCAGCAGTGAAACTTAACGTGGCTGCGCAACCCAACAGCAAACAGTAATTAGGCATTACGAGTGAACGTACGAAAATTGAACGCGTGTATGTAGCAGACTTCGCGATTTGCGCAACACGCACGAACGCCCAGCTGTCGTGACGCCGGTGAATTCTACGGAGCGCATGCGCCTCGCGTGCTGGCGATCGCACCCTCGCCATCACGGACTCACCAGAATGCGGTTGCCCGGTCGTTGTGGTTTCGTGCAAGGTCCCTAAACGGGCACGCCAGGCGCGGTCGCCCCGAGAAAACTGACAATCACGTTACTTTTGCATCAGTGGTTTATTAACCTAAAGCCTTGACAAACAACCAGCGTGCTGCTGTAGAAGGGGGGCGGGGAGCACGGGTGGCGGGCGTATGAGGCGTTTTATTCTTGTTGTCGCAATTCTTGTTGGTTGCCTGTGCGGTGTCGTTGCGCGTGCGGGCACGCAGGTCAACGTCACGCAGGAGCACAACAGTCCGTCCCGCGACGGTGTTTACATCGATCAGGCATTCACGCCTTCGGCCGCCGCAAACCTGACACGCGATCTCAACTTTAATGGCACGATCTCCGGCGCCGTTTACGCCCAGCCGCTTTACATCGAGGGCGGTCCGAATGGACCGATGATCATTGCGGTGACGGAAATGAACAATGTGTATGCCCTTGATGCCACGACGGGCCTGCCGATCTGGTCGCGTACCGATATTGGTCCGCCCATCCCAACTACCCCGTGCGGAGGTTTTAATCCCACTGGTATCACCGGGACGCCGGTCGTCGATCTCGCCTCCAGAAGACTTTTCTTCGACGCAGCGATTAATACCAACCCCAATGGACATTTCATTTATTCCTTGGACGTAGACACCGGCGTCACAACGCTGGGTTGGCCCGTGGACGTGAATGCCACCGCAAGTTACAACGGCATCAACTTTGTTTCATTGGCGCAGGAAGAACGCGGTGGGCTGGCGCTTGTGAACGGGATTGTGTATGTGTCTTACTCTGGCTACGTGGGCGACTGCGGCAACTATCACGGCTGGGTGGTCGGTGTTGATATCAACAATCCTTTAACCGTCGGAGGGTGGGCCACAACGGCAATTGGCGGCGGAATTTGGGGACACGGCGGAGTGGCGAGTGATGGGACTAACATGTTTGTGGTCACGGGGAACACGTTCAACACAGGCGGAAACTGGATGGGTGGCGAAGCAATCATCCGCTTACAAGCCGGGCCGACATTCACCGGGCAACCTACGGATTACTGGGCGCCTACCAACTGGCTCTCGCTCGACAACACGGATACCGATCTGGGCGGTGTCAGCGCTACCGTGGTCGATGTGCCCGGTGCCACGCCTTCACAGTTGGTGCTTGCCCTCGGAAAAGATTCGAATGCCTACCTGGTTGATCGCAACAATCTCGGCGGCATTGGGATGTCAGTGACCCAGTTTAACGTCTCTGGAACTAACAGAGGGACGTCAGCTGTCACGTACCACACCAGCCAGGGGACATATTTCGGGTTTCACAACGAGTCCAACTCGATCAGAGCATACAAAATTACAGCAACAAATCCGCCTACCATAACCTTCGCTTGGAGCATGAGCCAGACCGGTCGAGGCTCGCCCTGGGTCACAACCACCGATGGAACCAATAACGTGATCGTATGGGTCGCAGGCGTCCAAGGTGATCAACGTTTGCATGCCTACGATGGCGACACGGGAGCAGTAATCTACGCAGGCGGCGGCGCTAACGAATTGATGACCGGCACGCGCCAGTGGAACACTGGGATGGTAGCTCGCGGCAGGATTTACTTTGGCGCCGATAACAAAGTGTATGCCTTCACACTGCCGGCCGGCACGCCGACGCCAACCCCGACCGCAAGTGCAACGGCTACGCCAACTGCGACTGCGACCACATCTCCGACTTCAACCCCCACGTCCACCCCAAGTACAACTCCGACTCCGACTTCCAGTCCGACAGCTACAGCAAGGCCAACCCCCACCGCCAGACCGCGTGCAACGCCGCGCCCGCGCCCGACGCCAGCTCCGCGCCCGGGCGTGTGAACGCGGATGTTGGATAGCACACGCATCTGGGTGCAAATTTCGGCGCCCTCGGCGAAACCAGAACGAGTTCATAATCGCATGCTACCGAGGAGAAGTTCACAATCACCAGGTGGGTGCGGTAACTGCTCCGCACAAAATTACGATCGTTACTCTTGCGCCCTAGCTGTGGTGCCCTAAAGCCTTGACAAAGAGCTGCCCTTCTCTTGTAGAAGGGAGCGCGAGGGTACGGTCAACGGGTTTATGAAGCGTTTCATTTCCGGTTTTGCGATTCTCGTTGCCGGCCTATGGACTGTGCTGCCGAGTACAATCGCTCAGGTCAACGTGACGCAGGAGCACAACAATTCTTCTCGCGATGGCGTTTACATCGATCCGGCGTTTAGGTCCTCCGCGGCTGCAAATCTTACGCGCGACCTCGACTTCGATGGCACGATTTCCGGCAATGTTTACGCTCAACCACTTTACATCGAGGGCGGCCCGAGTGGGCCGATGATCATCGCCGTGACCGAATCGAACAATATCTACGCGCTCAACGCCACGACCGGCACAGTGATCTGGCAACGAACAGACATCGGACCCTCAGTGCCGAGCTCCAGTCTTCCCTGCAGCAACATTGATCCTGTAGGCATCACCGGCACGCCTACTGTCGATCTCGCCTCTCGGCGACTTTTCCTCGACGCGTTGATCAATGGTACAACCATAAAACACTTCATTTACTCGTTGAACGTGGACACTGGTGAAACGAACCCGGGTTGGCCCGTGGATGTCAACGCGACCGCCACTTATAACGGTATAACTTTTGAATCCCGGATACAGGAAGATCGAGGGGCACTCGCGCTTGTTAACGGGATTGTATACGTGCCTTACTCCGGCTACTCGGGTGACTGCGAGAGTTATCATGGCTGGGTCGTGGGAGTGGACATAAACAACTCTACTGGCGTTCTTGCCTGGGCCACAACAGCTGTCGGCGGCGGGATTTGGGGGCACGGCGGCGTCGCCAGTGACGGGACTAACATATTCGTGGTTACTGGGAACACGTTTAACACCGCTGGCAACTGGATGGGAGGCGAAGCAATCATTCGCTTGCAAGCAGGACCAATCTGGAGCGGCCAGCCTGCCGACTACTGGGCACCTACTAATTGGTTCAATCTCGATATAGGCGATACGGACCTAGGCGGGGTCAGTGCCACCGTCATCGACGTGCCCGGCGCTACGCCATCTGACCTTGTGCTTGCCCTCGGCAAAGATTCGAATGCGTACGTGCTTGATCGCAACAACCTGGGTGGCATTACCTCGCCCGTGGCGCAAGCGGATGTCTCGGGTATCAACAGAGGGACGTCAGCTGTCACGTATCACACCCGTCTGGAAACGTATATCGCTTTTCATAACGAAGTAAATGCGATCAGGGCCTACAAAGTTACCACAACAAGTCCGCCCACGCTCATGTTTGCCTGGAGCCAACCTCAGAACGGACGTGGCTCACCTTGGGTGACAACGATTGATGGCACAAATAACCCGATTGTGTGGGTAGCCGGAACTGGAACCGAAGGGGACCAGCGCCTGCACGGTTACGATGGCGAAACTGGCGGCGTCATATATGCGGGCGGCGGCAACAATGAGTTAATGACCGGTACACGGCAATGGAACACTGGAATTGCGGCACGTGGTCGCATTTACTTCGCTGCCGATAACAGGGTATATGCTTTTATGATATCAGCCGGAAGGCCTACGCCTTCGCCGACTGCTAGTCCGACTGCAACTTCCAGCCCGACAGGGACGGCTACTACGACGGCCACAGCCCGGCCGACGCCTACTCCCAGACCGCGCCTAACACCGAGACCGCGCCCGACACCAGCGCCACGTCCGGGCGTGTGAACGCGCATGTTGGAAGCACGCGCGTCCCTCGTGCTGGTTTCGGCATCGCCCGAAACAGACTCTCCGGACATTTGCAGGTGATTCTGGATCGAACACGGGAAGACAGTCGTCCATAGCGAGGACGCCTTCGTCAGCACACGAGGCCGCCTGCGCTACCCAGAACGGCTTCCAAAAATATTGACTGTCGTATGCGCGCGCGGGTAAAACGTATCAGCCTTGGCGTGTATGATTGCCAACTCAAACCGCACATCCGCAACTCCCCGATTGCGGACTATCCTTTGCTTATTCTCATTCATCGCGGCCAGCATTGCTTTAATAGCAGCTGTCAGCTCCTCGCGTAGCGGCGCCCAACATGTTGAGAAGTCGCCGCCGCGATCGTTTTTCCTGAAAATCGCGCGGTGGGTGGTGGAGCACACTGCTAACCGCCAACAAGCAGAGTTTCTCGTCGTCTTTGCAGATCAGGCTGACCTGAGCGTGGCAGCGGCGTTGGCCACAAAAGCTGAGAAGGGCCGCTACGTTTTCGATGCACTGAGGAACAAGGCTCAAGCAACGCAACAACCCATGCTTCAATGGTTCCGTGAACGCGGCATCGAGCATCGCTCGTTTTACATTGTGAACGCGGTGTTGGTGAAAGGCAGCCGCGAGATAGCCGAAGCATTGGCAGCGCGACCGGATGTCGCGCGAGTGGAAGGCAATCCGCATATTCAAAATGCGCTTCCTCA
>Ga0066903_100006741_pt1 | contig 10277 bp, 5 predicted proteins | sample PanSoiMetaGPlot1_FD_67491 | JGI IMG/M metagenome (GOLD analysis project Ga0066903, IMG submission 67491) | Tropical forest soil microbial communities from Panama analyzed to predict greenhouse gas emissions - Panama Soil - Plot 1 (version 2) | ecosystem: Environmental > Terrestrial > Soil >... | reverse complement strand
CTGTATCTGCCGTTCAACGCGGTCCACGCACCGCACCAGGTGCCGGAGAAGTACAAGGAGCCGTACGCGAAGCTGCCGGAGCCGCGACGCGCTTACGCCGGCATGGTCGCGGCCATGGACGAGGGGATCGGCCTGGTTGTCGAGGCCGTGGAGAAAAGGGGGATTCGCAAGGACACGCTGTTCATCTTCTCCAGCGACAACGGCGGCCCACAGCCGGGCCGCGTCACCAACAACGGTAAACTGCGCGCCGGCAAGGCGACCGTCTACGAAGGGGGCGTTCGCGTCGCCGCGTGCGCTGCATGGGACGGGCACATCAAGCCGGGCTCCGCGGTGAATGAACCGCTGCACATGGTCGACTGGTACCCGACTCTTCTCACGCTCGCGGGCGCGTCGCTCGAACAGAAGCTCCCACTCGACGGTCTCGACGCGTGGGCAGCAATCGCGGACGGGAGGCCGAGCCCGCACAAGGAGATCCTGCTCAACACGGCCCCGGGCGGCGGCGCGATCCGCATAGGCGATTGGAAACTGGTCGTCAACGGCGGCGGAGAGGACGGCGAGGCGCCGGCTCCGAAGAAGAAAAAGGGAGCGACCGCCCCGACCGAGCTCTTCAACCTTGCGGACGACCTGTCCGAGTCGAAGAATCTGGCCGCGGACAATCCGGACAAGGTGAAAGAGCTGCTGGCCCGGTACGACTTCTACGCGAAGCAAGCGGTACCGCCGAAGACGCGTCCGAAGCCGGCGGATTTCAAGTCGCCGAAGGTGTGGGGAGAGAAGGATTGAAATTCGGCGAGCGGAGCGGCGTAAGCCGCCCGATGTTGTCAACATAGGGCGGCTTACGCCGCTCCGCTCGCCACTACACTGTTCCACACGTACCCTCCACGTCAACTTGAGGCCAGCACCGATGCGTCTCCGCTCCGCTCTCCTCGCCCTCATTGCCGCCGTCCCAGCCTTCGCCGCCGACTGGAAACCAGCCCCGGCGCCGCTCATGACCTCCTGGGGCAAGCGGGTTACGCCGGAAAACGCCTGGAAGGAATACCCCCGCCCGCAGCTCGTCCGCGAGGCATGGGCGAATCTCAATGGCCTGTGGGACTACGCAATCACTGCCAAAGGCGCCGCGACGCCGGAGAAATGGGACGGCCAGATCCTCGTCCCGTTCTGCGTCGAGTCGGCCCTCTCCGGCGTCGGCAAGACGGTCACCAAGGACCAGAACCTCTGGTACCACCGTTCGATCGCAGTCCCGGCCGCGTGGCGAGGGAAGATTCTCCTCAACTTTCAGGCGGTGGACTGGGAGGCGACCGTCTTTGTCAATGGCAAAGAACTCGGCACCCATCGCGGCATGTCCGACCCGTTCTCCTTCGACATCACGGACGCATTGAAGGACGGTAAAGGCGAACTGGTCGTCCGCGTCTGGGACCCCACCGACGACGGCGCCCAGCCGCGCGGCAAACAGGTCAAGCGGCCCGGCGGCATCTGGTACACCCCGGTCACTGGAATCTGGCAGACCGTCTGGATGGAACCCGTGCCGAACCCGGGACCTGGCACGCTTTACGTGAAAAATGTCCGCTTCACGCCGGACGTGGACAAGGGCGAAGTCGAAGTCCTGGTCGAGATCAACGCGCCGTCCCCCAACGTGTGGGCGGAGGTAGTCGTTGGAGGCGCCCCGGTTTGGCAACCAGGCGTCGCCGGCGCAAAAGTCGCGACGGGCAAACCGGCACGGCTGAAGATCCCGACACCGCACCTCTGGACGCCGGACGATCCGTACCTGTACTCCGTGACGGTGCATCTCGTCCGCGAGCATCCGGGGCCGATGATGCGCGAGCACGGCGAGGACATCAGCACCTACTTCGCCATGCGCAAGATCTCGGCCGCGAAGGACGACAAGGGCGTCATGCGGCTCATGCTCAACAACAAGCCGCTATTCCAGATTGGCCCGCTCGATCAGGGTTGGTGGCCGGACGGATTGCTCACGCCGCCATCGGACGAGGCGATGGCCTACGACCTGAAGGTACTTAAGCAGCTCGGACTAAACATGTTGCGCAAGCACATCAAGGTCGAGCCCGCCCGGTACTACTACCACTGCGACAAACTTGGATTGCTCGTCTGGCAGGACATGCCTTCGGGCGGCATGCCGTCGCGACAACAGCACATCCGACCGAACGCCAAGGACGACGCCACGTTCACTGACGACGAAAAGAAGCAGTTCCGCGCCGAGCTCAAGGCGATGATCGACCACCTGCGCTTCTTCCCGTGCATCGTCGCCTGGGTGCCGTTCAACGAAGGTTGGGGCCAGCACGAGACCAACGACATCCTGAAGTGGGTGAAGACCTACGATCCGACGCGGCTCATCAACGGGCCTAGTGGCTGGACCGACCGCGACTACGGCGACATGAAGGACATGCACATGTACCCCGGCCCGGGCATGTTCCCGGTCATGCCGGACCGCGTCTCGGTCCTCGGCGAGTTCGGCGGCCTCGGGCTCCCTGTCCCGGGACACCTGTGGCTGACGGGCAAGAAGAACTGGGGCTATCGTACTTTCGAATCGACCGAGGACCTGCGCGAGAACTACCGCCGGCTGATCCTCCAGCTCCACCCGCTGATCGGCAAGGGGCTCTCCGCGGCGGTCTACACGCAGACCACCGACGTCGAGGTGGAAGTGAACGGGTACATGACTTACGACCGCGCCGAATTGAAGTTCGACCCCGCCGAGATGGCGAAGTGGCATAAGACCCTGTTCGGCCCGCCGCCGGAGCTGCGCGAAGTATTCGCGACGTCCGAAAAGGCCGCCCAGAAGTGGCGCTACACGACGACGAAGCCCGCCGATGACTGGAACAAGCCGGAGTTCGAGGCGAGCGCGTGGTCGGAAGGGGAGGGGGGATTTGGAACGCCGATGACCCCCGGCTCGGTCGTCCGTACGACCTGGAACACGGCCGACATCTGGCTCCGCCGCGAGGTCGAGTTAAAGGACGTAACCAGTGGTGACCTGCTCTGGCGGGTCCACCACGACGAGGACGTGGAGATTTACGTGAACGGGGTCCTGGCCGGACGCGCCCGCGGGTACGTCACCGACTACGGGCTCGTCGGCCTGACCCCCGAGGGGCGGAAGGCCTTCAAGTCCGGCAAGAACACGATCGCCGTGCACTGCCACCAGACCACCGGCGGGCAGTACATCGACGTCGGGCTGGTGCAGATAGTCCCGGCGAAGTAGCCGCAGCCGATCGTAGCCGAACTCGGGAGAGTTCGGATCGGAGACCTGATCCGAACTCTCCCGAGTTCGGCTACTCGGCCGACATGCCCGTACTTCCGATCGCGACGCCCGCGAGGAACACGAGGGCCCCGCCGACGACCACCTGGACCAGGCTCCGGCCCCAGGGGGTGTCCATGTAGCGGTGACGGATCCAGGCGATCAGGACTAGTTCGATCAGAACCACGCCGATCGCCACCCAGGTGGCGACGCGCACGTCCGGGATCAGGTACGGAAGCGTGTGCCCCAGCCCGCCGGCCGCGGTCATCAGTCCGCACACGAATCCGCGAGTCAGCGGCCGGCCGCGGCCGGTCAGGCTGCCGTCGTCGGAGAGCGCCTCCGCGAACCCCATGCTGATCCCGGCGCCGATCGTGGCCGCCAGCCCGACCAGGAATGTCTCAAAGCTGTTGCGAGTTGCGAACGCGGCGGCAAAGAGCGGGGCCAGCGTCGAGACCGAGCCGTCCATGAGCCCAGCCAGTCCCGGCTGATTGACTTGCAAAACAAACAGTCGTCGCCGAGCCGCAGCGTCGTCTTCCGGCTCCGTAGTCGGCAGCGCTTCCGCCGCGCGGATGTGTTGCCGTTCCTCTTCCGCCAGGTCGCCGAGGAGCTGGCGGGTGCGCGTGTCCGTGGCGCGAGCAGCCGCTGCCTCGTAGAACCGCCGGGTCTCGACTTCCATCACTTCCGCGCGCTGGCGTGCGTCTTCCGGCGTGATCGGCGCGTCCGCCCAGACCGGTTCGCGGCGGACGAACCCGCGGACGTCGTCCCGGCGCAAGTGCGGCACGTGATCTCCGAACCGTTCGCGGAACAAATCGAGCAACCGGTGTCGGTGGCGGTCCTCGTCGGCCCGCAGCCGGCGGAATTCGTCCGCGGCTTGCGGATGGCTCTTCTGCAATGCCGCGGCGAGGTCGTCGTAAATGCGGGCGTCTTCCTCTTCGAGGGAGATGGCAAGCGCCAGCACCTCGCGTTCGGACAGGCTGTCGAAGCGCCGGGCCACGGGACCTCCAACTCGCTGAAAGGAAATAGTCGCGGAGATGTCTTACGCGGTGCGAATCGGTTCGCCGACTTCCTGATTGACCCCCCGCCCGCCGGCGCGGACAATGGCCGCGCTCGAACGGGGGTTCACCATGACTCGACTCCTCGTGCTGACCGCCGCAATCGCACTCGCCTTGCCCGCGAGCGTCGACGCGGCCCGCAAGCCGAACATTCTGATCATCGTCGCCGACGACATGGGCTACGCCGACCTCGGCGTCCAGGGATGCAAGGACGTCCCGACCCCCAACATCGATGCCTTGGCCAACGCAGGGACGCGATGCACAAACGGCTATGTCTCGGGGCCCTATTGCTCGCCGACCCGAGCCGGTCTGATGACCGGCCGCTACCAGACCCGCTTCGGACACGAATTCAATCCCGGGGCCAAGGGGTCGGAGGACGTTGGCTTGCCGCTCGCGCAGACGACGCTGGCAGACCGGCTCAAGGCCGCGGGCTATGCGACCGGCCTCGTCGGCAAATGGCACCTGGGCGACGACGCGAAGTTCCATCCGCAGAAGCGCGGGTTTGACGACTTCTTTGGCTTCCTCGGCGGCGCGCATTCGTACTTCCCGGCCAAGGGGCCCGATGTCCTTCGCGGCACGGGATCGGCCAACGAGAAGGAGTACTTGACGGATGCGCTCGGCCGCGAGGCGGTCGCCTTCATCGACCGCCACAAAGCGAATCCATTCTTCCTTTACCTCGCATTCAATGCCGTTCACACGCCCATGCACGCGACCCCGGACCGACTGAAGAAGTTCGACGGGATCAAGGACGCGACTCGGCGCACTTACGCCGCGATGCTCGACGCCATGGATCAGGCCGTCGGCAAGGTGATGGAGAAACTCCGTGTGGAAAACCTCGAATCCGACACGCTCATCTTCTTCATCAGCGACAACGGCGGCCCGACGATGCCGGGGACGACGATCAATGGATCCATCAACACTCCCCTCCGCGGCTCCAAGCGGACGACTCTCGAAGGCGGGATCCGCGTGCCGTTCATCGTCACATACAAGGGCAAGCTCCCGGCGGGGAAGACCTATGACAGGCCGGTGATCCAACTCGACATCCACACCACGGCCCTGGCTTACGCGGGTGTTGAGATTAAACCGGAATGGAAGCTAGACGGGGTCAATCTCGGACCGTTCCTCTCCGGGGAAAGCAGCAGGTGGCAGCCCCACGATGCGCTCTACTGGCGATTCGGGGAACAGATGGCGATCCGCCGCGGGGACTGGAAGCTGGTCCGTTACGATCCGAACGTCGAGGGCGGCAAAGGGCGTGCCACGGAGGCCAAGCTCTACAACCTGGCCGACGACATCGGCGAGACGACCGATCTCGCGGCGAAGATGCCGGACAAGGTGAAGGAACTGCAGGCGGAATGGAACAAGTGGAACAAGGACAACGTCGCCCCGCTGTGGGGCGGCGGGAAGAAGTGACAAGTGTGCCGGCGAGCGTCGCGGCGTCAGCCGCACGATCATGTCAACATCGTGCGGCGGACGCCGCGACGCTCGCCGACTCAATGCGGGCATTCCATGCGCTTCCTTACTCTCGCCGCCGCCCTCATCGCAGCGACACCAGTCGTTGCGGCCACCCGGCCCAACGTCATCATCCTTCTGACCGACGATCAGGGCTACGGCGACATTTCCGCTCACGGCAATCCGGTGCTGAAGACGCCGAACCTCGACAAGCTGCACTCGGAGAGCATCCGACTCACGGATTTCCACGTCGCTCCGATGTGCTCACCGACTCGCGGGCAACTCCTGAGCGGCATGGACGCGCTGCGGAACGGAGCAGCGTCGGTCAGTGCCGGTCGGTCGTTTCTCCGGCCAGGCATTCCAACATTACCGCAAGCTTTCGCGGCCGGAGGCTACAAGACGGCCCTCTTCGGAAAGTGGCACCTCGGCGACAGCTATCCGAACCTGCCGCACTACAAGGGATTCCACGAGGCGGTCTACCACCTCGGCTGGGGGATCACGTCAATGGCCGACACGTGGGAGAACGATCTCTTCGACAGCCGGTTCTTTCACAACGGCAAGTTGCAACAGTACAAGGGTTACTGCACCGACGTGTTCTTCGATCTGGCGATGGGCTGGATGAAGGAACGGGCCGTGAGCAAGGAACCGTTTCTCCTCTATCTGCCGACCAATGCGCCGCACGCCCCGCACTGGGTCCCGGACAATTACAAGGTCCCCTACAAGGGCAAAGGCCCGGCCGCGTTCTTCGGCATGATCGCCAACATCGATGAGAATCTCGGTCGATTGGAGAAGTTCCTCACCGACTCGGGCCTCAAGGACGACACGATCCTGATCTTCTTCAACGACAACGGCGCGACTGCGGGCGGGAACGTGTTTAACGCCGGCATGCGCGGCCGAAAGCAGACGTACTACGAGGGCGGCCACCGCGCCGCGTGCTTCATACGCTGGCCGAACGGCGGGCTCGGCAAGCCGCACGACATAGACGAGCTGACGCAAGTGCAAGACCTGTTCCCGACTCTCCTCGAGTTGTGCGGAGTCGACAAGCCCTCGGCCGCGAAGTTCGACGGCGCCAGTTTGGCCGGATTGCTCAAGGGAACTCAAGAGAAGCTTCCCGACCGGACGCTGGTCGTGCAGTACGCAGAGCAACCGAATCGCGAGAAGCTGGAGAAGGGTTACGCCTGCGTCATGTGGAAGAAATGGCGGCTGGTCCACGGTAACGAACTGTACGATCTGGCAGCCGACCCCGGTCAACAGGTCAATGTCGCGGCCAAGCACGCAGACGTCGTCAAGAAACTGAAAGACTACTACGAGGGGTGGTGGAAATCGGTTGAGCCCCTGACTGAGGACTTCGTGCCAGTCATTGTCGGGGCAGACGAGGAGAACCCCGTACGGCTGTCGTCCGCCGACTGGGCCAAGATTTATTGCGACAACATGAACGACTTGCGGGGCGGACGAGCCAAGAACGGCCCGTGGCACATCCAGGCTGCGAAGGACGGCGAGTACGAAATCGCGTTGCGGCGCTGGCCCAAGGAAGCAGACGCGGCAATCGCGGCCGGCGTGCCGGCGTTCAAGGCGGTGGACGGCGGGCTGCCGGAGGGGAAGGCGCTGCCGGTTGCGAAGGTCCGACTGAAGGTCGCTGGCCTGGACGAGACGCGACCCGTCTTGGCGACGGATAAGGAAGTCGAGTTCACCGTTCGGTTGAAAGCTGGCCAGAAGCTCCCAATGCAATCGTGGCTCTACAATTCCGACGGCACGGAATTGTGTGGGGCCTACTTCGCGTACGTGCGGCGTAAATGACTTGTGGCCCACGGCGAGGGCTTCGACTCGTGGGCCTTCGTATTTCCGGGAATCTCCATGCGCTATTTCCTTCTGCTACTGGTCTTCGTCGTCTCGCTCCCCGCGCTTGCCGTCCCGCGGCCCATGACGCCGGAAGACCTCTGGAAGGTTAAGCGCGTCGGCGCTCCATCGGTCTCACCGGACGGGAACTGGTGCGTGGTGGACGTGACCACCTGGGACATCGGCAAGGATGAAAGCTCGTCCAACCTGTGGCTTCTCTCCACAGACGGTAAGACGCAGAAGCAACTCACCAACACCAAGGGGAAGAACAGCGGGCCAAAATGGTCCCCGGACGGCAAGTGGATCGCGTTCACCAGCCAGCGGACCGACGACGACGGCTCGCAGGTTTACGTGATCTCGCCCGAGGGGGGCGAGGCTCGGCGGGTCTCGAACATGGCGATGGCGCCGTCGGGACTGAAATGGTCCGGTGACTCGAAGACGATTTACTGCATTGCTTGGACGTGGCCGGACGCGGCTGACGATGAGGCGCACAAGAAGAAGGACAAAGCGCTGAAGGAAACGAAGAGCAAGGCGGTCGTGATCGACGAGACGCAGTACCGCGTCTGGGACAAATGGATCGCGGACGGTAAGCGGCCGATGATCTTCGCGATCGATGTCGAGACCGGGAAGCACCGGAACCTGTTGGCCAAGTGCAAGCGCTTCTTACCGCCGAGTGAACCGCCGCCTTCAGCCAACGACTATGACGTCTCGCCGGACGGGAAGGAACTCTGCTTTGTCAGCGACTCGGCGAAGGATTACGGGAACGATTTCAACAACGACCTGTACACTCTTCGCCTGGACGGCGAAGCGGTGCCGAAGAACATCACAGAGGACAACCCGGCGTCGGACACGAACCCGGTGTACAGCCCGGATGGAAGGCACCTTGCTTTTCTGCGGCAGAAGATCAAGTACTTCTATGGCGACCGGCAGCGACTGATGGTGATTAACCGCTCGACCGGGCAACTCACTGAGTTTCCAAAAGGAATCGACACAAGCGTTCAGAACCCAAAGTGGGCGGGCAACAACGAGATCATCGTCGAGACGGAATTTGAGGGCTACGTCGCGAGATTCCACTTCAGGCTCGAACCACTCGAAGGCGAGTCACATACGACGATGTGGAGATTCGTCTCGAACAGGTCGATTGACGTCGCCCGCGAAAAACGACGAGGGCCGTACGCGGTCAACAAGCTGAACGCCGTCTTTTTGTCATCATCGTTCGACGAACCTCCGCGCGTGTATGCCCTTACAGACCATATCAGGAATTGGGCGGAGCTTGATGACTTCAACGACGACCTCGTCAAAGAGTGGAAGCTCGGCAAGGTCGAGAGCATGACTTTCAAGGGCGCGGATGATCGCGACGTGCAGCAGTGGGTGATTTACCCCCCTGACTTCGATCCCAAGAAGAAATGGCCGCTCGTCCAAATCGTTCACGGCGGCCCCCACAACGGCATCATGAGCGAGTTCTCGTTCCGGTGGAACCTGCAACTCTGGTCGGCGCAAGGATACGTCATCGGCTGTGTCAACTTCCACGGGTCGAGCGGCTTCGGTCAGGAGCTCACCGACTCGATCACCGGCGATCTGGGAAACAAACCGCTCGTGGACATCATGAAGTCCACTGACTGGTTCGCCAGTAAGCCGTGGATCGACAAAGAGCGCATGGCGGCCGCGGGCGGCAGCTACGGCGGCTACATGATGGCGTGGCTGAACGGACACACCGACCGTTTCAAGGCGATGGTCTGCCACGCGGGCGTCTATGACTGGCACGCGATGATGGCATCCGACATCATCAAGTCGCGCGAGCGCGCCCTGGGCGCGCCGCCGTGGGAGAACCTCGAGAAAGTTGATCGACAATCAGCCCAGCGCTTCGCGGCCAATTTCAAGACGCCGACTCTCGTGCTCCACGGCGAAAAGGATTATCGCGTGCCGGTGGCGCAGGGACTTGCCTACTACAACACGCTCCGCCAGAAGGGCGTGCCGGCACGCCTGGTCTACTTCCCCGACGAGAACCACTGGATTCTGAAGCCGCAGAACTCGCTCGTCTGGCACCGCGAAGTGTTCGGGTGGCTGGAGAAGTACATCGGGAAGGGGGCGACGAAGTGATTGCGTGGCCAGATCGATCATCCGCGTCCAATCACAAACCCCATTGCCACCCCCGCGATCAATGCCGCGATGAGCCAATGCAGTCGGTTCAGCCAATCCACCCCCCACGATTTCCAAGTCATCGGCGCGGCCGCTGCCTGGGGGACTTCCTCGGCCATCAAACCGAGATGGGCGAGCGGGATCTCTTCCGTTCGTGGGAGTGCGACGGCTGGAATCGCTACCGGGCGGCCCGGGATCGTATTCGCCGACCCGTCCGTCATGGTGTCCTGGCCGTGAATCAGGTAGGGGCGAAGGGCAGAGACAACTTCGCCCGGGTCCTGATACCGGTCGCGCGCCTTCTTGGCCAATAGGGTTCGGACGACCTGTGCGACCGATGCGGGCACATCTGGCCGCAAGACCTCGACTGCGACCGGATCTGCCGTCTGGTGGTGCCAGAGCTTGTCCACCGCGGCCATTCCGTCGAACGGCGCCCGGCCGGCCAGCATGTGGTACAGCGTGCAGCCGAGGGAGTACAGATCGGATCGAATGTCGGCGCCGTGGGAGTCGCGGATCTGTTCCGGCGAGACGTAGTCAGGCGTGCCGATCATCATCCCGAGTTG
>Ga0066903_100006739_pt1 | contig 10277 bp, 6 predicted proteins | sample PanSoiMetaGPlot1_FD_67491 | JGI IMG/M metagenome (GOLD analysis project Ga0066903, IMG submission 67491) | Tropical forest soil microbial communities from Panama analyzed to predict greenhouse gas emissions - Panama Soil - Plot 1 (version 2) | ecosystem: Environmental > Terrestrial > Soil >... | reverse complement strand
GGGAACGCGCCGCCGAAGTAGAGCACGCGCAGCAGCGGCCCGAACGGCGTCGCGAGCGCGGCGGCCGTCTGCCCGGCGAGCAGCGCCGGGACGAGGTTGTGCCCGGCGATCACGAGCGCGGCGAGACCGGTGATCGCGGCGAGCGGCAGGCGCACGATCACCGACAACAGCACCATGCACCAGCCCAGCGACCAGATGACGCCGGCCAGCATGTAGTGCGCGTAGTCCAGGTTGAACGTCCACGCCAGCCGGATCACCGTCATCTCGAGCGCGACGAGCACGAGCCCGCGCGTCCAGAGCCAGCGCGTGAGCGACGGCCCGCCCGCGGGCGATCCGCGCAGGTACGCGGAGGTCCCGGCGAACAGGAAGAACGCGGGTGCGCAGAAGTGCGTGACCCAGCGCGTGAGGAACACGGCGGCGGTGGGTCCGCCCGCGGGCACGCCGGAGAACACGCGCACGTGGTCCAACGCCATCAACACCATCACCGCGCCGCGCACGACGTCGATCGACTCGACGCGCGGCCGGCGTTCCGTGCGCACGGCGTCAGGCGAGGTTTGTCGGGGACGAGTGAGCGGCTCGGTCATGCGCGGCCTCGGCGTGTCGCATCGCGAAGGATGCGTGTTGCGACGAGAATGCCCGCCGAGTCTAGCAAGGCCGGGCGGCGCGGGCGGTGGCTCAATGCGCACGCGCCCGGGGCCGATGACGCACACATGCGTCGCCTCCTCCTCCTGATCGTCGCGGGGCTGCTGGCGCCGGGCATTGCCCGCGCCACGGCCGGCTTCGCCGAGCAGCACTCCCAGCTCGACTACACCGACCTCGCCGCGGTCCACTGGATCCACCCCGGTGACGGCTGCGACTGCGGGGCGTTCTGCTTCGAGCTCACCCGCCGCGGCGACCGCTTCGCGCGCTTCCCGGGACTCGAGTGCTCGCTCACGCGCTTGAGCGTGCCGGTGTCGCCGAGGCAGACGCTGCTCGTGGCGCAGTGCTGCAGCGACTCCCAGTGGGTGGTCTACGACCTCGCGCACGAGCAGGTGTTGGCGCGCACCGCGGACCGGGGCGCCGCGCTGGCGGCATGGGGCGCGCTGGGGCTCCCCGCCCCGCGCTTCGCCGAGGCGGCCCACGGCGCGCGCGGGCTGCACCAGACGTGGGCCTCGCGCGCCGAGGACTGGGCGTACCTCGCGCTCATGTGGCTGCCGATGCTGCTGCCGCTCCTGCTGGTGCTGGGGCTGGTCCGGTTCGTGGTGGAGCTGCGGCGTTACCTCGCCACGCGCCGGGTGATCCACCTCATGTGGTGCGTCGTGCTGCTGCTGCCGGCCCTGTCCGTGGTGTGGTTCTTCCTGCGCGTGGTACTCGGCTCGGGCCACCTCGCCGGCCGCTGACGCGGCCGCCGCGCTTAGGCCCGCCGGGCGGATTCCGCTTGGCCCGTCGGCGCCGGGGCCGCTACCTTGTAGGCTTCAGGCCGCCGAGGGGATATCGCGCATGGCACAGGTCACGCCGAGTGCGCCTCCGGAGGTGCGCCCGGCACGGGCCGCGCCCCCCCGCGAGGGTGGGGCTCCCATGCGTGCCAGCCTGTGGCCGCTCCTGCCCCGGAGCGACGCGCCGGCGTGGGGCCTGCGCCGGACCGGGACGCTCGCGCTGCTCGCGCTCACCTACTTCGGCGCGGCGAAGGTGGGGCTGTTGCTCGCGGTCGTCCACCCGAGCGCCACCGCCGTGTGGCCGCCCACCGGCATCGCGCTCGCCGGGCTGCTGATCCTCGGCTACCGCGCGTGGCCGGCGATCGCCGTCGGCGCGTTCGTGGCCAACATCACCACGACGGGGTCCGTCGCCACCTGTCTCGGCATCGCGGCCGGCAACACACTCGAGGCGCTCACCGGCGCCTACCTGGTGAACCGGTTCGCGAACGGCCGCGCCGCGTTCTACAGCGCGATGGACTCGTTCCGCTACACGGCGCTCGCGGGCCTGGTCAGCACGGCCGTCAGCGCCACGTTCGGCGTCGCGAGCCTGCTGCTCGCCGGCACCGCGAAGTGGGACCGGGCGCGGGTCGTGTGGTCCACGTGGTGGTTGGGCGACATGGGCGGGGCGTTCGTCGTGGCGCCGATGCTGATCCTGTGGAGCAACGCGGTGCCCGTCCAATGGACGGGGCGGCAGAAGGTCGAGGCTGCGTGCCTGTTCGCGCTGGTGCTCCTTGCGGGCCAGGCCGTGTTCGGGTGGATCTCGCCCGTGGGGCCCGACCCGGTCGTGCTCAAGTTCCTGTGCATGCCGATCCTGGCGTGGATCGCCTACCGCTTCGACCCGCGCACGGCGGCCACCGCCGTGTTCGCGCTCGGCGGGGTCGCGGTCGTGGGCACCGTGCGCGCGGCGGTGGTGCTGGGACCGGGCGCGCTCAACGAGTCGCTGCAGCTCATCCAGATCTTCCTCGCGGTGACCGCGGTCGCAACGCTCGTCCTGGCGGCCGTGGTCTACGAGCGCTCGCAGGCCGAGGCGGCGATGCGCGGCACCTCGCAGGACCTGCGCGAGGCCATGGCCGAGTTGGAGGCGTTCAGCCACGCGGTGTCGCACGACCTGCGCTCGCCGATCGCCGCGGTGACGAACTACGCGACCATCCTCGAGGAGGAGGCCGGCGGCCGGCTCGACGCCGAGAGCCTGCGCATCCTGCGGCGCATCCGCGCCAGCGCCGCCTCGGCCGCACGGCTGCTGGACCAGTTGGTGAAGTACATGTGGGCCGGCCAGCCCGCGGCCACGATGCGCGTGCTGGACATGACCGCGCTGGCGCGGGAGGCCTGCGCCGAGGTCGTGGTGGGGAGCGAGGACGGCGGCGCGGTGCACTTCGAGCTCCAGGACCTGCCGCCGGCGATGGGCAACGCGCAGCTCCTGGGCCGGGTCCTGCACAACCTGCTCAGCAATGCGGTCAAGTTCACGCGCGGCCGCGAGGCGCGCCACGTCGTGATCTCGGGACGGGTGGAAGAGCGTGAGAACATCTATTCTGTGACGGACAACGGCATGGGATTCGATCCGGTGTTGGGGGATGCGGTGTTCCAGCCGTTCCTGCGCCCGAAGGTGGATCGGGCGTTCGCGGGGAGCGGCCTGGGACTGGCGATCGCGGCGAAGATCGTCCGCCGGCACGGTGGGCGGATGGGCGCCGAGAGCGACGGGGCGAGCGGGGCCAGGTTCTGGTTCTCGCTGCCGAACGAGGGGGGGCGATGAACCTGTTTCCGGGAGTCCTCTTGGTGGATGATGACGAGGATTACCTGTTCGTGGCGCGCCGGGCGATCGAGCGCGCCAAGCTGCACGCGGACGTGCGGGTGACGCGCGACGGGGACGAGGCGCTGCGCGTGCTCGGGTTGCTTCCGGGCGGCGTCGAGCCGGCGTCGCCGCACACCGTGGTCGTGGTCATGCTGGACCTGCGCATGCCGGGGCTGTCCGGCTGGGACGTGCTGCGCAGGATCCGGCAGAATGCGACCACCCGGGAGTTGCCGGTGGTCGTGGTCTCGACTTCGAACCAGCCGGATGACGTGGCGCGCAGCTACGATTGCGGCGCGAACAGCTACGTGGTGAAGCGCATGGACGCCGCCGACCCCGGCCGCTACCTGGCCGAGGCCGTACGCTACTGGGTGGAGCTGAACGAGCCGCCCCACGCGTACTCGAACGCCTGACCCAAGGGGACCATGGCCCGCTTCTCCGCATTGGTGGTCGAGGACGACGAAGGGCTGCGCGAGAGCCTCGGCCTGCTCGTATCGCGCGAGGGCTACGACGTGCGCTACGCGAGGAACCGGGCCGAGGCGCGGCAGATGCTGTCCGAGTCGTCCGCCGACGTCGTGCTGCTGGACTTGGGCCTGCCGGACGGAGACGGCATCGAGCTGCTGCGGGACGAGGGCCTGACCGCACAGTGCGACTTCGTGGTGATGACCGGCAACGCCACCGTGGAGTCGGCGGTGCAGGCGATGCGGGACGGCTCGCTCGACTACCTGACGAAGCCCGTGGACCTGACGCGGCTGCGCACGATCCTCGCTGGCGTCGCCCGCACGCGGCAGTACCGCGCCGAGGTGCGTGGCCTTCGCGACGAGCTGCGCCAGCTGGGCCGGTTCGGGCGACTGGTGGGCCGCTCGCCGGCGATGCAGCGCATCTACGACCTGATCGCCCGCGTCGCTCCCACCGAGGCGAGCGTGCTGCTCACGGGCGAGAGCGGGACGGGCAAGGAGCTGGCCGCCGAGACCATCCACCTGCTGAGCCGGCGGCGCGACGAGCAGTTTCTCGGCGTGAACAGCAGCGCGGTCTCGTCCACGCTCATCGAGAGCGAGCTGTTCGGCCACGAGAAGGGCAGCTTCACCGGCGCCGATACGCGCCGCCACGGCTACTTCGAGGAGGCGAGCGGCGGCACGCTGTTCCTGGACGAGATCACGGACATGCCGCTCGAGCTGCAGGCGAAGCTCCTGCGCGTGCTGGAGACCGGCCACGTGCTGCGCGTGGGCGCCTCGGACGTGGTGCCCGTGGACGTGCGCGTGATCGCGGCCACGAACCGGGACGCCGGCCGCGCCGTGCGCGACGGCCGGCTGCGCGAGGACCTCTACTACCGGCTCAACGTGTTCCCGATCGCGATGCCGCCGTTGCGCGACCGGGCGGACGACGTGGAGCTCCTCGCCGACCACTTTCTCTCCCGGGTGAACGACCGCGACTCGACCACGAAGCGCTGGACGCCGGAGGCCATGGAGAAGCTGCGCTCGCACAACTGGCCCGGCAACGTGCGAGAGCTGAAGAACGCCGTGGAGCGGGCGGCCATCCTGGCCGACGCCGCGATCGGACCCGACCTGGTCGCCATCACCGGTGGGCGGCCCCGGCTGCTCGCCGGCGCGCAGGGCACCGTGCTCCACGTGCCGATCGGCTCGTCGCTCGAGGACGTGGAGCGGCGGATCATCCTCGCCACGCTCGCCGAGCTGAACGGGGACAAGCGCCGCACGGCGGAGACGCTCGGCATCGGCCTCAAGACGCTCTACACGCGGCTCAACGTCTACGAGGCCGCCGGACGCGGCGTCGGTCAGCAGACGACCGAGGACTGAGCGCGCGCGTCGCGGACGCGCCGGAACGAACCGCGTGAGGCCCGCTTCCGGCGCGCGTGAACGGTCGTTTCGGCGCGCGGATTGTGGAATCGACACGCTCCGGAGCCCATGGATCGGCCTCTGTTGACCGGGTCCGCGCCCGTAAGTCGTGTCCCATCCAGCCCGGCACATTCGCTCGAGCAATTGGCATTGCGATTGCTCAACGTTCACACCGTTGCAAGAGAGAGTCGGACGTTCGTGAACCAGGCGCGGTTCCATGCGGGGGGATCACTGCCCCCCGGAGTGAAGCTACCTCGCATGGCACCGATGGAACCGCGCCGTTCCGAACGAGAAGGCAGTGTACGTGCCCCGGAGATCGTGTCGTGGCTCGTACACGGGTGGATCGGTACTCCCGTTCCGACCGCCCGTATTGCTGCCGCGAGCGAGCAGCGGGTGCGGCCCCCGCTGCCGCTCCGGCAGTTCGAGGCGCAGGACACCCCAAGGTCCTGACGCCCTGCCGGTGGGCGGGTGCTTACGCTGGCACCCGCCCCCGAATTTTTTTTGTCGCGCGAGATCTCCTGAGCCCGGGCGCCCGGGCCTTCGTAAGCAGCGGTTCTCGCGGCGCCGCGGGTCCGCGCGGCGTTCCCCGCACCCCCACCCCGGCGCGACGAGATACCCCGACCGGGATTTCCGTTCTAGTCCTCATGGCGACGGCGAACACGCCCGCGCCATGCTCGGACCGTTGCCGAAATGAGCGTGTTGACCGGGCCGGCGCCCGCGGGACGACCGCTCCCGAAGGCATCCGCGTGACCCGGCTGGGCCCGCGAACGATGGGATCGGCCCGCATGAGGTGCCCGCGTTGAGCATCCAGTTCAGCACGCGCGACGAGCTCGCCGCGCTCCGGAGAGACCCGCGCATCCCGCACTCGCAGCGCTCGTCGCCGAGGTGTCGTCGTGAGCCCGCGCGCCGCGGGCTTTAGCGCGCTGCTCTGCCTGGGCGCGCTCGGCGCGGCGGGCGAGGCCGCGGGTGAGGCGAGCCGCATCGCGATCCCGCGCCAGGCGGGCGCGCTCGCCATGGCCGACATCCCGCGCGGCGGCATCGCCGACGACCCCGGCGATTCCGCCATCACCGAGTTCCGCCAGCGCGAGCCGGGCGACGGCGAGCCGTGCAGCGAGCCGACGGCGGCGTGGGTGACGCGCGACGACGACCACCTCTACGTGCGCTTCGAGTGCAGCGACTCCTCCGGCGCGGTGCGCGCGCACCTCTCGCGCCGCGACGACCTCGGCACGGACGACCGCGTGATGGTGTACCTGGACACCTACGGCGACCGGCGGCGCGCGTACATGTTCGCCTGCAATCCGCTCGGCGTGCAGCTGGACGCGGTGCAGACCGAGGGCCAGGACGAGGACGACACGTTCGACACGGTATGGAGCTCGAGCGGCGAGCTCACGCCGTCCGGGTATCGCGTCACGATGACGATCCCGTTCCGCAGCCTGCGCTTCGCCGACGCGCGCGAGCAGACCTGGGGCGTGGCGCTCGGCCGCGTCATCCCGCGCCGCAACGAGGAATCGTACTGGCCCTACATCACGAAGCGGGTGAGCGGGCTGGTGCCGCAGTTCGCGCGCACCACGGGCCTCGCCGGCATCTCGCCGGGCCGGAACGTGCAGGTGATCCCGTACGGCATCTCGACGCGCTCGCGGTTCCTCGACACGGAGGGCGACGAGCCCGCGATCGAGCGCCGCAACGAGTGGCGCGGCGGGCTGGACGCGAAGGTCGTGCTGCGCGACACGTACACGCTCGACGCGGCGATCCAGCCCGACTTCAGCCAGGTCGAGTCGGACGAGCCGCAGGTGACGATCAACCAGCGCTTCGAAGTCTACTTCCCCGAGCGCCGGCCGTTCTTCATCGAGAACGCCGGCTACTTCGCCACGCCGGAGGAGCTGTTCTTCTCGCGCCGCATCGCCGATCCCGGGGTCGGCGTGCGCTTCACCGGGAAGGCGGGCTCCTGGGTCGTGGGCGGCGTCGCGGCCGACGACCGAGCCCCGGGCCGCGCGGCGCCCGTCGGCGACCCGGGGCGGGGCGCGCGCGCGTGGAACGAGGTCGTGAGCCTGCGGCGCGAGCTGGGCGCCGAGTCGAGCGTCGGGCTGCTCGCCACGAGCCGCGACTTCGCCGGCGGCTCGAATCGCGTGCTGTCGTTCGACGGGCGCTGGAAGGCCACGCCGACCTGGGTGCTCACCGCGCAGGCCATGCGCTCGTTGACGCGGGCCCCGGGCGGCGCGCCCGTCTCCGGCCCCGGCTTCGTGGCCGAGGCGGCACGCGAGGGCCGGCACGTCGAGAACACCACGAGCTACAAGGATCTCTCGCCGGAGTTCCGTTCACAGCTCGGGTTCGTGAAGCGCGTCGACATCCGGGAGCTCGAGGAGGAGTTCAAGTACCGCTGGCGCCCGAAGGGGACCCGGGTCGAGAAATACGGCCCCACGCTCTCGGGCAAGTACATCGCGGACCACGCGGGCAGGCTCCAGGAATGGGACGCGTCGCTGGGCTTCAGGATCGAGTGGACCGGCCCGAGCGAGCTGAATGTCGAGCACGGGCGGTCGCTGGAGCGGTTCGAAGGCGTCGATTTCGACAAGCAGACGAGCAGCGTCGAGCTGAGCAGCGACGCGCTCCACTGGTTCGGATTCGACGCCAAGGCCGAGTTGGGCACCGACGTGAACTTCGATCCGGGCCCCGGCCTGGCGCCGTTCCTCGGGAACGCGCGCGCCGCGAGCGTCACGTTCACGCTGCGCCCCTCGCCGCGCGCCAGCCTGGCGCAGACGTGGATCTACAGCGGGCTCACCGAGCGCGCCGGGGCGGCCGGGCCGGGGGTCACGCCGGGCGCGTCGATCTTCGACAACGGGCTCTTGCGCTCGAAGCTCACGTACCAGTTCACACGGCCGCTGTCCTTGCGCGCGATCGTGGACTACGAGCTCGTCTCGCCGAACCCCACGCGCGTGGATCTCGAATCCCAGCGCCGGCTCGGCGTGGACGTGCTCGCCACGTACCTGCTGAACCCCGGCACGGCGATCTACGTCGGCTACGCGGACCAGCTCGAGAACCTCGCGCTGGATCCCACCCTGCCGACGGGGCTGCGGCGGACCGGCGCCGCGGACATGTCCACGGTGCGGCAGTTCTTCATCAAGGCCAGTTACCTCATCCGCCGGTGAACCTTTCGAGAAAGGAGCGATGATGCCATTCGCGGGAAGAGCGCTTCTGCCGTACGACGAGTCGGGCGAACCGGACGTGGTCACGCGCCGTGACCCCCACCCACCCGTGCGCCGCGGCGCCGGCTCCGGCACGCCGCACGTCGGCGTGCTCGTGGAGCGCCGCTACCTGGCGCAGTTGCAGCCCGCGGGCCTGGTCGCCGCGCTGGGCGCGCGCGGCTGCCGCGTGCGGCTCATCGATCCGCAGGCCGAAGCGTTCCGGCTCGGCGAGGACGCCTGGCTCTCGGGCCTGGACGTCGTCGTCGCGCGCGGGCGGAGCTGGGAGCTCCTGTGCCTGCTCGCGCGGGCCGAAGCGCGCGGCGTGCCCACGATCAACCGCCGGTCCGCGATCGGCGCCGTGCACAACAAGGCCGAGATGGCGCTGGCGCTCGAGACCGCGGGCGTGCCCATGCCGAAGACGTTCCTCGGCTCGCCGCGCGGGCTGGGCGCGCGGCTCGCGACGGGCGCCCGCGGCGCGCGGCTCGTGCTGAAACCGGTGTTCGGCGACAACGGCGACGGGTTGAAGCTCGTGAACGAGGAAGCCGAGCTCGAGGGCATCGACTGGCCCGAGCCCGTGGCGCTCGCGCAGGAGGTGGTGCCGGGCGGCGGGCGCGAGCGCAAGCTCTACGGCATCGGCGAGAAGGTGTGGGCCGTCGAGCGCCAGTCCCTGTTCGCCCTGGACCGCGGCGAGGTCCCGGTGCAGAGCGCGGCGCCCAGGGCCCAGGCCGTCCCGCCCACGCCCGCCGAGCTCGGGCTCGCCGCGTACTGCCGGCGCCTGTTCGGTCTCGAGCTCTACGGCTTGGACTGCATCCCGGCGGCCGGTGGACCGGTCGTGATCGAGGTGAACGACTTCCCGAACTACACCGGCGTGCCCGAGGCCAGCGATCGGCTCGCCGAGTTCGTCGTGTCCCGCGTCCAGCAGGCCGCGGAGGAGCACGCGTGAATCGCCTCGGCTTCCTCATGCTCTCGAACCCGCAGGCGCGGAAGAGCCCGATCAAGGCGGTGGCCGGGTGAAGGCGGCGATCCTGGGTCCCGGGCGCATCGGCTGCGGCTTCGCGGGCCAGCTGTTGCGTGACTCGGGCTACGAGTTGGTGTTCCTGTCGCGGGACCCGGCGCTCGTGGACCACCTGAACCGCGTGCGGCGCTATCGCGTGAGCCTGTCCGACGGCCGCCACGCGCGCGAGCTGGAGATCACCGGGGTGCGCGCGGTGGGCACGTTCGACGTCGAACGCGCGGCCGCGGAGCTGGCCGAAGCCGACGTCGTCGTGAGCGCCGTGGGCGTGGCGAACCTGGTGACGGCGGCCACGGTGCTGGCGGCGGGGCTCAACGCTCGGCGGACGCCGGTGAACGTGCTCGTCATGGAGAATGGACCGCTCGCGGCGCAGCAGTTGCTGGAGAGGGTGCTGGCGGAGTCGGGCGCGGACCCGGCGCTGCGCCGGCACGGATTCGCCGGCGCGCTCGTCGAGCGCGCCGTGTCGCGGCGGATCGGCGAGGCCTCGGGCTCGCAGCCGTTGGTGTTCGTGGGCGACGACGTGACCGAGTTCCGCGTGGACGCCACGCAGCTCGTGACGCCCCGGCCCGGCTTCCACGGCATGATCGCCACCGAGACGTTCGAGATGTGGGTGCGGCACAAGCTGTACACGTACAGCGCCGGCCACGCGACGGCGGCGTACCTCGGCTACCTGAAGGGCTACCACTACGTGCACACCGCGATCCGCGACCGCGAGATCCGCGCCGCGGTGCTCGCGGCCATGCTCGAGGGCCAGCGCGAGCTCGTGGCGCGTTACGGGCCCGAGCTGGGCGGCCGGCAGGTGCTGCTGCGCATCCTCGAGCGGTTCGGGAACGCCCTGCTCGGCGACCGCATCGAGCGCGTGGGGCGCGATCCGCAGCGCAAGCTCGGGACGCGCGAGCGGCTGGCGGGCGCGGCGCAGGACGCGCAGCGCGCCGGCGTGCGGCCGCGCCACCTGGCGCTCGCGGCCGCCGCCGCGCTGTGCTTCGTGGATCC
>Ga0066903_100006738_pt1 | contig 10277 bp, 7 predicted proteins | sample PanSoiMetaGPlot1_FD_67491 | JGI IMG/M metagenome (GOLD analysis project Ga0066903, IMG submission 67491) | Tropical forest soil microbial communities from Panama analyzed to predict greenhouse gas emissions - Panama Soil - Plot 1 (version 2) | ecosystem: Environmental > Terrestrial > Soil >... | reverse complement strand
CCCGAGGTCGAGACCGTCGCCGCCGACCTGCGGCCGCACCTGGTGGGGCGGACCGTCGCGTGCTGCGAGGTCCGCTTCCCGACGATCGTCCGCCATCCCGAGCCGGAGCGCTTCGCCGCCCTGCTGGCCGGGCGCCGGATCGAGGCGGTGGCGCGTCGCGGCAAGTACATCCTCCACCACCTGGACGGGCCGGGCGAGCCCACCCTGCTGGTGGTCCACCTGGGGATGACCGGCCAGTGGCGCTGCGTGCCGCCGGGGACACCCGAGCCGGACCACCTGCACGCCGTGCTGGTGCTGGACGACGGCCGCCAGCTCCGCTACCGCGACCCGCGGAGGTTCGGCCGGCTGCTGCTGGGCACGGAGTCGGAGCTGGTGGCGGCGCGCAAGCTGCCGCGCCTCGGCCCCGAGCCCGTCGACCCGGCGTTCACGGCCGCCGACCTCTACCGCCGGCTGCACGCCCGGCGGGCGCCCGTCAAGGCGCTGCTGCTCGACCAGCTCGTCGTGGCCGGCGTCGGCAACATCTACGCGGACGAGTCGTGCTTCCGCGCGCGCGTCCGCCCGGACCGGCCGGCGAACAGCCTGAGCCGGCGGGCGGTCGGGCGCCTCCACGAGGCGCTGGCGGCGCTGCTCGAGGAGGCGATCACGAACCGCGGCAGCTCGGTCGACTCGTACCGCGACGCCTGGGGCGAGCTGGGGCAGGAGCAGGAGTTCCTGCAGGTCTACGGGCGCGGCGGCGAGCCGTGCCTGCGCTGCGGCCGGCCCCTGGCGGTCGTCCGGCTGGCGGGTCGGACGACGGTGTACTGCCGGCGGTGCCAGCGCTGAGCGCGCCGGTCGCCCGGGCGCTGCTGGCGCTGGCGGTGCTGGGCACGGGCTTCGCCCTGTACACGCAGGTCGTGGCGGGCGGCCTGCTCGGGGCGCTGGACCTGGCGGTGGCCAGGGCGCTCCAGGCGGCCTGGCTGCCCGCCCTGGACCCGCTCGGGCAGGTCGTGGCCGTCGCCGGTGGGGTGGAGGTCACCAGCCTGCTCGCGGCCGGCCTGGCCCTGTTCCTCTGGCGCCGGGGCTTCCGCGTGGAGGCGGCCGCCCTGCTCGCGTTCCCGGCCGGGCTGGCGCTCGAGACGGTGTACAAGTGGGTGCTCCGGCACCCGCCGCCGCTCGGGTTCGCCCATCCGGACGGGCCGACCGTCGTAACGATGTTGCACGGCGGAACGCTGACTCTCATTGGGAGCTACCCGTCCGGGCACATGATGCGTACGGTCTTGGTCTATGGTTTGGGGGCGTTCGTCGTCCGTCGTCTGGCGCCGCCCGGCTGGGCGCGAACGCTGGCGGCGCCGGCGGCGGCTGTCGTGGTTGGATTAATGGCTCTCGACCGTGTTTATCTTGGTGTGCACTGGCAGTCGGACGTCGTCGGAGGCCTGCTCCTGGGCGGAGCGGTGCTGGCCGGAGCGATCGCCTGGCTCGATCGACCCCGGACGCTGGCGTGAGTCAGATCGGGCCCAGTGCGGCATCCCTGGTTGCGCGGATTTGCCCACACTGCCCGGTCACGTCGTCCGCGGAGCGCTCCGGTGAGGTGCGAGCTGAACTCGAAGCGTTCCTTTTTCATCCGAATCCTGAGATGCTCGAGGTGCATCCGGCCGGGCGACGGCCGGCGAGACATCTCGAGTGGCTGCTGAACGAGGTCAGGTCCCACTGAGCGCTCCCGAAGTATCGCCGCAGGAACAGTCCCCGGTCGTGCCGACCGACGCCGAGACCCCCGACGGGCGAGCCCAGGAGTCCGGCGAGACCAGGCGGAGGGCCGTGGAGGGCGCCCCCGCCGACGGCAAGCGTCCGGACGACGCGAAGCCGACCTCGCGCACGCCGGTCTCGCCGGCGCCACCGCCTCCTCCGGAGTCCGGGACCCGGCCGATCCGCCCGCCGGTGCCGCCGGCCGGCGTCAGGCCTCCGGGCCCGCAGGCGCCGCCCCGGCCCGGCCCGCAGGCCCCCGGCTCCGGCCCGGTCCGCTCCGGCGGGCCGGCGTCGACGCCGCCGGTCGCGCCGCGGCCGCCGGCCCCGCCGCCGCGGCTGGGCGGCTCGCCCTCCACTTCCGTGCCGCCGCCCGGGGTGCCGCCCAGGCCGCCGATCGGCGGCTCCGGGTCCGGCGCGCCGCCCCGCCCGCCGGTGGCGGGTACCCCGTTCGTGCCGCGGGGGGCGCGGCCGGCGCAGCAGGGCCCGGGCGGGCCGGGGTCTCCCGCGACCGGCGTGCCCGACGACCTGACGCGGCCGGTGAGCCGGCCGCCGGCCCCGCAGCCTCCGCCGTCGCCCTCGGCATCGCCGCCGCCCCCGGCGCCCACCCGGAGCGTTCCGCTCGACCGGCCCACCAGGCCGACGGCCAGGGCGCCACTGCCGCCGTCCGGGTCGGCCGCGCCCCCGCTGCCGCCGCGGCCGCCCCTGCGGTCGCCGGACGCCGCTTCCGTGTCCGCTCAGCCGGCGCCACCGGGGCCGCTGCCGTCGACGGCGCCGCGTCCGCCGACCGCACCGCCGCCCCGGCCATCGGCCGGGCCTCCACCGGCGCCGCCGTCGCCGGCCGGGCCGCAGGCGTCCGCCTCCGCGCCGGCCGGGCCACGGGCGTCCGCCCGGCCGGCGCCGCCGCCTCCCGGCGCACCGCCGGCCGCGCCAGAGGCATCCGCCCGGCCGGCGCCGCCGCCAGCGGTGAGGGACACCGCCCCGCCGCCGGGGCGGGAGCTGGCGCCGCCACCCCCGCCGCCGTCGCTGCGGCCGCCGCCCGGCGGCCCGGACTCGCCGCCGAGGGCGCGGCCGCCGGTGCCGCCGGCGCCGCTTCCCAGCGGGCCGCCGCCGCGGCCGCCGCTGGGCGCCACGGGCGCGCCCACCACGTCACGCCCGACGCCTCCGCCGCCACCGCCGCTCGAGGCACCGCGCCCGGCCGCGCCGCCCGGTGCGCTCCCGCCGGCCGGGCTCCCGCCCGGTGTGCCGCCGCCGCCAGGCGGGCCGCCTCCGGGCGCTCCGCCCCGGCCGCCGCTCGGCGCCGGACGTCCGGGCGGCCCTCAGGGAGCACCGGTCCGGGCCTCCGCCCGGCCGCTCCCGCCACCGCCGGCCACGCCGGCGCCGGCACCGGCCAGCCCGGCCGCGGACCCCGACGACGACCCGTTCGTGGTGCCCGAGGTGCGGCCGGCGCGCTCGGCGGCATCCATCAGGGGCGAGACGTGGGACCTCCTCGGCCAGCCGCTCGGGCTGCGGGTGGACGACGTCAGCCGGGAGTTCAAGTCCGGCGACGTCACGGTCGCCGCGCTCGAGAACGTGTCGTTCGAGGTCGCCCCTGGTGAGTTCGTGGCGATCACCGGCCCGTCGGGCGGCGGCAAGTCGACGCTGCTCGCCCTGCTGGGAGGCCTGGACCGGCCGAGCAAGGGCCGGGTCTACGCGGCAGGGGCCGCGCTCGACCAGGTCAGCCGCACGCAGCTCGACGACTACCGCCTGCAGCGGGTCGGCATCATCTTCCAGACGTTCAACCTGGTCCCCTCGCTCACGGCCGAGGACAACGTGGCGCTCCCGATGCTCCTCGCCGGCGTCCCGCTCGAGGAGCGCCGGCAGCGGGCCAGGCGCCTCCTGGAGCTGGTGGGCCTGGGCCATCGCGCCCGGGTGCGGGGCGGCCGCCTCTCCGGCGGCGAGCAGCAGCGCGTGGCCGTGGCCAGGGCGCTCGCGAACCGCCCCGGCCTGATCCTGGCCGACGAGCCGACCGGCAACCTCGACTCCTCCCGCGGGGCCGAGGTGCTCGACCTCCTGCAGGAGCTCAACCGGAACGGCTGCACGGTGATCCTGGTCACCCACGACCCCGAGGTGGCCAGGCGCGCCGACCGGGCCATCCGCCTCCGCGACGGCAAGGTGGTGCCGGGTGTGCAGTCGCCGCGGCGGACCGGCCGCGCGCCCGAGCAGCTGGACCCGCCGCGCCGGCTCTCGCGCTCCGACGCGTTCAAGCTGGGCCTGCAGAGCACGGGCCGGCGCCCCCTGCGGACCGCGATCACCGCCGCCGGGGTGGCGATCGGCATCGGCGTGATGAGCATGATCCTGTCCCTGGCCGCGGGCCTCCAGCAGCAGGTGGTGGACACGGTGACGTCCAACACCCAGCTCCAGGCCGTCGAGATCAGCGGCCCGCTGCCCGGCGGGCAGCCGCGGCCGCTCAACTCCGACGCGCTCGACACGCTGAAGACGATGAGCGACGTCCAGCTCGCCTGGGGCCAGACCATCGTGGGCGGGACCCTCGGCCCGGACGGGGCCCGCAACCCGGCGCCGAACGCCGTGGTGGGCCTGCCGCCGCAGGCGTCGCACTCGCCGCGCCCCGACATCCTCGCGGCCGGCCGCCTGCCCGACTCCGACACCGAGAAGCAGGTCGTCCTCACGGTCGACCAGGCGCGCAAGTTCGGGTGGTCGCCGGCGGACGCGATCGGCAAGCAGGTCCGGTTCACCGGGCTGTACCCGGGCCCGCCCGGGGCGGGCGGCGCGGCGGCCACCAAGCCGCAGCAGCTCCAGCTGACCGTGGTCGGCGTCGCCAACGGCGCGCCCGGCGGCGATCCCTCGTGGGCGCTGCTGCCGTACGAGACGGCCAACGTGTTCACCGTGAACATGCGCAGCGCCAACAGCTGGACACGGGACCCGTACGTCGGGATCACGCTCATGGCCGACTCGCTCAGCCACGTCACGCTGGTCAGGGACGAGGCGCAGCAGGCGGGCTACTCGGCGACGACGAACGAGGACCAGCTGCGGGCGTTCGCCGAGCGCCTCAACTACGTCGAGCTGGCGCTCGCCGGGCTGGCCGTCATCGCGCTGGCCGTGGCGGCCCTGGGCATCGCCAACACCATGTTCTCGGCCGTCCTCGAGCGCACCCGGGAGATCGGCGTCTTCAAGGCCCTGGGATCGCGCGCGCGCGACATGGCGCTCATCTTCGTGGCCGAGTCGGGCCTGATCGGGATCGCGGGCGGCATCGCCGGCGTCCTGGTGTCCGCGCTGCTGGCCAAGGTCGGCAACGACCTGATCGACCGCATCGCGCAGAGCCAGGGCTCCGAGGGAGGACTCCGCCTGTTCGAGCTCAACCCGCTGATCGGGCTGGCGGCCGTGGTCGTGGCGATCGCGATCAGCGCGCTGAGCGGACTGCTGCCCGCGGTCCGCGCGTCGCGCCTCGACCCGGTGCAGGCGATCCGGTACGAGTAGCCGCGCCGAGAGCTCTAGCCGTGCGCTTCCAGCCGACCGAGCTGACGGAGGGCGAGCGCGCCCTCCAGCGCGAGGTGCGCGAGTTCCTCGCCGCGGAGCTGCCGCGCGGGAGCTACGTCCCTGGCCTGGGGATGCAGGCGGGGAGGGACCGCGCGTTCTCCCGCCGGCTGGCGGAGCGCGGATGGGTGGGCATGGCGCTGCCCCGCCGCTACGGCGGCGGCGACCGGACGGCGGTGGAGCGGTTCGTCGTGGTCGAGGAGCTCCTGCGCTGGGGCGCCCCGGTCGGTCACCACTGGGTGGCGGACCGGCAGACGGGACCGGTCATCAACCGGTTCGGCACCGAGACGCAGAAGCAGCGCTTCCTGCCCCCGATCTGCCGCGGCGAGCTCGCGTTCTCGATCGGGATGAGCGAGCCGAACTCGGGCAGCGACCTGGCCTCGGTGCAGGCGAGGGCGACCCGGACCGGCGGCGGCTGGCTGCTGAACGGCACGAAGATCTGGACCAGCGGCGCGCACGTGAACGACTGGTTCATCGTCCTCTGCCGGACCAGCGACGAGGCGGACCGCCACGAGGGCCTGAGCCAGCTCCTGGTCGACCTGCGCTCCGAGGGTATGCAGGTCAACCCGATCCCGTTCCTGGACGGCACCGAGCACTTCAACGAGGTGGTGCTGCACGACGTGTTCGTGCCCGACGACCTCGTGCTGGGCGGCGTCGGGATGGGCTGGGCGCAGAACACGTCGGAGCTGGCGCACGAGCGGGGGGGCCCGGACCGCTGGCTCTCCACGTACGTGGTGGTCGAGCAGTTCCTCCGAGAGCACGCCGGCGAGCCGCTGGGGCCACGCGCGGAGGAGCTGCTGGGCGAGGCCGTCGCCCGCTGGTGGGGCCTGCGCCAGCTCTCGCTCTCGGTGGCGCGGCAGATCGACCGGGGCGAGGCGCCGAGCGCCGAGTCCGCGCTGGTCAAGGAGATGGGCACTCGGTTCGAGCAGGACGTGCTCGCGGCCGTCCAGCGACTGGTCGACCTGGAGCCGTCGCCTGACACGGAGTCGCTGTTCGAGGGGCTGCTGGTCAGATCGGTCCTGACGGCACCGTCGTTCACGATCCGGGGAGGGACCAACGAGGTCCTCCGCTCGGTGGCCGCCAGGGGGCTGGACCGGTGACCGACGCGTTGCTGGTCGAGCTGGCGGACCAGGTGCTCGGCGCCACGTGCACGCACGAGGCGATCCAGGCGGCCGAGCGTGACGGCTGGGCCCCCGGCGTCTGGGCGCGCGCCGCGGAGGCCGGCCTGCACCGCGTCGCGCTGGAGGAGGGCGGCACCCTGGCCGACGCGCTGGCGGTGCTGCGGGCGGCCGGCCGCCACGCGGCCCCCATCCCGCTCGCCGAGACGGGCCTGCTGGCGGGCTGGCTGCTCGCCGGCGCGGGGCTGCCGGTGGGCGACGGCCCGCTCACCGTGGTGCCGGGCCGGCCCGGCGACCGGCTGGCGCTGTCCGGCGACCGTCTCGCCGGGGTCGCCCACCGCGTGCCCTGGGCCCGGTCGGCCGGGCGGGTGGTGGCCCTGGTCGCGTCGGACGGGGGCTGGCTGGTCGCCGCGGCGCCGGCGGAGTCGATCTCGCTCGAGCGCCGCGTCAACCTGGCCGGGGAGCCGCGCGACACGGTGCGCTTCGACGGTCCGGTCGAGGTGGCTGCCGCCGCGCCGGGCGTCGACCCGGAGGCGCTGCGTCATCGCGGGGCGCTGACGCGCGTCGTGCTGATGGCCGGCGCCCTGGAGCGGATGAGCCGGATGACCGTCGGCTACACCAGCGAGCGGGTGCAGTTCGGCCGGCCGGTCGCCCGGTTCCAGGCCGTCCAGCGGCACCTGGTCGACGGGGCGCAGGACGCGGTGCTGGTGGGCATGGCGGCCGACGCCGCGGTTCGCGCCGCGGAGGGAGGCCAGGCGCGCTTCGAGATCGCCGCCGCGAAGCTGCTGGCCAACCAGGCCGCGTTCACCGCCACGCGGGCCGCCCACCAGGCCCACGGCGCGATGGGCATGACGCGGGAGTACCCGCTCCACCACCTGAGCCGCCGCCTGTGGGCGTGGCGCTCGGAGTACGGCGACGAGGCGTTCTGGAGCGCCCGCCTGGGCGCCGCGGTGGCGCGGGCGGGCGCCGACCGCCTCTACCCGGCGATCGCGGGCGGCTCGTCGGTCGTCGACGTCTGACCCGGGCGGCCCGGCGGTAAGCTGAGGCGCTGATGCAGGCTTCGACCTACCCGCTCGTCGACGCCGCCGAGGCGGCCGCGCTGGTGCTCGACCGCACCCCCGTGCTGCCCGCCGAGGAGGTCCACCTGGCCGGCTGCCCGGGCCGCGTCCTCGCCGGGGACCTCGTCGCGCCGGTCGAGCTCCCTCCGTTCGCGGCAAGCGCGGTCGACGGCTATGCCATCCGTTCCGCGGACGGCGGCGGCCGCCTGCGCGTCGCCGGGGAATCGGCGGCGGGCCGGCCCTTCACCGGCGAGCTGCCGGCCGGCGCCGCGGCCCGCATCCTCACCGGCGGCGTGCTGCCCGCCGGCGCCGACACCGTCGTGATGGTGGAGGACGTCGAGCAGGGCACCGACTGGGTGGTCGTGCCGGAGGGCTTCGAGGCGGGGCGGAACTTCCACCGGCCGGGCGACGACCTCCGGCGCGGCGAGCTCGTCCTCCGCGGCGGCCAGCCGCTGGGCGCGGCCGAGCTGGGCCTGGCCGCCTCCGTCGGGCTGCCAGCGCTCCGCGTCCACCGCCGGCCGCGGGTGGCGCTGATGTCGACCGGCGACGAGCTCGTCGAGGTGGGCACGGCGCCCGGCCCGGGCCAGATCGTCGACTCGAACCGGTGGGCGCTGCTGGCGGCGCTGCGCGAGGCGGGCGCGGAGGTCAGCCTGCTCGGCGTGGCGCCCGACCGGCCGGAGCCGCTGCGCGAGCTGGTGGTCGAGGCGCTGCGGGACCACGACGCGCTGGTGACGTCGGGCGGTGTGTCGGTGGGCACGCACGACCTGGTCAAGCCGCTGCTGGAGTCGCTCGGCGAGGTCCACCTGGGTCGCGTCCGGCTCCGGCCCGGCAAGCCGTTCACGTTCGCCACGCTGCCGGGAGGCAGGCTGGCGTTCGGGCTGCCTGGCTTCCCGGTGTCGTCGCTGGTCACGTTCGAGGTGTTCGTCCGGCCCGCGCTGCGGAAGATGCAGGGCTTCGCCTCGGTCCAGCGGCCCACGCTGCGGGTGCGGCTCGGCTACGAGGCCAGGGCCGGCGCCGACCGGACCGAGTACCAGCGGGTGACGCTGGTCCGCGAGGACGGCGAGCTCGTCGCGCACACCACCGGCTCGCAGTCCTCGTCCCGGCTGATGTCGCTGGCCGGCGCCCACGCGTTGGTGCGGGTGCCGCCGGGCGACACCGGGCTCGCGGCCGGCTCGCAGGTCGACGCGATGGTGCTGTCGCTGCCGGACTGACCGCCCTGTGAAGAGGGTTTGGACGAACGACCGTTCGCCGTAGAATGACCTCGATGTCCGGCCCGTTCCAGATCGATTCGCCGTTCGAGCCCCGGGGTGACCAGCCCCAGGCGATCGCCCAGCTCGTGGAGGGCGTGCGCACGGGCCTGCGCGAGCAGGTGCTGATGGGCGTGACGGGCAGCGGCAAGACGAACGTGATGGGCTGGGTGCTGCAGGAGCTGGGCCGGCCCGTGCTGGTCCTGAGCCCCAACAAGACGCTGGCGGCCCAGCTCTGCGCCGAGTTCAAGCGCCTGTTCCCGCGCAACGCGGTCGAGTACTTCGTCAGCTACTACGACTACTACCAGCCCGAGGCGTACATCGCGCGGTCGGACACCTACATCGAGAAGGACTCCAGCCGGAACGAGGAGATCGACCGGCTGCGCCACCGGGCGACCACGTCGCTGCTGACGCGCCGGGACGTCATCGTGGTGGCCAGCGTGAGCTGCATCTACGGCATCGGAGCCGTCGAGGACTACCTGGGCGAGTCGCTCGAGGTGAAGCGGGGCGAGTCGATCCGCCGCGAGATCTTCCTGCGCAAGCTGACCGAGATGCTCTACGAGCGCAACGACTACGACCTGGGCCGCCTGCGCTTCCGGGTCCGCGGCGACATCGTGGACGTGGTGCCGGCGAGCGAGGAGAAGGTCTACCGGGTCGAGTTCTTCGGCGACGAGATCGACCGCATCCAGGAGCTGGACTCGGTCACCGGCGAGATCCTGAACACCAGGGACGAGCTGCGGATCTTTCCGGCCAGCCACTACATCACGCCGCGCGAGAAGCTCGATCTGGCGCTGCGCGACATCGAGCTGGAGCTCGACGAGCGCACGAAGTGGTTCGACGAGCACGGCCGGCTGCTCGAGTCCCAGCGCCTGCGCCAGCGGACGATGTTCGACCTGGAGATGCTGCGCGAGACCGGCACCTGCGCCGGGGTCGAGAACTACTCGCGTCACCTGACCCGCAGGCAGCCGGGGGAGGCGCCGTACACGCTGCTCGACTTCCTGCCCGACGACGCGATCGTCTTCGTCGACGAGTCGCACGTGGCCGTGCCGCAGATCGGCGGCATGCTGGGCGGGGACCGCTCGCGGAAGGCGGCGCTCGTCGAGTACGGGTTCCGGCTGCCGAGCGCCTTCGACAACCGTCCGCTCAGCTTCGACGAGTGGGACGAGCGCGTGAACCAGCTCGTCTATGTCTCGGCGACCCCGGGACCGTATGAGATGGAGAAGGCGCAGCGCGTGGTCGAGATGGTGGTCCGGCCGACGGGCCTGGTCGACCCCCAGGTCGAAGTCCGCCCGACGGAGGGCCAGATCGACGACCTGGTGGTCGAGCTGAGGAAGCGGATCGACGCCGGCCAGCGTTCGCTGGTCACGACGCTGACCAAGCGGTTCGCCGAGGACCTGACCGACTACCTGAAGGAGTACGGGATCCGGGTTCGCTACATCCACTCGGACCTGGACGCGCTCGAGCGCATCGAGGTCCTGCGCGACCTGCGGCTCGGCGCGTTCGACGTGCTGGTAGGCATCAACCTCCTCCGCGAGGGGCTGGACCTGCCCGAGGTCGCGTTCATCGCGATCCTGGACGCGGACAAGGAGGGCTACCTGCGC
>Ga0066903_100006737_pt1 | contig 10278 bp, 5 predicted proteins | sample PanSoiMetaGPlot1_FD_67491 | JGI IMG/M metagenome (GOLD analysis project Ga0066903, IMG submission 67491) | Tropical forest soil microbial communities from Panama analyzed to predict greenhouse gas emissions - Panama Soil - Plot 1 (version 2) | ecosystem: Environmental > Terrestrial > Soil >... | reverse complement strand
CCCTTGTCGCGCTCGCCGTTGTTCCACAGCACCATGGCCATGGTGAAATGGTTGGCGGACATGAGAGGAGCGCGATCGATGGCCCGCTGGACCAGCGCCTTGGCCTGATCAACGTGGCCTTCGCGCTGATACAGGTCGGCCAAGAGGCGCAAGGGATACGCCCAGCCGAAATTGATCTTGAGGGCTTTTTCCAGGGCCTTGATGGCGGCCGGCCCGTTCATCTGTGCCTGGTAGACTTCGGACAGGTCCACCCACAGTTCCGGCAACAGGGGGAAACGTTCCAGGCCGAGCTGGGCGGTCTCCAGAGCTTCCTCGTGTTGCTCCATGTCGCGGAGCTGGCGAATGACGGCGGACCACGATTGCCACAGGTCCGGCCTGGTTTCCTGGAAATTGCGCAGCGACACCAGCAGCTCATCCGGCTCCATCGTTTGCCGGGCCACGTCGCGGAAGGTCAACAGCCCGGTGCCGGAGATCACTTGTCGGACCAGCTCTTCCTCGATAAACCCCAGAGCTTCGCGGCGCTCCTCCTCGGTCTCGCAGGCATCGATCCATTCGTGCATGGCGTGTTCGAGATCGACGGAGATGCGCAGGGCGTCGCGATAGCATTCCTTGGCTTCGTCCATCCGGCCGGCGAGAGACATGAGCCGGCCACGCACGGTGTGATAGCTGATGCAATCCGGCTCCAGCCGCCCGGCTTCTTCCAGCTCGGCGAAGGCCTTGCCCATCTCGTGCTTGTCGGCCAGCACCAGGGCCAGCTCACGCCGTGCCCAGGCATTGGCAGGATGAATGTCGATCAGCTTGCGCACGACCGGCTCAACGGCATCGGGCCCGTCTTCTTGCAACCACTGGACGAGCAACTCCTTGAGCTGGAAGTTGTACGGGAAGCGGTCGCAGGTCTTGTGCAGATGCTTGAGCGCGGCGGCGCGGCCCTTGGTCTCCGCCAGCAAGCGAGCGTAGGCGGCATGGGCATCGTCCGCCAGCGGCTCCACTTCCAGCACCTTGGCCCACACCTTGCGGGCGACGACGAGATCTCCCTGGGAGGCGGCGAGGTTGGCGGCGGAGCGCAACCAGGCGGTTTTCTGCGATCTGCCCCTGGCCTCGATGAGCAGCCTGCGAGCCTCGACGAAACTGCCGTACTGGATGCGCTGATCGACAGCATACAGGAGCAGGTCGGCGTCGTCCGGCCGCTGGCGCAAGGCCTTTTCCAAAACATCGAAGCCTTCGCGGGTGCGCTCCAGTTGGAAGTAGGCCCAGGACAGCGTTCGCGCCGGTTGGCCGGACTTGTGGCCGAAGCGCTCGAACCGCTGTTGCAAGAACTCGATGGCCTCTTCGGTTTTGCCCAGCGACGTGGCGGCCTGGAAATACGAGCGGGCCAGGTGTTCATCCGTCTCTTCCAGGCAGGCAGCGATGCGATACAGATCGAAGGCCTCGGCAAATTGCCGCTTGTCCCAGTAAATCCGGGCCAGGCAATGAAATGTGCGGGCATCGCCGGGATTGCAGCGGAGCGACCGCCTGAGCAGATGCAGGGCGCGGGGATGTTCGCGGGCGTCGTCCGCCAGTTCCTGGGCGTATTGCTGCCAGCAAGCCGGATCGGAAATCTTCTGCTCGCTCAGTTTCTTGAGCAGCGCCAGCGTTTCGTCCCGGCGTGCCATGGAGCGCAGGCAATTGACCTTGGAAAGCTGCCAGCGCAGATCGTCCGGAAACAGCTCCAGTTGCTTTTCGGTGACGGCAAGAATGCGCGGAGTATCGGAATCGTAGACGGCCAGGGTCCGCCGGGCCAGATAGGCGAGCCGGTGCTTGCCCGCCTTGGCTTCCAGCTCGCGGCAAGTCTTCTCCGCCTTGGCGCGGTCGTGCGCTTCCAGCGCTTTTTCCACCTGGTACATGAGATCGTACAGGTCGGAATCCGGCAGGTTCAGCGAGGCGAGCTTCTTCTTCTCCTTCATGGGGACGAGAGCCATGCCGCGCGGGCCGGTGGAGGCGTAGCGCTCGGAAAGGCCCTCCGCCAGGAACTCCGATTGATGCCGTTCCCCCGGATCGCGGATGATCAGGGTGCCACGGATGCTGTCGTAGCCGATCACCGCTTGCAAGTGCGAGCTGCTGACCTCCGGCGTGGTCAGCGTGAAGGGAATGCCCTGGTCGATGACTGCGACGGCACTGTCCCAGGTGACGGTGAATTCGCGCGTGAACCAGCTGTTGTCCATGGCCCACTGGCGCTCGCTGTGGTTGGGAGTGCCGGCATAGGTGATGGCGGCGGCCATTTCGAGATGATCGCCGGGCATTTCCCAGAAGCGGCTGATAGAAGCCAGGGTCGCGGGCGCACAGGTTTGAAAATGCTGACGCACGTAGCCGACCGGCAGGCACACGCGCTTGCCGTCCGCGGGTGGGTTCTCCAGGTTCTTCACCTGGGCCTCGAAGAAGCGCCCCTTCACCTGCTTGGCGTATTCGCGGGATATCTCGATGTCGCCGCAATAGTAGGCGGCATCGGACCGGCGGGCCGCCAGCCATTCCGCCATGTTCTTGTCCAGGAGCGGCGCCAGGCGGGCGAACTCCTCCAGGCTGTGACGGGCTTCCTCATGCCGGCCCAGCTCCATCTGCAAGTTCGCCAGTTGCGACCAGATGGCGGAGCTTTCCATCCGGCCGGCCGCCTCGGTGAGCAGCTTGACGGCCTCTTCATCCTGCTCTTTCTGCACATAGAAGTGAGCCAGCCATTGCACCGCGGGCCGATACCACGGCCGAACCTTCAATGCCGTCTGCACGGCCGCCATCGCCTCTTCGTACTTGTCCTCCATGGAACAGAGAGCGGCCCGTTCGAGATGAATCCACGGATGGTCCCAGCCGAGCGACTCGGCCTTTGCCAGCCAAGCCTCGGCCGCGGCAAAATCCCGCACCCTGCCATACACCATCGCGTGCAGCGACAGCCAGTAGGAACGCAATTCAATGGATGCCTCGGGAAAGGTCCCCTGACTCTTCACGAACTGCATGGCCTTCCAGGGACCGTGGGCATCGAGCAGGTATCGACCATAAAACCAGGAGGCTTCCGGATCAGTGCGGTCATTGCGCCAGGCGCGGATGAAATGCCATTCACCGAGCCGTGGTCCGCCGAGGTTGCCCGCGAGCCGGCCGGCCAGAATCCGTGCCCGCGTCCCCGTCCAGCGCCGCAAGGGGCCGATCTTTTCCGCCTGCTGATACGCCTGCAGGTACAGCCCCTTGTCGTAGATCTTGGTAATCCCCTCCAGGTCCTTGGCGGCGACCTTCACCTTCTTTTCCTTGACGACGGCGCTCATCGAGGTTCCTCAAGGTGGTAGTTCCCCGGGCCGAATCGCTGATCGACCGGCATGGGAAAATGTGATTATTTCAGATTTTTCGCGTTTGCCAAGGAATAATTGAAGGAAAGTGTGAATTCCCGGCCCTGGGAAGCCGCTTCAGCCGGAATCGGCAGGCGCTACATTTCGCCCAATCGTTATCTTTGGCCAGGATGGGTGGTTCGTTCCTTCACACGCCCAGTTTTGCAAATAAATCCTTCTGGGCCTTCTTCCACTCATCTTCCTGCAATTGTAGTTGTCGCAGGATCACCTCGCGGTGCGGGGATTCCTCGATCATGCTCTCTCCCAGCGCAATAACGTCCAGCATGGCGTGCGTACGTTCCTCCGGCGACAGGATCCGGAAGGCCAAGACCTCGCGATAGATCTTGTCCCTTTCGTCTGGGAACTTTACGGGCAGGTCCATGGATTCGCTCCTTGCTTGCCAACTCCATCATAGCGGTGCGCTGTTGGAACAATCCGGCACGTCAACGACAGGAAGCGGACGATTTCTGGAGTGTAAAACACCCTCGCAGAAAAAACACTTCGCGGACATAAGTACCATATCTGCATGATGTTCCAACCCTGGTGTGTGGTGTTTTCTGGACATTTTCTCAAATTGCATTTTTCGTTGTGGACAGTTTTCTCATGAGGGTTTCTCTCTGACATACCCTGTTGACAAGACCCCCTCCGCTTTGTAACTCCTTATGGATTTGAAAGTTAAGAGGAGCTCGCGAGGGCTTTTGTCAGCTTTTAGGGTGTGACACCCCCCCTCTGGAATTGTCCACTTCCTGAGCCTTCAAAAAGACGGTTTTGAGAAAGAGTCTGTTTTCTGCGCGCATGCAACAACGCCCCCCTCTCCGCGCCATTATTTCGGCAAGGATGACAAGAGGTTCCGCCAACCACGTGGCGGAACTTGCTCGGAACCGGAACCGATGAATTTCAAAGGACTTTCGACGTGGATTTGCGGAGTTCCGCCAAATGTTGTGGCACACCGCTGCCATGCCGGGGAGAGGCTGGCGGGATGAGGGATTTGTTGTTATTTTCGCTCCATTGCCGCTGGCATCTTTGTCAAGTCCCAGACGAGGGCGGTCGTATCTTCCAAAGCAGCGACGAGAAGCCGAGCGTCAGGTGAAAAGGCAGCGTCCCGCCCGTTGGCAGGTAACTTTTCCACCGTAAGCCGGGGCTTGCCGCTGGCCACTTCCCAAAGGATGAATTGTGGCCCGACCGTGGCGAAGCTCCTGCCGTCAGCAGAAAAAGCCAGTCCACCCCAGGGCCCTTTCAACTCGATGGTTTGAATCAATTGGCCCGAGTGCCAAAGCAGGAACTTCGTTTGAAAGGCCCGTTCATTGGGAGCCTGTTCGATTTTACTGGTGAGCGCCAACTTGTTAGCCGGCGAAAAAGTCAGGCGATGGACATCAAGGTTCCATGCTCGTTTTTCCTTTCCGCTCGTAATATCGAAAAAATGAAGCTTGCGTGGCATCGCTAGCGCAAGTTCCTCTGCGGGCGTGAAAGCCGCACTCCCAATAAACTTCATGAGAAGAAGAGCAGTTTTCTTATCGACCTCATGGATGTTGATTTCCTTGGTCTTCAGCTTGTTCTCTTGGAGTTTTTGGCCTTGAGCAGTATCCCAGACGCGCAGAACCATGTCTTCGCCCCAAGAAAAAAGACGGCAACTGTCTGGAGAAAAGGCCAAAGTCCGGCTGCCGATGTTGCCGTGCCCTTTCAGCTTGTGCATCAGTCGCCCGGTTTCGGCATTCCAAAGCCGGACCGCATCATGCAAGGTGGAGGAGGCTAGGAGCTTGCCGTCGGGCGACACGGCGATGGCCTGGACCGCACTTTCGTGATCCAAAGTCTGGCGTAGTTTGCCGGTAGTAGCTTCCCAGAGGCGCACGCAGCGGTCTTCGCTCGCGGCGGCTACAAGGTACCCGCGTTGCAAAAAGCAATTTGGGCGATGATGTATCCGAATGCCTTGGTCCTGGGTTTGCCCAGGCGGGCAATGGCGCCGGCTGGCAGTGAGTTCCCGTGAGAATCGTTTCGCGATTGCCTCTTGACTGCCGGCTCCATTTGATCAGTTGGGCGTTTGCTCAATCGCTTCAAAGTCTCCCGGGCATCCTGAGTGAGCCATGCAGCCGGCGCTCCTCGGGCAAGTTTCTGCAATAACTTTTGCGCCTCTGGTGTGCGGATGTGCTCAAGCGCTTCGACGCTTCGAATACTGCGTAATCGTTTTGGGTCTGAAGTCGGCAAAAGTTGCCGTCTGAGCAGTTTTTCGAGCCGTTTCTTTACCTCCAATGGCGGATTGGAGCCCAGCGCTCGTTCCAGAGCGGGATCGGCCAGTTCGCCAAGTTTCTCCAGCTCCTTGTTTGCTTTGTCACGAATGCCAAAGCCGTCGCTGTACAAGTCCTTGATGAGCCGTTCCACCTTCTTCGGATCAGCCGCGGCCGCCGGGGGAAGATGCTCTTCGAAGAAACGAATCGCTTGCGGGCCAACGTCGGCCAGAGACCAGATGGCTTGATAAGCCTTCACGGCATCCGCTCCTGCCAGGTCATCCCACAAGCGGTTAAGATCTTTCTGAGTCAGATCTTTCCCTTGGGTTGGAGATTCAGATTGCCCAAGGGCAACGCCGGCGACTATCAGGAAGGGAATCAGAAGCCGGTTTGCTCGAAGCATTGGAAACTCCCGTAATCCGCCAAGTGAGGAACTTTCCACATTACAATCGCAGCAAGCGTCTGACAGTCCCCAAAAAACTCTCATCCCGATCCAGTGCAGGCGCAAAGTGAACGTGCCCGACTCTATTGGCCTTATCGAAATACACGAGAGCCGCACCATCATTTCCTATCCACACCTTTCGATGCAACCCTCGCCCCGGGTGACGTGGAACGTTAATGCCCACTGGGCGGTCCTGGTAGTTTCCCTCTGGTCCGCCAAAAATGGTTTCGACCTCCGCTTCAGACATTCCAATTTGGATCCTATCGCAGTTTCGCTGGCTTATGGGCGAACGGGGAAGAAATAGCAAAACGGCGAGGCCACCCACAAGAACTGCCGCAAGAACGCTAGCGGACAGAAAAAAGCGACGACGTTTCATGAATCCAGTTTACCCGCAGGATCAGGGGTTGATAATAGTTTCTGCCGCTTCGCCATGGCGCTGCTTCAAACCCACGACCGATCAAGATGCCGGAGTCAGCCGAGCCGATTCCTTGAAGGTCTTGGTATTCCACAAGCGGGACGCAAGACTCTTTCGCTCGTCCTTCTTCGTTAACCTGGCGGCTTGCTAGGCGTGTGAGCGTCGCCCTGGCTTCCTGGGTCAGTCGGGCCTCCGGGGCGCCCTCGGACAGTGCTTGCAACATTTTCCTGGCCTGGGGAGTTGCCACGTCTTCCAGCACGGCCACTGCCCGAACGGCCCGCATCATTTCCGGCCGCGTGATAGGTCCACCCAGTTTGCCCAGCAAGCGGTCGATCCGCTGCTGCAATTCCAGGGAAGGCTTCTTGGCCAGGGCTTGTTTCAGGGCAGGAGCGGCCAATTCGCCGATTTCTTCCAGCTCCTTTTGGGCCTCTTTTCGCACAGGAAATCGTTTGTCATCCAGATTGGTGATCAACCGTTGGAGGCGTTTGCTGTCCGCGGCCTGGATTGGCTTCAGGTGCTTCGTGAACAGGACCACCGCCGTCTCTGGGGCGGCCGCCAGCGACCACCGCGCCCGGAAAGCGCGCGGCCCGTCATTGCCGGCCAAGTCGGTCCACGCTCGCGCCGCAGCTTCCGCTCCGAGTTTGCCCTTGGACACTGTGGGGCGCGGGCCAACGTCCCAGATCAGCAGGGTGGAATCCTGCAAGCCGGAGGCCAGGCGGCGGCCATCGGGCGAAAAACCCAACCAGGTTACCTCGGCCCCAAAGTCCTTGAAGCGCCTCAATTCGCGGCCGGCCGCCAGGTCGTAGATGAGGATTTCGTTCTTCGGAACGGTCATGGCCAATAGCCGGCCACTAGAGGAAAAGGTAGCCCGATAGTAGACAGACGAGGGAAGGGAATGCGGAAGTGACAGAACCTCTGTCGCCGTCGCGATCTCCCACAATCGCAGAGTTGACTCTGGGTGCTTTTGCCGCGTGGGGTCGAAATGGTTGGAGGCCAGTAAGCGTCCATCGGGCGAAAATGCCACCGGCCAGGTCTGCCCTTCAAGGACGGGGAAGGTGACCAGCACGCCGCCGGTCGCCAGATCTTCGATCCGCATGGGCCCCTTTCCGGGGGGCTGAAATTCCGGACCGGATCTTGATTCCGGATGGGGAACGGCCAGCATGCTCGCATCGGCTGACACGGCCCTCCAGGTAAGTCTGGCGGGTCCCCTACGGCGAAAGAGTTGCTTGTAGGTAGTCGTGTCCCAACCGGTAACGAGAGTATCCTGGTAGTACGGTCCGTCGTTCTTCTTCGGGCGGTAGTAGCTAAAAGCCACCAGCGTTTTTCCATCACGAGAGAGAACTACCGAATCGGGATCCTGGTTGGTGTCAGGACGATCAGGATCGTGGAGTTTCATCCCACGCAGTTCTTTGCCGGTGGCAGAATCGCAAACCCACAGATGATCATCGAACGCCCTGGTCAAGAAGAGCGAGCGCCCGTCGGCGGACAAGGCAAGGCCGCGATAGCGCCTGCCATGAATTTGCAGAAGCGAATTGCCGGCTGTCGCGTTCCAGAGGTGAATCATCCCGTCGCTCTGGCCGGTGGTGTAAAGGTGCCGGCCATCCGGGGAGAACGTGCCATACGGCCAGCCCGTTTGCCCCGGCGGCTCGGGCTTGCGCTTACCCGTGGCGACGTCCCACAGGTGAAACGCCGCCGTGCTGCGCTCTGCAATCGCGAGCGTCTTGCCGTCGCCTGAGAACGCGATTTTTTCCGTTTCCGACCCCGGCCCCTCGCAACGGCTCCCTTCCTTCCCCGTGTTCACGTCCCAAAATCGGACTCCTCTCCATCCGGCGGTGGCCAGCGTCTTGCTGTCTGGGGAAAAAACCAACGTGAAGGCATACAGTTGGTTGGAAGCCAGCGAGCGCAGGGCCTTGCCGGTTGTGACATCCCAGAGCTCGACAATTTCCCGATCTTGCCCCTGCTCGCGGTAGAGGCAGGCCAGAGTGCGTCCGTCGGACGACAAGGCCAAACTGCGGATGGAGGCGATATTCTTGGGCTTGATGATGCAGCGCTCCCGGCCGTTGGCTGTGTTCAACACGTGAACCACCATATTCTCCCCCGTGAAAGCTAGGGTCCGCCCAGCCGGGGCGAAGTCGCACTGAAGGAAGCGAAGCAGTTCAGGCCTTCGAGGGTTCTGGAATGCAAAAAACCGCGATTTTTCGCCGGCCAGGTCGTGAAGGCGCAATCCACCTTTCTCCACACAGACAGCAAGCGGTTGATTGTCGTCAGACCAACCCAAGGCGATCAAGTTCTCGGCTTCGTAGTCCTTGGGTTTCCGGCCACCGATCAAGTCCCAAACGCGCACGATGCCCTGGAACCGCTTTTTCCCCTTCGGGTCGGCGACAAAGGCCTGTCCTCTCACAGCCAAGCGCTTGCTATCAGGCGAGAAGACCGGAGACATCTCGTCGCTCCGAGTGAAACCCCAATCCAGACGCCTGATCCGTTTGCCGCTAGCAGCGTCGAAAAGGAAAAGGCCCGCGTACGAGGAAACGGCGATGGTCTTGCCATCAGGAGCGTACGCCAGGGCAACGATTTCGGCAGGAGCGCGAAAGCGCAGTGTTCCCAGCCGCGTGACTGCGCCCTGCGGCAGCGGATCGCCGTGGAGGTCGGTGAGGACCCGCTTCTTCGGGTCCGGCTTTTGCTCCTGTCCACGGTTCTGAGCGAGCAGTCCCGAACCGATCACGAGGATGCTCGCCGCGAGCAAAAACAGCCGTAGCGATTTGGATATCTTGAACATGATCATTACCCCTCGGCGAGGGCGGTTCAGGCCCACGACCGGTCAAGGTGCCGGAGTCAGCCGAGCCGATTCCTTGAAGGTCTTGGTATTCCACAAGCGGACGGTGCCGTCGCGGCCGCCGCTGGCGAGGAGCCGGCCATCGGGGGAGAATGCCAGGGCTTCAATCTGCTCGGTGTGGCCAAGCAGGATGGCGCGCGGCCTGGAGAGCATTTCCTGGCGCAGCCGGCGGCAGCGGATGCGCACCTCGGCGGAGGGGGATTCCTTCATCTCCCGCCGCAAGTCCGCTTCGGCGATCAAGCCGACGGAGAGCATCTCTTTGCCCGCCGCCTCGCGCACATCGTAATCATCATCGTCCAGCTTGATCAGCAGCGAACGGATGCGCTCTTGCACCTTCGGGCCCGGCTTTTCGAGCGTGAATTCAAAGAGACCGACGGACTTGCTGACGCCTGTTTCGGCAAGCAACCGGGCCGGCGCGGAATAGGCCAGGCGATCGATGCCGCCAAGGTTTTGGAACCGAAGCAGCTCCTTGCCGGTTTCCAGGTCCCAAAGTCGAATGGTGCCGTCGTAACCGCCGGTGAAGAACAACTGCTCATCGACGAAGACGCCCCAGGGCGAGTAATAGGGACGCACGATCCGCTTCTCCGCGCCGGTGGCAGCGTTCCAGACGCATGCCTGGCCGCCGGTGGCCAGCAGCCATTGCCCGCGCGGAGAATAGGTCAGCCCGAACAACCGCTCCTCGGGGAACGCCAGCGTCTTGCGCTCTGTTCCGGCAGGCAGGTCCCAGAGCTTGACCTCGCGATCCCAGCCGCCGGTGGCCAGCGTCTTGCCGTCCGGCGCGAAGGCCACCGCCCGCACGAAATTCTTGTGGCCTTTCAGAGTCTTGAGCACCTTGCCTGTTGCCGTATCGAGCAGCTTGGCCGTGTGATCGTACACGCCAATGGCCATGGTCTCGCGGTCGGGAGAAAAGGCAACGGTGGGAACACCATCCGCTTCCTCATGGGACCAGAGCTGCTTGCGGCCGGCGACATCCCAGAGGACGACTCGGCCGCGCTGCTTCGGCTCCCCCAGGCCGGCCGCCA
>Ga0066903_100006736_pt1 | contig 10279 bp, 10 predicted proteins | sample PanSoiMetaGPlot1_FD_67491 | JGI IMG/M metagenome (GOLD analysis project Ga0066903, IMG submission 67491) | Tropical forest soil microbial communities from Panama analyzed to predict greenhouse gas emissions - Panama Soil - Plot 1 (version 2) | ecosystem: Environmental > Terrestrial > Soil >... | reverse complement strand
CGATCGTCCAGGATGACAAGCTGGTCGGTATCGTGAGCCGAGCGGATTTCCTCAAGGCCTTGGCGAGCATTCCGGAGCGGATGCTCACCACGACGACACCGGCCGACGCGGAGGTCGGCGCAAGGATCCTGGCCGGCCTGAAACAGCAACCCTGGCTGCGCACCGACCTGATCAACATCACCATAAATGACGGCGCCGTGGAGCTGTGGGGCGTCGTTGCGTCCGCGGCGGAAAAAGACGCCGTGCGTGTGGCGGCCGAGGTCACGTCCGGGGTGCAAAGCGTCAGCGATTATCTCACCGTGCATATCGGCCCGTTCGAACACTGATCGCCAATGACTTCGTTGGCCTGATGGGGGGTACCTGGCCACATCGGCCGATACCCCGGCCTGACGGTTGGTTCATAAGTCAGGTCAGGCCTTGAACACGCCCCGCAGCCTGATCACGCCCCAGAACAGCGGATTCCATTTCCGCCAGATCCCGGCAGCCTCCTTGCCCAGCGGGCCGGCGACCACCTTCGGCGGCGGGGCGAACACCTCCGGCATGTGCACGGAAAGCCCTTCGTCGCTCAGCACGTCCCAGCGCGAGGCGCCGCCCATCAACGGCGACTTCAACGCGAACACGACGCGCTCGATGCCGGTCTCGCGAATGGCGAAGGAGCACATCGGGCAAGGCTCGACGATGGTGTAGAGCGTGCAGTGCTTGAGATTGCCGCGGCCGAGCACCTTCTGCGCCGCCGAGATCGTCACGAGCTCGGCGTGCCGCGTGATGTCGTCGTCGCGCGCCACCTGGTTGTGCATCTCGGCGATCACGGCGCCGTTCTTGGTGATCACGGCGGCGAACGGAAACTCGCCCGCGGCCGTGCCGGCTTTCGCCAGCTCGAGGCAGCGGGTCATCATCTTCAGATCGGTGGCGTCCAGCGCCGACACGTCGGTCGCGGCACGCAATGCCCACCAATCCCGAAAAACGCGGCTGGAAATCTCCGCCATGCTCACGCGCCAATGTTGCGTCCGGCGCCCAGTCGCCGTTGGAAGGCCCGGCCCGGTCGCCCACAGGCCGCAACGAGTGCCGCCGATTAGAGGTTCCTGCACCGCTTGCCGCGAGCACGTTGAGGAACGTCAAATCGAAAACCGGCACGAGAATCATAAACTTGCCAGTGCACCCTGCGCTTCCGAAGTTCGTGCCGAGCCGGCTGCAATGGGTGACGAACTTCGAAAAGCGGGGTAGCCAGCGGTTGGAACGTCGCCGATCATAGGGGCCGCACCCGCAATCTTGCAATGTCGCCCAGGCATGCCCGTCCTCAAATTTGCGACGCCCCAGTCGGCGCGCGGCATTGATTTTCGGCGGGTGCCCGGCTGCGGCCTCCGGGGCTCGCTCGGCCGGGACTGCGCGTGTACACTTGGGACCAGATGCTATGGAGCCCTACGATGCGCTCGGCTGCGATTAGCCTGCTCGTTCTCGCCGCCTCGGCTGTTGGCATCCCCGTCGTCCAGGCGGCGCAATATTGCGCCCAGTACTACAACGGCACATATGATTGCGGCATCCCGACGCTGGCAAGCTGCCAGCAATCGGTGAGCGGCGTCGGCGGCACCTGCGTGATCGATCGGCGCGCGCAGAGGCGCAATCGGGCCTCGGGCAATCCGCCGCCGCAGCGCCCGTTTCCATCCCTGTTCGCCCCGTGGGCGTCGCCCAACGGCAACTAGGCTTGCTGGCGCCTCGTTGCCGTTCACGGCAGGGGCTCGGTCCTCGAACCTCGGAGTATGGTCACCATGAATCAACCTCACGCATTCCAGCTGGCGCCGGGCGGTAGAGCCGGTGCGCTGGATCGTCGCAGCGCTCCGCACAGCCCCGGCCGTCGGCTGTTGCGCGCCGTGATCCATTTCTTCTCCTACCATCTGGTCCTGTCCCGGCGGGACACCCGCATGACGCGCGCGGCCGGGTTTCGCCTGACCGTTCGCCCCACCGTGTTCCATCCGCGCTACTTCATCAGCAGCGAGTGCTTCGCCAGCTTCATCGACGGCCTCGATCTCACCGGCAAGCACGTGCTCGATGTCGGCACCGGCTCGGGGATCCTGGCATTGGCGGCGGCGCGTGCCGGTGCCGCGCGCGTCGTGGCGGCCGACATCAATCCCAATGCCGCGCTGACGGCCGACGAGAACGCGCGCGCCAACGGGCTCGGCGACCGCGTCAGCGCGGTCGGCGCGAACCTTCTTTCCGCCTTCGCGCCGCGGCCGCTGTTCGACGTCATCCTGTGCAGCCCGCCCAAGCACGCCGGCGCGCCGCGCGATCTCGCCGACCGCGGCTGGCATGCCGGGCCGGCCTATCGCGACGTCGCCGCTTTGTTCGAGCAGGCACGCGAGCGCCTCAAGCCCGGCGGCTGCCTCTACGTGATGGTCTCCTCGGACTCCGATCTCAATCTGTTCGGCGAGCTGATCGAGCGGGCCCGTTTCCACGCCCGCCTCGTGCACGAGCATTCGCTCTACATCGAGTCGATGATCCTCTACGAGCTCACCGCGATCTGATGGGCTCGTCATGCGCGGGCTCGACCCCAAAAGGCGCGAGGATAAGGAGTAAACGCGATCCTATGGTTCGAGACGCGTCGCTGCGCGACGCTCCTCTACCCAAGAGGATCGCTGGGAGAGACCTCATCCTGAGGAGCGCCCGAAGGGCGCGTCTCGAAGGATGAGGTCGTCGGACTCGACAGATCCGCTTATCCCGACGCCTATGGGGTCAAGCCCGGCAATGACGAGACTGCGTCAGTTCGACTGACCCGATCCTCTAGGTCTCGGCATTGTCCTCTTTCAGCAGCTCCTCCAGGCGCTCGGTCTGCACGGCGAGCGCCGTCCAGGTCCGCGCCATCGTCAGCAATGTTGCCTTGAGCTTGGCACGCTCCGCGCCTTGCGCGCGGCGCAGGCACGCGTTCGCGTTGGCCCGGCATTCCGCGGCGCTGATCATCGTATCGCCCCGACCCGCTATCGCCACCACGGCACCGTTACGCTTTCGGCCTCGCGTCTCTCCAGGGAGGAGCTTTTCGGCCGATTGCGACACCTGACGATGCCGCACTCAATTTGTCGTCTCCCGGAATTGCAGCCCGCGCCCGATCACCGCCTTGATGGCGGCGACGAGCGCGGCCGGCTGCAGCGGCTTGAGCAGGTACGCGGCAGCCCCGGCTTCTTCGCAGCGCTGGCGAGCGCCGGCCTCGTCGTGCGCCGTGATGATGATGGTCGGGATCTCGACCTTGGATCGTGCGAGCTGGTGCTGCAGCTGAAGGCCAGTCATCTCCGGCATTTGCAGGTCGAGGATCAGGCAATCGGGCGTGCGAAGCCGCAGGGAATCGAGGAACGCCATGCCCGACTCGAACGTCTGCGCTTCGAACGACGATGCGCGGAGCAGGCGCGCCAGCCCTTTCCGGACGGCCGCGTCGTCGTCGACGATTGCGATCCAGGCGGTCGTCTCCGGCATGCCGGGAGTTTTCACGAAATCGCAACATTGTCGAGTTGGACCGAGGACCAATAACGAAACCATGCTGTCGAAAGGCGGTAACCAATTCGGAAAAATCGTGCTCCAAAAGCTGGCCGGAGCGGCTGAAACATTCCGAATAGTCTTGCCGTCTCAGAACCCTCACTGCCGCGGCGGCGCCGCCTCGATGCCCGCCTGAGCGGCAAGGCGCACCAGGTCCGCCACCGTTCGCACGCCGAGCTTGTCCATCATGCGCCCGCGGTGGACCTTGATGGTCTTTTCCACCGTGCCGAGCGCGTGCGCGATCTGCTTGTTGAGCCGGCCGGCGACGACGTGCGTCATCACCTCGCGTTCGCGCGGCGTGAGCGTCGAAAGCCGCTGGCGGAGTGCGGCCAGCTCCTGATGATGTCGGCGGGCCGCCTTGTCCTTTTCGATCGCCTGCGCCACCGCGCCGAGCAGCTGCTTCCCGTCGATCGGCTTGGCGAGAAAGTCGATCGCGCCCGCCTTCATGGCGCGCACGCTCGTCGGGACGTCGCCGAACCCGGTGATGAAGATCACCGGCCGATCGGTGCCGCCGGCCGACAGCGCCGCCTGGAGCTGAAGGCCGTCGAGGCCCGGCATGGCGACGTCGAAGATGGCGCATCCCGGCAACGACGGATCGTGCTGCGCGAGGAATTCCTGCGGGGACCCGAAGGTTTGCACCTCCTGGCCTCCGGCGCGCAACAGCCGCGCCAGGGCTTTCAGCACGCCCGGGTCGTCGTCGACCAGGAAAACGGTGGTGCGGTCTTCCGTCATTCGGTCTTGCATCATTCGGCAGCCAGCATGGCGGCTTCTGCCGGAAGCATCAGGGTCGCTGTTGCGCCGCGCTCGGCGTTGTTGCGGAGCGAGAGCGTGCCGCCATGCGCCTTGACGATCGTCGAGCAGATCGACAGGCCGAGGCCGAGCCCGTGTTCCTTGGTGGTGAAGAACGGCTGGAACAGCCGCCGGGCCGCCGCGCCGTCGATTCCTCGTCCGCGATCCGCAATGTCGATCGTGACGCTTCCGTCGCTCCCGGCCCGTGCGGAGATTGTGATGAGGCGAGCGGACGGCACACTCGCGTTCATCGAGTCCATGGCGTTCATGACCAGGTTGAGCAGCACCTGTTGCAACTGCACGGCGTCGCCCCACGTGGGCGGCAGCCGGTCGGGCAGGGCGACGTCGACGTGGATCTTGCGCGCGACGAGCTCGCCGTGCAGGAGCCGCAGCGTCGAGTCGACGAGATCGCTGATATCGACGAGGGCGGCCTTGCGCTCACCCTTCTTCAGCAATGTGCGCAACCGTTGAATCACTTCGCCCGCCCGGTTGTCCTCCTGCATGATGTCGTCGAGCACCTCGCTGACGGCTCCGAGGTCGGGATTTTTCTCGCCGATCATCAGCCGCGCGGCCTGCGCGTTCGCCAGGATCGCGGTGAGCGGCTGATTGAGCTCGTGGGCGATCGCGCCCGACAGCTCGCCCAGAACCGAGACGCGCAGCAGGTGGGTGAGCTCCTTTCGCTGGAACTCGGCTTCGGCCTCGGCGTTCCTGCGCGCCGTCACGTCTGCAAAAATTCCGCTGAGGCGGATCGGCCTGCCGTTCTCGTCACAGCGCGGCCGGCCCCGCGTCGCGAACCAGCGCGTGGCGCCATCGGCCGCGACGACGCGGAATTCGCCGTCGATCGGCATGCCACGATCGATCGCCGAGCGGACCGACTCCCCCAGCGCGGCACGGTCGTCGGGATGAAAGGCCCCGATCAATGCCGCCATGGTCGGCGTCGCGTCGTTGGCAAGCCCGAGCATCGAACGACAATATTCGGTCGTCCACAGGCGATCGGCGACGATGTCGAGTTGCCAGATTCCGGTGCCGGTCGAGGCGGCGGCAAACGCCATTCGGTCGTCGCTCTCCTTGAGCGAGAGCTCGGCTTGCTGACGCTTTCGCATTTGGATCAGGAGAATGACGACGACCAACGTCTGCCCCGCGAACGCGCCGATCGCCGCCAGCACCTCCTTGTGGTACTGCTGCCATATGGTCGGCTGCTGGTATTGCACGACGCTCCCGGGCGGTAGCCGCGCCTCGCTGATGCCCCACCGGCGGAGCTCCCGCCAGTCGTAGATCGGCGCGCCGAAGACGATGGATGGAGCATTAATGCTGCCCGGCTTCTCGCCCTTGAGAATGCGGAGAGCGACTTCCGCTCCCTCCTGGCCGAGCGCCTGGGTCTGCATCAAGGGACCGCCGACGATACCCCGGCCAAGCTCGTAGTCGCCCATCCCGAAAACCGGAACGTTGGCGACTTCGCGGAGCTTCTCCAATGCGCGGTCCTGCGAATAGGTCACGCCCGCCGCATCCTCGGACAGCAGAAAATAGAGAATGGCGGATCGCGGCGGCATGCTGGCGGCGCGCGCCAGCATCTCGTCGAACGTCAAATCGTTGAACCAAGTGAGGTGGACGCGGTCGCCAAACGGCTCGAAGTCGCGACGCAGCTCCGACGTCCAGAACCGTTCGACCGGAGAGTTTCCGACGACGACCGCGACATCCGTCGTCTCGGGTCGCAGCCGCAGGATGTTCTCGAGATAGGCCGGGAGGTCGAGGTCCAACAGGACGGCCGCATCATTGTCCGACAGCGTGGCGCCCGGGATGCGACGCAGATCCGCTCCGATGACCAGCATCGGTACATTGTGAAACAGGATCGTCCGGTAGCGTTGCAGGAATAGCGCCGCCGGAGCGCCCACCGGCACGATCAGGTCGACCTTGCGTCCGGACCGAAGGGCGCGAATGTACTCGACGAACGGTTCCTCATCCTGCACGTCCTGAACCCGTGCCGTGTCGAGCGCGACTTCGTAGAGCTCGATCGGCCCCGGGGATTTCTTGACCAGCTCGGCGCGGAAGCTTCCCGCCATGTCGCTCCATGGCGAATAGGGATGGCCGAAGGCGTGCAGCAGCAGGACGCGCCTCGGCTCTGTCGCAGAAGCGCCCGTTATGGCCCATAACATAAAAGCGATGCATGCGACCGCGATGCTCGCCAAATTCGTCTTCCCTGCCGGCCCGCGACGGCGATGCGCACCATCGGGTCCCCGGCTTCTCGATCGCAGCAAGGTGGTGCGCTCGCCCTCCATTTCATCCACGTCCTGCGTTGATGAAGCATGGCGCCGCACGTGACGATCCGTTCCCCATCTGATCGGCCCCAACGATTGTCGCCACTCTGGTGCGATGGCGCTCTTCATCAAAGGTATAAAAGTACCCGCGGCGCCTTCATGAGGTGCGCGCCATTCGAGCGGATTATAGCAGGGATTCAAATGTCGGTTGACCGACCGTCATGCCGTCACGGCATGTTGATCGTTGCCTGCTCTGCCCGGAGCGCCGGGCACCGCCAGGCGAACGCGCAGTCTTAATGCATCTTTTGACGAAGTGGTGCTGCAAGAACATGCGCCAACCCGCACCAGCCGGCTCGGCCTTCACTCGATCGTGGAGAATGCCCCAGCTCGGCAACCGGCACGGAAGCGACGATGGTGCTGCCTACTGGGTCTTCCGCGGCAAGCTCCGCGAGAGGTGAAGCGGTTTGTGGCATCTTTCGGTTGCCGCCCCTCGCCGCGCACACATTGCCCCTACGGGCAATATCGCCTCGGCCGATCCGGTGTCAGGCTCATGCGCGGCTCGGCGGACCCTTCGCGAAACCCTGCGGACAAGCCTCGCAGTTTCGAGCCGGCCGGCTACAAAGACTGACCCATCTGTGCCCCAATGAACGGAGAGCGCCATGAGTGACCTCGTCGTCATCGAATTTCCCTCCGAAGCAAAGGCGGAGGAAGTCCGGCAAAAACTCCTGGAGATGCAGAAAGATTATCTGATCGAGCTCGGCGACGCCGCCATCGCCGTCAAGCAGCCGAATGGCCGGATCAAGCTCAACCAGTTGTACAGCACCACCGCGGCTGGCGCCGCCGGCGGCACCCTGTGGGGTACGCTGATCGGCATGATCTTCCTGATGCCGCTCGCGGGTGCCGCGATCGGCGCAGCGTCCGGCGCGGTCGCAGGCGCCTTGACCGACGCCGGGATCAACGACCGCTTCATGAAGGAGGTCGCGGCGAGCCTGGATGCCGGCAACGCCGCGCTTTTCCTGTTGATCCGCAAGGTCACCGCCGACAAGGTCCTGGCCGGGCTCAAAGGCATCGGCGGGAAGGTGCTGCGCACGTCGTTCGACGAAACCAAGGAGGAGGCGTTGCGTGCCGCCCTGGCCGGCGCGCAGGCGACAAAGCCCGGCGTCAGTACCGCCGCCTGACCGGAGGCCGGGCTGTCGATGGCGCCGGCCGAGACCGGCGCGTCCGACGACATCGAGGCCGCGACGAAGCAGGTCGAGCGCGCGCTGTCGGCCCGCGCTGGCATCGCGCCGAGGCGCGGCGCCTCGCTCTTAGGCGCTGAGGCCGGACCTTGACGAACTTCGGAGGCGGGGGCACGAGAGATCGCTCGGCGCTCACGAGCGGCATGGGGAAACAGTGGCTGCAGCCGAGGTACCTGACAAGCCGCTCGTCTCGCTTTCAAACCTGCCGGCGACGCAACAGCAACGCGTCATCGTTTTCGCCATCGCGGCGGCCCTGCTTGCAGCGTTCGCGATTACAGCGCCGTTCGCAAGCGCACAGCTCCCGGCCTTCGTCAGTTTCAATCCGTCGGTCGAGGCCATGGTCTTCGTCAACGACCTTGTCACCTCGATCTTGTTGTTCTCGCAATATTGGATAAGTCGTTCACGTGCCATTTTGGCGCTGGCGACCGGCTATCTTTACACTGCGTTGATCGTCATCCCACATATGCTGGCGTTTCCCGGCGCGTTTCCCGGCCTTCTTGGCGCCGGCCCGCAGACCAGCGCGTGGCTGTATTACTTCTGGACCGCGGGGACGCCGATCGCCGTCATCGTCTATGAACTGTTGCGTGACGCGGACCGTACGCCCCGCCCGCACCAAGGTTCGCCACGATACGCTGTTGGTTGGAGCATCGCGTTCGCGGTTGGCCTGGTCGCGGCCATGACGTGGATCGCAACGGCGGGACATCGGTTTCTCCCGTCCCTGATGTCCGGCGACCGCTACTCCAATGTGGTTGTTTACGTCGCAAACCCCCTGGCCGCCTTGATTGCCGCGATTGCGCTTGCGTTGCTGTGGTTTCGCAGGCGTTCGGTTCTCGATTATTGGCTCATACTCGTGCTTTTTTCGCTGATCTTGAACTACGTCATTGCTGCCTTCCTGGCTCAGCAACGTTACAGCCTCGGCTTTTACGCATCGCGCGGGTTCACGCTCTTGACGTCGATGCTCGTGCTGGGGCTGCTGCTGCGGGAGATGACGAACCTGTACACGCGCATCGCCCGGGCGAACATCACGCTGGAGCGTGAGCGAAACAATAGGCTCATGAGCTTGGAAGCGTTGGCGGCTTCGCTCTCGCACGAGATCAGGCAGCCATTGACCGCCATGCGGCTGGACAGTCATACGGCACTGATATCGCTTGACGCGACGCCACCCGATCTTCAAGAGGTTCGGTCGGCTTTGAACGACGTCGTCAGGAGCGGTGAGCGGGCCAATCAGATATTGCAGGACATTCGGTTGCTGTTTGGCAAGGCCGATCAGGCGCAAGAGCCGGTCGACCTCAATGTACTGGCGCTCGAAGCATTGCGCGCCCTGCGCGCAGAGCTGGACGGTCGCGGTGTCACGGTTCACGTCGAACTGGCGACGGAATTGCCGCTTGTCATGGGCCATCGGGGTCAATTGCTGGAGGTCTTCCTCAACCTGGTCCACAACGCAATCGAAGCAATGAACGAGATGGCCGACCACGCTCGATCGCTGCATGTGATCACGCAGCGTCATGACGACGATGCGATCGTCGTGGCGGTGAGAGACACGGGGCCGGGAATCGATCCAAAGCGACTGAACGGCGTGTTTGATCCGTTCGTGACGACGAAATCGCACGGAATGGGATTGGGGCTGTCCATTTGCCGGACCATCATCGAGCGCCATGGCGGCCAGCTGACTGCGCATTCGGACGGGAAAAATGGCGCACTGTTCCAGTTCGTTCTCCCCAGCAAGCGCAGGGATGAGGCCGCCGGCACGAACAGGGTCGATGATTGATTGCCGGTAGCGTGGCGGCACACGGACAGCCTTGTTCGAGGTCCCGGGTGCCGGTGCCTGATGGCACCGCTTCACCGCTCGCATGCGCGCGAGGATCGCCGAGGCCGCTTCGAGCTCTGCGTCGTCAGGGTGAACGCCGCTGTTGAAGCTAGTGCCGCTTGCGCTTCCGAAGTTCGTGCAGAGCCCGCACCAATGGGTGACGAACTTCGGAAGCGCGGCCACTAGCCTGTTCTCGCCGCGACATGACCCGGTCCTGTACCATCGCGGTGCTCTCGGGAATGATGATGTTGCAGTCCACCCCCGCTCTTCGCAGGTGGGCCACGATGTCCCGCGAAATCAGCCATCGATTCTTTTGCAACAGCTTGTTCGGCATCGCGCAAACTCGGCCTCGCTGTGGTTGTACCGGCGTACACGGCAAAGCGCCCAGGACTGGGCTATTCCGCTATCGGCTCTCGCCGGCGTTCCCGGCTTCCTCTTGGGCTTCGGCCTGTTCAGCCAATTTCCCCCAATGCTCGGCCATTTTCAGAAGCACCGCGCGGTCGGCCTTGAGGGAAATGCGCTCGGCCACCTCTCGGCAGGCCTTTTCCATCTCGCGGTATCGGGACGAAGACATCGCCATCTGTTCCGGCCGACGCGCACGACACCAAGCGTCTGACCGGCGTCGCGGAATCGGTTTCAATTTTGTGCGGGACGGCTCCGATAGCAAATCT